>Ga0209810_1000796_pt1 | contig 58517 bp, 58 predicted proteins | sample Coa_R1_7_FD_187159 | JGI IMG/M metagenome (GOLD analysis project Ga0209810, IMG submission 187159) | Surface soil microbial communities from Centralia Pennsylvania, which are recovering from an underground coalmine fire - Coalmine... | ecosystem: Environmental > Terrestrial > Soil > Unclassified... | reverse complement strand
CATCGCCTACGGGTTCAAAGAACCCGAACACCTCATCGCTCTCGCACTCCTCGACCGCGGCGGCTACTGCCCACCCCTACCACGCCGGTCAGCGACCTGACCCGCCCACGGAAGCAGACGGAGAGCCAAAAAAGGTGTCCCAGATCCGGACAAACGCCCGGCCAACGCCGTGGCGTTTGCCAACTCATGTTGGCAGATATTTTTCCCGAAACACCCAGGGTGCCCCGGCACCGGCCCAACGGCCGTGCGTCGATGTATCGCATCGATATATCGAGCTGCTAGAGTGACGCCCCACGGAGGTGGGCGGTGCTGGAGCTGGCCATCCTGGGTCTGCTGAAGGACCAGGAGCTGCACGGATACGAGCTGAAGAAGCGGCTCACCGAGACGTTCGGCCCGATGTCGCGGGTCTCGTTCGGCTCGCTATATCCGGCTCTCCGTCGCCTCGAGCGGGCGGGGGCCGTGGAAGTGGCCTCCGGGGCGGGCCACGTCGGCCCGTCCATCCCCACGACCGGGTCCCTGGCCGGCGAGCTGGCCGCGTTCCGGGCCCGCCGATCGGCGGCCCGCGACACGAGGGGTCGCAAGGTCTACGGCATCACCCCCGCCGGCGAGGAGCTGTTCGAGCGGCTCCTGGCTACCGGCAACGAGTCCGCCGACGACGACCGCGAGTTCAACCTGCGTCTGGCCTTCGCCCGCCACCTGGCGGTGGAGGACCGGCTCGGGCTCCTCGAGCGGCGGCGGGCCCAACTGGTGGAGCGGCTGGCCCGGGCTCGGGCGGCCATCAAGGCCGGGCGCGAGCGCCTGGACAGCTACGCCCGTTCGATCGCCGAGCACTCCACCGAGGCGACCGAGCGCGACATCTCATGGATCGACCGGCTCATCGAGGCCGAGAAGAGCGCGTCCGCCTCTCCGAGCGCGGCACCGGACCCGGGCCCGCGGGCCGGCGCCGGCGCGGCGGCGGGGACCGAAGAACTGGAGGGCATCGAGCAATGAGCACCATCAAGGTGGCGATCGCCGGCGTGGGCAACTGCGCCAGCTCGCTGGTGCAGGGGGTCACCTACTACCGCGACGCTGACCCCGAAGACCGGGTGCCGGGCCTCATGCACGTGAAGCTGGGTGGTTACCACGTGGGCGACGTCAAGTTCGTCGCCGCCTTCGACGTCGACGCGGCCAAGGTCGGTCTCGACCTGTCGAAGGCCATCTTCGCCGGCCACAACAACACGGTCCGCTTCTCGGCCGTCGACCATATCGGGGTCACCGTCCAGCGCGGCCCGACCCTGGACGGGCTCGGCCTCTACTACCGCCAGACGGTGGACGAGTCCCCCTTCGAGCCGGTCGACACGGCCCGGGTTTTGCGCGACTCGGGGGCCGACGTTCTCGTCTCCTATCTGCCGGTCGGCTCCGAGGAGGCCCAGCGCCACTACGCCCAGGCCGCCCTCGACGCCGGCGTGGCGTTCGTCAACGCCATCCCGGTCTTCATCGCCTCCGACCCGGCCTGGGCGCAGAGGTTCACCGACGCCGGCGTGCCGATCATCGGGGACGACATCAAGAGCCAGGTGGGGGCCACGATCGTGCACCGCCTCCTCGCCCGTCTGTTCGAGGACCGCGGGATGGTGCTGGACCGCACCTACCAGCTGAACGTCGGCGGCAACATGGACTTCAAGAACATGCTCGAGCGCGAGCGGCTGGAGTCCAAGAAGATCTCCAAGACCCAGTCGGTCACCAGCCAGATCGAGGCGGGCATATCCGACGACAACGTCCACATCGGCCCGTCGGACCATGTGGCCTGGCTCGAGGACCGCAAGTGGGCCTACATCCGACTCGAGGGGCGGAACTTCGGCGACGTGCCGCTGAACGTCGAGCTGAAGCTCGAGGTCTGGGACTCCCCCAACTCGGCCGGCGTCATCATCGACGCCGTGCGCTGCGCCAAGATCGCCCGCGACCGGGGCATCGGTGGGCCGCTGCTCGGCCCGTCGGCGTACTTCATGAAGTCGCCGCCGGTGCAGTACCGCGATGAGACGGCCCGCCAGATGGTGGAGGACTTCGCCGCCGGCGCCTGAGCCGGCCCCGGAAGGGGAACGACCGCCGGTCGCCGAACCACAGGGCGTGCGTCGTCGCGCCCTCGTCCTGGCAGCCGCCGCCGTCAGTGCCCTGGCCCTGCCGGCGTGCCCGCGGGCGCGGGCCTCAGCCAGCGAGATAACGGTGGTCTCCGACACCACCGTCGCCGGCTACGGAACCCGGCTCCATCGCATCGTGCTCCAGACGCCCGCCCTGCCGGGGGGCGGGAACCGCACCGAGATCCAGGTGCTGCTGCCTCCCGACTACTCCTCCAGCTCCTCGCGCCGCTATCCCGTCCTGTACCTGCTGCACGGCTCGGGAGACACCGACCGGTCCTGGGCCGACCCCCACCACGGCGACCTGGCCGGAATCGAGGCCAAGGTGGGCTTCGCCGACGCCGTGGTCGTCATGCCCGACGGGGGCAACAGCTCGGGCCGACCGCGGGAGGCGGGCTGGTACACCGACTGGCTGCGCTCCGACGACCAGTACGGGCCGCCGCAATGGGAGACCTACCTCACCCAGCAGCTGGTGCCGTGGGTGGACTCCACCTACGCCACCAAGACCGACCGCTCCGAGCGGGTGGTGGCCGGCCTGTCGATGGGCGGGTACGGGGCCATGGCCCTGGCCGCCCGCCACCCCGGCTTGTTCGGCATCGCCGCCTCCTTCTCCGGGGCGGTGGACATCGCCGACGGGGGACTGCCGGAGGCCCAGGCCTTCAACCAGCTGCACTCCGCCGACGGGACCCCCGACGCCAACATCTGGGGCGACTACGCGGCGGACGAGGTCAACTGGCGGGGCCACAACCCGCCTGACCTGGTCAGCAACCTCGACCACACCGTTCTGTACGCCCGCAGCGGCACCGGCGTGGTCAACCCGGCCAACGGCGACAGCCCCCAGGACGCCCCCCTGGAGGCGGGCGTGGCCTCCATGAACACCCTGTTCTTCGCCGACCTCCAGCGCGCCGGCATCCCGTGTGACTGCGCCTTCACGCCCACCGGCACCCACAGCTGGCCGTACTGGCGGGCGGATCTCACCGACTTTTTGACCAAGCTGCCGGGCTGGCTGGGGTCGAAGGCGGCCTCGTCGCCCCGTTCGTTCGACTACCGCAGCACCGGCGCCCGCTTCTCGGCCTACGGGTGGAGCTTCAGCGCCGACCCCCGCCGGGCCGACGAGTTCCTGGCCGCCACCGGGGTCACCAGCCGGGGGTTGTCACTCACCGGCAGCGGGCTCACCACCGTCGTCACGCCTCCCGGGCTGTTCTCCGCCGGGGAGACCGTCCGGGTCACCGGCGCCGGCCCCGCCGGAACCGCCTCGGCCACGGCGGGGTCGGACGGCAGCCTGACCTTCCGGGTCGACCTCGGGCCCCCCCACCCCAACCAGGAGTTCACGCCCCAGGGCGACGCGGCCGGCGACCGGCTGCCCGGCTACTTCGTGACCGCCGACGTCGGGCTCCGCCGGGCGCACTGAGTCTGTCGCCGGCGGAGGTCGGCCCGCCGCCGGTCGGGGTCGGGCAAGATAGCCAGCCGTGCCTACGGACAACGCCGCCGCCTGGGACCGTCACGCCGCCGCCTACCAGGCGGGCGCCCAGCTCTCCACCGACGTGGCCCACTACGGCCCGGACATCCCCGACGAGTCGGAGCTGCGACTGCTCGGCGATCTCAAGGGCAAGCGGGTCCTCGAGCTCGGCTGCGGTGGGGCCCAGTGCTCGATCGCCTTCGCCAAGCAGGGGGCGACGGCCATCGGTGTGGACTTCTCCGCGGAGCAGCTGGCCTTCGCCCGCCGCCTGGTCGAGCGCGAAGAGGTCCGGGTCGAGCTGCGCCAGGGCGACCTGGCCGATCTCGCCTTCCTGCGGGCCGACTCCATCGACGTCGCCTTCTCGACCTACGCCTTCGGCTTCGTGGAGGACCTCAACCGCGTCTTCCGCCAGGTCCACCGGGTGCTGAAGGTGGGGGCGCCGCTGGTGTTCAGCCTGCCGCATCCGGCCTACGACATGATCGACGACGACTCCGAACAGCCCCTCCTCGTGCGCCGCTCCTACTTCGACCGCTCCCCGATCGACTACGAGTGGGGCGGGGTCCCCTTCACCGACTACCACCACACCTTCTCCGACATCTTCACCGGCCTGTTCCGCGCCAGCTACCGAATCGACGCCGTGCTCGAACCCGAGCCCCGCGCCGGCGGCCCCCGCAGCCGCGACTGGCGGGAAACGTTCCGGTATGTGCCGAGGACACTGATCGTCCGGGCCCGCAAAGAGGGCAACTAGGTCAAGTGCTGCCTCGCCCCGGCGGCCGGGTCCGGTCCATCGCCGCCCCGGGTGGTCGTCGGGGTGACCCGATCTAGTAGGGCTGTAAATGACGCGTCCGTGTCATGGACGCCAACGTCTGAACAGCCGACAACTTCACCATACGGATCGAGACACGCGCTAGGCGTGTCGACCGGGCGATGGAGGAGAGATCAGTGGTCAAGCGGCTGCTCATTTCCGCTGGCGTGGCAGTAGTGGTGCTCGGTGCTGTCACCGGCTTCGCCGCCTCGCTGACGCCGTCCAGCGACACCCTGGGATCAGGCTCAGGAGGGGTCTCGGCGTGCAACTCGACGGCGACCGTGGGCTCGTACACCACGTCGTTCAGCGGCGGCCAGTACGTAGTCACCGGGGCAACCCTGAGCGCTGGACCTCTCTGTGCCGGCAAGTCCTACAGCGTGACCCTGACTGACGGTGCCGCCGGCAACCCCCTGGCCACCGCCACCGGCACGCTCGCCTCGACCGGCTCCACCTCGCCCGCGCCGGGTTCGGCCGTCCTCTCGTTCAGCACGACGCCGGCGGCCAGCGCCGTGAACGGCGTGGTCGTCACGATCAGCGGCTAGCAATCGGCGCCTTTCCGGCGCATCCGGTCCGTCAATGGCCAGGGAAAGGCTTGGATGAAGCGGTTCCGCATCGGTGCGGTCGTCTTCGCAGCTTCGTTGGCCCTCGCCGCCCAGGCGGGGGCCAACGTGCTGTCGGCGACCAACGCCACGCTGGGGGCCGGCGCGGGAACGGTGACCACCTGTGGGAGCCTGACCTCCGCCGCCATCGCGTGGAACACGACGGCGGGCAACGTCACATCCGTCACCGTCTCGGGCATCCCGGCCGGCTGCGTTGGCGGGTCGCTCACGGTGACACTGCTGGCCGGTAGCACGGCCGTGGCGACCGGCGGCCCGATCACCGTCCCGGGCCCTTCGGTGTGGATCGCCGGGCTTTCCGCCCAGCCGGCTGCCTCCAGTATCAACGGCGCCAGCCTGGCGGTGGCAGGCCCGTGATGCGTCGGGCCCTTCCGGTGATGGCGGCCGCCGTAGCTGCGGGTATGTCGGCGGTCGGAGTTGCCTGGGCGGCCGGTCTGACAGTGACGGCCCAGAAGCTCACGGCCGGATCGGCAGCCGTGCCCGGCTTCTACCCCGTTTCGGTGGCCACCACCAACGTCACGGGCGGAACCCGCGGCCTGGCCGAGACCGGCGACATCCTCACGGTGGTCTTCTCTCCTGGGCTGAACCCAGCCACTCTCTGCTCGAGCTGGCCGTCGCGCAACCAGAAGGTCAAAGGAACCGTCGCGATCAACGACAACGCCGGATCGACCGGCAATGACACCCTCACCGTGGGAGCTATAAACGGCAGCGCCTGCGGTGGCACGTTCACGTTCGGCACCGTCGATTTGGGCAGCGCCGGCTACGTGACCGGTGGCTCGGTGAGCTTCACCAACAGCACGATCACCCTTAGCAGCCCAATGGGCTCCCCGGCGACGTTGGTAATCACCCTAGGCAGCGCCAGCGGCACGGGTACGCCGACCCGGGTCACCTCCGGGAACCCTGCGATCTACACGCCGGCGACCGCAATCCAGAACACCAGCGGCGTCTCCATCGGCGCCAACACTTCGTCCACGCCGATCACATCGGTAGTGCAGTTCTAGGAGCAGCCATGGACCTCGACTACGCACCCCTCGACCTGATACCGGCCGAGCTCGGTCCGCTGGAGCTGGAGCCGGGCTGGGACCCGGTGCTGCAGGCCGAGCCGGAGGCAGCCGTGCTGCCCGATGTGTACCTGCCCATCGAGACCGACGAGGAGATGTGGTTCGACGCGGCTCCGGACTCACCCCCGGAGCCGGTGTTCTTCGTTTCGCCACGACCGACAGACCGGGTATCGCCAGGGAGGCGGCGCTGGAGTCGGGTCGCGTCCGCTCTCGTGGCTCTCGCCGTGGTGGCCGGGCTGGCCGTCATCTGGCCTCGGTCGTTCGGTGGGGCGGTGTCGTACGTGAAGGTCTCGGGCACCAGCATGTTGCCGACCTTCAAGCGTGGTGACCTGGTCGTCCTGCGCTCACACGCCGACTACCGGGTGGGCGACGTGGTCGCCTACCGGATCCCGCAGGGCGACTTCGCCGCCGGCCACGTCGTGATCCACCGCATCGTCGGCGGATCGGCCAGCGCCGGATTCATCACCCGGGGCGACAACCGCCGGACCGCCGACCAGTGGCACCCGAGGCTCGCCGACATCCTCGGCCGGCAGTGGTTCGTGGTCTCGGGCGCCGGCAACTGGTTCAGCTACTTCCGCCAGCCCCTGCGCCTGGGTGCCCTGTGCGGCGGCCTCACCTTCGTGCTGATGGCCTGGGGCGCCTGGCTGCCCGAGCGGCGGCGGGGGGCCACTCCGGTCCGAGCGTGATTCCTCTGGCGAAGTTGTCACTAACTGCCTAACTTTGGGGAGTAGGACCATTCGGACCAGCTGGGAGCAAGCGATGGGCAGACGTTGTCGGCCGTGGCTGGTGAGGACACAGCCGTGACCGAGCCCCCGTCGAGGTACGTGTGCCGGCGCTGTGGGGAGCGTCTAGAGGGCCACGACGGCCTGAGCTCCGAGGACCTCAGGCGGATTCACGACGACGACTGTCCAGCCGAGGAACCCGCCGCGTCCTGACCGAGGCGTGACCCGCCTGCACCGTCGCCGTCCACCGCCGGACAGGTGGTGCCGTGGCGGTCGAGAAGCCCCTGCTGGCTGATATCCGGTATCGGGCTCAGAATCAGGATCCCGCACCGGCCGCAGCGCACCTGCTTCAAACCCGGCTCCCCAGCCATCCACGCCTCAATTCCCGAGCGCCCCGATCAGAATTATGGCGACAGGTATCGGGCCCCGCAAGCCCGCTGACGGCCCACCCGGACGGTGTTTCCTAGTCCCTTCGACCGGCTGATATCCCCCGTTCGGGCTATGGATGTCACCGGCCGCGGTGCCGACAACAACCTCGTCGGTTGACGTAGAGAGACGAGGCCAGCGCTGAACGGCATCACCGTGAGCATCAAGGTGGCGGCCAACGCCGGGGACCCACCGCCGCCGGCGGCGCCCACCCTGGTCGCCCACCCGGGGCTGGCCCACACCGGCGCCGAGATCGGCCTGCTCGTCCTCGTCGCTCTGCTTCTCGTGACCCTGGGCCTGGCGCTGCGCAGCGCCGGGCACCGGTCCGGCGCCACCGACGCAGGTGCCGATCTCGTGAAAGGACCGCAATGAGAAGCAAGGCGAAGCTCGCCGCCGCCGGTGCGGCCGTCATCTCCCTGGTGGCGGTGGCCGGGGCGGCCGGGGCCCAGACGTCGCTCGTCAACGTCAGCCTGGCCAACACCAGCCCCACCCGAACCCTCTACGTGGAGAACCTCGCCGGCCAGGACCTGAGCCAGAGCGGACTCAACCTGGGCTCCCTGCGCAGCGCCCCGTTCCGGGTGCGGGTGGTGGACCAGACCATGACCCCCCAGAACTTCTCGGTGTCGGCCACCATGACGAACCTCTACCAGTGCTCGGGCTCGGGGAGCTCGTGCACCCCGGTCCAGAGCCAGAGCATCGACTCGAGCAACGTCAGCCTCTCCTACGGGACCAACCCGCTCGACGTGCTGAACGTCTCGGCCACCGTGGCGCCGTTGTTCAACTTCAGTGAGGACGTGAGCACGGTGGACTCGAGCCTGTGCACCACCCTCCAGACCCTGTCCGGGAACCCGGGCGCCTGCACCATCTCCCTCACCAGCCTGCAGGGCCTGCCCCAGACCCTGAATCAGGCCGTGTCGGGGCTCACCGCCTCGGCCCTGTCCGGGCTGCCCCTCGTGCCCCAGTCCGGGTCAGCCGGCGCCTTCGCCTCCCCCGACTGGCAGGGCGTGGCGTCGGCCTTCAAGCCGAGCAACCCGGCGGCGCCCACCCAGCTGCCCGTGCTCACCGGCGGGTCGAACCTGACCAGCGGCGTACTCACCACGCTGCAGAACGCCCTGGCGACGTCGCCGACCAACTCGATCGTCGACGTCAACAGCGTGCTCGTCCCCGCCCTCAGCAACGCCCTCGGCACGGCGGTCGCCTCGGCCACCAACGCCAACGCCGGCGGGCCGGTGTGGGCCCTGCTCACCACCGCCCAGCAGAACGAGTTGGTCGCCAACCTCACCCCGGCGCTGGTGCCGATTCTCGCCGCCCAGGTGACCGGGCTGTCGGGCACCTACATGTCCTTCCCGACGCTGAACGTGAGCGTCCCCAACACGGCGGCCGGCGGCACCTACGAGGGCACGCTCGTCGTCACCGGGTTCTAGGCATGGGCCGACCGCATCGTCTCGTGCTGCGGCTGGCGGTGGCCGCCGGCATCTCCCTCGCCGGCATCGTGGCCGCCGCCATGCCCGCCGCCGCCGTGCAGACCGCCACCTTCGGCATCGCCCCGGCCAAGGACGCGCCCCAGCAGGCGGGCCAGCTGGCCGCCTCTGTCCGCCCCGGCCAACCGACGGGAGACGACGTCACCGTTTGGAACCGGACGGCGCATGAGCTCACCCTCGACCTGAGCGTGGTCGCCGCCCACCTCGGCCCGGACGGCCACCCCGTCCTCGGCGGCGACCCTCGCCCGGCTACCTGGGTCCACCTGGGCCAGAGCGTGGTCACCCTGGCGCCTCACGGTCAGCAGACGATCGCCGTCAACGTGGTGACCCCGCGCCGCCTACCCCACCTGCCGGCCAGTGCCGCCATCATCGCCACCCCCGAGCACGCCAGCGCCGCCCCGGTGTCGGTGGTCGTTCGCCTCGGCGTCATGGTGTCGATCACCGCGGCGGGTGGCGCCCCCCTGCGGGCGCCGCTGGGGATGATCGGGTGGGTCGCCCTCGGGCTGCTTCTCGCCGCCGGGCTGGGCGCCGCCATCCGCGGCGTCACCAGGCGGGCGGCACGGGGCCGGTCGGCCGCCGCGTGGCAGCCCCGCCTCGCCTGAGCATCAGCGACCAGTCCGGTAGGAAAGCAGGAGGCCGGTGGCTCTCGCCACCGGCCTCCTTGGTGAAAGTCTCTCGAGTTGTTAGGGACGGTCCCCGCTACCGGCGGGGATGCTTGCTTGCCTGTATCCAGTCCGAAAGCCGGGTACCGGCGACATGGGGCAGGAACGGGTGCAGCGAACGAACTTCGTCGCTGCTGGCAACGAGCGAACCCTCGCCGGCGATGGCCGCCAAGGACTGCCGACGCCTCGTCGCCACCACCAGCAGAGCCCCGATCAGCAGCAGTGCGCCGCTGAGGAGGGCCAGGCCGGCCATGTTGGCGCCGGTGAAGGCCAACCTCGCCACCTTGGTGGCGCCGATAGTCGGAGCGGTCGCGAGGGCCGCGCCGGCGACGGTCGCCGACCCGGGACGGCTCAGGGCCTCGCCCAACACCACCGTCGGCACGCAGGAGCTGCCCGAGGTGGTGCCGGCCGACTGCCCGGCGGCCATGTTCTGGCCGGACGAGCAGGTGGTCGATCCTGCCGGCCCCGGAAGGCTCGGCGAGGACTTGCACACCCCGTTGGCCATGGTCTGGCCACCTGAGGACTGACCGGCGGAGCACGTCGAGGCGGAGCTACCGCTTACCACCGTCGGCGTGTTCGTCTGGCAGCCGGAGGATGACATCCCCGACGACGAGCCCGACGACGAGCCCGACGTCGAGCCCGACGAGCACGGTGGTTGGCACTCAGAGCTTGACATGCCAGCCGACTGACCCGACGAGCTCGAGCACCCGGCGGTCGGCGGTTGGTTCTGCTGGCCTAGGCACGCGCCGCCCGGCCCCGCTGTCTGGCCGGCCTGGCAGCCGCCCGAAGGCGGCGGGGGCGTGCTGCAGTTGCCGCTCGTCCCCATCGTCTGGCCGGCCTCGCAACCGCTCGAAGGCGGAGGAGGCGTGGTGCAGCTGCCGCCCGGCCCCGCCGTCTGCCCCGCCTGGCAGCCGCCCGAAGGCGGAGGAGGCGTAGGCGTGTTCGTGCAGGCCGTGTGCGCAGGGTTGCCGTTACCGATACCAGGGTTCCGGTCGCACTCGTAACCCTTGTTGTTGTCGGAGCCTCCCGGAAGCTGACCACGAGGGTTCTTGTTGTCGGCCTTGCCTACGCTGCCGGCGTTGTGACCGCCTTGGACCTGACCGCATCCGGTCGCGTTGTAGGGCCCAGAGGCGTTCGCACCGCTGGTTGAGTTGTTGTAGTTCGGCTGCGGCTGGACTGTGCAGTTCCACGTGGTCGAGCCGGCGCCGTTGTTGTTCGGCAACGGCATACCTTGGGCCGTGGCGGGGTTGCCCCCCGGTCCGCTGGCGTTGGTCGGCTGGAACGTGATGCTGTTCAGCGTCGTCGTCCAGTTGGACGTAACCGAGCTCTTGTTGGCCTGGCCGGGCGCTCCCGAGCCATTGGTGTTCGCTGAGTGGTTCGATTGACCCGGTGGCGTCGCCGGAGGACCCGTCCCGCCTGGTGCGGCGAAGGCTGAAGGCGCGAAGCCGGTCAGCCCGATGACTAGCCCTGCTGAGGCGACGCCGGCTTTCGCTAACCGGCGCCGTGTTGACATTGTTCCCTTTCCCCAGCTGCCTCGAGATTGAGGCAGATCGTGCAATGTCTGCCGTCGAGGGCTATTCCGCCCCCCGGCGGACTAGTTATACCGCTCTATATCTGGGGAAAACAATTCTTTCCCAATGCTGACCTGGGCCTTCGCCGCAAAAGGGTTAAATGCCTACTGTCAGTGAGTGGCAGTATCCGGGTCCTGGAAGGCCGGGGCGGCGGTGCGCCACCACTCCAGCAGTCGGCTGGTGGCCTCCTCCTCCCCGAGGGGCCCTTCGTCCAGGCGCAGCTCCAGCAGGAAGGAAAGGGCTGCCCCCACCGCTCGTCCGGGACGGATGCCAAGGACGTCCATGACCCGGTTCCCGTCGAGGTCGGGGCGGATGGCGTCGAGTTCCTCCTGCGCCCGCAACTCCTCGATGCGTCGCTCCAGCTCGTCCATGCGGCGGGCCAGGGCGCGGGCCTTGGCCTCGTTGCGGGTGGTGCAGTCCGAGCGGGTCAGCTGGTTGAGGCGGTCCAGCAGGGGGCCGGCGTCGCGCACGTAGCGGCGCACGGCCCGGTCGGTCCAACCCAGCCGGTAGGTGTGGAAGCGCAGGTGGAGCTCGACCAAGGCCGCGACCTGATCGACGTCGTCGGTCGGGTAGCGCAGCGCCCGCATCCGGTCCCGTGTCATGCGCGCCCCGACGACTTCGTGGTGGTGGAAGCTCACGCCTCCCGGGCCGAAGGAACGGGTCTTGGGCTTGCCGACGTCGTGGAAGAGAGCGGCCAGCCGAAGGATGCGGTCGGGCGCCGTCTTTTCGACCACGGCGATGGTGTGGGCCAGCACGTCCTTGTGGCGATGGATGGGATCCTGCTCGAGGGCGAGCGCCGGCAGCTCGGGCAGGAACTCGTCGGCCAGCCCGGTGCGCACCAGGAACCACAGCCCGTCCCCGGGCCGCTCGACGACCATCAGCTTGTCGAGCTCGTCGCGGATCCGTTCGGGCGAGACGATCTCGAGGCGCGAGCGGCGGGACCGGACAGCTTCCTCCAGCCCCTCGTCGGGGACCAGGTGGTAGCCGGCGATGAAGCGGGCCGCCCGCATCATCCGGAGGGGGTCGTCGTCGAACGACTCGACCGGGGAGAGCGGGGTCCGCAGCCGGTGGGCGGCCAGGTCGGCAACGCCGTCGAACGGATCGATCAGTTCCATGTCGGGCAGGCGCAGGGCCATGGCGTTCACCGTGAAGTCGCGCCGCGACAGGTCGGCCTCGACCGACTCGGAGAAGGCGACGTCCGGCTTGCGCGACTCCGGGGCGTAGGCCTCGGCCCGGTGGGTGGTGATCTCGAAGATGCGCGACCCCCGCTTGGCCCCGATGGTGCCGAAGCGCTTGCCGGTCGTCCACACCGCGCTCGCCCACCCCGAAACCAGCTCCTCGATCTCGTCGGGTCGGGCGTCGGTCGTGAGGTCGAGGTCTCGGCCCTCACCGAGGCGGTCGACGATGGCGTCGCGCACGACCCCGCCGACCAGGTACAGCCGGTGGCCGGCCGCGGCGAAGCGCTCGGCCAGCTCGGCCGTGTCGCTCACCAACGGCTGGAGCCGTTCGGGGATCACGCGGCCGAGGGTACTGGTGGACGGCCCGGCAGCCGGCCGGGTCGTCCCGCACCGTCACCCGCCGAAGGGCATCCAGGCGATGTCGGAGAAGCTGGTGATGTCGCTGGCCAGGACGCCCTGCTGGGACACGGTGTAAAGGACCCCACCGACGACCAGGGCCCGGTCGATGCCGGCTCCGTAATAGACCGGGGGCGATGCCACACCGGCCGCACCGCTGCCGTAGGGGCCGGGCTGGGGCTGCGAGCGGTCACGCCCCGCCTGGGTGACCCGGCCGGCCTCGGTGATGCCCGTCGTCGGGTCGACCCGGAAGGCGACGGCCCCCTGGAAGGGCGCCTGGGCCTGGCCGGAGCCCGAGCCGGAGGGGGGCTGGGACTGCTGCAGCGGCACCACGGCGAGGTGGCGGGGACCCCAGTAGAGGAACTGGTGGTGGTCGGTGTCGGCGCTGGTCCAGGCGTTGTCGAGGTGGATCCGTGAGCGCAGGACCGGATGGGCGGGATCCGAGACGTCGAACAGCGACAGCTGCACGCCGGTGGTCCGGTAGTTGCCGTCGACGTCTCGACCGAGGCCCAACAGCAGCCCCCCGCCCAGCGGGTGCAGGTAGGAGGAGTATCCCGGCAGCTGCAGCTGGCCCCGCAGGGCGGGATGGTGCGGGTCGGACAGGTCGAGGACGTAAAGGGGGTCGGTCTGGCGGAAGGTGACCACGTAGCCGAGGCTGCCGAGGAACCGGACGCCATAGATCTTCTCGCCCTGACCGAGCCCGGAGACCTGACCGACCGGGACCAGGGCCCCGCCCACGGGCTGGAGGATCGTCACCCGGTTGTCGGAGAGGGTCCGGGGCGGCTCTCCCTCGCGGGGCGGCGGGGTGGGCACTCCGACGGTGGTGGCCACCCGGAGGTAGCCGTCGTTGTCAGACAGGGAGTACTGGTCGAGGATCCCGCCGGCCACGGAGCCCGATCCCACATAGCGGGGGCTGGTCGGATCGGTCAGGTCGAAGGCGTGGATGTCGGTAGTGACCCCCTGCTGGGGGAGGCCCATCATCTCCGGCTGCTCGGTGATGCCGGCGGTGGCCAGGTACATGGCGGTGGTGCTGGCGTAGACGGTGGAGGCGTTGCCGACGACGGTCACCTCGTGGCCGGGCACGTCGCTGTTGGGGTCGAGGGTGACCACCGACACGGTGGCCAGCCCGGAGGCGACGGTGGGATGCATGGCGGAGCCACAGGAGGCGAGGTGGGTGGCGCCGGTCTGGTCGAGCCGCAACGAGGGCAGCCACTGCGTCACCACCGAGCGCTCGATGGCGGACTTGTTCTCGGCCAGGGCCTGGGCGCTGGTCTCGGGGGTCGGCTGCGGCGGGAACACGAACGGCACGGTCGGGTTGCTCTGCAGCACCAGCTCGATCCGGCCGGAGACGAGGCGGGCGCCCACCTCGTTGCCGTCGAGGGTGAACGAGCGGATCAGGCGGGGGTGATCGGGGTCGGAGACGGCCACGACCACCACCCTGGTCTTGGCCTGAGAGGCGTACACCGGCTGCGGGGGTAGCGGCTGGACCGGGGCCGGCTGGACCTGCTGGGGCTGGTTCGGCGCTGGCTGGGCCGGCCCGCTGGAGGTGGCGGCTCCCGGTTGGGGGGCAGGCGCAGGCGCCGGCGTGGGGGGCTCCGGGGCCGGGGGCGGGCTGCTCCACTGGGTACCGAGCACGACGGCGTTGCCGCCGGCCAGGAACAGAGACGCCTGCCCGGAGAGGTCGGGCAGCGGCATGAAGGCGGCGAGCCGGGGCTTGCCGGACACGTCGAGGACCTGGAGGCCCACCGGGTTCTGACGGAGCACGACCATCACGTTCCCGTCGGTCTTGGCCAGGTCGGGCTCGTCCACCCCGGCCTCCTGGTTGTTGGTGGTGGAGAAGTCGGTCCCCGCCACGGGCGCCGCGGCCGAGCCCTGGGCTGCCCCACCGGCTCCGCCAGCCGAGGCGGCACCGCCCGCCCCCGAGGCCCCCGCCGCCACGCCCATCATCGGCGAGCCCATCATCGGTTCGCCCATCACCCCACCGCCGCCGGCATAGCCGTAGCGCAGCGGAAGCCCGTTCGCCGTCACCTCGGACAGCGCCTCCGCCTTGACCTGGCTGAGGAAGGAGTCGCAGCTGCCGTAGGAGACCAGGCGTACGGTGGGCTTGGCGGCCGGCGGAGCCGTCGTGGTCGTTACCCGAAGGGTCGTGGTCGTGGTCGTCGGGGGGCGGTAGCCGACATTTCGGGTCGCCGGCCCGGCGCACGCCCCGCACGCCGCCGCTACCGCCAGAAGAGCCGCAGGAATCCTCGGTGCTCGCACTGACCGCCCCCACTCTCGGACGCTGTTCTGCCAGTTGGTGGCGTTAGCGACCGTGGATCAACCGCGGGGCTTCGACGGTCCCGTGGCGGCATGTCGTCGCCGGCCGGGTGAACGGCCGTCCGGAACGTCCGACTTCGGTAGGCCATTTCCGTCATGCGCCAGAGGGGCTAGCGCGATCAGGTCAGCAGAAAACGGTCCGAACGAGGGATGTGCGACAACCACTCTCGGTGCCGAGAACTTGAAGGTCGGCGGTGCCCAGTAAGGACGACAGGAGGACCCCCCAAATGATTTCCCGGAGGAAGCTGATCGTGGCGGCGGGGCTGGTGAGCAGCGGCGCTCTCGCCCTCGCCCCCATGGCCCATGCGGCGCCCAGCGGCAGCACAGTAGCCACCATCACTCTCACCAGCACCGGTTCACTCGATGTTTCCGTGCCGGCCGGGACCACCTCCACCCCGGTGAACCTCGGTAGCACTGTGTCGACCGTCGGATCCTGGACCGCCCCCAACAGCCTCGGGGCAGTGACCGTCACCGACAGCCGGGCCGGACAGCTCACCAACAACTGGACGGCCACAGCCGCCACGACCGCCTTCAACTGCATCTCGGGCGCCTGCGCCGGCACCGGCATGACGAACCCGACCAGCATCCCGGTGACAGCGATCACCTACAACGAGCCGGTCGCCAGCGTCAGCTCGTCCGGTGCGGGGACCGAGGTGTTCACGCCGGTGGCCACGGTGTCACTCGCCACTGGATCCGCCCCGGTCGGTTCGATGGTGGCGGTCGGCACCAACACCGCCACTTGGAGCCCGACCCTGACGTTCCTCTTGAACGGTCAGGTCGCCGGCACCTACGAAGGAACCATCACCCACTCGGTGGCCTGATACAAAGGGCGGCGTGCGCCGCACCTTGCAAATAAGTCTGCTGATGGCCGGGGCGCTAGCTCCGGCCATTGGCGTTTTGGGGGCAAGCGGAGCCACGTCGAACACGGGCCTAGGGATCCGCCTCGGCGAGGTGCCCGCCAATCTTGCAAGCGACCCAAGAGCGCAGGAATACATCATCGACCACGTCGCCCCAGGCACCACCATCAAGCGGCGCATAGTGGTTACAGACGACACCGACCAGAGCCTTCAGGTCGCCCTCTACACCGGACCGGCCAGGATTCAGAACGGACTGTTCGATCCGCTTGCGCCCGGCGCGACCAGCGATCTCACCCGGTGGTCGTCGGTCGCCCCGAACCAGCTCAACCTGCAGGCACGGCAGGAGGCGCCCGCCGAGGTGACAATCGCAGTCCCTTCCAACGCGGCGGACGGCGAGCGCTACGGCGTGGTGTGGGCTTCGCTGCCGCCGAGCGCCCCACCCGGAGGTGGCGTCGCCGTCGTCAACCGGGTCGGCGTTCGCATCTACCTGTCAGTGGGAAACGGGCCGGCTCCCCTCGTCGATTTCAAGATCGACTCGCTACAGGCCAGGCGGCTACCGAATGGCCAGCCGGAGGTGTGGGCGCAGGTCCACAACACCGGCGGACGAGCGCTCGACATGACGGGCTCGTTGATCCTCCAGAACGGTCCCGGCGGCACTACAGCGGGTCCGTTCCCAGCCAAGCTCGGCACCACGTTAGGAATCGGTCAGACCGAGCCGGTGACCGTCCTGCTCGATCCCAAGCTGCCGGCCGGCCCCTGGGACGCGGTCATCACTCTTCAGTCGGACGAGGTCTCCCACAAGGCCGAGGCCCGCATCGTCTTCCCGACCGCCCCGAACAGCGTGGCGAGACCGGTGACCGCCAAGTCGCTCGACAAACAGCGGGCCATCCTCCTGCCACTGGCCCTGGGCCTCCTGCTCCTCGTGATCCTCGGCGGGCTGTTCTGGTTCTTCTTCATCTGGCGCCGGCGCAAGGACGAAGACGAGGAGCAGCGTCAGGCCCGGATGGCAGCCCGGCGGTAGAAGCGGCCCGGCCGACGGGCTACCGCTCGGCGTACCGGGCGACGAGCGCCGAGGCCGCCTCCACCACCGACATCCCCCGCCCGTCGCCGCTGGTGACCGGCTCGGGCCGTAGCTCCTCGCCCTCCAACGCCGAGACACAGGCAGCGGTCGAGGCAGTGAGGGCGTCGAGGTCGTAGCCGCCTTCGAGGAAGACCAGCCGCCGGCCCGCCGGCACCAGCGAGACCACCCGAGACGTGAGATCGGCGAAGTCGCCGGCGGACAGGCGCAGGTCGGTGAGGGGGTCGGCCCGGTGGCCGTCGAATCCGGCCGAGATGATGAGCCAGCTGGGGGCGAAGGCCTCGGCCGCCGGGGTGAGCACCTGGTCGATGGCGGCCCGGTAGGCGTCGCCGGCGGTGCCCGGCGGCAGGGGGACGTTGAGGGTCGTGCCCGCGCCGGCGCCCTCCCCCGTCTCCGACATCCGCCCCGTCCCCGGATAGAGGGGGTGCTGGTGGAGGGAGACGTAGAAGACCCGGCCGTCGGCGTAGAAGGCGTCCTGGGTGCCGTTGCCGTGGTGGGCGTCCCAGTCGACGATCATCACCCTCTCCCCCCGCTCGGCCAGGGCGGCGGCGGCCACGGCCACGTTGTTGATCAGGCAGAAGCCCATGGCCTGGCCGGGGGTGGCGTGATGGCCGGGCGGGCGAACGGCGAGGAAGGCGGCGCCGGCCTCCCCGGCATCCAGCCGTTCGATGGCCGAGGGCCCCGATCCGGCGGCGAGCACAGCCGCGTCCCACGACTCACGGGAGGCTCCGGTGTCGGCGTCGATGCCGCCGCCTCCCGCCTCGCAGAACTCCTTGAGCCGGTCGAGGTAGGCGGCGGGGTGTACCCGCTCGAGCTCCTGTCGGGTGGCGGGCCGGGGGGCGAAGGCGACCATGGCGTCGCGGGCGGGCGAGCGGTCGACTCCGGCCAGCACGGCGGCCAGCCGGGCCGGGCTCTCGGGGTGGCCGGGGGCGGCCACGTGCTGCAGGTAGCGCTCGTGCGTACCCACCAGCACCGTCATGAGCAGCCAGGGTAGTGACCTATAGCCTCGGCGCCCGACGTGAGCGCCACCAGGTTGCAGGTGATCCGCCGGGGGGATCAGCGTGCCCGCACCGGGCCGTGGCGGGGCGACAACCGCGTCGCCTACCTGGCGCCGGCACCCGACACCATGCCCCTGTCCCCCGAGTTCGTCCGACTGTGCATGGACCGCCTCGGCGAGCAGGGATACGAGCGGGTGGTCACCTCGGCCCTGTCTCCCGGCGAGCAACCGGGTTTTCTCGACGCCGGGTTCGGCGTGGAGCAGCGGCTCCACCTGCTGGCCCACGACGTCTCCGACATCCCCGAGGCCACCGTGGACAGCGACACCCGGATCCGCCGGCCCCGGTCCGCCGAGCGGGCGATCGTCATCGAGCTCGACGGACGGGTGTTCGACTCGTTCTGGCGCCTTGACGAAAGCGGCCTCGACGAGGCGCTGCGGGCCACCCCCCGGGCCCGCTTCCGGGTGGCGGTCGAGGCCCCCGGGCGGGTCGTCGGCTACGCCATCACCGGCCGGGCCGGACGGCGGGGCTACCTGCAGCGCCTGGCGGTGGACGCCGACCGCCAGGGCCGGGGGTTGGGCCGGGCCCTGGTAGTGGACGGTCTCCGCTGGCTCGAGCGCTGGCAGGTGGACCGGGCCCTGGTGAACACCCAGGTCGGCAACGAGCGGGCGCTCCGCCTCTACCAGGACCTCGGCTTCCGGCCCGAACCGGTGGGCCTGTCGGTGCTCAGCATCGACCTTCCCCGGTGAGGGGGCGGCTCCACCGACTCGCCGGCGCCGCGGGGCTCGCCCTCGCCGCCGCCCTGGCGGCGTCGGCCCCGGCCGTGGCCGTCGCCGGCCCCTCCCCCACCCTGGCCCTGACCGACGGCTCGGCCCCGGTCGAGCACTTGAGCCTGGTCTCGCAGACGCCGTGGGCCGGCCCCGGTGGCGTGTTCTCCTTTCGGGTGACGGCGGCCGGCTCGCTGCGCCCGTCCGAGCTGCGCCTGTACGTCACCGTCTACCCCCGGCTGCGCAGCCGCTCCGCCTTCGGCCAGTCGCTGGCCAACCGGTCGAGCGGCTACCCGCTTTGGGTGGACACCTACGACCTCGGCAGCGAGCACCCGGACAAGGGGGGCGCCTACCAGGTGTGCATCCCGGTGGGCACCCCGTCGCTGGCCTGTCCGCCCGACATCGGCGTCCTGAAGCTCAACGAGGGGTCGGACGCCGGCGTCTACCCGGTCGACGTCAGCCTGCGCCAGATCGGCACCGGCGTCCTCCTCGACCGGTTCACCACCCACCTGATCGACGCCGGCCCGGGCCCGGCCGCCCAGAAGCTGTCCTTCGCCTGGATCCTGCCCCTGTCCGCCCCCTCCGCCCTGGCGCCCGACGGCAGCCGCCGTCTGACCGGCCCGGACCTGGCCTCGCTGGCGACGATGACCGCCGCCCTGGCCGACCGGTCGAACATCCCGGTCACCCTCGCCCCCGACCCGGCGACCCTGGCCGCGCTGGCCGCCGACCCCGAGCCGGCGGCCAAGGCGGCCCTGGCCCAGCTGCGGGCCCAGCTCCCCGGGATGCAGGTGATGCCCCGGCCGTTCGCCCCCGCCTCGGCCTACGACCTGGTCTCGGCCAACCTCGGGCCCGAGCTCACCCGCCAGATCAACCGGGGAGCCGACATCGAGCACTCCGTGCTGGGCCTGCCGCCGCTGCTGAGCACGTGGCTGGTCAACGGGCCGATCGACAAGTCGTCGGTGGCCAGCCTGGTGGGGGACGGGGTCCTGCGCCTGGTCGTCCCCAACGACCAGCTCTCGCCCATCTACCAATCCCTCACCCCCGACCAGCCCTTCGCCCTCGACTACGGCTCCGGCCGGGTGCCGGCCGTGGTCGTCGACAGCGGGCTGGCCTCGCATTTCTCCGGGTCGAGCGACACCGTCCTGGCCGCCCACCAGCTGCTGGCCGACCTCTCCCAGATCTACTTCGAGCTGCCCGGCGCCACCCGGGGGGTCGTCACCGTCACCCCCCGGTCGTGGCGGCCGGACCGCCAGTTCCTCGGCATCGTCTCCCACGCCCTGGCCACCAGCCCCCTCATCCAGCCCACGACCGTGGACGGCCTGTTCGCCACGGTCAGGCCGACCAGCCGCCGACGCCAGCCGGCGGTGGTGTCCCGGAACCGCCCGTCGCTGCCGGCCGGCCGGGTCCGCAACGACCTCCGCCGTCAGCAGGCGTTCGCCACCGCCCTGGCCCAGCCGGTCGGGGCGGTGGCGACCATGGGGGACCTGGTCCTGGAGTCGGAGGCCGACGGCCTGTCCGCCCGGCAGCGGGCCGGGTTCCTGAGCGGCGCCGAGCAGCTGCTGTCCACCGAGACCAGACAGGTGCAGGTCCCCCGGGCCCGCTCGCTGACCCTGACGGCGCGGGACTCGGTGATCCCGATCACCCTGCAGTCCCAGCTGCCGGTGCCGGTGCGGGTGACCGTCCGGTTCAGCAGCGACGGGCTGGAGTTCACCGCCGGCAAGGTGCGGGACATCGACCGGCTGGTCAACCAGCACACCATCCGGCTGCCGGTGCGGGCCCGGTCGTCGGGCTCGTTCCCCCTCCGGGTGCAGGTCTTCACCCCCGACGGGTCGCTCCTCCTCGCCGAGAGCCGCTTCGAGATCCACTCGACCGCCATCTCGGGGGTCGGCATCGTGCTGTCCGGCGGCGCCGGCCTCTTCCTCGCCGTCTGGTGGGGTCGGGCGCTGTGGGTCGGCCGCCGCAGCCGCAACCCCCGGCTGGTTCCGGAGTGAGGCGACCGCCCGGTCCCCCCTCCGGGGCGCCCGACCCCCAGCCCTCGACGGGGGCGACCCAGCGGCCGGTCCTCACCATGGCGGCCGGCACCGCCCTGTCGCGGCTCACCGGGTTCGCCCGGCTCGTCGCCCTGGCCTACGCCCTCGGCTCCACCCGGCTGGCCGACGCCTACAACCTGGCCAACACCACCCCGAACATGGTCTACGACCTGGTCCTCGGGGGCGTGCTGTCGGCCACCCTCATACCGGTGTTCGTGGACCGGCTGGCCACCCGGTCCGAGGAGGAGGCGTGGGAGGCCATCTCGGCGGTCTCCAGCCTGGTGGCGGTGGTGCTGGTCGGGGCCACGGCGGTGTTCGAGGCGCTCGCCCCCCTCCTCATCCACCTCTACACGGTGGGCAACCGGGGCGGGCCGGCCGAGGCGCACGCCGCCACCGAGCTCCTGCGGGTGTTCGCCCCCCAGCTTCTGCTGTACGGCGGCATCTTCCTCACCACCGCCCTGCTGAACACCAGGCGCCGGTTCGGAGCCCCGATGTTCTCCCCGGTCGCCAACAACATCCTGGTCATCGCGGTACTGGTCGCCGTCCCCCACCTGGCCCGGGGGCTGTCGGTGACCACCATCGACGCCCACCCGGGGGTGTTCTGGCTCCTCGCCGGCGGCACGACCGTCGGGGTCGCCGCCCAGCTGGTCGCCCAGCTGCCCTCGATGCGGGGCGCCGGGCTGCGGTTGCGGTGGCGCTGGGACCCGGGCCACGAGGCGGTGGCCACCATCGTGCGCCTGTCGGGGTGGACCTTCGGGTTCGTCGCCGCCAACCAGATCGCCCTGTGGGTGGTGCTGGCCCTGGCCAACGGGCGGTCGGGGGACGCCTCCGCCTACATCTACGCCTGGACCTTCTTTCAGCTGCCGTTCGGGGTGGTGGCGGTGTCGGTGATGAGCGCCATCCAGCCCGACATGGCCGAGGCGTGGGCCCTGGGCGACGTCGAGCGGTTCCGGCGGCGGCTGGCGGGGGGCCTCCGGTCGACCTCGGCCGTGATCGTGCCCGCCGCCGTGGGCTACATCATCCTGGCCCACCCCATCGTCGGCCTCCTCCTCCAGCACGGCCGGATGGGGGCGTCGGGGGCGCTCACCACCGCCCGCATCCTCGCCCTGCTGTCGTTCGGCCTGCCCGGCTTCTGCGCCTACCTGCTCCTGATGCGGGCCTACCAGGCCATGCAGGACACCCGCACCGCCTTCTTCCTCTACCTGGTGGAGAACGGGGTCAACGTGGTCCTGGCCTTCGCCCTCTACCCGGTGATGGGGGTGCGGGGCCTGGCCGTCGCCCTGGCCGCCGCCTACACGGTGGCGACCGTCGTGGCCGCCGTGGACCTGCGCCGCCGGCTCTCCGGCCTGGAGGGGGCGACCCTGGTGCGCTACCTGGGGAGGATCTCGGCCGCCGCCGCCGCCATGGCCGTGGCCGTGGCCCTGGCCGCCGCCGCCACCGGCTCCGGAGATGACAGCCACCGACTTTCTCAAGTCCTGGCCGGAACGGCCGTTGGATTACTCGTCTACTTCGGAGTCGCCGGGCTGCTCGCCACCGCAGCCCGCCGGCGCAACGGAAGAGGGGGTGGCTGAGTGGTCACGAGCTGGCTGTTGAAGATCGTGCTGGTGACGGTCCTGTTCTTCTTCGTTGCCATCGAGGGGCTGTCTCCGATCATCGTCAAGATGCAGCTGTCGGGCTACGCCCAGGACGCGGCGGACGCCGGCACCCAGGCCCTCATCAACGGGGACGCCAGCTCGGCCAAGGCGGCGGCCCAGCAGTCGGCCGACATGCACGCCGGGGTGACGTCGTCGGTTACCGTCAGCGACGATTCGCGGACCGTCACGGTAACCATGGAGAAGAAGGCGAAGTCGTACTTCTCCGATTGGTCGGCCCTTCGGTCCTGGTACGACGTGAAGGTGACCGAGACCGCCAACAGGGGCCAGTAACCCCGGGAGCCCTGCCCGGCCCCGGGGGCCGAAAGGGAGGGGGCCGCATGGCCGGAATCCGGGTAGTCACCGACAGCGCCTGCGACCTCCCCGACGACCTGGTCCGCGAGCTCGGCATCGACATCGTCCCCCTCACCATCCGCTTCGGCGACGAGGAGCTGGTCGACCGGCGCGACCTGACCCCCACCGAGTTCTGGGAGCGGTGCCGATCCGGCGCCCTGCCCGAGACGGCGGCCCCGTCCCCCGGCGCCTTCCAGGAGGCCTACGAGCGGGCGGCGTCCGAGGGCGCCCCCGGGGTGGTGGTCGTCACCCTGTCCTCCGCCCTGTCGGCCACCTGGCAGGCGGCCCGCACCGCCGCCGACGCCGTGGCCGGGCGCATCCCGGTGCGGGTCATCGACTCCCAGGCCCTCACCGTGGCCCAGGGCCTCATCGTGCTCTCCGCCGCCCGGGCCGCGGCGGCCGGCAAGGCCCTCGACGACGTGGCCGGAGCGGTGGAGGACCTGGTCCCCCGCACCCGGCTGTACGGCACCCTCGACACCCTCGACTACCTGCGTCGGGGTGGGCGGGTCGGGGGGGCCCAGGCCTTCTTCGGCACCATGCTGTCGATCAAGCCGATCGTGCAGATCGTCCACGGCAAGGTGGAGGCCGAGTCGCGCCAGCGCACCCGGAGCCGGGCCTTGCGCTACCTGGTCGACAAGGTCCGCGAGGCCGGCGAGATCGAGCATCTGGCCGTGCTCAACGCGGCCGCCCCCGACATCGAGACGTTCCTCGACATGGTCGGCGAGGTCTACCCCCGCGACCGGATCGTGGTGGGAGACGTGGGGCCGGTCATCGGCACCCACACCGGGCCCGGCACCGTCGGGGTCACCTTCTTCGTTCCCTAGCCGACCGGGCCGACCGCTCCGCCGCCCATTCGGCCGTGCCCGCCCAGCCCCCCACCGCCAGCCCGGCCACCCCCACCGCGGCCCACTGGGCGCCGGACGCGTACGACAGGTGGTGCCCGGTCGAGATCCACAGCGACCAGGCCGCGCCGACGGCGGCGGCCGCCGCCGCCACCCCCATGGCCCACGCCGGGGGCCGGCGCCCCACCCACACCAGGACCTCGGCCACCACCACCCCGTAGAGGGCCCCGGCACCCAGGGGAACCAGCCCGCCCAGGGTGTACTCGCCGAGGATCGCCCCGCCGAGAGCGGCGACGGCCAGCGCCGCCGCCACGGCGAAGAGGGTGCGCATAGCGCTTTCGAGGGTATCGTCCGGCCGTAATGGAGCGACTCACCTCCTCTTCCGACGCGGCCCCGCAGCCGGACTGGCCCGCCAAGGCGGCCGACACCATCGACGCGGTGGTCACCACCGTGCGCGACCGGACCGTCGGCCCCCTCACCACCGTGGCCAAGGCCCTCGTCTACGGCATCGTCGTCGGCATCGTCGGCACCGCCGTCGCCATCCTCGGCGCCGTCGGCGCCGTGCGGGTGTCGAACATCTACGCCATGCCCGACTGGGCCAGCGAGCTGACGGTCGGCGGAATCTTCTCCCTCGGCGGCCTGTTCCTGCTCTCGCGGGCCTGGAAGGCCAGGCGCGCCGCCAGAAGAGGGTGACGGATTGCCCCAAGCACACGAAGTGGTCATCGTCGGGTCGGGCCCGGCCGGCCTGACCGCCGCCATCTACACCGCCCGGGCCAACCTCGCTCCCCTCGTCGTCGAAGGTGAGCCGTCCTCCACCAGCGACCAGCCCGGCGGCCAGCTGATGCTGACCACCGAGGTGGAGAACTATCCCGGGTTCATCGACGGGATCATGGGACCGGAGCTGATGACCAGCTTCCGGGCCCAGGCCGCCCGGTTCGGCGCCATCCTCAAGACCGAGAAGGCCACCAAGGTCGATCTCAGCTCCCGACCGTTCGGCGTGTGGGTCGGGGACCCGACCGCCCCGGAGCCGACCTACACCGCCGGGGCGCTGATCATCGCCACCGGCGCCCGCTCGCTGATGCTCGGCGTGCCCGGCGAGGACAAGCTGCTCGGCCACGGCCTGTCCACCTGCGCCACCTGTGACGGCTTCTTCTTCCGGGGACACGAGATCGCCGTGGTCGGCGGGGGCGACTCGGCCGTCGAGGAGGCCACGTTCCTCACCAAGTTCGCCGACAAGGTGACGATCGTCCACCGGCGCAAGGAGCTGCGGGCGTCGAAGATCATGCAGGACCGGGCGTTCAAGAACCCCAAGATCAGCTTCTTGTGGGACACGGTGGTCACCGAGGTGCTGGGGGACAACTCCCTGTCGGGGGTGCGGGTCCGCAACGTGGTCACCAACGAGGAGAGCGAGCTCGGCGTCACCGGCCTGTTCGTGGCCATCGGCCACGCCCCCAACACCGCCCTGTTCGCCGGGCAGCTGGAGATGGACGAGAACGGCTACCTGATCACCCACGACGGGACGAACACCAACGTCGAAGGGGTGTTCGCCTGCGGCGACGTGCAGGACCACGTCTACCGCCAGGCCATCACCGCCGCCGGGTCGGGCTGCATGGCCGCCATCGACGCCGAGCGGTGGCTGGAGGCCCAGCAGGCCTGAGAACCGGCCCGCCGCCAGCCCGGAATTCTCCGGGCCCCCCGTCTGTTGGGCAGCGCACGGATGGGTACCATCCCCCCGGGAACGGAAAGGACGACGGCATGGCCGCCAACATCGTGAACCTGTCCGACGCGACGTTCGACGAGGAGGTCAAGGGCTCAGAAGTGCCCGTCCTCGTCGACTTCTGGGCGGAATGGTGCGGGCCCTGCAAGATGGTCTCTCCCATCCTCGAGGAGATCGCCAGCGAGAACCCGGAGCGGATCCGGGTGGCCAAGCTGAACATCGACGACAACCTCGAGACCGCCCGCCGGTTCGAGGTGATGAGCATCCCGACCATGATCCTGTTCAAGGACGGCGACGTGCAGACCCGCATCGTCGGCGCCAAGGGGAAGGGCCAGCTCCTGCAGGACCTGGCCGCCTACCTGTAGGGGCCGGAAGGGTTCCCGAAGCAGGCCTGGACGGCCTGCCGCTCACCATCGGCGGCGACGGGGAGGAGGTCCACGACCTCCAGCGGAGGCTTTCCGCCCTCGGCCACGACGTCTCCGGTGACGAGCCCGGCAGGTTCGGGGAGGCGACGGCGGCGGCGGTCAGGCGGTTCCAGGAACAGCGGGGACTGCGGGTCGACGCCGTCTGCGGGCCCCAGACATGGTCGGCCCTGGTCGAGGCCGGGTGGCGGCTGGGTGACCGCCACCTCTACCGCCGCACCCCCATGCTGCGGGGCGACGACGTGGCCGAGCTGCAGCGCCGCCTGGGCGAGCTCGGCTTCGACGCCGGCCGGGTGGACGGCATCTTCGGCGACCACACCGCCACGGCCCTGGCCGACTTCCAGCGCAACCTCGACCTGACCGTCGACGGGATCTGCGGGCCGGCCACTGTCGAGGCCCTCACCCGGCTCACCCCCCGCACCGGGGGCGGGTCGGTGGCCGAGGTCCGCGAGCGCGACCGGCTCCGGCGGGGGGCGCCGGGCCTCACCGGCCGGCGGGTCGCCGTCGGGCACCCCGGGGGCCTCCCCGCCCTGGTCGACGCGGTCGTGCGCGAGCTCTCGCGGGCCGGCGCCGACGCGGTCAGCCTGACCGACCCCGACGGGTCGGCCCAGGCGGCCCAGGCCAACGCGGTCGAGGTCGACGCCTACATCGGGTTCCACCTCGACCCGGGACGGCAGGGCTGCGCCGCCGCCTACTACTCCGGCTTCCGCTACGAGTCACCGGGAGGCAAGCGGCTGGCCGAGCTGCTGGCCGCCGCCCTGGCCGCCACCCTCGGCCTGCCCGACCTGGGGGCCCAGGGGATGTCGCTTCCGGTCCTGCGCGAGACCCGGATGCCGGCGGTGGTGTGCGAGATCGGGCCGCCGGCGGCGGTGGTCGAGGGTATGGCCCGCCTGGGCCCGGCCGTGGCCCGGGCACTGCGCGACTGGGCCGCCGCTCCCTGCGAGGAATGACCGGGCACGGCCCGGTTCATAGCCGTCGCCGATAGGTTGAGGTCTCTCTATCGGCCACACCGGGGGGCGACCTGGGCTTTTGCGCCAGAATCGGGGTAGTTTCACCGGCAACGAGCATCAGAAGTTGCCCACAACCTCATCCACACGTTGTGGATTGCACCCTCCGGTCGAAGGTGAGGGTGGGCTCCGGAAGGGCCGGATTCAGCTGCCGGGCACCATCAGGCGGTAGATCCGCTCGAGGTCCTCGAGGTCGGCGAAGTCGATGATCACCCGCCCCTTGCGCGGCCCCATCTCGACCTTGACGGTGGTCTGCAGGTGGTCCGACAGGAGCCCTTCGAGCTCGGGGACGCCGGGCTCGGGCAGCTTGCGCGAACCCGGCCGGGGCCGGGCCGCGCCCCCCTCACCGCCGCCTTCGGGCTCGCCGCCCCGGGCCCGGACCGCCTCCTCCACCACCCGGACCGACAGCCCCTCGGCCACGGCCCGGCGGGCCAGGGCCTCCTGGAAGGCCCGGTCCGGGGTGCCCAGCAGGGCCCGGGCGTGGCCGGCGGACAGCTGGTGGTCGGCCACCAGCTTCTGAATGCCGGCCGGCAGCTGGAGCAGCCGCAGGGTGTTGGTGACCGCCGTCCGGCTGCGGCCGACCCGTTGGGCGACCTCGTCGTGGGTCAGCTGGAAGTCCTCGATCAGCTGCTGGTAGGCGCCCGCCTCCTCCAGCGGGTTCAGGTCCTGCCGGTGGAGGTTCTCCACCAGGGCCTGCTCGAGGCTGGCCCGGTCGTCGGCCGTGCGCACCAGGGCCGGGATGGTCTGCAACCCGGCCCGGCGAGAGGCCCGCCACCGCCGCTCGCCGGCGATCAGCTCGAAGCGGTCGGTGCCCACCGCCCTGACCAGGATCGGCTGCAGGACTCCGAGGGCCCGGATGGAGTCGGTCAGCGAGGCCAGGCTCTCCTCGTCGAAGTGGGCCCGGGGCTGGTTGGGGTTCGGCTCCACCGCCGAGACCGGCACCTGCCGGAGCACCGAGTCCGAGTCCGCCTTCACCTCGGGGGGGATGAGGGCCCCGAGGCCCCTACCCAATCCGCTGCGGCGCGCCACCGCTCACCTCCTTGGCCAGCTCGCGATAGGCGATGGCCCCGCGAGACGACGGGTCGAACACGATGATGGGCTGTCCGAAGGAGGGCGCCTCCGACAGACGCACAGTCCGGGGGACGATGTTGCGGCAGACCTTGTCGCCGAAGTGGTTGCGCACCTCGTCGGCCACCTGCTCGGCCAGGTTGGTGCGGGCGTCGAACATGGTGAGGATGATCGAGCCCAGCTCCAGCCGGGGGTTGAGGGCGCTCTGGACCAGGTTGACGTTGCGCAGCAGCTGCCCCAGCCCCTCCAGGGCGTAGTACTCGCACTGGATCGGAACGACAACCTCGCTGGCGGCGGCCAGCCCGTTGATGGTGAGTAGGCCCAGCGACGGGGGGCAGTCGATCAGCACGAAGTCGAAATCCTCGAGGACCGGCTCCAGCGCCTTGCGCAAGCGGAGCTCGCGGCTGAACACCGGCACCAGCTCGATCTCCGCCCCGGCCAGGTCGATGGTGGCGGGGCACACGAACAGGTTGCGCAGGCTGGTGGGCTCCACGCAGTCCTCCACCGGCAGCTCGCGCATGATGACGTCGTAGACCGACGTCTCCAGGTTGCGGGCGTTGATGCCCAGGCCGGTGGTGGCGTTGCCCTGGGGGTCCAGGTCGACGACCAGAACCCGGTAGCCGAGCTCGGCCAGGGCGGCGCCCAGGTTGACCGCCGTGGTCGTCTTGCCGACCCCGCCCTTCTGGTTGGCGATGGCCATTACCCGGGGAAGGTCGCGCCGGAAGGGGCTGGCGGCCTCCTCAGCAGGGCCTTCCTCAGACCCAACGGGCCCGTCGCCGGCCGGGTCGCCCACCGGTGGGATGGACTGGTCCCCGTCCCCGTGGAACCCCTGGTCATGGCCGTATTCGGGGCCCCAGTCGCGGTGTTGCGGCTCGGGCTGCTCCAGCGGGGCCTGCTCCTCCGCCTGATCGGACACGTCCACCGTCTCTGCCTGCTCGTGCCCGTCCTCCTGGTGGGCCCACTGCTGACCCCAGTCCTCGTGCGGGCCGGAGTCGGCGCCGCCGTCGCCCCAATCGCTCACCGCCCTATCCTCGTTGCCCAAACACTCAACGTCAAGGATCGGACATAAACCACCCCCAGGTTTCACGTGAAACCCGGCTCCGTGCCCGCCGCCACCCCAGTTTCACGTGAAACCGAAACCCCCACCGCGATCGCCCGTCGTTCCACGTGAAACCAGCTAGGAGAGGGGACCCGCCCTGGTCACCGACGTGCGGCGGCAGGCGCCTGAGAAGCCGGAGAGTCCAGATCAGAAGAGCGGCCGCTTGGCCGGCACCCCTGTGCGACGGGGGTAGTCCTCCGGACACTCCGCCGCCTGGCGGACGATCTGGAAGTGGAAGAAGGCGGACCCGACCGCCCCGGCCGGCTCCATCCCGAGAACCGCCAGCCCTGAGGCGGGCCAGCGCTCCCCTTCCTGCTGGGGCGGCTCGGACACCACCAGCCGGCCGCCCACCTGGAGGAGGCCGGCGGCGCACTCGGCGGTGACCGCCGGGGCGGCGAAGGAACGGGCGGCGACCAGGGAGAACGCCCCCCGGCAGGACGGATCGTGGCCGACCACCTCGGCCCGATCGGCCAGCACCCGCACCCGGTCCTCGAGGCCCAGCCGGACCACGGACTCGAGCAGGAAGGCGGCCCGGCGCTCGGCCGACTCGACGAGGGCGAGGCGGGCGTCGGGCCAGCGCAGGGCCAGGACGAGGCCGGGAACTCCCCCGCCGCTGCCCAGATCGGCGACGGTGGCCGGCACCTGGGGCTCGACCACCTCGGCCAGGGCGTTGGCGTGCCGGACGTGGTCCTCGACCGGGCCGGGGCCGAGGAAGCCCAGCTGGCGGGCCCGCCCCAGCAGCTCCAGCATGGCGTCGGGGCCGGCGGAGGTCAGGGTCGGGTCAGGGTTGGGGCAGGATCACCACTCGCCGGCGGGGCTCCTCGCCCTCCGACGTGGTGGTCACGCCGTCGATCTGGTTGACCGTGTCGTGGACGATCTTGCGGTCGGCGGGGGGCATGGGCTCGAGCACCCGGCGGGTGCCGGTCGCCTTCACCTGGGCGGCCACCTCGTTGGTGAACCGCTCCAGGGCGACCTTGCGCTTCTGCCGGTATCCGGAGACGTCGACCAGGATGCGGCCGTGTCGGGCCCGCAACCGGCGCTGGACCACGGTCCGGGTCAGCTCCTGGATGGCCCCGAGGGTGGCCCCCTTGGGCCCGATGAGCAGGCCGAGGTCGGAGCCGTCCACCCGGATCTCGATGTTCTCGTCGTCCACCACCTGGGAGTCGACGTCGGCATGGAGCTGGAACCGCTCGACCAGGCCCCGCACGAAGATGACGGCTTCCTCCGCCTGCTCCTCGAGGGAGACGTCCTCCAGATCCTCGTCGTGGTCGCTCATCTCTTCCTCCCGCTCGTCGTCTTGCTGGGCCGGGGCCTCGTCGTCGGCCTGGTCAGCCGGGCGGCCGTCACCCTGTCTCGTTTCGCTGGTCCGGGCCCCCGAGCGCGACCGGCGCCGCCGGTCCCGGCGGTCCTCCTTGGGCCGCGGCTGGGTGGGACGCACCCGGGCCCGGACCCGGGCCTCGCCTCGCACCCGGCCGAACAGCCCCGGCCGGGGCTCCTCGATCACCTGGAACTCGGCGTCCTCCTCGGCCACTCCCAGCTGGTCGAGGGCGGCGTCCTTGGCCTCTTCCACCGTCCGTCCGGTGGTCTCCACCCACTCCATCAGCGCCGCCGACGGGACTTCTTGCGCGACCGGTTGCGGTTGGCCGGTCGGGCCGGCGGGGGAGCGCCGCCCTTGCCGTTGGGGCGGCCGTTGCCGCTGGCCGCCGGTTTCTGGCCGTTGCCGTCGGTGCCGGCCGCCCGCTGGCCCTGGGCCATCTGGTCAAGCCCCAAGAACCGCGACAGCGCGCCGCCGAGGCCGGGGGAGGACCCCGCCGGGCGGGCCGGCTTGGTGCCGGCGTCCCGCGAGGGCACGTCGATGGCCTTCGGCGCGCTCTTGGCGTGGGCGGACAGCACCGGGTCGTAGGCGTACATGAACTCCTGCTGGCCGATCCGGAACAGGCTCGAGACCAGGAAGTAGACGTTGACCCCGGCGGGGATCGAGATCGAGATGAACCCGAAGACCACCGGCATGACCCGCTGCATCATCTTGGCCTGGGGGTTGGCGGCCGCCGCCGGGTTGCGGCCGTTCAGCTGGCGGGTCTGGATGTACTGGGTGAGGACCACCAGGCCGACCAGGATCCAGTAGCCGATGACCAGGGTGCCGTGGACGGTCCCCACCGACTTGGCCAGGTCCAGGCCGAACGACTTCATGTGGCAGCCGGCGGTGGACCCGGTGGTGGCCACCTGCGAGCTGAGGAGGTGCTGGTAGAGGGTGCTGCTGTGGGAGACGTGCTCGGGGACGCAGTAGGTGTGGCCCTGCTGCAGGTCGCTCACCGGCTTGCCCAGCTGGGTGGCGGTGGCCTGGAGGACCGAGCTGGTGGTCGTCTTGGTCACCTTCACCGAGTGGGTGAGGTTGGCGATCACCCGGTAGAGCACCCAGAACACCGGGAACTGGATGACCATCGGCAGACAGCCGCTCATCGGGTTGACGTTGTTGTCCTTGTAGAGCGCCATCATCTCCTGGTTGAGGCGCTCGCGGTCCCCCTTGTACTTGGCCTGCAGCTTCTTCATCTCCGGCTGCAGCCGCTGCATCTGGATCATCGACCGGGTGCTCTTCCAGGTCAGCGGGAAGAGCACCACCATCACCGCTACGGTTAGGAGCGCAATGGCGATGGCGTAGTTGGGGACCAGCGAATAGAAGAAGGCCAGGACGGCGGCGATCGCCTTGTACAGGGGATCGAACACCGAGAAGCCGGAGGTCTGGGAGCTGGTGCCCGACGCCCCGAGCAGGGATGCGAGCAGGTGGCCGGTGGAGTTCATCTCAGGTCCTCAGTCGGGCACGGGGTCGACTCCGTGTCCACCCCACGGATGACAGCGAGACAGGCGGCGGCCGGCGAGCCAGCTCCCCCGCAGGGCCCCGTGGCGCTCCACCGCCTCGTAGGCGTAGTTGGAGCAGGAAGGCCAGTAGCGGCAGGGGGAGGGGCGCCCGGCGGTCAGGCGCTGGTAGCCCCGGATGGCGGCGAGCAGGGCCCGGGCGCCGAGGCCGGGCGCGGTGCCGGTGGCGGCGGCGGCGGTCACTGCTCCGTCACTGCTTGGAGGGCTCGGGACACGGCAGCTTTCAGTTCTTCGAAGGACAGCGCCGCCGCTTGCGGGGCGGCGCCGATCAGGTAAGCCCCCGGGCGCATGGTGGGCGCCAGGTCGGCGACGACGGCTCGCAGGCGACGACGGAGCCGGTTGCGCTGCACGGCCCGCCCAACGCGCCGACCGACGGCGTAGGCGACCTTCGGCGGCTCCGTCGGGCCTCCGACGGCGAAGGTTACCGTCACCGGGCCCGTCCGCACCCGACGGCCCGATCGGCGCAGCTCGTCGAAGGTCTGCCTGGTCCGGACCCGCCACACCGGTCGGGCCACTGGGGCGAGAACGGTCGGGCCGCTCAGGCCGACAGGCGGTGGCGGCCCTTCGCCCGCCGGGCCTTGAGAATGGCCCGGCCGGCCCGGGTGGACATGCGGTGGCGGAAGCCGTGGTTCTTGGCCCGCTTGCGGTTGTTGGGCTGGTAGGTGCGCTTCACTGTGTCGCTCCGTCGGGTCGATCGGGACCGGTCCCGCGGGGGGTGACGGCAGCCGTGTAGGGGCGCCGGGCGGACCGGGGGCCCACCAGGCTACGCCGCCCGCTGGGGGACCGCCACCGCCCGGCCAGGATCTTCCGGAAACACGATTTCAGCCCGAAAATCCGTGCACTTTGCCTGTTCCGAAGGGGGATGGCCGGTGCTACGGTCCTCTCTTCGGTTCGTGCGTTACGGCGGGCCTGACCCTCCTTCCCCGGGGTCGTAGGCAGGCCTCGACGAAGTGCAAGAGGTGGGCGGGTTGCCGAACAGCTGGGCTAGTTATCCACAGAATGTGGACCGGCCTGTGGACTCGCGGGGACGGATCGGCCGGAGGTCCAGGTGACCGAGGCCGAGAAGCTGTGGACAGTCTGCTCCGAGCTGCTCCGCCACCACGTGTCCGAGGCCGCCTGGATGACCTGGTTCGAGGGGGTCCGCCCCCTCGACATGGAGGGCGAGACCCTGGTGCTGGCCGTGCCCAGCTCGCTGGCCAAGGAGCGGATCGAGGGCCGGTACATCGACATGGTCCACAACGTCATGCTCGACGCCGTCGGGCGCGACGTCCCGATCCGCCTCGACGTCCAGGCCCTGACGGCCAGCAACCACGAGGACCTCCACCGGGGCGGCAGCCTGCTGGCCGCCGGCAACGACTGGAGCCGGCCGGTCGACACCTCGACGCCGCCCCCGCCGACCCCGCCCCCGGGGTACTCCGACGAGGCCCCGCTCAACACCCAGTACACCTTCGACCGCTTCGTCATCGGGGCGTCCAACCGGTTCGCCCACGCCGCCGCCCTGTCGGTGGCCGAGACCCCGGCCAAGTCCTACAACCCGCTGTTCATCCACGGCGGGGCCGGGCTCGGCAAGACCCACCTGCTCCACGCCATCGGCAACTACGTGCGCGAGAACTTCCCGGCCCGCCACGTCCGCTACGTGTCCACCGAGACGTTCATGAACGAGTTCGTCGACGCCATCCGGACCAACACCACCACCGCCTTCAAGCGGCGCTACCGGCAGTGCGACGTCCTTTTGGTCGACGACATCCAGTTCATGGAGAACAAGGAAGGCCTCCAGGAGGAGTTCTTCCACACCTTCAACTCGCTGCACGAGGCGTCCAAGCAGATCGTCATCACCTCCGACCGGCCGCCCAAGTCGCTGGCCACCCTGGAGGACCGGCTGCGCAGCCGGTTCCTCATGGGGTTGATCACCGACGTCCAGCCACCCGAGCTCGAGACCCGCCTCGCCATCCTGCGCAAGAAGGCGGGGGCCGAGCGGACCCACATCCCCGACGAGGTCCTCGAGTTCATCGCCACCCACGTCAAGGACAACATCCGCGAGCTCGAAGGGGCCCTCATCCGGGTATCGGCGTTCACCAGCCTCAACCGCCAGCCCCTCACCCGCGAGCTGGCCGAGATGGTGCTGTCCGACATCGTGTCGGCCGGCCAGCCCCGCCAGATCACCCCGAAGCTGATCCTCGACGCCACGGCCGAGGCCTTCGGGTTCTCGGTCGAGGACCTGTGCGGCACGTCGCGCCGGCGACCGCTGGTGACCGCCCGCCAGGTCGGCATGTACGTCTTCCGTGAGCTGACCGACTTCAGCTACCCGGCCATCGCCCGCGAGTTCGGCGGGCGCGACCACACGACGGTCATCCACGCCGTGGAGAAGATCTCGGCGCTGATGAAGGAGCGCCGCCAGATCTACAACCAGGTCACTGACCTCATCCACCAGATCCGGGGCGGTGGATGACGCTGTGGACACCCGGTCGTTTCCCTGTGAGCCGTCACCCCGTTTCCTGTGGGGCGGCTGAGCGCCCTCCCCATGCCGGCCCTGCCCGAGGCCGGCGGCCTGTGGGGTGCCCCGGTGGACTGGGGAAACCGGCATACCCTCTGACCAGGCGATGACGGTGCTTCTCCACAATCCACAGCCCTTACTAGAACAGTTACTTCTTCTATCTACTTACAAAGCATTGGAAGGCCGCCTGTGAAGCTGCGCTGCGAGAGGGACGCTCTGGTCGAGGCGCTGGCCACCGCCAGCCGGGCCACCGCCAGCCGGGGGGGAGCTCTGCCGGTCCTGTCCGGGGTCCGCCTGGAGGTCGCCGGTTCCGAGCTGAAGGTGGCCGGGTGCGACCTCGACCTCACCATCGAGACGTCGGTGGGCATCACCAACGGGGCCGACGGCGTCGCCGTGGCCCCCGGCCGGCTGGTGGTCGACATCGTGCGCTCCCTCGAGGCCGGGGCGGTGCTGCTCGAGGCGGACGAGGAGGAGATGCGGATCTCCTCGGGGCGGGCCGCCTTCGCCGTGCGGCTGTACCCGGCCGACGACTTCCCCCGCCTGCCGGTTCGCGATGGACAGGCGCTCTCCCTGCCGGCGGCCGACCTGGCCGCCGCCCTGCGCCAGGTGGTGCCGTCCGCCGCCACCGACGACACCCGACCCATGCTCACCGGCGTGCTCATGACCTCCGAGTCCGGCTCCGGCCTGCGCCTGGTGGCCACCGACTCGTACCGGCTGGCCAAGCGCGACATCCCGGGGGCGTCGGTGCTCGCCGAAGGTCAGCGGGTACTGGTGCCGGCCCGGGCCCTGTCCGAGCTGCAGCGGGTCATCTCCACCGCCGAGCAGCTCACCGTGCGGCTGGGGGCGACCGACGCCGGGTTCGAGGTGGGCAACGTGGTGCTGACCACCCGGCTCATCGAGGGCGACTTCCCGAACTACAACCAGCTGATCCCGTCCCACTACCCGAACCGGCTCGTCGTCTCGCGCGAGACCCTGGCCGAGGCGGTGCGCCGGGTGCGCCTGCTGGTCCGCGACGCCACCACGCCGGTGCGGATGTCGCTTCGCGACGGCTCCATCGGGCTGCGGGTCGAGACCCAGGAGGTCGGCCAGGCGACGGAGGAGATCGACGCCAAGTACGAAGGCTCCGAGATGACGGTGGCGTTCAACCCGTCGTACCTGATCGACGGGATCGAGGCCGCCGGCGGCGAAGAGGTGGTGATCGAGGTCCTCGACGCCCTGAAGCCGGCCACCATCCGTCCCACCGAGGGCGAGGACTACCTCTACCTGCTGATGCCCGTGCGGGTGCCGTAGGGCGGTGCCGGTTTGCGCATCCGGCAGCTCTGGCTGACCGACTTCCGCAACTACCGACAGGCCGAGCTGCGACCCGATGCGGACGGGTTGACCGTCGTGGTCGGGGCCAACGGGCAGGGCAAGACCAACCTGCTCGAGGCGGTCGCCTACCTGGCCACCCTCGAGTCGTTCCGGGGGGCGCCGACCGAGGCCATGGTGCGGGCGGGGGAGGAGGCGGCGGTGGTGCGGGCCGAGGGGGAGCGGGGCGGGCTCACCGTGCTGCTGGAGACGGAGATCAGGGTGACGGGGCGCAACCGGGCCCTGGTCAACCGCCAGCCTCTGCGCCGGGCCCGCGACCTGCTCGGCGCCCTGCGGGTGACGGTCTTCTCCCCCGAGGACCTCGCCCTGGTGCAGGGCCCCCCGGCGGGACGCCGCTCCCTGCTCGACGGGGCCCTGGCGTCGCTCCATCTCCGCTACGACGCCCTGCGGGGCGACGTGGAACGGGTCCTGCGCCAGCGGGCGGCCCTGCTGCGCCAGGCCGGAGGCCGCCTCAGCTCCGAGGTGACCTCCACCCTCGACGTGTGGGACGCCAAGCTGGCCGAGCTGGGCACGGCGCTGGCCGACGCCCGGGCCGCCCTGGTGGGGGACCTCGAGCCGGCCGTGGCCAAGGCCTACGAGGCGGTGGCGGGGGAGCCCGCCGCCGTGTCGCTCTCCTACCGGCGGTCCTGGGCCGGGCCGCTGGCCGAGGCGCTGTCCGCCGCCCGGCCCGACGACCTGCGCCGGGCCGCCACCACCGTCGGCCCACACCGCGACGAGCTCGAGATCACCCTGGCCGACATGCCGGCCCGTACCCACGCATCCCAGGGTGAGCAGCGGTCGCTCGCCCTGGCCCTGCGCCTGGCGGTGCACGCGCTGGTCACCGAGCGGATCGGCGAGCCGCCGGTGCTGCTGCTCGACGACGTGTTCTCCGAGCTCGACCCCCGCCGCTCCGAGGCCCTGGTCGGCACCCTCCCCACCGGACAGTCCCTCCTCACCACCGCCACCGGAGCGCCGGCCGGCACCAACCCGGCTCTCGTGCTGCACGTGGAGGGCGGGAGGATCCTGTCGTGACCTGGCGGCCCAGCGCCCAGGGTGACGACGAGCCCCGGTCGGTCGCCGACTCGCTGCGCCGGGTGGCCCGCACCCTGGGCGCGCCCGAGCCGGACGTGCTGAAGGTGTTGTATTCCGGGTGGTCCGACGCGGTGGGCGAGACGGTGGCTGCCCACGCCCGCCCGGTCAGCCTGCGCGACGGCGTGCTGGTCGTGCAGGTCGAGGAGTCGGCGTGGGCCACCCAGCTGCGCTTTCTCGAAGCGGACATCCTGGGCCGTCTCGAGCAGTCCGCCGGGATGTCGGTGGCCGAGCGCATCGAGGTCCGGGTGCGACCGGTTCCGGGGCGGCGCGGCGGGCGCCGGCGGGGCTGAAAAAGGCCCAGCTCAGCGGGGCTGTCGCGCCCGCCGGGCCCCGGTTGCCGTGCCCCGGGTTGGAACCGGGATGACACACCCGACTGGTAGAATGGTCCCTGTTGAGAACGGGCCAAATCCCGGGGTTCCGGCGGGTCCGGAGTCTCTCTTCGCGGGTCCCCCCGCCGCCGTTTGAGGCCGCAGTTTCTTCGTAGACGAAAGGTCGTTTGTCGTGGCGCTGTCCGCACCGAACGAGGGTCTGCGTCCCTCGCAGTCCACCTACGGGGCAAAGGACATCACCGTCCTCGAGGGCCTGGACCCGGTGCGCAAGCGGCCCGGCATGTACATCGGCTCCACCGGCCCCTCCGGCCTGCACCACCTGGTGTGGGAGGTGGTCGACAACTCCGTCGACGAGGCCATGGCGGGCTACTGCACCCGCATCGACGTGACCATCCTGGCCGACGGAGCCTGCCGGGTCGTCGACGACGGCCGCGGCATTCCGGTCGACCCCCACCCCAACTACAAGAACAAGTCGGCGGCCGAGGTGGTCCTCACCGTGCTGCACGCCGGGGGCAAGTTCGGCGGCGGCGGCTACAAGGTCTCCGGCGGCCTGCACGGCGTGGGCGTGTCGGTGGTCAACGCCCTGTCCAAGCGGCTCGTCCTCGAGGTCGACCGCGACGGAGACCGTTACGTGATGGAGTTCGCCAACGGCGGCAAGGTGCAGAAGAAGCTGGCGGTGGAAGGCAAGGCACCTCGGGGCCGGACCGGCACCATCATCACCTTCTGGCCCGACCCGACCATCTTCGAGGAGACCGAGTTCCGGGGCCAGACCATCTGCGAGCGGCTGCAGATGTACGCCTTCTTGAACCGGGGCCTGGAGATCCGCTTCCGCGACGAGCGCGAGGGCGCCACCACCACCGAGACCGCCTACAAGTACACCGGCGGCATCATCGACTTCGTCCGCCACCTGAACGCGGCCAAGGAGGCCCTGTTCAAGAAGCCGGGCTACTTCGACCAGTCGGAGCAGAACCAGGAAGTCGAGATCTCCTTCCAGTGGAACACCGGCTACAACGAGGGGATCCACTCCTTCGCCAACGGCATCGCCACCACCGAGGGGGGCATGCACGAGGAGGGGTTCAAGAAGGCGTTGACCAACGTGGTCAACAAGTACGCCCGGGCCAAGGGCCACCTGAAGGAGAAGGACGAGAACCTCACCGGCGAGGACATCCGCGAAGGGTTGACCGCCATTATCTCGGTGCGGCTGGCCGACCCGCAGTTCGAGGGCCAGACCAAGACCAAGCTCGGCAACGTGTCCATCCGCTCGCTGGTGGAGCGGGCGACCAACGAGAAGCTGGCCGAGTGGCTGGAGGAGCATCCCACCGAGGGCCGTCAGATCGTGCAGAAGGGGATCCAGGCCTCGCGGGCCCGCACCGCCGCCCGCCAGGCCCGCGACCTGATCCGGCGCAAGTCGTCCCTCGAGGGGGCGGGCATGCCCGAGAAGCTGCGCGACTGCTCCACGCGGGACCGGCGCCTGGCCGAGCTGTTCATCGTGGAGGGCGACTCGGCCGGAGGGTCGGCCGTCAAGGCCCGCAACCCCGAGTTCCAGGCCATCCTGTCCATCCGGGGCAAGATCCTCAACGTCGAGCGGGCCCGCCTCGACAAGATGCTGAAGAACAACGAGATCCAGGCCCTGATCGCCGCCATCGGCGCCGGGGTGGGCGACGACTTCGACGTCACCAAGATCCGCTACGACAAGGTCATCCTGCTGTGCGACGCCGACGTCGACGGAAGCCACATCCGCACCCTGCTGCTCACCTTCTTCTTCCGGCAGATGCGCCCGCTGGTCGAGTTCGGCCACGTCTACATCGCCCAGCCCCCGCTGTACTCGACCGTCATTGGCAAGGCCAAGACCTACCTGAAGGACGACGCGGCCAAGGAGCGCTTCCTGGCCGAGCAGGCCCCCAAGAAGTTCGAGTTCCAGCGGCTGAAGGGGCTGGGCGAGATGGACTTCGACGAGCTCGGCGAGACCACCATGGACGCCGCCCGCCGCACCTTGCTGCAGGTGTCGGTGGAGGAGGCCGCCATCGCCGACCAGGTCTGCTCGGTGCTGATGGGTGACGACGTCGAGGTCCGCCGCCAGTTCATCCAGGCCAACGCCAAGGATGTGAGGTTCCTCGACATATGACCGACGTGGCGCCGCCCGGCGGCCCTGACGACCCGGACGGCACCGCCACCACCTACGGCGGCATCGAGCCGATCGAGATCCAGGAGGAGATGGAGCGCTCCTTCCTGGACTACGCCATGTCGGTCATCGTGGCCCGGGCCCTCCCCGACGCCCGCGACGGGCTCAAGCCGGTCCACCGGCGGATCCTCTACGGCATGTACGACCTCGGCGTGGGGCCCAACCGGGCCCACATGAAGTGCGCCCGCATCACCGGCGACGTCATGGGCCGGTTCCACCCCCACGGCGACCAGGCCATCTACGACGCCCTGGCCCGCATGGCCCAGGACTTCTCGCTCCGTCACCCGCTGATCGACGGGCACGGAAATTTTGGGAGCCCTGACGATCCGCCGGCCGCGGCCAGATACACCGAGTGTCGCCTGGCGCCGTTGGCTATGCAGATGCTCGCCGGCATCGACGAGGACACGGTCGACTTCGCCGACAACTACTCCGGCGAGGTCCAGGAGCCGCTCGTCCTGCCGGCCCGGTTCCCCAACCTGCTGGTCAACGGCAGCCAGGGCATCGCCGTGGGCATGGCCACCAACATCCCGCCCCACAACCTGGGCGAGGTCATCGACGCCACCATCCACCTGATCGACAATCCGGAGGCGACGCCCGACGAGCTGATGCAGTTCGTCAAGGGTCCCGACTTTCCGACCGCCGGCCACATCCTCGGTCGGGCCGGCATCATGGACGCCTACCGCACCGGCCGGGGGTCGATCCGCATGCGGGCCAAGTGCGAGATCGAGGAGGGCAAGCGCGGGACCTCGATCGTCGTCACCGAGCTGCCCTACCAGACCAGCGCCGGGGCGATCGCCGCCCGCATCCGCGACCTGGTGGAGGCTCGCGACCTCGACGGCGTTCGCGATGTCAACGACGAGTCGGCCCAGGGGCGGACCCGGCTGGTGATCGACGTCAAGCGCGACGCCAACGCCAACGTCCTGCTCAACAACCTGTACAAGCACACACCCCTGCAGACCAGCTTCGGTGTGAACTTCGTCGCCCTGGTCGACGGGGTGCCGCGCACCCTGAACCTGGCCCAGGCCCTGACCGCCTACGTCGCCCACCAGGTCGAGGTCATCCGGCGCCGGTCCGAGTTCCGCCTGGGCAAGGCCCGGGCCCGGGCCCACATCGTCGAGGGCCTGCTGAAGGCGCTCGACATGATCGACGCCATCATCCAGCTGATCCGGGGGTCGGATGACCGGGCCGCTGCCCGCGACGGGCTGATGGCCGCTCCCTTCGAGTTCTCCGAGATTCAGGCCAACCACATCCTCGACATGACCCTCGGCCGGCTCACCCGGCTGGGCCGCTCCGAGCTCGAGGAGGAGATGGCCAAGCTGCGCGAGACCATCGCCGAGCTGGAGGCGATCCTCGCCGACGAGGGTCGGCTGCGGGGGGTCATCAAGTCCGAGCTGGCCGAGATCAGGCAGGACTTCGCCACCCCCCGCCTGTCCCAGATCGTGCTCGACCCCGGCGACCTCGAGGCCGAGGACCTCATCGAGGACGAGGAGCTCGTCTTCACCATGACCAAGGCCGGCTACGTGAAGACGGTGTCGGCGTCAGCGTTCCGCACCCAGGGCCGGGGAGGCAGGGGAGTGCAGGGCGCCCGCCTCAAGGAAGAGGATCTGGTCACCCAGATCCTCCACACCACCGCCCACGCCTTCTTGCTGTTCTTCTCCAACACCGGGCGGGTCTACCGGCTGAAGGCCCACGAGGTCCCCATGAAGGAGCGCACGGCGCGGGGGACGGCGATCGTCAACCTGCTTCCGCTGGCTCCGGGCGAGAGGATCCAGGCGATCATCGCCACCCGCGACTACCCCGAGGACCGCTTCCTGTTCTTCGCCACCCGTCAGGGGCAGGTGAAGAAGACGGCGTTCTCCGAGTACGACAAGTCGAGGCGAGAGGGCTTCATCGCCATCAACCTCCGCCAGGGCGACGAGCTGGTCCGGGTCATCACCACCAGCGGGTCCGACGAGATCTTCATGGTCAGCCGATCGGGGATGACCATCCGGTTCTCCGGCGAGGAGGTCCGCGCCATGGGGCGCGACGCCGCCGGGGTCCGGGGCATGCGGTTGCGTGAGGGGGACGAGGTGGTGTCGGTCGACGTGGCCGCCGACGAGCGCGACATCCTCATCGTGACCACCTCCGGCTACGGCAAGCGCACCAAGCTGGACAAGTTCAACCGGCAGGCACGGGGCGGCCAGGGCGTGCGGGGCATCAAGCTCACCGCCCGGCGGGGAGCGGTCGTCTCCGCCTTCATGGTCGGCCTCGACGACGAGATCGTCCTGATCTCCTCCGCCGGGGTGCTCATCCGCACCTCCGTCCGCGAGATCTCCAGCCAGGGCCGTGACGCCACCGGCGTGCGGGTCATGCAGCTGGACGGCGACCAGGAGGTCGCATCGGTCGCGCCGATCCTCGCCGTCGAAGAGGCCGACTGAGTCAGCCAGGTCGACGCGGGCTGAGACCTGTGTCACTTTCCGCAGACAGGAAACAGCTCTCCGGGCGTGGAATCTAAGAGGCGGAGTCCCAGGCCCGTCGCTAGGGTCCAGGGGGGGATAGCTGGGGGGAGCTGATGGCGGAGACCACGCCGGTCCTCGAGGGGCGGGGCCTGTCGAAGACCTACCAGGTCGGCACGATCACTCAGACGGTGCTCGACGGCATCGACCTGACGGTCTCCCCGGGGGCCTTCCTCGCGGTGATGGGCCCGTCCGGCTCGGGCAAGTCCACCTTGCTCCATCTGCTGGGCGGCCTCGACCGACCCGACGGCGGAGAGGTGCTCCTCGACGGCAAGGCCCTGTCGGCCATGAGCGACGACGAGCGCACGCTGCTGCGCCGCCGGGCGGTCGGCATCGTGTACCAGTTCTTCAACCTGGTGCCGGTGCTGACGGTGGAGGAGAACGTGTGCCTTCCGGCGGTGATCGCCGGCGAGAAGGAGCGGGCCTACCGCCAGCGGCTTGACACCGTTCTCGAGCTGGTCGGATTGGCGGCCCACCGCGACAAGCAGCCGGCGCAGCTGTCCGGTGGCCAGCAGCAGCGGGCAGCCATCGCCCGGGCCCTGTTCGTCGAGCCTCGGGTGCTGCTGGCCGATGAGCCCACCGGCAACCTCGACTTCAACACGGGCGCCGAGATCCTCCACCTGTTCTCCGAGGCCCAGCGGTTGCTCGGCCAGACCATCGTCATGGTCACCCACGACCCGCGCGGGGCGGGGTGGGCCGACGAGGTGTTGCTGCTGCGCGACGGCCGCATCGGTGGCCGTCTCGACCTCCGACAGAAGCTCCGGGCCCAGGCGGCCAAGCTGGACCGGTCGCATCCCAGCCGGGCCAAGGCCGTGCTGCGCTGGCTGGAGCAGCTCGACAGCGGGGACGCCGCCACGGTCATCGACGTCCGTGAGCCGGCGGCTTCGAAGCGCCGGACCGTTAAAGCCCCGGCGTAGCCGTGCGCTCGCTCGACGCTCTCTCCTACCGGCACCTGAGCCGGCGCCGGGGCCGCTACGGCCTGGTCTTCGCCGGCGTGGCCATCGGCGTGGCCGTGGTCTTCGGGGTCCTCGCCTCCAGCTCGGCTGACACCGCGGCCGTCGACGCCGCCGCCCACGGCTCGGCCGGCAGCGCCGATGCCGTGATCACGACACTCGGCACCTACGACGCCCGCCTGCCGGCGGGCGTGCTGGCGCGGGTCGAGGCTCTGCCCCACGTGGTGGCGGCCACCCCCTCCTTCGGCTTCCGCACCGCGGTCGAGCCCAAGGCCACGCAGCTGCTCCACGGGGCGAGCTTCACCGATTTCGTGGCGGTATCCGGCACCGGGCCGCAGGACCGGCAGTTCCACGACTACGCCCTGGTGTCCGGGCGGATGTACCGGCCCGGAGTCAACGAGGTGGTGATCCCCGCCTCCTACGCCCGGAGGTTGGGCGTCGGCGTGGGCGGCACCATCCCGCTCGTCACCCCGCTCGGCGTCCGGCCGGTGACCGTCACCGGCCTCCTGGCCGACAGCGGGCCGGCCCTTTCAAATGGCGGGTCGGTGGCCTACACCTCGATGGCCGCCGCCCAAGCTCTCGACGGCCGACCCGGGGACATCACCAGCGTTGAGGTGAAGCTCACACCCGACACGTCGCGCACGGCGTGGATCCCCCAGGCCCGGCGGGCTCTCGGAGACTCGGTGTCGGTCATCAACGCCTCCGACCTGGCGTCGGACTTCAAGGGGTTCCTCGCCGCCATCAACGGCGCCTTCCTCCTGGCGTCGGCGATCGCCGTCTTCGTCGGGGGCTTCCTCGTCTTCCTCACCTTCTCCGTGTCGGTCGCCGAGCGGACCCGGGTGTGGGGGACGCTGCGGGCCCTCGGCGCCGTGCCCCGCCAGGTCCGCCGCCTGGTGGTAGCCGAGGCGGTCGTCCTCGGCTTCGCCGCCAGCCTGGCCGGGCTGGTCTTCGGCTGCGTGCTCGCCGCCGGCAGCGTCCGGCTGGTCGACCACCTCCTCTACCTGCGCCCGACGGGTCTCGGCCTGCCCTTCAAGGACGCGTTCATCAGCGTCATCCTGGCCGTGGTGGTCAGCGCGCTGGCCGCTTGGCTGCCCGGGCGCCGGGCGGCGGCCCTGAGCCCGGTGGTGGCCATGCGCGACGGCCCGCCGCCCGACGGGACCCGGGTGCGGTGGTGGCCGGGCCTCACCCTGCTGGTGGTGGGCTTCGTGGTGGCGGCCGCCCGCCCGCCGCAGCTGATCGGTGCGGTGGCGGCGATCATGACGTTGGCCGGAGCGGTTCTGCTCGTACCCCCCCTGCTGCGACCGATGGCCCGGTTCTTCGGTTCGACCATCCGCCGCCTGGCTCCCGGCACCGGCGACATCGCCGTCATGCACCTCGTAAAGGAGCGGAGCCGGTCCTCCTACACCCTCGCCCTGGTGATGATCGTTCTGGCCATGATCATCGCCGTCGGCGCCAGCAACCAGTCGCTCAACCGCTCCCTCGACCAGGTCATCGACCGCCAGGCCGGCTCCGGCCTCGCCATCCAGGTGAGCGCGGCCCAGGCCTTCGACCCCGCGGTCGGCAAGGCCCTCGCCGCCCTGCCCGGCGTGCGTCAGGTCACGGCCATGGAGTTCGGCCGGGCCGAGATCGTGCGCCCCCGCGGGACGACGAGCGTGCCGCTGCAGGTGATCGAGCCCCAGTCGTTCTTCGCCGTCTCGGGCTACGTGTGGGTCAACGGCAGCGACGCCGTCGCCCGGGCGGCCCTGGCGACCGGGGGCAGCATCCTGCTGCCGGACACGACCGCCCAGAACCTCGGCGTCAAGGTGGGCCAGCCGGTGAGCATCCGCACGACCCAGGGCGTCCGCCCCTTCACCCTCGCCGCCACCTACGCCTCGGTGGGCACCGGTTACGGCGCGGTGGCGGGGACGCCGGACCTGGCCCTGCTCGGCGCCGGTCGCCCCAACGTGTACGGCGTGAGGGTCGGCTCGACCGCCGACGTGAAGCCGGTCGAGGCCCGCATCCTCTCCGAGCTCGGACCCCGGTACCAGCCCTTCCTCAGCACCGGCGCCTCGGCCGCCGCCCAGGCCCACAGCCAGGTGCGGGGCTTCTACTCGATCGGTTACGTGCTGCTCGGCCTCGCCGGCGTGATCGGCATGCTCGGCCTGGCCAACACCCTCATCGTGTCGGTCCTTTCCCGCACCCGGGAGATCGGCATCCTCCGCTCGACCGGTCTCCTGCGCCGGCAGGTGCGCCGGATGGTGCTGGTGGAGGCCGAGATCCTCGCCCTGGTGGCCAGCGCCCTGGCTCTGCCCCTGGGGGCGATGCTGGCCGCCGGGATCATCGCCGGCCAGCGCTCGGGCATGGGCTTCAGCGTCAACTACCAGTACCCGTGGGGGATGCTGGTGCCGGTGATCGCGGTCTGCCTCGCCCTGGCCGGGCTGGCCTCCCTCCTGCCCGGGCGGCGGGCCGCTCGCCTCGAGCCGGTGGCGGCGCTGCGCTTCGACTGATCGGCGGGGCCGGCGGCCGGCGCCGGCCCGGTGCCGTCAGGTCAGCGGCTCGGAGACCAGCGTGAAGGTCGGCTCCAGGTGGGCGGTGTCGTTGAAGCGGCGGACGATCCAGCGGTCGTCGGTGACGATGACCTGGGAGATCGAACCGTTGTCGGCCCCGATGAACGCGAACGGCCGCGACCGGGTGGCCCGGGCGAGGATCGCCCCGATCACCCCTCCGTGGGTGAACACCGCCACCCGCTGGTCGGGGTGGGCGGAGTGAAGGCGGCCCACGGCGGCATCGACGCGTGAGGCGAACGCCTCGTTCTCCTCGGCCCCGGGGATGACGTCCCAGCGCTCCTCCGCCCACATCTTGAGGGCGGTGGGGTGCAGCTCGGTCGTGAGCTTGCGGAACAGGCCGCCCTCCCACTCGCCGAGGTGGACCTCGCGCAGGTCGGCGTCGATGGTCGGGTCGACCCCGAGCCGGCGGCACAACGGCTCGGCGGTCTGGGCGGTGCGGCGCAGGCTGGACGCGTAGACGGCGTCGATCCGCTCGAGGGCCAGGCGCTCACCGACCCGCTCGGCCTCCCGGCGGCCCTCGGGCGCCAGGTCGGGGTCGCCCTGGCCGTCCCGCATCGGGAACGGCTGGTCCATGCGGGCCGGGGCCGACTCGCCGTGGCGGACCAGCAGCAGCTCGGTCGCCCCTGGCGGCGCGGCGAACTTGTACTGCCGGTACTCGGGCTGGCCGGTGGGCTGGTCGGGTTGGTCGGGCAAGGCCCGGAACGTAGCCGAGGGTTCGGCCCGCCTTCACGGCGGCGGAAGGCGGGGACGGACCGTGTAGTTTCGGGGCCCGCGGGGCTATAGCTCAGCCGGTTAGAGCGCAGCACTGATAATGCTGAGGTCCGTGGTTCGAATCCACGTAGCCCCACCGCCAGTGACCAGGACTTTCGCTGCCTGGCGTCGTCGTGGCACACAGGCCTGCACCACGCCTGCACCACATGACCATCCGGGGAAACGCACGTCCTAGGTGTCGCCGAGCTGGCCGAGAGGGTGGCCCTCGGCTTGGGCGAGTACGGCCGTGACGGGCTTCCGCTCCCCTTCCCCGGGGCGGACGCTCCCCAACTACTGGCGCAACCTCTTCACCGCCGCCCGGTCCGCCGGGTGACGGTGGCCGGGGCCGACAGGCGAACTGGGGGACCTTCCACTCCATGAACCACGTGTTCGCCACCTTGGCCCCCTGTCCCAGCCCGGGGCGCGTATCGAGGGCATCCCCCGGCGGTGTTGGCGCCGGCGGCCGCGTAAACCCGCCGACGTCCCCGCCGCCCGTTATACGCGTGATGGGCAACGATGGCGGCGGGATGGACTCCTCCGGGGGCTTCGATGCGTTCTTCTTCGCTGAACTGCCGGTCGTGTTGCGCTTGGCCCAGCGGATGACCGGAAACGCCACCGCGGCGGAAGACATCGCCGCCGAAGCCTTCGCCCGGGCCTTCGCGCGCTGGGACCGAGTCGGTCGGCTCGACTACCGGCAGGCGTGGGTCCTCAAGGTGGCGTCCAACCTGGCCATCGACCTGGCTCGACGACGCCGGCCGGTGTTGCCTTCCCGGCCGGCGGCGCCCGACCCTGCGGGGGAGGTAGCCGTCCGGCTCACCATGGTCCAGGCCCTGCGGAGCCTGCCGAGGGGACAACGCGAGGCCCTCGTCCTGCGTTACCTGGCCGACCTGCCCGAAGCGGAGGTTGCCGCCGCGCTGGGCGTCAAGCAGGGAACCGTCAAGTCCCACCTGCACCGCGCCCGTGAGGCGATGCGCTCACGGCTGGGGGCTGACCTCGAGGAGTTCGGATATGGCACGACTTCGCCTTAGCGACCCTGGCCCGGCCCGGTCGGCCGAGGACCTCCTTAGCCTGGCCCGCCGCCGGGGCGCCCAGCTCCGCCGGCGCCGGCACTGGCTGCTCACTGGCGGAGCCACCGCAGCGGCGGGAGCCCTGGCGGTGGCCCTGTTGGTCGTGCTGGCGGGCCCTTCCCCCCAGAGCCTCCGGGTTGTCGGCTCCCCGCCGGGAGCGCAGGGCTGCCCGGCGTCGGCGTTCAGCTTCTGGCCCCTTTCGCCCCCCCAGGGCGGCCTCGAGGCCGGGCCGGGGCTGGCCCACGGCGCCTATGCCCATCTGGCAGTGGGCCAGTCCGTGGTGCTCTACCAGGGCCCGGGACAGTCGATCACCCTCTCCCGGGGCGTCGCCAGCGAAGCCTTCTCCGTCAGCGCCTACGCCCATGGTCCCAAACCCCTCGACGAGATCCAGGTCCTGGACGGCGCCACCTACTACTACCCGCCGGGGGCGGGCCTGCCCGACGGCAGGATCCCCTTCCGCTTCCCGGCGGGGGCGGCCGGCGCCTCGGATCCCTGTGACCGGTACCAGCTTGTCGGCAAGGGAGTGATCGAGCCCAGCCTCATGGCCACGGCCGAGCGCTTCCACGCACTCGTCCCCGGACCGGCGACCCCGACAAGCTCACTGAACCCGCCCAGCTCCCAACCAGTCGTCACCGTCCCCGCCGTCTTGGGGCTAAGGGCCAGCCAGGCGGTGGCCACCCTGGCCCAGGCTGGCCTCCAGCTCCAGAGCCTGACACAGCCCAACCCCGGCGTGCCGGGTGACACCGTCTTCCAGGAGAGGCCGAGAGCAGGTAGCCGTGTTCCCGAGGGAGCCACCGTGACGATTGTCGTGTCCGGGGTACCCCTCCAAGACGTCGACTGGGCGGCTGTGTCCTACCCGGTCAGCTGCGGTGGGACCCCCGCGGCGACCAAGTTGATGCCCCTCACTCCCGCGCCCGGGCTCCACCTCGAGCTGGTCTTCGTCCAGTGCCCACACGGCGCCGGCAGCCCGCCGAGCGCCGCACTCGTCTACGACTACGCCTCCTCATCGACCAGTCCCCACCTCGAGCAGACCCTGTTCACCTATCAGGACGACTGGCTGCCCGTGCCCGGAGGGGTGTCGAGCAACCCCCCGGCAGTGTCGATCCGCGTAGACGGCTACACCGGTCGTACTCCCCGGTGCTGTCCGGACATCCACGCCACCCTCACCTGGACCTGGGCCGGGGCCACATACCAGGAGACAAGCTCCGAGCCGACCCACAGCCAGCTTCCGTCCTCGTGACACGTAGGGCGGTTCCGATCGCTGGCGGGCAAGCGGGTCGTGGTTGTTGACCCCCTGCGGCGTCGGATGCAACTGGCCGAGGTCGGCTGCGTCCCGGAGAGGTCTTGTCGCTCCGCTCGGCCGGTCGTGACCGGGTGCCGGGGTCCTGGGCCCAGCCCAGCCCCAGCGCCGTGCTTCACCGGGGTTTCAGGCGCGTAGAAGGCGCGGCTGAGGCACGACCACCTCCCCGGTGGCGAGAAAGGCAAGGTGAAGGCATGGGTCCCCTGTGGATAAAGGGGCGTCCCTGCGGCACACCCCGATGCTCCATTGCTTTTGTCACGCGCCGCTCAGCTCAGAGGACGAAGGGAGCCTACGCACCATCGCGGGACTGGCCAGGTCCCGCTACGGAAACCGCAAGCGCTCCTCGAGGTCGTCGCGGTCGGTGATGACGAGAAGTTGCGCGTGCCTGCTCATCGTGACGGTGAACTGATCGAAAAACCCTCGCTGGCCGAGAACCGCGGGCCATTGGGCCTTCCACCGTTCCACGACACCAATCTCGGTCTCCCACTCGAACCAGTCGTCCTCGTCCACGTCGGTGGGACCGAACCGCATGGTCACAGCCGCCGGGTAGACGGTCAGGTTCTCGCCTCCCATGCCGAGATGGAGCGGGCTGTCGGTGTCGACTTCGGCACCGATGGCTTGAGCGATCCAGCGCATCGCCAAGCTGTACTCGGTTCCTGAGTCGACGAGGGCGAACACTCGCTCCGAATCGAGCGGGCCGATCAGGCGGGTTTCTACGAGCGGGCGGAGGACGGCCCGTCCCCAGCGCGCCTCGGTCCCGACGACTGGATCATCGGAGTATTCGAAGACCCAGGGAAACTCCGCCGGCACGATGGGTTCGGGGGGCTAGCCGAATGCGACCATCTCGGGCTCATCGGCACCGGGGGCCCGGATGATCGAGGCATTCTTGACGCCGGCTTCGCGGAGCTTGGCGCTCAGGTCGTAGGGAGACTCGCTGGCGGCGACGACCTCGCCGTCGAGCAACGCCACCCACTTGCCGTCGAAGCCGGCGAGGGCCCCTCTCAGGTGCTGGCGAGGGGATCGGTGGCCCCGACCACTACCCGTCACGATTGGCTCTATTGGCGACCATGCCACCAACCGTCTCACCAGGGCCCTCAGGTGTCCAGCCACAAACTCCAATCTAGTAACTAGATTATAGTTAGTGGTGGACGAGGCACTCTTGGGGGATCGGCTCTTTGGTCGGCGGGCTCGGCTGGCACTCGCCCGGTGGGTCCTGGAGCGGACCGAACCGGTCTTCTTCCAGGCCGAGGCGGTCAGTGGCACAGGTCTGCCTCAAAGCAACGTCCGGGAGGAGCTGTCCCGGCTGATCGAGCTGGGAATGGTGTCGATGCTCCCCCGAGGGTCGGGCGACCGGCGTCAGTACTACCTACGCCAGCCGAGCCGGATCTGGTCGGTGATCGACGCGGCGGCATCAGCGATTGCCGCCAGTAAGGACGAAGGGGCCAGTGCCGGGCGGTCGTCTCGGGTTTCCGACTCGTCGGGTTAGGTCTCGGAGAGGAGCCAGCGCCGGGTGGTCCACCAGGGCGGCCGTGCCATGGACCCGCTCGATGGCTGCCACGGCGAGGACGGGCGCTCCGGGTCCGGTGTAGGCGCCCCGCCACTCGCCGCTGTGGTCGTCGAGGACGACGGTGTCTGCGGCCAGATCGACATTGACGCCGGCCACCCACGACCACCAGTTGGACACGAGCCGCCCGCCGTCGCCGGCCAGGCGGGTGACGAGACGGTGAGAGGTGACGAGGCTGTCGCACCACCCCCAGTCCCGCCAGCGCGGCGACCCCGGTCGGATCTGGCCCGCCCCGTCGACCAGGTCGGGTGTGACGCCGAGGGTGGCGTAACGCATCCACTTCACCTCCCGGTACAGGACCTCGCTGGACTCCAGGACCACGCCCATCCCGTATGGGTTCACCGGCCCCGGGCGGCCCTCGTACATGTCCAGGGCGAGCTGGCGGGCGTCCTCGTAGGCACCTTGACGGGCCGCCCGCTCCCACTTCCGGTAGCGCCGGGTAGCTCGGCTCACAGCGTCACTTCCCTTCCGGTCTCGACGTTCGGCCGTGTCACCTCGGGGACGGGTTGGTCGGGGGTGACTCCGGCCAGCCGGAGCGCCTCCAGACACGCCCGCCGGGCGCGGACCCGGTGGGCAGCCTGGGTGGCCGAGGCGACGTCGGACCTGGGACCCAGGACATGTTCGGAGGCGATCCCCCAGCGATCCCGGTAGGCGGCCACTACCGCCACCCGCTCCCACCACGCCTCGGCGCCCGGTGGGTCTGGGGGTGGGTCCCCGAGGGGCCGGGTCCACGCCCGGCCGGACCTCACAGCCCCCTCGGCGAGGGCCCGGGCCCGGGCGGCCATGGCCTCTTCCCGCTCCCGCACTGCCCTGGCCAGATCCGCGTCTGCGATAGGTCCTGCTCGCACCGCGATGCCGGCGACCAGGCCCCGGCGGGGCTGCCAGTGTCCGCCGCTGGCCTGCTCCCAGCGCCACAGTCGGGCGCGGAGCACCGCGGCAGGGTCCTGCTCGGGCCCGATGGGCCGGCCGGTGGCCAGCTCCGGCAGGGCGGCTTCTACCTCGAGGCCCCGATTCTCGGCGTCTCGTAGGGCGCCCAGGAACTCCGGCCAGACGAGTGAGTCCCGGGCCTTGGCGAGGACCTCGGTGGCCAGGCCCACTACGTCCAGCACCGACTCCCAGCGCTCGGCGGCGGCCGCCGCCACCAGGGCCTGGTGCTCCTTCACCAGCTGCTCGAAACCGGCGGCCTTCTCCCACTCGGCGGCTGCGGCCTGGTGGGCGGAAACATCGACGCCGCTCCGGGCGGCCACGGCCAGGAGGACCTCGCGGGCCTCGAGGCGCTCGGGCGCGCCGTGGGCCATGTCCGCCCCGGCCGGCTCGGGCTCCACGTCCACGTACAGGCGGTTGGACTCCGAGGCGCGGGTGGCAGCCACGTACAGCGCCTCCCGGGTCATGCCCACCCCGACCACGGCGTGCGCGGTCTCGACATTGCGACCCTGGGCCGAATAGGCGGTGCAGGCGTAGCCCAGCTCCACGTGGGCATCCACGTAGCTGGCGGGGAGCACGACCAGCCCGGCCCCCTCGGCCCGCCGCAGGGTCATGGAGCCATCCTCGTGGGTGGCTGTGACAACCCAGCGGTCCCGGTTTCGCACCCAGCCCCCATCCGGCGTGCGCAGGCGACGATCGTTGCGCCGGGTGACCACGACATCTCCCGGCCCCGCCACCGAGCCGTCGGCCAGGGTGATGCCGTCCGGGGCGACGGCTCCGGCCGCGACCCGGTCCGAGCGGGCCCGCCGGTTGAGCTCAGCCACGGTCCCGATGTCCTGGGCGATCATGAGCGAGGCCTTGCCCGTCTCCGCATCGGCCTTCCAGGCCAGGTATGCAGCCTCGAGCATCTCGGCCCGGTTGCCCGCGGCCACCCGGTCATGGGCCAGGTAGGCGTCCAGGGCCTCGGGTCGCCCGACCCGCAGCTCCACGCTGGCACGGCGCTCCCAGCCCGCCCGGAACCGGTGCACCTCGGAGAGCTGAGGCGCCGGGGCTCGGTCCTCGACCAGCAAGCCGAAGGCGCCGCCGGCGTCCACGGCGTCGAGCTGGGCCCAGTCTCCAACGAGGAGCACCTTGGCCCCGGCCTCGGCGGCATGGGCGACGAGGTGGTCCAGGGCGAAGGTCCCAGCCAAGCTGGCTTCGTCGACCACCAAGAGGCTCCCGGGAGCCAGGCTCCAGCGTGCCAGCTCTGTTACCGCCTCGGCGATCCGCTGGGTCAGCGACAGACGGGCCGGCTCGCCAAGGCGACCGCCAAGACGACTCTGCAGGCGCTCGATCTCGGCCCGCCGGGCGTCCGCCCGCTCCAGCTCGGTGAGCCACTTGGCGGTGTTGTCGGTGGCGATCCCCAGCTCGTCAGCCAGGGCGGCCGCGGCGGAGGCCGAGGGGGCCAGCCCGCGCACCGAGCCCGCCCCATGCTCGGCCTCCCAGGCGGCGAGGAGGCCGGCCAGGGTTGTGGTCTTGCCCGTGCCCGCCGGACCCACGAGCACGTCCAGGACGCGCCCGGAGGTGGCGATCTGCTCCACCGCCACCGCTTGGTCGACCCCGAGCCCGTAGGGCCGACCCGGCAGAGCCGCCTCGCAGACCGCCGCCACCGTCTCGAAGCCGAGGCGCGGGCCCGAGCCGTTCCGGCTGGCGGCGAGGAGTCGGGCCTCGGCGTCGAGGAGATCGGCGGTCGTGTAGGCCCAGACGGCAGCGGGGGCGAACTGGCTGGAACCGTCGGGGCTACGGAAGCGCTCGGGGACATGGGTGAGCTCCGGTGGGGTGAGCTTCACGGCCATCGACAGCGCGAGGGCCACGGCGCGCTCGGCCACCCGGGCCCGCTCGCCCCGGGCGAAGAGGACCCCGTGCAGCTCCCGCTCCACATCGGCATAGATGTTGGGGACGGAGAACACCGAGCGGGTCTCCGAGCGCCGGGCCAGGGCCGCCCGGGCCACGTCGTCCAGCATGGCGTCGGTGAGGTCGTCCGAGCGCAGGGCGGGTAGGTCCGAGCGCCCCGCCAGGCTGGCCACCCAGGAGGCCGGCTCGTCGCACACCCAGGGCCGAGCCCGCTCTGTCCACTCCTCGGTCATCTCGGCCAGGGACCGGTGCAGCTTGGCCCTACGCGTCTCGCCCCAGGCAGCGCGATGTATCCGGCCCGCCTCGACCGGAGTCGGCTTCCGTCCCCGCGCCGAGGCGAACTCGGCGGTCTTGCGGGCGATCACCGCCTCGATGGCCTGGGTGCGCCGGGAGAACTCGGCGATCAGATCGACCGGCGTGCCCTCCACCTCCCGGGTGACGTCCCGCCCGGCCACGGTGGGGGTCTCCCGCCACGCCACCCCGAAGCGCTCGGTCAGGAGGTCCTCGACCACTCCCACATGGCGCTCGGATAAGGCCACCACCCAGGTGTGCAGGCCCCGGCTGTCGAGTGTCCGCCACCGGCCGTCGGATGCGGTCTGGGCCCGGTTCAGCACCACCACGTGGTGGTGCAGCTGGGGATCGCCGTCGCGGCTCTCGTAGTGCATCCAGGCGCTGGCCACCACGCCGCGGATGCCCTCGCTGCGCACGCCCTGGGCTCCGGTGCGGGTGCGGAACACGCGGTCCTCGGCCCAGGTGAGAACCTCCGCATACGCCTGGGCGCAGATGTCCTCGATCACGGTCTTGGTCCCCCGATCCGCCATGGCCCAGGCGACCGAGACCGACTTGGGCACCGAGAAGGTGAGGTCGAAGCCGGCCACCGGGGCCTTGCGGGTGGCGGCCGGGGCCCGTCCCAGGGTCTTTTCGGTCACGGGGTCGGCGAGCTGGCCGAGCATGCGCGCCAGGGCCTCCGGGGACACCTGGTCCCCCACCTTGACCGCGCCGGGATGGGTCCCCAAGCCGTCCAGCCCCCGCCCGCAGAACCGCCCCGGCGGGGTGCCGGGGGCGGCGTAGTAGCGGGCCGAGTCGGCGCCCAGGCGGATCTCGCCGGCGTCGGGCGTGACGCTTTCGATGAGGTACTGCCATGCGTTGCCGCCCATTTTCAAGGGCCTGCCCATGGTCAGCATCGGACTTCTCACCACCGCCCTTCTCGTCCCGTCAGGGCCTCTCGCGCTACGGGACGGAGGTGGCGAAATCCGCGCCATCACACTGACCGAAGGCCGCCTTGGCAACGCCGCTTTCGGGGCCCGCGGCACCCGCCGCCGCGGACGCTTTTGGAAAAGTGCCAGATGTCCATGACGGGGGTCTGGAGGGGGGAGCGGACTTGGGGCTCTGACGAGGGGGTTGGTGGGGGCGGCCGGGACCGTGGCGAGGGCGTGGTTTGGGTCGTGGTGACGGTGGGTCGTGGGCGCGGGTCGGCGTTTGAGGTCAACCGCGCGGCGCAGCACCTGGCTACGGTGCGCGCCGATGACCGAAGCCCGCAGCGAAGCCCAGCGCCGGCACGCGGCGATGCTGCACGCCGAAGCGCCGCTGTGGCGCGACTGGCAACGCGGGCTCGGCTGGCTCGCGGCGGCCGCCCAGCGAGAGGCCCACCGGCGGGCCCGCTGGGAGCGCCGCATCGCCCGGGCCATGCGGGGGGTCAGCGCCGAGGCGTGGTGGGGCGCGAACACCCGCATCGAGGCCGGCGAGCTCTCCGCCGGCCCGAGCCCCCAGGCCCAGCGCGTCGCCCGGGTGGTGCACGTCACGCGCTCCGAGGTGCTCGGGCTCATCTCCGACCGGGACCAGGAGATGGCCAAGCTCGCCGTTGTGGGGGAGGAGGCGGAGGCGGCCCTGCGCGTCGCCACCCGCGGGCTGGTCGAGGTCTTCGGCCCGGCCCAGACGGCCGAGGCCCTGGGTCTTCCGCTGGACATGGTGCGCACGCTTTGCTCTGCCCGGCCGCTCAGCTCGAGCCAGACCGCCGTCCTCCGCCGGGCGTACTGACCCACCTCCACCGCGGCCGGTCTCGTCGAGGTCCCAGCACGCGCGAAGGGTCTCTCTGTAAATCGCCACCTCCGTCCCGTAGGTCAAGAGGCCCCATCAGGGGGTGGGACGAGCCAAGGAGGCGATCGATGCCAGCTCCCCGAAGCGCCGAGGCGGAGGCCCGGGCCGCACGGATTGCCGAGCAGGCCCGGCGCGAGCGCGCCGCCCTGGCCGAGCTGGACCGGGCGGCGGCCCGCCTGGCCTCGGCCGAGCAGGTCCTGGCCGAGGCGCAGGAGGCCCACCGGCGGGCTCTCGCCACCTATGCCCGGGACACCGGCGCCGAGCGGGCCGCCCGCGTGCTCGGTCTACGGGTGCACGAGCTGCGTCGGCTGGTCAAGGAGTCCGGCTCGTGAGCCGGCCGGAGCACCTGCACGGCGACGACTGCCCCGACGCTCTCCGCATCCTCGAGGCCCTGGCCCGGGGACGGGAGCTTCCGGGGATCGAGCCCACCGAGACCGGCGCCTGGGTGGACTGGGACGAGTTGTTGGGCTCGTGGCTTTCGTCCACCGAGAAGGCCACGGTCATGATCGCGTCCGGGGTGGCCCGGGCCGAGCGCCAGGGCGGCCTGCCCTACGGGGTGATCCCGGCCGTCGGGGCCGCCCTGGCCGGGCTGTCCACGAACCGTTCCCTCCCGCAGCGCAGCGGAATGGGAGCGCTCCCGGCATTGCCGGACCTGGGGCCCGACCTGTGAGCGGTCTCGGCGCGCCCTACCACGAGGACGATGGGGCCGGGCTGTGTCGCAACATCTGGCGCATCCCGCCCGGGGCGTTGACGGGCGCCAGGCACCCCGCCGTCATGCCGGCCGAGCTGGCCCGGCGCTGCATCCGCCGGTCCACCTGGCCCGGGGAGTCGGTGCTGGATCCCTTCGCCGGCTGGGGAACCACGCTTCTCGCCGCCCGCCAGCTCGGCCGACGCGCCCTGGGGATCGAGGTCAGCGGGGCCCACTGCGAGCTCGCCGCCCGCCGCCTGGCCGAGGGGGTCTTCGACTTCGGGGGCGCGGCGTGAGCCCAGGGCACACCCCCACCGAGGAGCAGCAGAAGGCCGTCGACGCCTTCGTCGCCGGCGGGACGGTGGCGATCACCGCCGGGGCGGGCGCGGGAAAGACCTCAACCCTGCGCCTCCTGGCCGAGAGCCGCCCGGCCGGGCGGGGCCTGTACCTGGCGTTCAACAAGGCCGTGCAAGTGGAGGCGGCCCGGTCCTTCCCCGCCAACGTGACGGCCAAGACCGCCCATGCCCTCGCCTTCCGCACCCACGGTCTTCCGCTGCGGGCCCGCCTGGGCGGGCCGCGACTCTCCGCCGCGCAGGTCGCCCAGGCGCTGGGGATGGGTCCGGTCATGCTGGATACGGCCGAGGCCACGGTGGTGGTCCAGCCCGCCCAGGTGGCCGCCCTGGCCATGGGGTCGGTGCTGCGTTTCTGTCGCTCGGCGGATCCCGAGATCGGGCCGAGCCACTTCGTCGCCCCCCAAGGCGCCGCCGGCCTGGAGCTCTCCACCTTGGCCGAGGCGGTACTGGGCGGGGCCCGCCGTGCCTGGGAGGACCTCACCAGCCACACCGGGCGTCTCAAAGCCGCCCACGACCACTACCTCAAGGCCTGGGCACTCAGCGGGCCGGGCCTGGGCTTCGACTTCATCCTCTACGACGAGGCCCAGGACGCCGATCCCTGCATCGCCGGGGTGGTTCTGGCCCAGGAGGCCCAGCTAGTGGCCGTGGGCGACCCGCACCAGGCGCTCTACGCGTGGCGGGGCAACGCCGACCTCCTCTCGGCGCTGCCGGCGGACCACCGGGTCAGCCTCACCCGGTCCTGGCGCTTCGGCGACCCCATCGCCGCCGAGGCCAACCTGTGGCTGGCGTTGCTGGGAGCGGAGCTGCGCATTAGGGGCAACCCGGCCCGGGCCTCGCGCCTCGAGGCCCTGGAGGCGCCCGACGCCGTGCTCACCCGCACCAACGCCGGCGCGGTGCGGGCCGTCATGGCGGCGCACGAGGCCGGGCGGAAGGTCGCCCTGGTCGGCGGAGGGCGCGAGGTCCTGCGGTTGGCCGAGGCCGCCCATCGCATGGCCGAGGGTCTGCCCTCGGGCCATCCCGAGCTGGTGGCGTTCTCCACCTGGGACCAGGTGGTGGACTACGCCGAGTCCGACCCCTCGGGCTCGGACCTGGCCACCTCGGTCAAGCTCGTCTGCCGCTTCGGGCCTGACGCGGTGATCGAGGCCGTCGGCGGAGCGGTCACCGAGGCCCGGGCCAACCTCGTCGTCTCCACCGTGCACAAGGCCAAGGGCCGGGAGTGGGACCGGGTACGAGCGGGCGACGACTTCCCCGCTCCGACGGAGCACGACGGCGCCGCAGGCATGCTGGCAAGGTCTGAGGCGATGCTCGGCTACGTGGCCGTCACCCGTGCCCGCAGCCTCCTCGACGTCGGCGGGCTGGGTTGGATCCATGGCCACGCCGCCCGCCACGGGATCACGACCAAGTCGGCGGGGCCGGGCGTCGAGAGCCCCGACCGGGTCCTGGCCGCGGTGGGCTTGGCCCTGGGCATGGCCGCCAGGGTGGACGGCGAGCGGGGCATCTGGCGGCTCGACCACTTCTCCAAGGACGGCTCGGTCACCGCCTTCGGCGGGCCAGCCGGACAGTGGCGCAGCTTCCGGCCCGAGTGGTGCTATCCCGCCGAGCAGCGCGGCCGAGGGGGCCGGATGCGCCGTGGCGTGCTGCCGGCGGAGCGCCGGGGCCTGCGGGCCGCCTGGCGAGCTGAGCGGGGCCTCGTCGCCCCGGAGTCACCGATCTCGAAGGAGGTCCGATCGTGAGCACACTTTCATACGACGGGCTCGTCGCCGCCTTGCGGGCCGGTGCCGAGGGCAGCTACTCCGCCGAGGCGGCCGTCGAGCTGCTTATCGCCCATGGCAGCTGGCTTCGCCGCTCCGACTTCCTGAGAGGCGCGATCGAGGTCACGCCGGCGGTGGCGCATACCGGGCAGCGGCACGCCTTCGTGGATTGGCACGCCGGCCTCGCTGCCGACTTGCCGGCGTCGTCGAGCGAACGCCAGATACTGGCTGTTGCAGCCGAGCTTGCCGGCGTCGACTCACACCGCACGCTCGGGGATCTCGTGACCGGCCTCGACGACACGAACATCACCTTGGTGATCTGTGCGGTGCTGCACGCGAGAAGCGGTCGCGGAGCCATCCGCCTTGTGCTGGCCCCGTTCGGTGGAGCGGACTTCGACCTGCGGCTCACTCAGAGAACCGGGCCGTGGATAGGTGAGAGTCTAGAACCGCCTGGCATGCAACAGTGACGATCACGAGCGGCGTTATGTGCGGGCGATAGGTACGCAGGCATGCAGTACCGAACCGTCGATCGGGGCGGGTCGCGCACGAGATCACAAGGGACGGCAGTGCGACCGAGATTCCCTGCTCTGCTCGCTCCTCCGAACCGCGGGGTCTGTAGGGAGGGGTCAGCTGACTTTCAGGTATTGACGCAGGGCTTGTCTTATGACCTCCGAGGTCGTGGTCTTATCCGCGACGGCCCGTTGGTCCACGGCTCTGCGAAGATCGGGGTCGAGGCGCACCGGCACCATCTCGGCGGGTCCCGACCCGATCGTCGGGCGGCCGGGCCGTCGACGCAGCTTGGTTACGTCCAGGCCGGCCTCGGCCTCCCGGGCCATTTCCTGGAGGACCTCGTCGGTCAGCTCAACTCCGGTCTTGGATCGGCCGTAGGTCTTCTTCTTAGTCATCGCTATCTCCTGAAGGCGGGAGTAACGACCGATAGCTCGGGCGCATGGGCATGGCGTGGATCACGATCTCGCTCCCGTCTTCTCTGAGTGACTGTCGCGATTGTTTCCCCAGCGCGATCACGCGGTCGTAGGCCGGGTCAGTCGCCGCAGGAGATAGCGGCTGTGGGCAGCCCAGATGAAGCCCTCGGTCACGATCGGATCGCGCTCGTAGTCGACCTGGAGACGTCGGCTGTTCATGAGC
>Ga0209810_1000795_pt1 | contig 58553 bp, 51 predicted proteins | sample Coa_R1_7_FD_187159 | JGI IMG/M metagenome (GOLD analysis project Ga0209810, IMG submission 187159) | Surface soil microbial communities from Centralia Pennsylvania, which are recovering from an underground coalmine fire - Coalmine... | ecosystem: Environmental > Terrestrial > Soil > Unclassified... | reverse complement strand
CATCTCTATCTTCTCCTGGAGGGGTCGACCCACCTCTGTCTTGCCTTTTTTGTGTTGCTCGTCATTGAGGGCTTCTCCCCGACGATCTTCGTATGGGTCTGCACAACGATGATTCCCGACATCGATCATGTGATCTGGGCGCCGTACCGGAGTTTCTTTCACACACCGATCTTTGTCCTCGCCCCGCTTCTCTTCCGCCGGTATGGGGAGAAGGAGGCGCGCATTCTTACCTTTATGTTCGCGACCCATTATCTCTTCGATACCCGCTCGCAGATGGCTTGGTGGCTCAACTATGGCGTCTGGCTGATCCCTCCGAAAGGTCTTCCGGTCCTGGTCCCCTGGCTTCCGATGGTCCTGCTGGTTTCATTGGGTCTTCTCGCCGGCCTGCTGGGACATTCCGACCAGATCAAGGCTTACTTGGCGGGGGAACGGATGTGGATCTCCTAATTCGCCTGATCGTTTTTATCTTGATCTCTCTCGCGGGGGTCGGCTTTGCCCAAGACGCTCCGCCGCGGGAGCCGCAGTCGGCCGACGTGTTTCCCCGGATTCCCTCCCCCCGCTTTCTCCAGTCGGGGGAGCGGCAGGTGGTTGATGTGGTCGTTAAAAATCCGGGGGACGAGATGAATTATTATACCCTCAGCATCGAGCGAAAACCGGAAGGGTGGATTTCGAGAGTCGATCCCCGAAACGTCGATCTCGCCCCTCATGAAGAAGCCCCGGTCCATGTCACCCTCATCCCAAAACGGGGACCTCCCAGTTTCACTGAGCAGATGACACAGCATGATGTTCTGATCAAAGCGGAAGACAAAGAGGCGAGGGCTTTCTACGGAACCCTCTCCGTCTACTTGAAGCCCGGTTATCGGGATATGGTGACCTTTTTCGGAACCCCGGCGTTGATCGGATTTGCCGCCATTGCGATCGGTGGCTGGCTGCGTCGGCATCGCCACTTCAAAGCCGGCGGGCTTTTTGTGATGGGGGGAGGGATCCTCGCCGTGGTGGCGGTTACGGCGGTTTTAGGGATTCTGATTTTGTGAGCCGTTTTCGAATGGCGTCAAATGATCGTTCACCTTGCGAAGGACGTCGAAGGGAGCAATCGGCTTGACGAGATAGTCATCGGCGCCGAGCGCAGCGGCTTTCTGTTGGGCCGCCCTCGGGCGAGCGCTTTCAATCACCTCTCGAGCCAATATTGAAGGCGGTCGGATTAATTTCGCATCTGGTCTCGCAGGGTCTGAATCCGCTGGTCGACGATATGGATCTGCTGGGAGGCGCCACCCTTCTGGAAAAGCTCTTTCGATTTCTCAAGATGCTGGAGCGCTTGGGAGAGGTTGCCGAAGCTCTGATGAATCGTCCCGATCGTCCCTTCGACATTGGCCATTCCGGGGGTGTCTCCCATCTGCTCTCGGATTTTGAGCGCTTTTTCCGCCGATCCGATCGCCTTCTCCAGCTCGCCTTGGTCTTGATGAATGAGCGCTAAATTAATCAGATCGTTTGCCTGCGCGGAGAGATCGTTCCCTTTCTCGTGAATGGTCAGGGCGTCCGACTGATAGGCGAGCGCCTTCTTGAAATCCTTCTGGTCTTTATAAATAAAGCTGAGGCTGGTGAGTGAGACCGCCTCGCCGATGGGATTGCCGAGCTCCCGGTAGAGCGCCAGCGCTCTTTGCTGATAGTCGAGTGCCGCGTCATACGAGTGATCGAGATAATGGAGGTTGCCGATCGAGGCGAGCTGGCGCGCCATCAGCCGCCGATCGGAGATCGACTCGGCGATCTTCAACGCTTCCAGATGCGCTTCCGATCCCTTTGCAGTATCTCCCGCTTGATAATAAAGGGTTCCTAAAAGGGCAAGGTCGGCCGCCTCGGACCGCCGGTTTCCGGTCTGACGATCAATCGCCAGCGCCCGTTCATTCCAGGCGATTCCCTCCTTCCAGCTTCCCTTAATGGTATAGAGGAGACCGAAATTCGCCATCGCGGCGGCCTGCTCTTGAGGAGTCTCGGCTTTGCGAAAGGCGGTCTGATAGGCCGCCACCGCCTCCTCATGTTTGCCGAGAAAGGCGAGGGCGTTACCGTAAAGGAGGTAGAGGGCAGCGTTTTTTTTCTCTTCCGCTAGGCCGGCGATCTGATCGGCGACCGACTGGAATTGATTTTCATCATAGAGGGTCAGAAGCGCGGGAAGAGGGGAGGCGCGATCGTTCGTTCGCTGCTCGGAGAGGCGGAACTGCCGCTTCGATTCGTCTAACTTTGCCTTCTTCAGGGTATCCGGGCTGATCTCTTTGGGCTCCGTCGGTTTCGCCGAGGAAGGAAGGGCGACCCATTGGCTGATTCCCCAGACAACCAGGGCGACAAAGAGAACGAGGAGAAACGCTTTCTTATAAGGACGTGGCTTCATCGTTCGAAAAGAAAAAATAGGTATTGGGGAGGCGGCCTGTCATGAGGCTTTGTGATAGATCCAGGGCTCTCTTTCGGCGAGGTAGCGATCTTCCCGGAAATTAACCCGCGTCCGCAGCTCAGTGAATCCTTTTTTCTGAAGCTTTTTAGCGAGGTCGTCCAACACTTCCTCGACGGTCGGATACTCGCTGGTCTGAACAGTCAGACCTTCATAACTAAAATGTCCGGTGTAGCCGTTCTCTCCGACATTGATTCGGACATTGCGGCTAAACATCCTCCCGGTTGGATCAAACCCTTCGATATGATGGATCTCGAACACCATTGAGAACTCTCCATAGATGAAGGCGACGCGATTATAGCGAATTGAAGATCAATGATCAAGTGCTTTTTGTGAATTGACAAACGTGATGTCCTGATCGACACGATTCATTTCCTGTGCCGCGGAGTGCCTGCAATTTAGGCAAACTGCTCTCTCGCCTACAATGATCGGCCTTTTGTTGGGATGAGGAGGTGCTTATCCACAATCTTTCCACCCGAGGTGTTGAAAACTCGCCAATTGACATCCCAACCCGTCGACCTCTATAATCGATGATCCATCGCGGAGGGTTTTTCCGCGGAAATCGGTCTTTAAATTAGGTGAGTGTGTGGAGCAGAAAGGGATTCGTCTTTCAAAAGGGGCGGGGCTGGCGATCGAGAAGGTCGAACCGGGGAGCATTGCGGAAGAGATCGGGCTTGAGGTCGGCGATCGCCTGATCACGGCGAACGGGAAGGAGATCAAAGACGTCCTCGATTTCCGTTTTGTAGAAGGGGAAGAGGAACTGCTCCTGGAGTTGGCGAAGCCGAACGGCGAAGTGTGGGAGGTGGAGGTCGAGAAAGATCTCGACGAGACGCTCGGAATCGATTTCCCGGAGATGAAGATCCGAAGCTGTCCGAACAAATGCTTCTTTTGCTTCGTCGACCAGATGCCGGAAGGGCAGCGGGAGAGTCTCTATATCCGAGATGAAGATTATCGCTTCTCGTTTCTCTTCGGCAATTACATCACCCTTACCAACTTGACCCGGAAAGACAAAGAGCGGATCTTCGAGCAGAAGATGAGCCCTCTTTACATTTCGGTCCACACAACCGATCTGGAATTGCGCCGCTCGATGCTGGTGAATCCCCGCGCCCGCGATATCCTCACTGAAATTCGCGAGATGGCCGAGCATGGAATCGTGCTTCATACTCAGATTGTCCTGTGCCCCGGAATCAATGACGGCGAACACCTGATCAAGAGTATCGAAGATCTTGTAAAGTTCTATCCTTTCGTTAAATCGCTGGCGATCGTTCCGATCGGCCTGACCCGTTATCGGCAGGGACTTCAGGATCTCAAAGAGGTGACGGTCGACGGCGCGCGCGAGATGATCGAGTGGATCAAGCCGTGGCAGAAGCGGTTTCGTGAAGAGATCGGCTATCCCTTCGTCTTCTTGGCGGATGAGTGGTATACCAAGGCTGGAATTCCCTTCCCGCCGCTGGCGGAGTATGCCGATCTGCCGCAGCAGGGGAACGGGGTTGGAATCGTTCCCCTCTTTTTGAGCGAGTTCGATTCGATGCTCCCTTTTTTGCCAAAAAAGATTTCGGAGCCGATTCAAGTTCTCATGGCGACCGGGACCTCTTTCTCGCCGTTCTTAACCTCCTGTATCAAGCGCGTTCGGATTCGAGGGGCGAAGCTCGATGTGGTGACCGTCCCGAACGATTTTTTCGGCGACTCGGTCACCGTCGCCGGTCTGATGTCGGGCCGGGATATCCTCAAGGCGGTTCAACAAGATCCGAGCGATCGCTCCGGATCGCGCATTCTCCTGTTGCCGTCGGTCGCCCTCAATGAGGATCGGAGCCTTTTCCTGGACGGGATGACCCCGCGCGATCTTGAGAAAGAATTGGACCTGACGGTTCAAGTCGTCTCCGCCGATGCCGAAGGGTTGATGGGATTTCTCCAAAACATTCCGGTTTCACAGTACCGATAAGCTTTTAAGCAAGCCGTCCCCTCCAAAATCGAATGAGTGATTTGAAGCCGATCACCGGTCAGACAAAACTCTTCGGAATTTTCGGATACCCGATCGCCCACACCCTCTCCCCCTTGATGCACAATGCGGCGTTTGATGCCGTCGGCCTTCCTTATCGCTATGTCCCCTTCGAAGTCGCTCCCGATCGATTGGAGGAGGCGGTCAAAGGAATCATTCCCCTCGGAATCCGCGGCATAAATGTCACCATCCCGCACAAAGAGGCGATCCTTCCCTTTCTCGATCAAGTGGAGGAGGAGGCGCGGGTGATCGGCGCGGTGAATACCGTCGAGGCCGCCGGGGGCCGTCTGATCGGCCACAACACCGACGGACGCGGTTTTTTGGAATCCCTTCGCGAAATGAATATCGACCTTTCCGGGAGGCGGGTCCTCCTTTTAGGGGCGGGGGGGGCGGCGAAAGCCGTCGCCGTCGTCCTGGCGCGACAGCCGATTTCGGAGATGGCGATCGTGGTCCGCGCTGCGGAACGCGGGAAAGCATTGGCCGATCGTCTGACGGCCCTTTCACCTCGTTTGAAGATCTCCCTGTGGGGACCTGATGTCCAACGGAATTTTACGGCCGATCCGGGCCGACCGACCCTATTGATTAACGCAACCCCTCTGGGGATGAAGCCGGGAGATCCCCTTCCATTCCCGATTGATCTGATCGATTCACGCTGGTCGGTCGCCGATCTGATCTACCGTCCTCTCGAAACACCCCTTATGGCGGCGGCAAAAGAGGCGGGTGCGCGGGTCATCCCCGGTCTTGGAATGCTTCTGTACCAAGGTGCGCTCGCATTCGAAATCTGGACACAGCAGAAGGCTCCCATTGCGGTAATGAGGCAAGCGCTTCGAAAGGCCCTTCTCCCTTAGAATCTGGTTGATTTTGATTTTCAATAAGATGAGTCTTCCCATCCCAACTCGGTAGGGAAACATTTTTTGTCCGTCGTGTGGTTTCGTTGACAGAAATTGTAACTTGGGATAGACTTTCTTCAGATTTTTCGGGTCTCTTTCATCTCGGAAAGTGGCGGTCTGCTTCGTCCGTCTTTGTTTCGGTCGGACCGGTCTCAGGTTATCGGATTCTGTCTGTATCGGGGTTCTCATTGATTCCGGAAAAACTCGGCAAGCTCATCGTCAATGCGCAGCTCATCACCGAGGAGCAGCTCCAAAAAGCCCTTCTTGCCCAAAAAAAAGAGGGGGGGCGGCTTGGGAGTGTTCTGGTCCGACTCGGGTTTATCGATGAAGCGAAGCTATTGAAATTTTTGAGTCAACAATATGGCGTCCCCGCGGTTGATCTCTCAAAGGCGGAGATCGATCCCGCGGTCGTCAAGCTGATCCCGGCGGAGGTGGTGAAGAAATATCTCGTTGTTCCGATCAAACGGATGGGGGCCACCCTCAGTCTGGCCATGGTCGATCCCTCCGATGTTTTTGCGATCGATGATATCAAGTTCATGACCGGATATAACGTCGAGCCGATCATCGCCGCGGAGTCTTCCGTCGCCGAATTAATCAACAAATATTACGGCAAGGGGGCCGTCGCGGTGGTTGAAAAGACGATGACCATCGAGGCGAAAGACTACACGCTTTCGGATGAAGATACCGATCAAGACTACCCAGGCCAAGAGGAAGAGAATCCGATGGTTTCCGTCGATGACTTCGACGCGGTCGTGGGGGACGCGCTTGAAAATATCGATGTGGTCGAGGAGCAGCAAGATGATGGGGTGGTCAAAGATGTCGATGCCCCGATCGTCAAATTGGTCAACGGCATCTTGGTCAATGCAATCAAGGTCGGCGCCAGCGACATCCACGTCGAGCCGTTTGAGACCGTTTTTCGGGTTCGCTTCCGGATCGACGGCGCCATGAAGACCGTCATGAATCTTCCAACCAAGATCAAGAACGCGGTCGTCTCGCGTCTGAAGATTATGTCGAAGCTCGACATCGCAGAGCGCCGTCTCCCGCAAGACGGCCGGATTAAGCTGAAGCTCGGAAAGAAAAAAGAGGTCGATTTCCGTGTTTCCACCCTTCCTTGCCTTTTTGGAGAGAAGGTGGTGATGCGTATCCTCGACAAAGGGAATCTCTCCCTTGATTTGACCAAACTCGGTTTTGAAGAGAAGGCGCTGAAAGATTTCACCGAAGCGATCAACTCCCCCTATGGAATGGTCTTGGTGACCGGGCCGACCGGAAGCGGGAAGACGACCACACTTTATTCCGCTCTGAGCACGATTAATACCACCGAGATTAACATTATGACGGCGGAAGATCCGGTGGAGTACAACCTGATGGGGATCAATCAGGTTCAAATGAAAGATGAAATCGGCCTGAATTTTGCGGCGGCCCTTCGATCATTCCTCCGGCAGGACCCCGATGTCGTGATGGTCGGGGAGATTCGCGATTATGAAACGGCCGAGATCGGCGTGAAAGCGGCCCTCACCGGGCATCTCGTTTTATCGACCCTGCACACCAATGATGCGCCGAGCACGGTGAATCGTCTCCTCAATATGGGGATTGAGCCCTTCCTGGTCGCCTCTTCGGTCATTCTGATCCTCGCGCAGCGGCTTGCGCGGAGAATCTGCTCCAAGTGCAAAGAGCCCGATAATATCCTTCCCGAAGCCCTTCTGAAAGCCGGTTTTAAGGAGGAAGACCTTAAAGGGATGGTCGTCTACAAAGGGAAAGGGTGCGACATGTGCAACCAAACCGGCTATAAAGGCCGGGTGGCCCTCTATGAGGTGATGCCGGTCAAAGAAGATCTCCGGGAGTTGATTTTGCAAGGGGCGTCTGCCGATGAAATCAAGAAAAAAGCGATCTCTCTGGGAATGAAGACCCTCCGGATGAGCGGTCTATCGAAAGTCAAAGAGGGAATGACGACCATTGAAGAGGTCTTGGATAGCACCTTTGCGGATTAGAAGGAGTCGGCATGGCGAATTTGCATCAGTTACTGCAGGTGATGATTGAAAAAGGGGCGTCGGATCTTCATCTGACCACCGGTTCCCCGCCGCAGATTCGCGTCAACGGGCATCTGGTGCCGCTGGATCAGCCGCAACTGACGCCGGCCGATACGAAGCAGCTCGTTTACAGCGTGCTGACCGATGCGCAGAAACATCGTTTTGAAGAGGAAAACGAATTAGATTTCTCATTCGGACTGAAAGGGTTCAGCCGATTTCGCGGAAATATTTTTATGCAGAGGGGCGCGGTCGGCGGGGCGATTCGAACGATCCCCTTCAAGATCAAAACCTTTGAAGAGCTGGGTCTTCCCCATATTATCCAGGATTTAGTAAAAAAACCGAGAGGACTGGTCTTGGTGACCGGGCCGACCGGGAGCGGAAAATCGACCACGCTTGCTTCCATGATTGATCGGATCAACTCGGAGCGCCACGATCATATCATCACCATTGAGGATCCGATTGAGTTTCTTCATCCCCATAAGAAATCGGTGGTGAACCAGCGGGAGGTGACGACCGATACAAAAAGTTTCAAAGCGGCGTTGAAGTATATTCTCCGCCAGGATCCGGATGTGGTGTTGATCGGAGAGATGCGGGACCTTGAGACAATTGAGGCGGCCTTGACCATTTCCGAGACGGGCCATCTGACGTTCGGGACCCTTCACACCAACTCCTGCGCGCAGACCGTCAACCGGATCATCGACGTTTTCCCTCCGCACCAACAACCTCAGGTGCGAGCGCAACTCTCTTTCGTGTTGGAGGGAATCATCTCGCAGCAGCTGATTCCGAAGGCGAACGGCCAAGGGAGAGCGATGGCGATGGAGGTGTTGATCCCGACCCCGGCGATCCGAAACTTAATTCGTGAAGACAAAGTTCATCAGATCTACTCTTCCATGCAGACCGGGCAGGGGAAACATGGAATGCAGACGATGAACCAATCCCTTTTCGAGCTTTATTCGAAGCGTGTGATTACGTATGAAGACGCGCTCGCAAGATCGAGCAATCTGGAGGAGCTCGTCAATATGATCAATCGCGGTGCCGGTCCGGGTTCAACGCCGACCCCGCGCGAGCCGGGGAAAATGATTCGGCACTAGAAATGAGTCATTTGGTTTTCAAGGAGTGATCCATGGCGACATTTGTATGGACGGGGAAGAACCGACAGGGGGCGATTCAGAAGGGAGAGCTGGCGGCGAACAGCCGGGAAGAGGTGATTGCGCTGCTCAGAAAGGAGAACATCCTTGTCACCTCCGTTCAGCAAAAAGCCAAAGAGCTCAAGATCCCCGGCTTTGGCGGGAAGGTGACCGACAAGGATATCGTTATCTTTACCCGTCAGTTCGCGACGATGATCGATGCCGGACTGCCTTTGGTTCAATGTCTTGAAATTTTGGCGAGTCAATGCGAGAATCCACTTCTGGCAAAGGCGGTCGGAGAGGTTCGGGCCGATGTGGAGGGTGGGTCCACCTATGCGGACGCGCTGCGAAAGCACCCCAAAATTTTCGATGACCTTTATGTCAACATGGTGGCGGCGGGAGAAGCGGGGGGTATTCTCGATACCATTTTGAATCGATTGGCGAAACACATTGAGAAGTCGATGAAGTTGAAAAAGCAGATCAAGTCGGCGATGGTCTATCCGACCACGATCTTGGGGGTGGCCGGGATCGTGATTGTGGTCTTGCTGGTCTGGGTGATCCCGATTTTTGCGAAAATGTTCACCGATTTTGGCGGCACCCTTCCGGCGTTGACCCAGTTTGTGATCGATACCAGCTACTTCATGAAGAATAATATTATCAAATTCATCGTGGGGGGGGTCTTGGCGGTCTATGGATTCAAAAAATATTATGCGACGCCGAACGGACGGTGGACCATTGATAAATTCGCTCTGAAACTTCCGGTTCTCGGCGATTTGATCCGAAAGGCGTCGGTCGCCAAGTTTACACGGACGTTGGGAACGTTGATCGCCAGCGGTGTGCCGATTCTCGAAGGTCTGGGGATCGTCGCGAAGACCGCCGGAAATAAGATCATCGAGCAGGCCTTGATGAATGCCCGCCAAAGCATCAGCGAGGGAAAGACGATCTCGGACCCACTGGGAAAAGAGAAGGTTTTCCCCCCGATGGTGGTCCAGATGATTGCGGTGGGAGAAACCACCGGCGCCTTGGATGCCATGCTCGGGAAGATCGCCGATTTTTATGATGACGAGGTGGATGCCGCCGTCAGCGCGCTGACGGCATTGCTGGAGCCGATGCTGATGGTCTTCCTGGGTGTGACGATCGGAACGATCGTGATCGCCATGTATTTGCCGATCTTTAAATTGGCGTCGGTGGTCGGTTAGAGATTTAATCGGTGCGGCCCTTTTCGACAGGACCCTTGAATGAAACGAGAGGATGAGATTATTCTGGGAAGAATGAAGTGGCTGATGGCCCTTCGTATCTTGCTGGTGACATTTCTCCTCGGGTTTCCTCTCCTGCTGCAACTGAACTATTTTAAAAATCCCTGGTCCGTTCTCACCTTTTATTTCCTGATCGGATCGACCTATTTTCTCACCCTTATTTATGCATTCATCATCTCGCGGACCCGATATCCTCTCTTCTTCATCTCTTTCCAACTGGCGGTCGATCTTTTATTCGAGACGGCCCTAATCTTGGTAACGGGAGGAGTCGACAGCCCGTTCTCTTTTCTTTATGTCATTACCATCGTCTCGGCCAGCATTTTCTTCCACCGCAGGGGAGGTGTTCTGACCGCGATCGCGGCGACCTTTCTATTCGGCACCATTATCAATTTGCAGTATGCCGATATGCCTCCCTTTGACCATCCCAGTCTGCTCGGTAACAAAGAGCTGATCTATATGCTCTCTCTTTATATGATCACCTTCTTTACCGTAGGGAGTTTAAGCGGGAGGCTCTCGGAGCGATTGCATGAAAAAGAGATCGGTTTCTCGAAGCTGCGTGTCTTCACGGAGGATATCGTTGAGAGCATCTCGAGCGGTCTTGTCACGACCGATCTCTCCGGAAAGATCACCTCGTTCAACCGATCGGCGTCCGAGATGACCGGTTTCAAACCCGAGGAGGCGATCGGCGCGATCTGGTGGGAACTGTTTGCCTGGGAGGAGATTCGGGATCGGTATCGAGATCTTGCGGTGACCGGCGTTCCGCAGCGCTTCGATGGGGAGATCTCCACGAAGAAGGGGGAGCGCTGTCTGCTCGGCGTGACGATTTCGCCGCTTCGGAACGAGCATGGAGGACAGATCGGGATTATCGGAACATTCCAGGACTTGACCCAACTGAAAAGCCTCGAAGAAGAGATGCAAAAGAAAGAACGGCTGGCCACAATCGGGGAGATGGCGGCCGGAATGGCGCACGAGATCAGAAACCCGCTTGCCTCCCTCAGCGGATCGATCGAGGTCCTCAAGGGAGATCTCAATCTTCGCGATGAGCATCTGAAATTAATGGAGATTGCCATCCGGGAGGCGGAGCGGCTGAATTCCATCATCACCCAATTCTTACTTTATGCAAAGCCGCTTCCGCCGCGTCGCCAGAGGACCGATCTGCACGCCCTGTTATCGGAGACGGTACAGCTTCTTCAGAATAATCCCGAATATCATGATCGAATCCGAGTCTCTCTGCTTGTGTCGGCGGAGCCGCTGATCATGTTGATTGATCCCAATCAGATCCGGCAGGTCTTCTGGAATCTTTCGATCAATGCCTTTCAGTCGATGCCGGACGGGGGGGTGCTGACGATCTCGACCCGGCGGGCTCAGGCCAAAAAAGCGAAATCGATGATTGCTTCGGAGGAGGTGGAGATCCTCTTTTCCGATACCGGAAGCGGCATCAAGAAGGAAGATCTTCCAAGAATCTTTTATCCCTTTTTCACGACAAAAAATTCAGGTTCAGGTTTGGGACTCTCGATTGTGCAGCGCATTATCGAAGAGCACAGAGGGGAAATCCGCGTCGAGAGTTCTCCGAAGGGGACGACATTTTATGTCACCCTCCCCTTGGATGAACTGACGCGGAGCGAGCAATTAGATTTAGACGAAGCGGAATCCCGCCACGAAGAGCTCCGGAAGGGGGACCGTCCGTTTCATCTCCTCCAATCTCGCCCGCGCCGATTTAAATCATTATCTGTGTAGGACCGATGGAAAAAGTACTGATTGTTGATAATGAAAAAAGTATGCGGGACTTTCTCACCATCGTCCTCAAGAAAGAGGGGTATTTTGTCGAGACCGCGGAGGATGGAGATCACGCCTTGAAGGTTCTCGAGAAGGACATCTATGATTTGGTCCTCACCGACATCAAGATGCCCAGAATGAGCGGCCTCGATCTGTTGAAGGCGCTCAAAGAGCTCTCCCCGGAGACGATTATCATCATGATGACCGCCTACGCGTCGGCCGAGACGGCGGTCGAAGCGATGAAAGAGGGGGCGTATGATTATCTGACCAAACCGTTCCAAATCGATGAAGTCAAGCTGATCATCAAAAATGCCCTGGAGCGCCGAAAGCTGCGCCAGGAGAATAGCCAGCTCCGCCGCGAGCTCAAAGGGCAGGCGACCTTTACACAGATTATCGGAAAGAGCGAGAAGATGAAACGGGTTCTCGATCTGGTCCGAAAGGTCGCCGACAGCAAAAGTAACGTGCTGATTTATGGCGAGTCGGGAACGGGGAAGGAGTTGATCGCGCGCGCGATTCATTTCAACAGCGCGCGACGCGACCGACCGTTCGTCACCGTCAACTGCAGCGCCCTGCCGGAAGCGCTTCTGGAGAGCGAGCTCTTCGGGCATATGAAAGGAGCTTTCACGGGGGCCATTGGAAATAAAGAGGGACTTTTTGAGATCGCTCACGAGGGGAGCATCTTTCTGGATGAAATCGGAGAGACCTCCTTGTCGATTCAGGTCAAGCTCTTGAGAGTCCTTCAAGAGAAAGAGTTTCGGCGGGTCGGCGGGACCAAGGATTTAAAGGTCGATGTCCGGATCATCGCCGCGACCAACCGGGATCTTGAGAAAATGGTCGCGGAAGGGAAATTCCGCGAAGATCTCTACTACCGGTTGGATGTGATTCCGATCGATCTTCCTCCGCTGCGGGAGAGACCCGAAGACATTCCCCTTCTCGCCGATTTTTTTCTCCGCAAGTTCAATCAGAGTCTTGGGAAAGAAATCGAGGGGATTGAGCCGGAGGCGATGCGCGTTTTAATGAACTACGAATGGAAGGGGAATGTGCGTGAGCTGGAGAATGTGGTGGAGCGCGCCGTTGCGCTCGCTTCTCATAAATTGCTGACCCTGGACGATTTTAATCAAGGTTTCCTCAAGCAAGCGGAGAGTTTTCCGATACCGACCTCCATTCCCGAAGACGGGCTCGACTTGGAGGGTCTCATCGGGAAGATCGAGAAGGAGCTTCTGATCAAGGCCCTTCAGGAAAGTAATTGGGTAAAGAAAGAGGCGGCCAAGCTCCTCCACCTGAACTTCCGCTCCTTCCGATACCGACTCGACAAATACGGCATCAAAAAAATGAAAAATGGTGAAATCGATCCGACCGATAATGATGCAAATGATGCAGAGGATGAGTCGGATGACGCCATCGAATAATCCCCATCGAACGCTCGCCTTTTAAAGCGAAATATCGTACAATCCCTCCTCTCAAAAACCGACGACCGGTATGGAAAAAAGCATACTCATCAAAGCTCCCGCCAAAGTAAATCTTTATTTGAAGGTGCTTGGCCGACGGGAGGATGGCTATCATCAGATCCTCTCCCTGATGCAGATGGTGGGGCTCTACGACTCTCTGACTTTCAGAGAGGTGCAATCCAAGATTGATCTCACCGTTGAGAATGAGCTCCTTCCCGCCGATCGCTCCAATCTCATTTTCCGCGCGGCGGAGGCGCTCCAAAAGGCCGCCTTCCCGACCGGGGTGCAAATGAAAGGCGCTTCGATCCGGCTGACCAAGCGTATTCCGATCGCGGCCGGGTTGGGAGGGGGGAGCAGCGACGCGGCGGCGACATTGATCGGGTTGAACCGGCTTTGGGGGCTTCGTTGGTCGCGAGATCGACTGGCTCGGCTTGGCGCGGCGTTGGGAAGCGATGTCCCTTTTTTCCTTTACGGTCCCACCGCCTGGGCTTCTGGAAGGGGGGAGCAGATCGCGCCGGTCCCATCGCACGGCGAGGGGTGGATCGTGCTGGTCAATCCCGGTTTTACAGTCTCGACTGCATGGGTTTATCAGGAGTTTTCACGAAAATTAGGGTTGACAAAAAGCGACCGAGAGATTACTATAAACAAATTTATTGCTCACAGACCTTCTTTAAGGGAGATCTTTCGCCACCCTTATAACGACTTGGAAAAGGTCACGTTAGCGGCCTTTCCGCAACTCACCCAAATCAAGAAGGAGCTCCTGCGGCTTGGAGGAAAAGGCATCCTGATGTCGGGAAGCGGTCCGACCCTTTTCGCCCTGTTTAAGGAATACGCATCGGCCAAGCAGGCCGCCGCCGCCTTCGAGGGGAGAGCTCCATTACGAGCATGGGTTGCGCGGATACTAAAGAGATCTCCAATATAACGGTATTTGTCGGCCAAACAGGTCCAATTAAGTGATGGATCATTGGCGAACGTCTGTTTTGGGGCGTCGACTAGCTGGCAGGTCACGAGATTTTGGATCTCGCAGCCCAGGTTCGATCCCTGGCGCCCCAGCCAAACCACCTCAAGCCGCAGGCTCTGACGACCCGATGCGAGAACGGGTTCGGATGGAAGTCGCGGCTGAGGCTTATGATGAGGGTTGCTTCCGATGAGAAGGTTGAAGCTTTTTTCGGGTAATTCGAATCCGGTCCTCACCAAAGAGATCTGTGACTATTTGGGTATTTCTCTCGGCCATGCGGTCGTCTCCACCTTCAGCGATGGAGAGATCTTCGTCAAGGTCGATGAAAATGTCCGCGGCAGCGATGTTTTTGTCGTTCAATCGACCTCCGAGCCGGTCAACAACCACATTATGGAGCTGCTGATTCTCATCGATGCCCTCAAGCGCGCTTCGGCGGAGGAGATCACGGCCGTCATCCCCTATTACGGTTATGCACGACAGGACCGGAAGGACCAGCCGCGGGTCCCGATTACCGCAAAGCTGGTCGCCGACCTGATCGCCGTATCGGGGGTCCACCGGGTCCTCACGATCGATCTTCATGCCGGACAGATTCAGGGTTTTTTCAATATCCCGGTCGATCATCTCTATGCAACCCCGGTGCTGCTCGACTATTTCAGGAAGAAGAAATTCAATGATCTGGTCGTCGTCTCTCCCGATGCGGGGGGGGTGGAGCGGGCACGAGCGTTCGCGAAAAGATTAAACGTCGGTTTGGCGATCATCGATAAGCGGCGGGAGGGGCCGAACCGGACAAAGATCATGAACATCATCGGCGACGTCGTCGGCCGCGATATTCTTATTCTCGATGACATGATCGACACCGCGGGGACCATCGCCCAGGCGGCGGCCGCGATCAAGGCCAAGGGGGCGGCCCGGATCGTCGCCGGCTGCACCCACCCGGTTTTGTCGGGACCGGCTTTGCAGCGGCTCAATGACGCCCCGATTGATGAGGTGGTCGTCACAAATACGATTCCACTCAAGGGGAAAGAGCAGATTTGCAAGAAGATCACGGTTTTATCGATCGCTTCTCTGATTGGGGAGGCGATTAAACGGATTCACGAAGAGGCGTCGGTCAGCTCCCTCTTCGTTTGATTTTGTTCAGCTCTATACGGAGGTTTTATGCAAAAGATCGAGATTCAAGGTGAGTTTAGAAAAGAGGCCGGCAAAGGGGTCGCCCGGCAACTGAGAATGCGCGGTCGAATTCCTGCGGTTCTCTACAGCGCCGGCGCTTCCACCCTGCTGACGATGGACCCCAAAGATATCGACAAGGTGCTCCATTCGGCGTCGGGGGAAAACACGCTCATTACCCTTCAGATCACAGGGGGAACGGGAGAGGCCTCCCGTGTGGCGATCTTGCGCGATTTCCAGCGCGATCCGATCAATGGGAAGGTGTTGCATGCCGATCTCTTCGAGATCAACATGAACGAGCCGATTGTTGTGAAGGTTCCGGTTGAAGTGATCGGGACGGTCTCGGTCGGGGTGAAAGAGGGGGGTGTGCTGCAGCACAATTCGCGCGAACTTGAAATCCGTTGTCTCCCTTCATTGATTCCGGATCATATCCAGGTCGATGCCTCTGCGCTCGCCATCGGAGAGTCGATTCATGCGAAGGATATCCGCTTGGCGGAAGGGATCGAGATCATGACCGATCCCGATCAGGTGATTGTTTCCGTTGCAGCGCCGATGTCCGAGGCGAAGCTGGAAGAGCTGTTGACCGCGCCGAAGGAGACCAAGGAGCCGGAGGTCCTGACCAAGAAGGAAGAGGAAGCCCCGAAGGCCGAGGGGAAGGGAGAGGCCAAGGCCGGAGAAGCCAAAGCAAAGCCCGAGGCAAAGGGGAAGGAAGAGAAGAAGGAGCCGAAGAAATAGCGGTTGTTCTCTCTTCTATCCTCGGATGATCCGGGTTGCACCTCAAAAACGGAACGCTTCCCGTGAAGCCCTCCGCGTCGGGTTGTAATCGATAAGGAAGCGGACCGTGAAGATGATCGTCGGGCTGGGAAACCCCGGCCCGGAGTATGAGGAGACGAAGCATAACGTCGGTTTTTGGCTGATTGATTCCTTTGCAAAGCGCCAGGGGATTTCCCTTTCCGAAAAGAAGGGGGAGGCCAGGGTTGGACGTGGCCGCCTGGCGACTCCCACCGGGGAAATCGAGTTCATCCTCGTTAAACCGCAGACCTTTATGAACCGGAGCGGCCGGTCGGTTCAATCCCTCTTCCACTTATTCAACATCTCTCCTTCCGAGATGATTGTGGTTTACGATGATCTCGATCTCCCCTGCGGCCGAATGCGAATTCGGACCCAGGGAGGGGCGGGTGGGCATCGCGGGGTTCGGTCGATCATCGATACGATCGGAACCGATACGTTCATCCGTTTGCGGATCGGAATCGGTCGCGATCCCGGTCAAGATCCGGCCGACTATGTCCTCACCCCCTTCCGGTCGGAAGATTTGAAAGGGGTGGAGGAGTCGATCGATAAAGGGGTCGAAGCGCTTCCGCTTCTTTTAGAAGGACGCATTACCGAAGCGATGAATCGGTTTCACTGAAGGGGCAAAGTAACGTGAGGCGTTAGATGCCGTGAGGCGACAAAGAAGAGGATGTGAGGCGTAAGGGGTAAAAGATTTAAATCTCTCGACCTTACCCCCTCACGCTTCACGCCTCACGCCTCACGTGTTTAGGAATTTAAGATGGCAGTCAATTGTGGAATTATCGGGCTTCCGAATGTTGGGAAGTCGACCATTTTTAATGCGCTGACCCGTGCGAACGCGGCGGTGGCGAATTATCCTTTCTGCACCGTTGAGCCGAACGTCGGGATCGTCGAGGTTCCCGATGAGCGGCTGACCCGGCTTGTTGAGATTTATCACCCAAAGAAGCTGACGCCGACGAACATGGAGTTCGTCGATATCGCCGGCTTGGTGGAAGGGGCCAGCAAGGGGGAAGGGCTCGGGAATCAGTTTCTGGGGCACATTCGCGAGGTCGACGCGCTGGTCCACATCGTCCGCTGTTTTGATGATCCGGAGATCGTTCATGTCAATGGGGCGGTCGATCCGAAGCGCGATGTGGAGATCATCGATACCGAGCTGATCCTCAAAGATTTGGACTCGGTCGATAAGCGGATCTTGCGGGTCGAGAAGAAGGCGAAATCGGGCGATAAAGAGTCGCTCCGGGAGATGAATCTGCTGACCCGGCTTAAAGAGGCTCTCTCGGGAGGGAAATCGGCGCGACGAGTTTCCTACTCTGAGGAGGAGGCGCCGATTATGAAGGAGCTCGCCCTGTTGACCGCGAAGCCGATCCTCTATGTCGCGAACGTTCCCGAAGGGGATGTCGAGAAGGGGAATGCCTACTCCGACCGGGTCGTCGAAATCGCCCGGAATGAAGGGACCGAGTGCATCATCATCAGCGGGAAGATCGAATCGGAGATCGCCGTCCTCTCTCCCGAGGAGGGGGAGGTTTTTCTGAAAGAGCTCGGTCTGACCGAACCGGGCCTCTCGCGGCTCATTCGCGCCTCGTATCGGCTCCTGGGGTTGATCACCTTCTTTACGGTTGGAGAGGATGAGGTCAAAGCGTGGACGATCTCGAAGGGGACTCCGGCGGTGAAGGCGGCGGGAAAGATCCATTCGGATATCGAACGGGGGTTTATCCGGGCCGAAATTTTCCGGTATGACGATTTGATCCGCCTCGGCACGGCGCAAGCAATCAAGGAGAAAGGATTGCTTCGCCTGGAGGGGAAAGAGTATCTGGTTCAAGACGGCGACTGTGTCTATTTCCGGTTCAATGTTTAGCGGTTCGACCGTCGCAGGTAGTGGGTCAATTTGGGTTAAGCGGTTCTTTTTTGAGCCGTCATTCCCGCGAAAGCGGGAATCCAGAGCGCTCAGAACCTAAATCGGATTCCCGATTAAAGATTCGGGAATGACAAAATGAAACTGACCCACTACCCCGTCGCAGGTCCAATTGACTCGGAAATTCGAATATGTTAAATAAAAATGTTGCATTGCTTTTGGGGTGAGCCCGTGAGCATCCCGGGCAGTGCAATCGGACGGGAAACCGTTCGAAATGCGGCGCATTTCAAGGACCTGTTTGCGCTTTGAAATGTGCTTTTTGTCAACATCCTCGCTCTAAACTTGTTTTAGGGCTTGTTAACCGTGAGGGAGTATTCATGAACGGATATGAGACGATTTTTATCGTCAAGCCGAACCTTTCCGACGAAGAGGTCACCAAGGAAACCGAGAAGATCAAAGGGGTGATCCAGAAATCGGGAGGGGAGGTGGTCGTCACCGAAAATTGGGGCAAGAAGAAACTCGCCTATGAAGTGCGGAAGGAAAAAAAGGGTACCTACATCATCGCGCACTTCAAAGGAACCGGAGCCACCGTCTCTGAACTGGAACGGACCTATCGACTCGATGAGTCGATCATCAAATTCATTACGATCAAAATCCCGCTCGAAAAGCTCGGCAAAACCCTTCCGGCCCGCGATGAAAAGCCGACCTCATATCGCGATCGAGAATCGGTCGGAGAGAGATAACATTCATGAGAGAGTTCCGCGGTCGTTTTCGTCTTTTTAGACAGAAAGGTGCTTATCTGCGGAACGAGGAGAGAAAAAAATGGTCAGCTTTAACAAAGTCATTTTGATTGGAAACCTTACCAAAGATCCGGAGATCCGTTACACCCCGAGCGGGACGGCCGTCGCCAGTTTCGGCCTCGCCGTCAATCACCGCTACAAGCAGGGGGACGAAATGAAAGATGAGGTCTGCTTCATCGATGTCGTGGTCTTTGGTAAACAGGCGGAGAACAGCGGGCAGTATCTCTCGAAGGGACAAGGGGTCATCGTCGACGGACGCCTTCAGCAGCGTCGATGGGAGACCGAAGACGGCCAGAAGCGAAACAAACACGAGGTGGTGGCCCAGACGATTCGGTTCCTTCCCAAGCGTCAAGACGGCGGCGGTTCGGAGGGTCCCTCCCGCGGTGAATTGCCCGGCGACGAGGGGATGGACGAGGTTCCATTCTAAAACGAGCTCGATTGGGTAATCCAGACTAAGAACACGGAGGCATTGTGGAAAAGAAATATTTTCAACGAAGGCGGGTCTGCCGCTTTTGCACGGAGAAGAAAGAGTCGGTCGATTACAAGGAAATTCAGGTCTTGAAGGGATTTCTCACCGAACGGGGAAAGATTATCCCGCGCCGGATTTCCGGAAACTGCGCCGCGCACCAACGGCATCTGACCGCCGCCATCAAGCGCGCCCGAAACATCGCCTTCCTGGCGTTCGCCGAAGAGCGATAAATACGGAATAAAGGGCGGGGGGTAAGGGATAGAGGCATCGAAGGGCCGGTCCCTTATCCCCTAACCCTTATCCCTTATCGCCTATTCCCCATTCTTCTCTCGCGAAATCTTGTTGACGGATCTTTCCGGAATTGGTATAGTCTACCTCATCTCTAAAGGTTTATTTTTACTCTGTTCTTTATCATAAATGGGGAGGGGCGATGCTGACTTCTGAAGAGAAAAAGATCAATCGGCGCCAATCTTCAAGGCTCCCGTTCATTGTTTTGGAAGTCAAGGGAAAACATTCCAATAAAGTCTTCGTGGCCTATGCGGAAAATATCAGCCAAGGAGGCCTCTTCCTTGCCTCCTCTCACAAACTGAAGGTGGGAGATCGCTTTCCCATCGAATTCATCCTCCCCGACAATAAAACCAAAGTTCGCTGCACCTGCGAGGTGACCTGGAAAAAGAAGTATGATACCCAGGGGATTATCTCCGAAGGGGTCGGCGTCCGTTTCGTCGATATGGATCCGGCACAAAAGAAAATCATCAGCGGATGGATCGACAAAGAAGAGAAGAAGAAACGTGGTTCATGAGCCATCTCCTGTCTAAAGCGTTCCTTGTCTGTTTCCTTCAATTCATCTTTCATGATGCTCATCTTCAACGATTTTCCCTTCTGAAAACCGATTTGCCCCTTTCTGCCGCAGGGAGAATCGGTTGATGACTGATAAGGAAGTTTGCGATGGAAGTTCCGATCCCGAATTTTTACTTTATGATTGTCCAGTTCATTCATCTATTGGCCCTCTCGATTTGGGTCGGCGGAATTGTCGGCATCGGTCTCATCGTTGCCCCGATCCTTTTTCGAAGAATCAAATCGCGGAAAACGGCCGGCGAGCTGATGGGGGAGATTCTCAGGAGATTCGATATTGTATCCCTTTATTGTATTGCGGCGTTGATCATCACCGGAATCATCAAGTATTCGACATGGGAGAACCTCACCCCCTGGAATCTCATCCGATATGTGGCGATCTTGATTATGTCGAGCGGGGGACTTTACTCGGCGTTGGTCGTTTCGCCGAAACTGCGCAACTGGATGGCGTACCAGTCGACCGGCAAAGTGACGGCTCTTTCTCGAGAGGGGTCGTTGCGCCCCTCTCTCGTCTTGGCCGCTTCCGGTTCGACCGGCGTTCAATCGGTCGAAGCGGTGGAGACGGAGGAAAATCCGCTTCCAGATTTTAATCGGCTGCATCACCTATCGGTCCGTCTGATGACCATCAATTTGATCTGCGGTGTGATCGCCCTTCTGATGGCCTAAGTCGCGGCGGCTCACGCCGGTTCATAAGGAGGATGTATCGATATGATCGATTACCCGGAGAAGCGTATGAGAGAGCGGCGCGATGAAACGGAAGACCGCCGCCAAGGGGAGCGACGGAAAACGGATCGACGGCAGGGGCCTCGGCGCGCGATCGAGCGGCGCCAGGAATCGTGCCCCGTCTGCTCAAGCCCACTGACGCCGAAGCTCTTCTGCCCCTCGTGTAAAATGAGGGTGATCAAGATCCGAAATTAGGGACTGAAGTGGCCGCATACGGCGGAAGATCATAGGGTATCTTATTGACGAATCCTGATCCGTATCGATCTTCACCGAACGAGTGATCTTCCGACGCCCCTTCGATCTTGTCCCCCAGAGACAATGGGCCGGAATGGGGAGGGGATCAGGAGAATTTGAAGGGATGTGAGCGTGATTCTCCGGGAGGGGCATCTCTCTCATTTCCTGGATGGGCCATGTCTTTCGCAATCGATCGAAAGTGCTTCTTTTTATCTTCTCCCCCTTTTCCCCTCTCATCGATTCATCTTTTTATCCTGGCCGGTTTGCTTTTTCTCACCGGATGTGGCAGCCTTCCCCGGAAGGCGAGTTACGACCTCGGTTATCGCGAGGTCGGCCGGGCCTCTTGGTATGGAAAGGATTTTCACGGACGGCCGACGAGCAGCGGGGAAATTTATAATATGTTCGGCCTCTCCGCAGCGCACCAAACCCTTCCTTTCGGAACGCAGCTTCGCGTCACCAATCTGGAGACCAGACGGAGCGTTCGGGTCCGGGTGAACGATCGGGGCCCGTTCGTCGGCAATCGCATTCTGGATCTTTCCTACGGCGCGGCGAAGGCATTGGGGATCGTCGGCGAAGGGACGGCGGAGGTTGAGATTGAGATCGTCGGCTTTGCGCCGAAGAGGGGGAGAGATCGAGAGGAGAGCACATTCCTTGTCCAGGTCGGCTCCTACCAATCGAAGGAGAATGCCCTCCAGATCAAGCAAAAGGTGGAGCAGTATTACAAATCGGTATACATTGAAACGGTGGAGACCAACCGCGGGCCGTTTCACCGGGTGCGAATCGGGCCGTTCCGCTCCCAAGGGGATGCCAAGGCGGTGGTCGGCCGCCTTCCGAAGCAGCTGACCTCGGATTCGCTGGAGCCGGTGATGATCCGAGGAAATTAATTGAGCGTGATTGTGAAAGATTGGTATCGGATTTTTAAAAAAAGCGGTGAGCGCGGCTTCACCCTGATCGAATTGATGGTGGTGGTGGCGATCGTCGGCATCCTCGTGACGCTCGCCGAGCCTTCCTACCGCATCGCCACGACCAAAGCGAAAGAGGCGGCGCTGAAGAAAGATCTCTATGTGCTGCGCGATAGCATCGATCAGTACCATGCCGACCAGGGACGCTATCCCGCCGCCCTCTCCGACCTGGTGGACAAGGGGTATCTGCGCGGAATCCCCAAAGATCCCTTTACCGGCAGTTCAAGTAGCTGGGTTGAAATTTTCGTCTCCGAAGGAGACGAATCGGGCATCTACGATGTCCATTCCGGCAGCGATCTCATCGGCACCAACGGCACAACCTACAACGAGTGGTAGCGGCTTCTTCCCGATCATTTGAGGCCGGCGCTTTTCACTTCTTTCAAACCATTCTTATTCCCACATCATCGAACAAGAAATCACTCAGAAACAAAAACGTCCCGAGCCGAGTCGCACTTTTACTGCTGAAGTCATTCGGCAGGTTTACAGTTCCGGCATTGCTTTTGCTGATTTTGGTGTGATATACCCCAATAAAATAAGGCAGAAATTTTTCTGCTGATTTACTGTTCGGCATCGAGGAAGCGGAGATGGGGAAGGGGCGACTCGAAGCATTCAGCGATGGCGTATTGGCCATCATCATTACCATCATGGTGTTGGAGCTGAAGGTGCCCCGTGGCTCCGATCTGGGGGCGTTGACCCCGTTGATGCCGAGCTTTCTGAGTTATGTGCTGAGTTTCATTTATGTCGGTATCTATTGGAACAATCATCATCACCTCCTGCATGCCGCCAAACGAATTTCCGGAGGCGTTCTTTGGGCCAATCTGAACCTTCTTTTTTGGCTCTCACTGTTTCCTTTCGCGACCGGTTGGATGGGAGAGAATCACTTTGCACCGCTCCCATCGGCCGCTTATGGGTTTGTTCTTCTCATGGCCGCGATTGCGTATTACATTCTTCAGCAGCGCATCATTGCAGCCGACGGCCCCGGTTCGGTGATCAAGCGCGCGGTCGGTCGAGATTGGAAAGGGAAGCTGTCCCCGTTTTTGTATATGGCCGCGATCGGTCTTTCGTTCCGGGCGCACTGGGTGGCTCAATTTATCTATGTTTCGGTGGCGCTCATTTGGCTTGTGCCTGACAAACGAATTGAACGGGCCATCAACCACACCGAAACATAGCGAATCGCAGTTCAGTGAAAGTCGGTGTGGAAGAATTCGAAACAGAAGTTTTTAAGGGCCTAAGCCAACCGATTCCCATCATCTACTTTGAGGTTCAACATGATCGATATTCGAACGAAACGCGTCTATGAGCCGGCCGATCCGCAGGATGGGTTTCGGGTCTTGGTTGATCGGGTGTGGCCGCGGGGAATGAAGAAAGAGGCGGTCCAGGCCGACCTATGGCTGAAAGAGGCGGCGCCGAGCACGGCGTTGCGAAAATGGTTCAATCACGATCAAACGAAGTGGGAGACATTCAAGCGCCGCTATTTTGGAGAGCTCGATGCGAAACCGGAGATTGTGGCGAGCCTACTGGAGAAAGCGGCGAAGGGGCGATTGACCCTCTTGTTTTCGGCGCGCGACATAGAAAGCAACCAAGCGGTCGCATTGAGAGAGTATCTTCTCTCACGATCTAGGAAAAGAACCGGTAAGTCATGACGCAGAGCGGTCGGTGAGATTCGCTCGGGATGGCTCTCCGAAATTCGACTGATCGGATCTGCCGGAGTTGATGACCTTCTTTAAGGTCGATCTGCCACTGAGAGCAGAGTAGCTTCGCACAACCAATGCCATTGAAAGACGCTTCAGAGAGGTCAGAAGACGAACCCGGCCGATGGGCACCTTCTGTGATGCAACCAGCATCGATCGAATCCTATTTGCAGTCTTTACTTACGAAAACCATCAGCAAGAAGCCGGTGCCCCATTCTTACTGACACAAAACTCTTGACGTTACCCCAAGGTCTTCCCTCTTGCATCTCTTCCTAAAGATTGTATAATGGACAGGTTTATAAGGAGAAGTATGTCAAAATCGTTCGATCAGTTGGTTGGTTTGATGGAGCGGCTTCGTTCGGAAGGGGGATGTCCCTGGGATCGGGCGCAGACGCCGGAGTCGCTGAAACCTTTTTTGATCGAAGAGGCATATGAAGTGCTCGAAGCGATCGAGGCGGGAAAAGCCGAGCCGCTCTGCGAGGAGCTGGGCGATCTTCTTTTTCAGGTTCTCTTCCATGCGCAGATTGCAAAAGAGAGAAACCAGTTCGATATCAATACGGTGGTGAGCACCTCGCTCGAGAAAATGACCCGTCGGCATCCGCATGTTTTTGCGCCCGACTCATCTGACGCAACTCCCCTCGACAGCAAGGCGGTGCTGGCCCGATGGGAGGAGATGAAGAAGAAAGAGGATCGAAATCGATCTCGAAAATCGGCCTTGGATGGAATCCCGCGCCAGCTTCCGGCGCTTTTGCGCGCTTACCAAATCCAGGCCCGGGCGGCCCGGGTGGGGTTTGATTGGAAGACGATTGAGCCGGCCTTTGATAAAATTGAAGAGGAATTTCAGGAGCTTCGCAAGGCGGCCGCCGAAGAAGAGAAAGCGCGGGTGGAGGCGGAGCTGGGAGATCTTCTCTTCGCGGTGGTCAATGCCGCCCGATTTCTCCAGGTGAACCCGGAAGATGCCCTGCGCGGCACGATCCAGCGGTTTATCGATCGTTTTCAGAAGATGGAATCGGAGGCGCAGAAGCGGGGAAGCTCGCTGAACGCCCTCTCGCTGGAAGAGATGGATGCGCTGTGGGAGCAAGCGAAGAAAGATGAAACAGGTGAGGCGCGTTAAATGCCGTGAGGCGACAAAGAAGGGAACGTAAGGGGTGAGGGGTCAGATCAAAAGCTTTTATAAATTTATCTTTCACACCTCACGCTTCTGGTGGCCGCTCCATTCTCTAGGCCACACGCCTGACGCCTCACGTCCTTTCCGGTTTTAAAATGGCTCTCTTTTCATATCGCGTTGCCAAAGGGGATGGGACGATTATCACCCGGCAGGAAGAGGCGGAAAGCGAGGCCCTTCTGCGAAACCGTTTGGAAGGGGAAGGATACCTGGTCCTCTCCGTTTCCAAGTCGGTCGGCCTCTCGCTTCCGGCGCTCTCGCTTCGAAGGGGAATTCCTCCGCGGGATTTTTTGGTTTTTAATCAGGAGTTGATGGTCCTCCTGAAAGCGGGTCTTCCGATCATGAAGATCCTTGATATTCTGGTCGAGCAGGGGAGCCAGCCGGGATTTGTGGAGGCGCTGAAGGCGGTGCAGCGGGATATCCGGAGCGGAAGTTCGATCGCCGATGCGATGTCACGGCATTCGACCTATTTCCCGGAGCTATATGTCTCCTCGCTGCGCGCCGGAGAGAAAAGCGGAAATCTGGTCGAAGTGATCGGACGCTACATGGACTATCAGAGAAAGATCCTCGACGTTCGAAAGAAAGTGTTTGGCGCCTTGGCCTATCCCTCTTTCCTCCTCGTGATCGGGTTTGGGGTGCTCTCTTTTTTGCTAATCTATGTGATGCCCTCTTTCTCGGAAATCTATACCGGCTCCAATGTGGAACTCCCCCTCTTTACCCGCTTTCTGCTGGGGATCGTCTCCATGATCCGGAGGCATTTCCTCCTGATCGGCGGGGGCCTTATCGGCGTCGGCGTTCTCCTCTGGAGTCTTTATCACAGCGAGTGGGGAAAAGCACAGGTCGATCGACTCACCCTGCAGCTTCCTCTTCTCAGTCCGATTCTCCGGCGCCATCACTTGATTCGGATCAGCCGGACGTTGTCGACGATTTTAAAAAGCGGCATCCCGTTGGTGGAGGCGATTCAGATGGTTGCCGCCTCCATGACGAATCGGATCGTGAGGATCGAAGTCGAGAAGGCGGGGGAGGCGGTGAAGGGGGGAGTCGGAATCTCCGCGGCGCTGGCCCAGACCGGCCTCTTCCCGAAGATCTCGACCGAGATGATTGCTGTCGGGGAATCGACCGGATCGCTGGAGGAGATGCTGAGCCAAGTCGCCAATTTTCATGAGGAAGAGCTCGATCTCTATCTCTCGCGGGTGACGACCTGGGTGGAGCCGGTGCTTCTGTTGACGATCGGCTCTCTGGTCGCGGTGATCTTAATTGCGATGTACCTTCCGATCTTCCACTTGGCGGGGACGATCAAATGATCCGCGCGCTTTTTGTTTCTTCTGCAGGGGCAATGTGACGATGAAACCGTTTACAAAACGAATTCCGATCGGCACCTTGCTGGTCAAACGGGGGAAAGTGACCCTGGAAATGATCGACCAGGTCCTTGAGGAATTCAGCGGCAAGGGGATGCGCCTCGGAGAAGCGTTGATCGCGAAGGGACTGATCACGGAGGAAGACCTGGCGCAGGTGCTCGCCGAACAGTATCACCTCTCGTACTATCCGCTCGAAAACTTCAAGATCGATCCGGCCTACTTCAAGCGAATTCCGGTCGAGTTGATGTACCGCTACCCCTTTGTTCCCTATGGGGAGGAGGGGGGGAGGGTGATCATCCTCATCTCCGACCCGACCAAGCTGGCGGCGATGGATGAACTGGGGTTGATTCTCAAAGAGAAGATCACCTTCGGGGTCAGCAGCCGGACCGCACTTCTGGAGACGTTAAAGCGGAGCGAAGGGTCGGGCCAGGTGCTTCAGCAGATCCAGGCCGATTTCAGACCGGTTCTGATCCGGGAGGATGACAAGGGGGAAGAGGTCCTCTCGATCGAGAAGGTCAGCAAAGATACCAGCCCGGTCATTAAACTGTTGGATACGCTGATTCTCAACGCCCTTCACAAACGGGCGAGCGACATTCATATCGAAGCGAGCGAGAATCAGGTCGTCATGAAATATCGGATCGACGGCATTCTCTACCGGGCGATGGACCCCCTCGACATTCAATTTCATCCGGCGCTGATTACCCGGATCAAGGTTCTCTCGGAGCTCGATATCGCCGAGAAGCGGACGCCGCAGGACGGCCGCTTCAAGATGCGGCTGGAAGAGCGGAAGGTCGATTTCCGCGTCTCGATCCTCCCCAGCGTTTTCGGGGAAGATGTGGTGATCCGGATTTTGGATAAGGAGTATATCACCGCCGAACTCAACGAGCTTCGGCTTGACCGGCTCGGCTTTAACGAGGGGGATCTGCGAAAATTCCGCAAGGCGATCATCGAACCGTATGGCATGGTGTTGGTGACCGGGCCGACCGGAAGCGGAAAGACGACCACCCTTTATGCCGCGCTGACCGAGATCAACACCCGCGAGGACAAAATCATCACGATTGAAGATCCGGTGGAGTACCAACTGCAAGATGTGGTGCAGATTCCGGTGAATGAGAAAAAAGGGCTGACCTTCGCAAGAGGACTTCGCTCGATCTTGCGTCATGACCCCGATAAGATTTTGGTGGGAGAGATCCGTGACGCCGAAACGGCCCACATCGCCATCCAATCGGCGCTGACCGGACATCTCGTCTTCACCACGGTTCATGCCAACAATGCGTTTGACGTGATCGGACGGTTCGTCAATATGGGGATCGAGCCGTATAATTTCGTCTCCTCCCTGAATTGTATTTTAGCGCAGCGTCTGGTTCGCTCTCTCTGTCCGGTTTGCAAGCAACAGGCGCCGCTTCCGACGGAGATGTTGGAGATTTCCGGGCTTCCTCCGGAAGAGTATCGCGATCGGCTCTTCGCCGTTCCCAAAGGTTGCCCGGAGTGCAACGGGACCGGATTCAAAGGAAGGGCGGCCATTTCCGAGTTTCTGAATCTCTCCGATAATATTCGGGAGATCATCCTGGCGAGACGCCCGGTCTCCGAGGTCCGCCGGGCCGCTCTGGCGGAAGGAATGACGACGCTGCGTCAGGCCGGCTTAGAAAAGGTCTTCAGGGGAGAGACAACCTTGAAAGAAATTAACCGGGTCACGTTTATTCAATAAAACACGTGAGGCGACAAAGAAGGGGACGTAAGGCGTAAGGGGTAAAAGCAAAAGATTTAAATCTTTTGACCTGACCCCTCACGCTTCTGGTAGCCGCTCCATTCTCTAGGCTACACGCCTAACGCCTCACGTTACTTGGAGTTTAAAGTGGCTTTTTTCCGTCGCGATCAGGTCGGTTTGTCGATCGGGTCGACCCATCTCTCGATCGCTTCTGCCGTGCAGCGGGGCGAATCGATCGATATCCGGCACGGCGCCGTCGAAGCGCTGGAAGAAGGGATTTGTCGTCCCTCTCCCGTCGAAAAAAATATTCTTCAGGTCGATCGCTGGAGAAAGTCGGTCCGCGCCGTTTTAGGCCGCATCCCACGGATCAAACATGTGACCCTGGCGCTTCCCGACGCGGCGGTCCGGATGCTGATCCTCAATCTCCAACAGGTTCCCAAGGGGCAGAAGGATTTTGAGAAGTTGATCCAATGGCACATGGAGAAAGCGTTTCTCTATCCACTGGGGGAGTCGCGGTTTTCCTATCAGGTGCTTGCACGAGGAGGAAATCAGACCAAGATTCTCGCCACGGCGGTGAAGCGAGAGGTGATCGAGCAATACGAATGGCTTGATGAGAAGCAGACGATTGAAACACGCCAAATCGCCCCCTCTTCTTTTTATATTTTTAATTTATTCAGGCCGCTGATCATTCGAACGGTGGGAGAGACGGGACAGTTTGCCTTTGTCTATTTTCTCGATGGGAGTCTGACGATTTTCATCTTCGAGCAGGGACACCTCAGTTTCATCCGGGTGAAAGAGTCTCCGAAAAAGGAGAATGCCGCGGAGGAGTCGGCCGATTTTCTTCTGGAAGAGCTCGGCAATTCACTCTCTTTCTACGACGGCGGGGGAAATCGACTTCAGAATTTGACCCATCTTTTCTTTTTGATCGAGCAGCCCTCTCCGGAGATGGGAGCTCGATTGCAGGAGGTTTTCCACTTGACCCCGGTCTTCTTGAATCCTTCTCAAATCATCCGCACTTCTCCCCCTTCTCTTCCCGATGCGCCCGAGGCGACCCTGCGGGTGATCTCAGCGGCGGCGGCCGCGGTGGGAGGGTAGTCCGTTGGATCGGCTCACCATCAACCTCGCATCGGGAGATTACCTCAAGCGCCGGATCGTTCTCGTTGCCCTTTATTTCACAATGGCCATTCTGGTTGCCCTCATCGGAATCGATCTGATGCAGTACAACGGAATGAAAGAGATCGAAGGCTCTTTTGACGCGCGGATCAGCCGGGTGCAGCATGAGAAGCAGCAACTGCAACAGGCGATCGCCAAATTAGGGCGCAATGCTTCCGATGATGCGATGAAATCAATGGAGAAAGAGGTTCAACTCATCAACCAACTCCTTCGCCAGAAGAGTTTTTCCTGGACGACCTTTCTCTCCAACCTGGAATCCCAGGTTCCGTCAAATATTTCCGTCACCCGCATCCAGCCCGATTTCAGCAACGGCCAGGTGATTTTGGGAGGAGCGGCCCCTTCTTTAAAAGAGGTCACGGAATTTGTCGGCCGCCTTCAAAAAGAGCCCTTCGAGGATCCTTTCTTAATGCAACAGGAGGATTTTGAAAAAGATGGCCGAAAGGGGGTGAATTTCTCCATCCGTTTTAAGTACAATGCCAAGAGAGGAGGTGTATGATTTCCTCCTGGAAATGGTTCGTCGCCCGTTTCGGCCGGCACCTGTTGGTGCTTCTCCTCTTGGCCGCGGTCCTTCTCTTCGTTCATGAAGGATTGGTCGCGCCCCTTGAAAAAGAGATTGCCGCGAAGGAGAGCGCGTGGCAAGCGGAGCGGCCGAAAATCGGCCAGCTCACCCGTTTGAAGGCGACCCAAGAAGACCTGCTCCTCTTTCGAGAGCATCTCCCGGAGGGGACATCGCTTCCCGATTTGGTTTCATTTATTTCCGGGGCGGCCGCCGCGCATCATCTCCTCATTCCCTCCATCTCTTATCAGCCGGAGAAGGTGGAGGTGCCGGGATTGATGAAGGTGCTGATTCCGTTTAATGTGAAGGGGAACTACCGGGAGATTCGGAATCTCATTTATGAACTGGAACAATCGGACTATTTTTTAGTCATTGAGAATCTGGTGCTCGCCTCCTCCGTCAAAGAGGGAGAGGCGATTCAACTGCAACTTCGGATTGCCGCCTATTTCCGTGAGAATGCCGAGAAGGGGGCCAATCGTATTGCCGTCGGGAGCAGGCGGTCGTAGGGCATTATTGTTTTGGCTTTCAGCTTTGAGAAATCGATGGACCAGAAGAAGAGACTCTTAATTTCACTCTTGGTAGTGTGGGGAGTCATCCTTTCTTATCGCGTTCTTTTAAGTGAAGGTCCCCAGCGGGGCCAGTTGAAATATGTGAAGGGAACGATTCAAACCGCGAAGAAAGAGAGTGGAGACGCCCAGGCAAAGCTGCAGACGGATCTCTTGGATCAAGAGCCCCCCCCTTTGCCGAAAGAGGTTCGAAATATCTTCGCCCCGCTTCCATCCCCGAAGCCGCCTCCGCCGCCGGCCCCCGTCCGGCCTTCCCTCCCGCCGCCCCCTCCTCCTTCGCCGCAGCCGGTTCTCCCCCCGCCGCCGGTGATCAAGGGACCCACCCCTGAAGAGCTGGCGCTTGCGCAAGCGAGGGGCGAGCTGGCGGAAATTCGCTACCTCGGCTTTTTGGATCGGGGGAACGGAAAGCAGGAGGGTTTTTTTTCCAGAAAGCAGGAGACGGTCATTGGTGAAAGAGGGAGGCCCCTCTTCGGCCACTTTATGATTCGGGAATTATCGAGCACCGTCGCCGTGATTGTCGAGACAAATACGAATGCTGAAGTGACCCTTCAGCTCTCGGAGGGAAAAAACGAACGATGAATCCAATCCGCATCTTCATTACATTGGGTTTGATGATCATCATCTTCTCGGGGTTGACCCTTCTGATGACCAACCTTTTTGTCACCAACTCCAATAGCGATCCAATGGTGGCCGCTTTCGACTTAACCCGTCCGAGAGCTCCCTCGGACGCAAGAAAAATTAAGAACCCGATTCCGCGCTCCGGGGAAGCGATCTCGAACGGAAAAGCCCTTTATGAGGGAAAGGGGAACTGTTACGTCTGCCACGGAATAAGCGGTCATGGGGATGGAGAGGCCGGGGCGATGCTGAGTCCTCCCCCTCGCAACTTCACCGATATTCAATTTCAACGACTCCGCACCGATGGTGAGCTCTTCTGGACGATCCGATACGGTATTCCGGACACTTCGATGTTCTCTTTTGTTCCCCGGCATATTACGGAAGAAGAGGCGTGGCAGATCATCCACTATATTCGGACGATGGGAATTGAGGAGAAATCGTAGACGGAAGATAAGGTGGACGCGCTTCCATCGGCGAGGGAGAATCGACCATGATCGTCATGAGCTTTTGCGGCGAGGGTCTCTTTTTGTGAATAAAAAATAAAAGAGGAGGGTAATGAAAGCAGTTTTAAATTTGGGCGCATTGATTCTTCTTTTTTCTTCTCCTCTCCTTTCTTCTTGCGGTCCGCGGGTGGTTCCGGAAGATCTGGAAGGGAAGATAGAAAAGAATATTACCTTTGAGGAAGTGAAGAAAGATCCTGAGGCATACAAGGGAAAGAGAATCTTGGTCGGCGGTGAAATTATTGAGATCCGCAATCTTAAAGATAAGACGGAAATTGAAATTCTTCAGAAACCGCTCGGACGGGATCGTGCGCCCCTCTCCGTCGATGAATCAGGAGGGCGCTTTTTACTGATCCACCCTTCCTTTTTGGATCCTTCCGTTTTCAGCAGCGGACGAAGGTTGACGGCGGTTGGGCTTGTCGAGGGGGGACGAACGGAGCGAATCGGACAGGCGGAGATGGTCGTCCCGATTCTGCAAAGTGAGCATATCCACCTCTGGAAGCCGGGATCTGGAAGTCATACGGAACCGTCGATCGGAATTGGGTTCGGTTTCGGAGCGATTTTTGCGCGCTAAACGAGCGGCGGCCCGGCCGGTTTGAAGATCCCAAAGCAGCTGGTATAACCGTGTAGAAAGGTTGAGCCTCCGACGGCGCCGATTTCACCATTGCAGAAAAATCCTCCCAACGGAAGGGGGCCGACTCGGGCGTGAAACAGATCGGTGTCGTGATTCGGCTTGCCGTATAAATGCTCGCCGCGACCGAGGCAGGAGAAGAGAAGGGCGCCTCTTGCCGTTCGTGCTTTTCCTTCCATCTGATACTGCGTGAGGTGCCACTTCAGGTCTTCGATCGATGTTTCGGCGTCCCGTAAATGGAACTGGACCATCTGCCCTTCGCGAAGGAGGGATCCCACCGCAAGACTCCCCGTTTTTGAATCCATGCCGATCAAATTCCGGATCAGGAAATCTCCCCTCATGAGCGTCTCCTTGAACGGCGTCATCGCCAGTCCAAGGAAAAGAGAATGTTGCATCAATTTTTGATCTTCTTCATTCAATTGTTCATAGATCTCTTGGAGCACCTCCAGAGGAGGCTTGTGATCCAGCGCGATGAGAAGATTCCGGTTGCATTGCGTGATCGGAAGCGGCGTCCCGATCGGTCGGCATCCCTGTGCTACGATCGTGTCGATCGCGATGTCGCCGCGGAGCGCAACGCCGACCAGGCCCGATCGGTAGAGATTCTGATTCAGGAAGAGCAGATTCTGTCCGGTACCGTTTCCGCCGCTGGCCAAACCGCCGATCTTCGTTGCGCCGGGATAGGCAAAATCAAGCCCAACTAAACCTCTCTCCACATCGAATGAGAACGGATCGGCAAAGAGGATGAAATGGGGTTGCGGGTCCGATCCGACTTGGAAACAGCCCTGCCACTTCTTAGGGCTTGCATCGAGATCGGGAAGATCGGAAGAGTCTAAATGGAAAGAGGTGATCTCCACCCCCGGAAGATGCGCGACGGTCAGCGCAATCGCCGGACGATGCTCCACCTCTTTTCCTCCTCCGATGATGCCTCCCCCCGAGCAGCCGACCAGGGTCCGACACGAGAGCGATTCGGTGATTTCTTTGAGAAGGCCTTCTTGATCGTTCTGAAAATGAGACCAGGTAAAGAGAAAGGCCAAGTCAATCGGGTTCTTTCCGATTTGAGCGAGGATGTCCTGGAGAACTTGCTTCAGCGCGTTCTGGGGAGAGGGGTCCTGACAAAGGGATGAGGCCCATTGCATTGAGTGATTCTTTTCCCGTTCTGAATGATCCATTTCAAACCGTTCGAGGAAGAAATCAGATTTCGGATCATCATACTCTTTTATTGAAGTCCTGTCGAGAAGCAAATGAGTCGGGCGGGTTGGAATCGCCAAATAAGTTCATGGACTGGTGGAACTGATCCCCAGCGGTCCGGCAGGATAGGTGACCGATGGGAGCACGGAGTTGTTCCCGCTGTACTGGAGCGTCCCACTGTCGTCCTGCGTCATGTCTGTTTGGGAGGCATAGGCGCCCGGAGAATAGACATACTGGGTCCAGTTGACCTTGGGATTATTAAAGGTGGTCGGACTCGTGTTATTCGTCTGCCAATTGGTTTTAAAGAGCGTTTCTTGATCTCCCGATCCGGGATTATCAAGGCTTCCCGAGCCTCCTGAGATATAGTTTACAACCTGGTGCTCCGTTTGGCTGCTGGTGGTGCAGCCGGGAGGGGGGGGAGGACCGGAGCCACCTGTGGCGCAGGAGGCCCAGTGGAAGACGTTATCGGCTAGGTAACCCATGTGCGGATCGGTCTGCTGCACCCCGCCGGAGAGGCAGTCGGTCCCGCCCAAGGCGCAAATATCAATCTGGGTCGGGAACGAGCTGGTGAACGGTTGAAGAGAGTTTCCGCCCGAGGGGATCGACATCCCTTGGCTGGTTGGATCGAAACGGATATCGCCGCAGTTGAGCCCGGCCAGATTGTTGGCCGTCGAACTGATGGTCCTCCCGCATTTATAGGTGGCAATGTCATCGCCGGTGCCCAAAACGGTATCTGGACCCGGATCGGCCGAGGAGACGATTCCGAACATATTATCGGTCAGAGCGCCCGGACCGGAACGATTAAAGAAAGGGCCGGTGCAGGGGCCGACCGGGCAGAGGGCCGGATCGACATGCCGGAGCATCAGCGTGGGGCTGTAACCGGGACAGTTAGGACACTGGGGATTGGCGAAGAGACCGGTGCATTCCGTTTTTGTCGCGCTGTCGGTTGGGCCGACCCCTCCTGCGACGGTGCAGTCGGCGCGACTCTCTCCCGGAATGAGTAAGAAAAAACCGCAGAGCGTCAGGGCTAGAAAAAGAAGCAGAAGATATTTATCGGTCCGTCTCATCGATATCTCCATCTTTATGGAGGACAGGTAAAGCTGGTTGCGGCAAATTGTCCTGGATTGAATTGAGAGCCCTGACAGAGATTTCCGCCGTTATCGACACAGGTGATTACGCCGGTCGGCCCCGATTCAAACCGCCCCTGCGAGGAGACCTTGCTCGAAGTGACGGAGCAATTCGAGGGGTGGCTCTCGCTCAATCTCATTTGAAAGGTGCCGACGGCGTTTCCGACCATCTGTCCGTTTGCGTCGGTCGTCGAATCGATCACAAAGAAAATTTTCAATGTCTGTTCGCTATCTTCGTTCTGATCAAAACCGTATTCGATATGATGAACCCGCAGATTGCCAAAGGTGTCCGAATGGAAATCATAAAATACCTGGCCGTTGGGTCCGACCGGCGCCAGGCTCGGGGGAGAGAGCGTAATTGCTTTTGAGGAAGTCGTATCGTCAATTCCAAGCGGAATGATTTGGTGAACGGATCCCTTGGTCTGGCAAGGATATGGAAAAGGAGGACCGCTGTGATCGTTCGGTCCGCAGGGGGCGCCTCTACCGAAACGATTGTCGATCAGATTGAATCCTCCCGGCAGTCCCGGGTCGAATTGAGAGGAGCAGTAGTTGCCGAAGGAAGAAGAGGAGCAATCGTCGTTGACATTGAAGGGGTCGCTTGTGTCGGCGAAGGGACCTCCGTTGCAGCTCCCATTACTTCCCCCGGCGCAAGCGGTTCCATTATTGTCGCTCGTCGATAAAGTTTTATTCGTGCCGTTGTTGACCCCCATCCCGGTATTCACCGTGAGTGTATGATTGACCTGGTTTCCCCCCGCCCACGAAAAACCTGGGGCAATAAGAAGAAAGAGGATCGATATTAGAAGAATTGGTTTCATAGGACTCCTTACTTTTGAACCTCGGTTTTACGCTGATTAATTCAAAGCAACCGAAATTTCATTTGAATCTACACTCGAGCAACCGTCGGTATTGACGGCAGTCGCCTTATAAAAATAGGTTTCTCCGGGAGGAAGATTCCCATCCAGAAAGCTCAGCGAGGTCAACGGCACGGAATTAATCTGAGTGTATGTCGTTTGAGTCGAAGCGCGTCTGAAGAGGTAATATCCGAGGAGGTTCGGATCATTTGAGCTCGACCATGAAAGGAGAATGCTCTCTTTTCCATGTCGCGGACTCCAGAGATTCATTGGCGGCGGAGGAGGTGAAGAGGCATTTCCTTGTGTAAAATCGACAACCAGCCGCGTCGGATCGACCCCGTTTGGAAAAGAGTAGGAGCCGCCGCCGGGAGCGATCTCGGTGACGACGCCACGGGTCTGATCGGTCAGTCGAACAATGGGATGCTGACAGAGGTTGCTGGAGGTGTTGAATGTCCAGGAGACGGTGGTAGCGGCGCCGAGGCGATCGGAGGAGACATCAATATTCCATGTCTGAGAAGATGCGCTGCTGCTCCGGATGTCTTGCCAAAGCCATTCGCTCCCTGGAATGTAATCGGGGCTGTTCAGATATTCCGGATGGGGAAAAGTGGCTTGCAGGGGGCCGGCCGAAAAGGCGATGGTGTCCCACTGATTGTTGAAGCGATCGTCCGCCGTGGGATCGACCCCTAAGACCAACCTGGTCTGGATCATCCCGTTCGGCGCGAAGGAATCGGGAGTTGAGAAATTAAGGACCATATACCAATCGAGCGTCCATCCGATGGAAGGGGCTCCCATCGTGCCCATCAAAATCGCTAAGATTGAGAAGAATCGCCTCATCGATTTCCCCTTGGTTTACGGTTTCACAACGATTAGCTTATAGGTATTGGCCCCGTTCGCATCGATCACCTGCAGCCAATATCCCTGCCAGAGTCGAAGCACCGCTTTTTGTGTCGGATCGTTGTATGTATTAAATGTATAGGTCGTTCCATTCCACTGATACAGCGCGTTTCCGACCCATCCGGCCGCGACGGCATTGGCGAAAGATTTAAAGTTGGAGAGATTGACCGAAGCGGTGCATGTTCCGGTTCCTCCGTTCTGACTGACACAGGTGGTATCGAGATTGACATCCTTCGTATACGGATTCCCAATCATGTTCCAGCCTTGCGTCAGTGAGATCGAGAAGGTGGCGGCCGAATTGGCCGTACCGGCCGGGTTGAGGAATCGGCTATCATCCGGCGATTGGATGAAATAGCCGGCGCCAGGTTGTACCGTATCCGTTCCGGAAAGGAGGGAGAATGATCCATTTTGATTCCCCAGTCCCGTTGAGACCCACTTCATGATGTTGACCGGAACTCCGACGCTCGAACCAAAAACAGTCGCCACGTCGGCGGGATTGGGGGTCATTGGGACCGAAACCATATTCCACCCGCTGATTAAATTGGTTGCCGGAATCGGAGGACTGTTTCCGGAATTGACGACATTCGAGAGAAGAGAGGTTAATGATCCCGCGTCGGTGCTCTTCATCGCAAAGTAGTACGGCGTATTCGGATTCAATCCGGTGACAGTAAAGATCTCGATCCCGCCGGCCGGCTGCGGCGACGGAGGGCCTGTTACACCGGTGGCGTTCGAGAATTGGATCTGTCCGGAGGCCGGCGTCACCGAGTCATCCACGATCATCAGCGTCGAATACCGAATGTTATAAGAGGCCACGGTGCCGCAGGGGCAGCCGGCGCCGGTCCCCGCATCCCCCGGCGCGGTCCAGGTCAATGTCGTTGAAGTGGGGGTTCGACCGCTGATGGCTAAATTCGTAACGGCATTCGGAGCGATGGAGTTCGTGACGGTGGGACCGGAGAGAATGCCCAGAGAAGGGATGAGGGGCAAGAAGATCTGCTTTGCTCCATCCGTTGCTTCGAAGAGATAAGTATGGCTTCCGACGCCAAGGGTCGTCGTATAGGTATATTGCTCGCCGTTGACATAATTGCCGTCTTTGAGCGTGGCGGAGGCGCTGCTATCGACCGACATCAACCGTCCTGCGTCTCCGTCAATGTGGACCTTTACATAAAGCGGGCGATTGTTGTCGGGATGGGTGTAGACCACCTTATAAGTAAATTGCTGTGATCCGCTCTCACCGTTGCCGGGGTTCACTCCAACCGTTCCATAACCGCTGGCCGATGAGAATGTAAGGAACGGCTCGTTGACCGAAACATTCGGACCTGGGAGGGTTCCGCTGGTCGGAAGCCGATACGTATTGCTTCCATCGGAAGCCTGGAAATAGTAGTTGTGCGGTCCGACCGCAAGTTGATTTGGACTGGTGCTGTAGTAGAACTGCTCGCCGTCGGTGTAGTCCCCATTCCGCAACGGATCATTGGTGATAAAGGCGCCGTCATGGCTCATGTTATAGCCGACGCCGTCGATGAAGACCTGGATGGAGGTCGGGGCGAAGTTGGCGCCGCTGGCGTAGACGATCTTGTAGGTATAGATGTGGGCCGGGTTCCATCCATCCGGATCAACTCCGTCCGTTCCGTAATATCCCGCTTCCGGCGAATAGGAAAGGATTGGAAGGCTCTGGTAGTTCACGCGGATGTACATCTGGGTCACGCGGATCTCATTGCAACCTGAGAAGTTAAAGCAATCCTGCCTGGTGAGTTTGACCACGCCGAGAAGGTTGGTGACATCATCCCACGTCCAAGCAGATCCGGTCTTTGGATTGGTGGTATAAAGATTTCCGGAATATGTTGTGTAAGTACTATTTCCGGGAGTAGTGTAGCTGCTGGTGTAGTCGGTCCCCCCGATCTGCAGTCCGACGGAGAAATTAATATTGTTACTTCCGGTGTCCCGAATGATGGCGAAGAATTGGACGGAGGTGATAGCCGCGGCACTTCGGCTGATCTCGTCCATGTTCATGTAGAGATTGTTGCCGGTTCGGGTGGCACGCGCATAGGAGTAATCCCCATCATAGAGCCAGCTAGCGCCGCTTAGATTGGGTGAGAAAGCAGTGGCCGTTGTCAGCGAAGTGTCGTTCGCGATGGCGGTGACCCGCTGCTTTTGCTGCGGTGCGCCGGCGGTGATGATGCTCCCGACACTCATGGTGGTGAAGTTGGTTCCGACCCCTGTCACCGTTGTCGATCCTGATGCGTTCGAGATCGTTCCATTGCCGGGATAACCGATACCGAGCGCGGTCGATGGATCTTGGTCGTTGCCAAGGAAGCTAAATCCCGTTGTTTGGGCATTCCGGCTGATCGGATAAATAATCACCCCCGAGCTGACCGTGTCGGTGACCGACGGGGCGAGGAAACCGTCGCCGTTGAGCGGCCAGATGACCGGCGTGACACCGTCGGTTGCATCGAAAGAGTAGGCGTGCGTGCCGGGATCGGTAAGATACACCGTTACAGTATATTGTTCGCCGTTCGTATAATTTCCATCGCTCAGGCCGTTGTGGGTGTAGGTGGTTCCTGAAGGAAGATTGGAGCTGAATGCAGAGTTCACGGTCAAACTGGTGGCGCTGGCGATGGCGGTCACCGTTTTGGTTTGGCCCGATGCCGTGATAGTGTCCCCGACGACCAACTCGGCCAGGAAGTTTGTTCCGGAGCCGGTGACGGTGGTGGAAGAGGAGGAGATCGTTCCCATGCCGGTGACCGTCGCCCCCGTGTCCGGATTCATTGCATAGACGGTGGTGTTGTAATCCAGAAGGAGTCGGGGATAGCCGGTAACCGGAGGATTGTTATCGGCATCGGTATAGACGATTTTAAAGGTAAAGGGGGTATTGACCGTCCCGGTGTTCGGCTCCACCCCCCGAAGCGGCAGATCGGTGAAGAAGGTGAACGTCGCGCCGGAGAGGTTGGGGGAGAAAGCGCTATCGACCGTCAACGAGGTGTTGCTTGCGATCGCCATGACCGTCCGGGTTTGCCCGGCGGCGGTAATCGTGCTGCCGACCTGAAGTTGGGACTGAAAGCTCGTTCCCGTTCCGGTGACCGTCGTTGTTCCCGAAGTAGTCAAGGTGCCGGTGCCGGACCAGGCGGCATATGCGAAGGTTGCTCCCGAAAGATCGGGTGAGAAGGGGGTGTCAATGGTGAGGCTGGTGTTGCTCGCGATGGCGGTCACCGTCCGGGTCTGCCCCCCTGCGGCGGTAATGGTTGTGCCGACCTGAAGCTGGGTGGTGAAGCTGGTTCCTGTCCCCGTGACGGTGGTGGTCCCGGAGGTCGTAAGGGTGCCGGTTCCGGGTGACCTGAGCGTATATCCTGTTTGGTTTGCAAAAGAGAGGGTCGGCGCCTTGGCGGAGACGACCGGCCCGCTCAGCGTTCCCGAAAGGGGAGTCCGCGCTGTGTTGGTGCCGTCCGACACGTCGAAATAATAGTTGTGGGGTGCCCCCTGCGCCGCGAGGGTGTTCGTCGTGTAGACATACTGCTCCCCGTTGGTGAAATCACCATCTTGCAGCGCGGCCGGGGCCTGTGTGTCGAGGGTCATCGCGACGCCAGTCGCATTGCCATCGATATGGACCTTGGGATAACCGGCGGCCGGGGCGACGCCAAAGGCCTGTGTGTAAACGATCCGATAGCTGAATGTGGTTCCGGCGGTCCCGCCGTTCGGGTCGACTCCGTCGTCGAAGTATCTCGGGTCGGTTGCAAAAGTCAGTTGGATCGGAGAGTAGGTGACGGTCAGGTAAAGTTGAGTGACGCGAACTTCGTTGTTATTGGTCTGGTGTACGATCACTGCCCCCATGCCGTTGATGTCATTCCAGGTCCAGTTTTCTCCGGTCGCCGGGTTGGTGGTGTACACGGTGCCGGAGAGCGTTCCGTAAGCATCCGGAGGGGTTTTAGTCGTTCCAGAGAGGAAATCAGTGATACCGAGCCGCAGTCCAAAATCGACTCCGGTCGTCGTGGAACTGGAGGTGTCCCTGGCGACGATCGACACCTGAACGGAGGTGATGGAGAGGGCGTTCGGCAGCGTCGGAGGGGGATCGATCTCCATATAGAGCCGGTCGCCGTTTGCAAGACTTCGGGCGAAGGAGGTATCGCCATCATTCGTATCGAGCGCGACTGTATTGGCGTAAGTGCCGGTGCCGCTTGCGCTACAGGTCGGGGTTGAATTGCAGAAGGTCCAGCCGGTGGTGGCGGCAATACTCGAACTGGTGAGTCCGGTAGGATTCAAGTTTGGTGCGGCGCCGTTGAGGGCAACATAGGGTCCGCTGAAAGTAGCGGTGCCGGCAGGTAACCGCCCTGTATTCGTCCCATCGCTGGCATCGAAATAATACGTGTAGCTGTGGTTGGCCGTTGCCAGGGTCGTCGTGTAGACGTATTGCTCGCCGTTCGCGTAGTTGCCGTCATGGAGGGCCGCAGCAGCGGTCGTATCAAGACTCATGGTATGGCCAGCATCGCCGTCGATGTGGACCTTGGGATTATTTGAAGCAGGGGCGACGTTATTGACATTGTAATAGATTACTTTGAACTTAAATGACGTGCTGGTATTTCCCAGGTCGGGTTGAACACCATCGGCAAGGTAGCCGGGATCGCTCGAGTATTGCAATTGGACCGGACCATAGCCGACGGTGACATATATTTGCGTTACACGCATCCGACTGTTATTCGTATGGTGAACGACCGCGACTAAATTTTGAATGTCGCTCCAGGTCCAGGGAGCGCCGGTGATTGGATTATACCCATAGGCAGTTCCGTCGAGCGTCACGTAACTGGTCGAGGAAGTACTTAAGCCTGATCCCTCGACGAGATTATCGGCGATCGAGAGGCCGAGCGTGAAATTGATCGTGCCCGACTCGGCTCGAACCACTGCACTTACTTGAACCGAGGTAATATATTGGCCGTTGGCGCGGGGATTATCGAGTGACACATAAAGATAATCGTCGCTGCGCCGGCCGCGCGAATAGCTCGTATCGCCGTCGTTGGTTCGGAGAGCGGTCGTGGAGTCGAAACAGTCCGATTGTCTGAAGCCCGAATTGCAGAGGCTGAATCCGGAGGTTCCGTCGACAACATCGGTCGGATAGAGGATGAAGCTGCCGGCCGGAAGCGAAATGGCGGGGCCGCTGAAATTTCCGGAAGGGGGGAAGGTGACGGTGGCGCTCCCGTCGGAAGCGTCGAAATAATAGCTCCGTGTGGTCCCGGTTGGGAATCCTCCCGTATAGGTATAAGTGTATTGCTGCCCATTGATGTAGTCGCCATCATAGAGCGTCGGATCGGAAGCGTTGGTGTCGAGGGTCATGGAAACGCCGGTCGCGTTGCCGTCGATGTGGAGTTTGGGATATCCCGCGGCGGGAGCGGTGCCATTTGCGTTGCTGTAGATTACCTTGTAGGTAAAGCTGGTGGAGCTGTTCCCGGAGTCGGGATTCACCCCGTCGATGGAGTCGTAGCCGGGATCGTCCGAGAAGGAGAGGATGACCGGCGTGTGGGTGACGGTCACTTTGAATTGCGTGACCCGGAAGGTATTTGTACTTTCATTAAGGACGATCCCGATCATGTTGTTAATGTCATCCCAGGTCCATGGTTTTCCTGTATCAGGATTGGTCTTGAAAAGGGCGCTGGTGGGTGTGTAAACGGTATACGTCCCACAAACCGCGCTGACGTTGAATGCGGCGCTGGTATAATCGCTGCCGTTTAACCGCAGACCGAGCCGAACACTGGCCGTCGAAGAGGTTGAACACATGGCCGCAGAGACCTGGACGGCGGTGATCGAACCGGTCAGCCCGGTGGTTGCCATGTCGAGGTAGAGGGTTTCCCCTTGGTCCGAGGGGTTGTCGTCGACATAGCTGGTGTTCCCGTCGTTGGTGGTCAATGCAGTCGACGCATCTCCTCCGGTGAACCCCCAGTCTCCGGTGGTAATCGGTTCTTGTGCGGAGGGGAAGATGTCATCGGATCCTGCGGGAATCGTCACGCCGGGACCGGCCAGTGTGCCGCTGGCCGGTTTTTGAGCGCTGTCGCCGTTTACATCCGAAGCGGCAAAATAATAGGTATGCTGGCCGGAGGAGAGGGAAGCAGCGGTGTAGGTGTACTGCTCGCCGTTGGTATAGTCGAGATCACTAAAATCAGCATTTTCCGCATTGGTATCCCGTGTCATCGTGTGGCCGCCGTCATTATCGATGTAAATCTTAATCGAAGTAGGGGGATTGTTATTCAAATTGGTATAAATGACTTTGTATGTGAAAGAGGTGGTAGCCCCGCCGCTGCTCGGATAGACCCCGCTGGTTGAGCCATAGTTTGTGTCGGGAGTGTAGGATAAAGCGACAGGGTTGATGTAGTTGATTGAGAGATAGACCTGGGTGACCCGAACCTCGTTGGCATTGGTTACATGGTTAATAACCCCCATCAGACTATTGATATCGCTCCAGGTCCAGGGAGCAAGTGTTGCCGGATTATGGGTGAAGAAATCACTGGTAAAGGTCTGATAGGTGGTGGTTCCGCCGACAAAGGTGAACGGCACCGCCGAATCGGAGTTGGTTGGCAGCTGGGGAAGGAAGGCGGCGTTAATTGTAAGGCTACGATCAGAATTAACGGCAGTAACCGTTCGGGTCTGTCCGTTTGCGGTAATCTGGCTGTTGACTGCCAATTGTGAAGTGAAATTAGTCGCGTTCCCAAAGATGGTTGTCCCTCCGCCGGAGTAAATGGTGCCTGCTCCCGGCACCGAATCAAACCCGTTGACAAAATCGGTGCCGTTGGTCCGGATTCCAATTTCGAAATTGCATGGCATGGCATTAGTAGCACATTTTGCCACCACATTCAGTCGGACCCCGGTGATTTGGCTTGTTGAGTTTGGGAAGTCATCGAAGTCGATATAGAGCTTGTCGTTGAGCGCTGTGCTTCGCGCGAAAGAGCTATCGCCGTCGTTCGCATCGAGTGCCACGGAATCAGCGTAGCTGCCGGTGCCGTTGGCGCTGCAGGTCGGAGTCGCGTTGCAGAAGGTCCAGCCGGTGGAGAGCGGATCTTTTCCGGAGGGGGAGATTGCCTTTGTATAATTGACCTGCACAAAAAGCTCGGTGACTCGAAGGGCATTGCCGTTGCTGGCGTGCAAGACCATTGGAATCAGGGAACTGATATCGCTCCAAGCCCATGGGGCGCTTGTTTTTGGATTCGTTGTGTAGAGGCTGCCCGAATAGCTTCGGTAAGAGGAGCTTCGGATCGATCTGCTACTACCAAGACGGTCGCTATCACTGGACCCAACCCTCAATCCAACCTGAATGCTCGTGCTCGATCCGGTGACTTTGGCGACTGCGAAGACTTGAACAGAGTTGATCGTCCAACCGGAGAGGGTGGTGGTATCCAGATTCATATAGAGTTTGTCATTGAGTGCGGTGCTGCTTGCGTAGGAAGTATCGCCATCATTTGAATCTAAGTCATTCGCCTCGTTTGCCGATCCCGAGGGGGTAAAGGTCCATCCCGTAGTGAGCGTGTTTTTGCCGCTCGGATGAAGGGTTAACGTCTCGGCATGAATTGTTGAAGTGACTATGAGAATGGAGAAAAGCGCTAAGAAAAAATGAGAATAATGTAGAAGAAACCGGCCCTGTATTAAAGAGCGATTACGATGAAAAAGCATTCCACGAGTCACGAGTTTTCCCTTCCCCCCGCTGACAAGCAATTGTCCGAGCCCTGCTTGTCACCTGAGGTTCGGTTATTTTTGAGCCCTTGTCTGCCGAGTGGACGAATACTCTGTCGGCATACAACCTCAAAATCGAGTATATCGCTGTTCCGTTCTCAGTCAATAAAAATCATTAGACAATTCTGTTGCTTGTGATGTTTCCACATTTTCTATTCAGCAACGATTTGTGGCAGCGCCGGTCGGGTTATTTCCTATTTCCTTTCCAAAAAAAAAGCTCACGCCACTTTTGATGGAATGAGCTTCGAGCGATTGCCGCTTCGGTAATCCTTGCAACCATATCTTTTGAGACTTAGGTCAAGGACTTTGCGCCCCCTCCCTTTCGAGAGGGGTAGCTCTTATCGGTGGCATTCAATGAATTGCTATTTGAATATTAATATAGGGGTGGAATATTATACCGTCAAGGGAAATAATGCTCCAACAATGTATGATGTGAAATGGTTCAGTTAAGGACCGGACTGTAGAAAAACAGAGATCGTATTGTCTCCCGCATTGGTGACCACAAGGTCGTCCTTCCCGTCGCTGTTTAGATCTCGGGCGATGATTCCTAACGGCCGATTGCCGGTCGACTGTTGAATCGGCTCGGAGAAGGAGCCGCCGCCGATGTTCAATAAAATGGAAACCCTTGGGGTCTGAGGATCGCCGTTTGAAACGGCAATGTCCGGTTTTCCATCGTGATCAAAGTCTCCCGTTGCCGCAAACTCGGGGTGGCCTCCCAAGGGAATTGTTCGGGTCTGAGCGGAGAAACCCCCGGTGCCGTCTCCGAAGAGGAGGGTTAGGTCGGCGCTCCCGCTGTTGATGACGGCGATATCGATGTTTCCATCCCCATCCCAGTCTCCCGAGACCACGGCATTAGGAGCGCTCCCCACAGATAACGTTTGCGGGTTGGCGAATCCGCCGCTGCCGTCATTGAGCAGGACGGCAATTTTATTGTCCGATCCAAGAACCGCCACAATATCCTTTAATCCGTCCTTGTTCAGATCGGTCGCAAGGAGGGCGATGGTTCCGCTCCCGCCGGCGGAAAAAGGGAGGGGAGCTTGGAAGCTGCCATCTCCATTTCCGAGGATCAGAGAGATATCGCTTGTGGAAAGGTTGGCGGTAGCGAGATCTTGCTTGCCGTCATTATTAAAATCAGCGGCGATAATGGCAATCGGTCCGTTGCCCGTTGCGGGAAGTCCGGCGACCGGACCGATTCCATTCGCGATTCCCAAAAAAATTGAAATGGAATTGCTTCCAAAATTCGCAACAGCAAGATCGTCAAATGAATCGTTGTTAAACCGTTCTGAGACAAGCGATTGCGGGAATGTGCCGACAGAAAAGGGCTGGGCCGCGGAGAAGAGGCCGCTCCCCGTTCCTGTGAGAAGAGAAATTGTATTGTCATCTGCGTTGGCAACCGCCAAGTCGACAACATGATCATTATTAAAATCACCGGCGGCCACCGCGGTCGGGTTCTGTCCCGCAGCGTAGTTGGTCGGGGAGGAGAAGAGGCGGACGGTGACATGAACCGTCGCGTTTCCTTGAATTCCATCGGCGGCGGCGATCACCTCCGCTGTTCCTTCTAACAAGCCTGTCGCCAGACCGCTGGCGTTTATCCCGACCACGTTCGGATCACTGGAAGACCAGGCGAACGCCGCCCCGGTCAGTGCGGTTCCATCCGCTGCTTGTGCCGTTGCGTTAAACTGCAGTGAGCCGGTTTTTGAAATCGTTGCGGTCGCAGGGGAGACTTGGATGGTCGAGATCGCCTTGACCTGGATTGTGACTGTTCCGGAGACCCCGTTGGCCGAGGCGCTGATCGTAGCGGCTCCTTCCGCCGCCCCGGAGGCAAGGCCATTGGAGTCAATGCTGATGATGTTCGGAGCGCTCGAAGACCACTGGAATGCCACGCCGGAAATGGCGGCTCCACCTGCATCTCGCGCAATTGCACTAAATTGTTGGGAGCCGCTCTTCGCGAGCGTCAGGCTGGCGGGGGAGAGATCAATCCGGGCCACGGTGGGGCCGGGAGGCGTGGTACCGCCTCCGCCCCCGCCGCAAGCGACCAGGAGAGAGGAAGTAAAAAAAAATATAATGAAAGTAATTTTATTAAAAAGGAAATCGGATTTAAACGAGAGGAATTTCATGACGCTGAAGAAAGCGTACCGCTTGATTATGATTCTGTCAAATTTTACGAGATGATTTTGAGGTTGTCAAAAATAATCGGGGATGAGAGAGAAAAATAAGAAATAGATTTATCAGGATACAATCTTGTCTTAGATCGGCGTCAGCGGCAGCTGACCCCGTTTTGGTGGAAGGGATCGACCTGAGTTCCCACTGCGCATCCGGTGGTTGAATTGGTGATCGTAACGAATCCTGTCGAGCTGGGGGAAAAACCGCCGGTCGGTTCGGTCACCGAGAACGTGCCGGAGCCGCTGACACATCCCCCCGTGCTGCACGTCTGCGCCCAGCTTCCGGTAGCCGAAATCATTTTTCCGTTCAGATCGGTTTGCGAGTCGATTGTATAGTCGATGGTGAAGGGAGATTGGGCAGCCCCTTCTCCCAACATCTGTTGATCGACCGAGAATTCAATATGATTGCATCGGGTTACCGTGCAGGGTGATCCGCCGGGAGTGGTGGCCGTGCCGAGCGGGACCGATCGGAATGATTGAAAGTGGGTGATAATGTTCTGAGTGGTTCCGGTCCCGCACGTCGCTTCGGAAAGGCACTGAAGGGTCTTTTCACCGGAGGGGCCGTGGACAAGAAAACCGGGGATCAGAACGCTGCTCGATCCGGACGGAATCGGATCGTTCGTCGGCCCGCCGAATGTGACCGGAGTTCCGTTGTCATTAATCGAGATTGGATTGAGTCCGGTGCCGACCTGGGTATTGGCTCCGGGCGGGATCAGCGGAGGGGTCACCCGGCAGGGAAGATCGCTCGGGTCCTGTTGAGGTATTCCCTGGTTGCAGAGATGAAAATTGAGCGAGCCGCCGTTAATATTAATGGTGATTCCGCCGTTCTGCGCGGATCCTTGGCAAATCGCCCCCGCATCTCCCAAACAATTTGCATTATTGGTCAGGGTGCTTTGGCCTTGGTTCGTGACGGTCCTGGTCATCGAGTCGGTTGCCGTGGCGAACCGGGCGGTGAAGGCTTGAATAAGAAGGATGCTCCAGAAAGTCCATTTTAAAAATGGGCGATTCATCTACATTCCCTATTGAGGAATCACGATACAGGTTCCAGCGGTTCCTGCCACCCCTCTGCAGAGATCGGTCGAATTTCTCACGAACGGGGCTGACAGCGAGGGAAAGGTCGAGGGCTGGTTGTAGACGAAGCTTCCGGAAATAACGCCGGTCTGCATTCCCGGCTGCTGATCGGTATCCCGGAGGGATTCGTTTATTTGGATGCTCCATTGAACGACGGGATTTCCAAAAAGATCCCCAGTATTCTTGGTCGCATGCCATTCGTAAGTATGTTTAAAAAGCTCTTCCCCTGCTCCTGGAGAGGCGAGCGTTCCTGCCGCTCCGGGAATAATTGGAGTCACCTGAGTGATCTCTTCACGGCTTCCGGTACAAACAAATGTCTCCGGGGTACAGGTGACTGATAAATTTCCTGATTGGAGGGGAGTCGTCGTCTGACTTCGAATAAAGGTGTGGGTGAACGATATTCCGGCGTGATTATCGGTCGAAGGGAAAAAGTCTCCTGAAAAATTAACCGGCTGAGTAACTGATGAAGTAAGACTATCCGGACCGGTGGTGCTGGGGACGGTGATTAATTGGCTCGTATAGTCAAACCGTAAATCACCGCAATTCAGACCGGTCGATGTCGGTGGTGTTCCTCCCCCTCGCGTCGTATCCACCCCGCATTTGGCGGGATCGGTTCCGGCTTGAGAGATAATGCCGAACATATTGTCGGTCACAGCCCCGGGGCCGAGTTGATTAAAAAAGGGGCCGGTGACGGTTCCTCCGAGCGAAGGGGCCGTCGTGCTAATACTCTGTGAGAAAGTGGCCCCTCCCCCTGGATCGGCCCCGGCGTGTCGGATCAACTGGTCCGGATTAAAACCGGGACAGTTCGGACAGGAACCGCCCGTGCCGGTAGAGAGACGATCGGTTCCTTGCGTGTGGCTGAAAAAATCGTTCGACTGAGCATATCCCTGGATTGGGAGAGCGGTGATGATAAAAAAGAAAATAAAAATAAAGATCATTAAGACCCCCCCCGGAGCCTTACAAGAGTCATTTTTACCTTAATGAGGAGAGGTTAAATTATTTTCAAGGAAAAAAGCAACAACTATTTTAATGTTCCAGCGCACGCATTATTTATGTTATTTTAATTCTGAATCGCTGAGCATCGCTGATCGATAGGAGGGGTTGTGAATCAACGTGATCTGCCGACTTGGAATCTGTCCGATCTTTATCAAAGCATCGATGATCCACAAATCGAGGTCGATCTACAAAGCGCGCTTCAACGAGCCGAGACGTTCGAAAAGCAGTACCGGGGGGGGCTCATCGCTGAAGAGATGACGGCGAAGGAGCTTCTCGAAGCGCTCAGATCGCTTGAATCAATCCGCGAGAAGATGGACCGGGTTCTCTCCTATGCGTATCTTGTTTTCGCTGCCGATACGCAGAATCCGCGCCACGGGGCGCTCCTTCAGCGGGCTCAGGAGCGTTTCAGCGAAATGCAGAAGCATCTTCTCTTTTTTGAATTGGAGTGGACCGCCGTTCCGGAGGAGAAGGCGAAGGCATGGATGAAGGCGCCGGAGTTATCGGAATATCGCCATTACCTCGAATCGATCAGAAAGTTGGCGCCGCATCGCCTCTCGGAGGCGGAAGAAAAAATTTTGGAGGAAAAGTCCAACACCGGCATCCGCGCCTTCCAACGACTCTTTGATGAAACGATCAATCAGATCCGATTTCCTGTCGAGGTGGACGGGGAGCGCCGAATGCTCACGGAGCAGGAAGCGCTATCGCTGCTCTACGATCCGCGGCGCGAGGCCCGGCGCGCCGCGGCCAATGGACTTACGGAGGGATTGGAGCGGAATGCGCCGCTCTTTACGTTTATCTTTAATCAGATCATTGCCGATCATGCCAGCGATGACCGACTGCGCCGCTTCCCCGATCCGATGGCCTCCCGAAATTTATCGAATGAGATCGACCCCGCCGCCGTCAATGCGCTCCTCGCCGCTTCCGAAGCCGATTACAGCTTGGTGGCCCGTTATTATCGTTTAAAGAGACGACATCTGGGGCTGGACATCGTTTATGATTATGACCGTTACGCCCCCCTGAGTTCAGCGGCGGAGTTGGTTCCGTTCCAAGAGGCAAGAAGTCAGGTGCTGTCGGCCTTCACCGACTTCTCTCCTCAAGTGGCGGAGATTGCATCGCGCTTCTTTGATCAGCGCTGGATTGACGCTCCCGTTCGCCCCGGCAAGAGGGGAGGGGCGTTCAGCCATGGCACGGTCCCAAGCATCCATCCATATGTCTTCGTCAATTATTTGGGAACGCCGCGGGATGTCATGACCCTGGCGCACGAACTCGGACATGGCGTTCACCAGTGGTTGTCGCGCCGGCAAAACTATTTTAACTTCGATACGCCGCTCACCACCGCGGAGACCGCCAGCGTCTTTGCCGAGATGCTGGTTTTCCACCGACTGAAGCGTCAGGAGAAAGATCCGAAAAAGATGCTGGCGCTTCTGATGGAAAAATTGGAGGAGAGTTTCGCGACCATCTTCCGACAGGTGGTCCTCTGTCGCTTTGAACAGAAGGCGCATGCCGCGCGAAGAGCGGAAGGAGAATTGACGCCCGATCGGATCAATCAACTCTGGCTTACGGAAAATCGCGCCATGTTTGGAGACTCTGTCACGTTGACCGACGATTATCGGTGGTGGTGGATGTATATCTCTCATTTTATTCATTCTCCTTTTTATACGTATGCCTATGCGTTCGGACATCTCCTCGTTCTCGCTTTGTATCAAAAGTATTTGGAGGAGGGGGCCGCGTTCGTTCCGAAATACCTGGAGCTGCTCTCGGCGGGCGGCTCGCAGGCGCCTGAGCGATTAATTCAGGAAAAGATCGGGCTGGATATCACGAAGAGTGATTTCTGGCAGAGAGGACTTCAAGTTTTAGAACAGATGGTGGAGGAGGCCGAGCGCCTTGCCTCGGTCGTATCCGTTTGATTTCGAGCGCTGTTTTTGACTTATTTTTGGACAAGAGCTTGAAAGTTTGATAAACTTCTTCGAAAAATTAAAGAGGGGAATTCCATGACGGCGACCAAATTGGAAGATCGGATTGAGATTGCAATCATCGGGTTGGGATATGTGGGCCTCCCATTGGCGGTGGAGTTCGGAAAGAAGTTTAAAACCGTCGGCTTTGACATCAATTCAAAGCGGATTGAAGCGCTCCAAAAGGGATTCGACGCCACCCTGGAGGTCTCGGAGGAAGCTCTTCGCGCGGCGAAGAAGCTGACCTACACGACCGATCGCCAAGGGATCAAAGAGTGCAATTTCTTCATCGTCACCGTCCCCACCCCGATCGACGCGCATAAGCGCCCCGATCTGACCCCCGTGATCAAAGCGACCGAAAGCGTCGGAGCGGTTCTGAAAAAAGGGGATATCGTCGTTTATGAATCGACCGTTTATCCGGGAGTTACGGAGGAGATCTGCGTGCCGATTCTGGAAGAGAAGTCGGGTTTGAAATTCAACCGCGATTTCTTTGCCGGCTACTCTCCGGAGCGGATCAATCCGGGAGACAAAGAGCATACCGTGACCAAAATTCTCAAAGTCGTCTCCGGTTCCACGCCGGAAACCCTGGAGACGGTGGATGCGGTTTATCGCTCGATCATTGTCGCCGGAACGCATCGCGCGGAATCGATCCGAATCGCCGAGGCGGCGAAGGTGATCGAGAACACGCAGCGGGATGTGAACATCGCCCTCATTAACGAACTGGCCCTTCTCTTCAATCGCCTCGGGATCGACACCGAAGCGGTGTTGAAGGCGGCCGGGACAAAATGGAACTTCCTCAAATTCTCTCCCGGATTGGTCGGCGGCCACTGCATCGGCGTGGATCCCTATTACCTGACGCACAAAGCGCAGGAGGTTGGTTATCATCCGGAGGTGATCCTGGCGGGGCGGCGAATCAACGACAATATGGGGAGCTATGTCGCGGGGCAGGTCATAAAATTGATGACCAAGAAGGGGATCCCGGTAGTTGCCAGTGACATTCTGATTCTCGGGCTGACCTTCAAGGAAAACTGTCCCGACATCCGAAACACCCGGGTCATCGACATCATTCAGGAGTTAAAGCAGTACAACGCCCGCGTCGATGTTTATGACCCCTGGGCGGATCTTCACGAGGTGGAGCATGAATATGGTCTCAAGCTGGCGGAGACCCTGCATGAGCACTACTACGATGCCATCATTCTGGCGGTGTCGCATCAGGAATTTAGAAAGTGGACGGCGGAGGATCTGAATCGATACGCCAAAGAGCGGCGGGTGATCTACGACGTAAAACATGTGTGGGATCGGAGCTGGGTCGATGGAAGATTGTAAAGGGAATCGTCATTGAAAGTCCTCGTTACCGGGGCGGCCGGATTTATCGGGTTTCACCTCTCGCAGCGGCTTCTGAGGGAGGGTCATGAGGTGGTCGGTCTCGATAATCTGAACGATTATTATGATGTCGAGCTGAAAAAAAGCCGCCTCGCGCAGCTCGAAGGAAAACCGACCTTCCGATTTATCAAAGCCGATCTCTCCGATCGGCGCGCCATCGACGCTCTCTTTCAAAGCGAGCGGTTTGAGCGGGTGTTCCATCTTGCGGCGCAAGCGGGGGTCCGCTACAGTCTCACAAACCCGCACGTCTATATTGAAAGCAACCTCGTCGGATTTCTTCATATTCTGGAAGGTTGCCGGCATTCCAATGTTCCCCACCTCATCTATGCTTCTTCCAGTTCTGTCTATGGAGCGAACACCCAGATGCCCTTCTCTGTGCACGACCGGGTTGATCATCCGGTTTCGCTCTATGCCGCCACGAAGAAGGCGAACGAGCTGATGGCGCACACCTACTCTCATCTCTATCGGATTCCGACAACCGGACTTCGTTTCTTCACCGTCTATGGTCCCTGGGGGCGACCCGATATGGCCCTCTTCCTTTTTACCAGGGCGATCCTCGCCGGAAAGCCGATCGAGCTTTATAACTTCGGTCGGATGGAACGCGACTTCACTTACATCGACGATATCATCGAGGGGGTCGTTCGTGTCGGTGAGAAGATTCCTTCCCCCGATCCGAAATGGGACAGTGGGAGTCCCGATCCCGCCACCAGCGCCGCTCCCTATCGGATTTTCAATATCGGAAATAATTGTCCGGTGGCGCTCCTCACCCTTCTTGATCTCTTGGAGAGATGTCTCGGCAAGAAAGGGGAGCGGCGGTTGGTCCCGATCCAGCCGGGAGATGTTCCGGCCACCTACGCCGATGTTGATGATCTCATGAAAGAGGTCGGATTCAAACCGGCGACGCCGATTGAAGAAGGGGTGCGCCGTTTCGTCGATTGGTATCGCCATTATTATCGCATCTGAGTCATCCTTCATCCCATTCAACCTTAGGTCTTCTTTTTTCAAAATCTACACTCCTTTCCCAATCCCCCTCCTGATCTGAATCGGATAGGCTGGAGCCGTTTTGGAGAAAGGGGGATCCATGTTTCGATTTCAACGTGACCTCAGAACAATCGGCGCCATTGGAATTCTTGTAGCCTGGATCGGGACCAGCTGCAGCGGCGGAGGAGGGGGTTCCTCTTCATCCGGAACGACCCCTCCCGCGGTGACAGGGAGCAATTCGGCGGAGGTCCCAGCGACCAGCGCGCAGACCCCTCCCCCAGTGACCCCTCCTCCTGCGTCCCCTCCACCAGGCACGCCGACACAGACCCCTGCGCCAACACCGACGCCCACCCCACCCCCTCCGACGATCGTCGACGGCTGGCTTCTCAAACACAAGGAGACATTTGATCAGCCGCTGCCGGCGAATCTCCCGTGGGAGCGGGACTATTATGGCCAACCCGAAGATCCATGGGATGAAGACGGCGCTTTCTTTTTTAAGAAGTATCAAGTTTTCGGAAAGAACTTCGCCGACCCGCTCGGAAAATTTCTCTCCTTCCGCAAGTCTTTCACGTATGGCGAGGGAGGATGGCTGACCATGGAGCTCTATGGAAGAGACGCAAATGCCGACGGCACCCTTTCGGCGCAGGAGCATGGAGGCGAGTTTCTGATCAGCACGTTGGGAGATGGAAACCATGTTCTGCAGCTCAACGATACGGTTCATTATGACGGCGCCGAGGTGCGGAGCACCGAGCCGCTCCCCTCTGAGTATCGAATTCGCCTGAAGGTCACGCCGATTGCGGCCGGCGGGCGCGATGACGACGGGGTCTGGCGAAAGAATGGCTACTCCGATGGAAATGAAATGGCCGATCCCTGGCGCTTTACCGACACAACCCCCACGCCGATGGAAGCGTGGCGGGAAAATGGTTTCTACTTCTTGACGATCCTTGACACCAAACCGGAACCGCACAACGATGTCTGGATTCACCATCATCGGAAAGTGGTGATCGACTCCGACAATAACATTTATCCCGAAGGGCCCTGGTCGACCATTTGGACTCCGAATGGTCGAATCAGCGAAGGGTCGCATCCGGTCTCCATGCTGGCGCTTGACGGCAATCAATTCGGGAACGGCTGGACCGGCAATCCGTTCGTCTGTTTTTATAACGGCGCTTTTCGCTCCGATTGCGGGCCGACCGGTCATACGGCGGCCGACGCCTACATCAACGGCGAGACCTACACCGTCACGATCGAGCGGAACGCAACCGCTTACGTCTTAGAGGTCTCGGGCCGATTCCGATATGGCGGCCAAACCACCTATCACGGGGAGATCGACTTTCGAAAAACACCCGTCTGGCATTACAACAACACCTCGCAAGACGCGCCGCGCGACAAGGACAGTCAGCCGCTGAAGGGGCTCGGCATCGACTGGCACGCTTGGCCGTCCGACTCCGCTTACCCCGATTACTTTATGTTTGGGGATCCCCACATCACCCATTACGAGGGAATCGTCCTCTATGACGATGTCGAACTCTGGGTGAGACCTTAACCTTCCTATTTGCAATGTAGGGGCAGAGCATGCTGTGCCCCTACGCGTGTCACCACATCTCCCGTCGGACCGACCTATTGCTCCATGATCTCCCTTTGGTCTATCCTGGAAGGTAAGGAGAAGATGGGAGCAGCGCCCGATGGGGCTCAAACCTTATCGAGAAAAACGCGATTTTAAAAAGACCTCCGAGCCGTTCGGTCAACGCCGGCCGGCCTCTTCCGGGGACCGGTTTGTGGTGCAAGAGCATCACGCAAGCCATCTGCATTGGGACTTTCGCCTTGAGATCGGCGGCGTTTTGAAGAGCTGGTCGGTGCCGAAGGGACCGTCGCTCGATCCTGAGGTCAAACGGCTAGCGGTCGAAGTTGAAGATCACCCGGTCGATTATCTCACCTTTACCGGTCAAATTCCTGAAGGAAGCTACGGGGCGGGAACCGTGGATCGATGGGACATCGGGACCTATGAAATGGTCCAGGGCGATCCGCTCGAAGCCTGGGAGAAAGGCGCGCTCAAGTTTCGCCTCCATGGGGCGCGGCTCCAAGGGGAGTGGCGGCTCTTCAAAATGAAGGGGCGGGCGCAGGGGGGAAAGCCGCTCTGGCTGCTTCAAAAAGTGGCGGACGCATTTGCCCGGCCCGGCGATTCGGTCGAGAGGATTGCGGAGACAAAGAGAGAGGAGAGGAAAATTGAGCCGACCCTTGAAATCCGGCCGGCTCAGGTCAAGCGAACCCACGCTCCCAAAGGGGCCCCCCTTTCGATCGGTGACTTCCTTTCCCTGGCGCATCCCTCCGGCGATGTCACCGTCGAGATCGACGATGTTCGTGTCCCGCTCACCCATCTTGATCGGATCTACTGGCCTAAGGAGAAGATCACGAAGTTCGATCTTCTAAGCTACTACATCCGGATCTTCCCGGTCATCGGCCCGTTCCTGCAAGATCGTCCGGCGATTCTTCAGCGGTATCCTCGCGGGATCGCCGCTCCCAAATTTTTTCAACATGATCTACAAAGCGCCCCCGACTTTCTGAAAGTCGTCCGGATGCAAAATGAGGAGGGGCGGGAGATCGACTATGCCGTCTACACCGGTCTTGCCTCCCTGCTCTATTTGACCAATCTCGGCACCCTCGAACATCATCCCTGGCATTCGACCATCGCGCGGATCGATCGTCCTGACTGGTTGGTGATCGATCTTGATCCGCGCGGCGCTCCCTGGGAAAACGTGTTGAGGGCGGCGCAGGTGACGCGCGCCTCCTTTGAGGAGCGGGGATGGACCCCCTTCCCGAAGACCTCCGGCTCCTCCGGAATCCATCTCTATCTTCCCCTGGAGCCGATTGATGATTATGAATCGGTTGCGCATGTCGCGGAAGAGATTGCCGCCGAGGTGGCGGCGCGCGCGCCGCAGATCGCCACCATTGAGCGGGTCCCTTCGGCGCGGAAGAAAGGACAGGTCTACATCGATTGGCTTCAGAATGCGCGGGGGAAGACGATGGTTGCCCCTTACAGCGTCCGGGGCAAACCGGGAGCGACCGTGTCGATGCCGCTGACCTGGGAGGTGGTTGAGGAGGGGGTGCAGATCGCCGACTTCACCATGAAAAACGTTCCGGCACAGGTCGAAACGCAGGGGAATCCTTGGGAGGGATTTTTCAGAAACCGGCAACGGCTTCCCGGCCGACCGAACAAGGTGAAGCGGTCGGCCTGAGCGCCATCCCCGCGCACGACGAATAATCTTCGTCCTATTTAAATGATCTTTGGTTCATCTATTTTTAAGGAGTCAGCCATGGCAGAGAAGAAGAAAGAGCAGCGGCCTCCACAGACGCAGTCACAACAACCTGGCATCGAATCGGAAATGGAGCCGCAGCCGAAGGATAGGGAGCGCGAATACCGGGGAAGCGGCAAACTCCTGGGAAAAGTAGGACTGATTACCGGGGGGGACAGCGGAATCGGCCGCGCCGTCGCGATCGCCTTTGCAAAAGAGGGGGCCGATGTCGCGATCGTTTACCTGAATGAACGACACGATGCGGAAGAGACCCAGCGGTACATCGAAAAAGAAGGGCGCCGGTGCATTGCGATTGCAGGAGACGTCGGTGAGGAAGCCTTCTGTCGCCAGGCGATCGATCAAGCCATCGAAGCTTTTGGCCATCTCGACATTTTGGTCAACAATGCCGCAGAGCAGCATCCGCAGGAGGGGATCGAGCAGATCAGCGATGCGCAGTTGAAGCGAACCTTTCAGACCAACATCTTTTCGTTCTTTTACATGACCAAAGCGGCGCTGCCGCATCTCAAAGAGGGGAGCGCGATTATTAATACCACCTCGGTCACCGCCTACAAAGGAAGTCCCCATCTGCTCGACTACTCGGCGACGAAGGGAGCGATCGTCGCGTTTACCCGTTCGCTCTCGCTGTCGCTGATTCAGCGGGGGATTCGCGTCAACGCGGTCGCTCCCGGTCCGATCTGGACGCCGTTGATTCCGGCCTCGGCCAAAACACCGGAGCATGTCGCGAAGTTCGGTGAGGATGTCCCGATGGGGCGGGCCGGGGAGCCGAATGAAGTCGCGCCGAGCTATGTTTTCCTTGCTTCGGACGACGCGTCCTACTACTCCGGACAAGTTCTTCACCCCAACGGCGGGGTGGTGGTCAACGGCTGAAGTTGTCGCTCGAAAAAGTGATTTTAACAGTTCACTTAATTTAACCTAACAGAAGGAGATCGCATGGCAGGGCGCGCGCAGGAAGAAAAGAACAGCATCAATGTTGGAAAGATCGAGCGATGGTTTTCGGCCCTTGGCGGCGGAGGCCTCGTCCTTTATGGTTTAAAACGCCGCTCCGGGCCCGGTCTCGCATTGGCCCTGCTCGGCGGCGTTCTGATCCATCGCGGGGCGACGGGACACTGTTACCTCTATCAAGCGATCGGGGCAAACACCGCCCGGAGGATCCCGGAGCGTGCGACGAAGGGGGTGGTTGAAGTGGAGAAGCGCATCACGGTTGCCCTTCCCCCCGAAGCGCTCTATCCACTCTGGAAGAACCTCGAGAGCCTCCCCCGGTTTTTCGACACCCTCGAATCGGTTCGGGCAGAGGCCGACGGTCGCTCATTTTGGGTGGCAGGCCCCGACACCGGGAGACAACTGGAGTGGGAGGCTCGACTGATCGAAGATCGCCCGAATGAGGCGCTCGCCTGGGGGGCGGGCGAAGGAGGAACAGCGGAAATGATTTCGGTCCGTTTCGATCCTGATCCGGTTGGAACCGGGACGCAGGTCCGGTTGCTTCTTAAATATGATCCAACCCACAGTCTTTTAGGGGTGGCATTTGCGCGTCTTTTCGGCGAATTCCCTGAGCAGGCGCTGGAACGAACCCTCGATCAATTCAAGCGACTGACCGAGTCGGGAGAGATATCAAAGGCCGCTTGAAGATCGGCGGCTGAAGTGGGAGAGAGCGCCCGATTGATTCGGAACCGTTTTCCATGAATGAAAATCGACGCAGACGACCGCCTGAAAAAGAACAAGAGAAAACGGCGGTTGTGAAAAAGCTCTTTCGAAGATTCGCCCACAAAACATCGTTGGCGGTCGGATCGCCGGCGGCTTTCATCGCGGCGGTCGTGGTCATTCTCGTGTGGGCAATCACCGGGCCGCTTTTTCATTACTCCGATACCTGGCAGTTGATCATCAATACAGCCACCACCATCATCACGTTTCTAATGGTTTTCCTCATTCAGAACACCCAGAACCGTGACGCGAGGGCGGTTCATCTGAAATTAGACGAGTTGATCAAGAATATCGATGGGGCGAGAAACTGGATGATCGATTTGGAAGATTTGTCCGACGAAGAGATCGATGCGTTCCAGAAGGAGTTCCAGCGTTTTACAAAACAAGCACGCAAGCGGAGAGCGGCGGGGAAGTAAAGAGTGCGATTGCCGCGATGTTGCGGAGGGTCCAAACCGCTTATGCGGTTTTATCGTATTGAGAGTGATGCCATCCCGACTCCGACTCAATCCGATTTCCCCCCTTTCTTTTGGCGCGGTACATCGCATCGTCCGCCCGCTTCAAGAGCCGCTCAGGGGAATCTCCCCGTTTGAAAACGGCCACCCCCATGCTCAATGAGAGCGTCCCATTTCGGTGCTGATGGAAGGCGAGGCGAATCCGCTCGCCGATCTCCATCGCCGCATCCAAATGGGTATCGATCAAGATAATGGAAAATTCATCCCCGCCGTAGCGCGCCCCGCAATCGACCCCCTCGCGGATCATCCGCAAAATAATCTGTCCGACCTCTTTCAAAATCGAGTCGCCGGCGGCGTGACCGAAGGAGTCGTTGTATCGCTTAAAACCGTCGATGTCGAGGAAGAGCAGAGAGAAAACTTCCTTTTGTCGATTGGCCCGCTCGACCTCCTTATTGAGCCGGTGGTGAAAAAAACGGGAGTTGTAGATTTCCGTCAAATGATCGGTCATCGAGAGCCGCTGCAGCTCCAACGTTCGCGACTGCTGTCTTTTGGCGCGTTGAGTAAAGAGATAAATCAGAATGAGGACCAAGACAAGATTCAATGAGGTGCTCGAAATATTGGCGACCAGATCCCGCTTTGCATGGAAGAAAACCCCGGTTTCATAGAGGTCAACCACCCAAGGGGTGGCTGCAAGAAGGAGGATGAGGAAGAAACTTAATAAGAAAGAGAGCGTTTCTCGATGATCTGTTTCCGATCTGTCAAATTGCATCGGGCCGATCCTGCGATAAGATCATGGAACCGTATGATGTATTGGGGATGGACGAACGAGCAACGAGGTAAAGCTTGGAAGAAAAACAGAGGCTGAACAACAAAATCCACTTTCTTGAAAACATCCAGCCAGATCGTAACATAGGAATTAATTTTATTCAATCCCCGCAGAACATCCTGTCAAGCCAAAATAGAAATGTCCTCTTTCTACCAAAATAGAAATGTCCGGTTTTAGGTGGATGGTCGCGGTGCTCTTTTTTCTGCCTTTCCGAATTGGAAATTC
>Ga0209810_1000792_pt1 | contig 58729 bp, 56 predicted proteins | sample Coa_R1_7_FD_187159 | JGI IMG/M metagenome (GOLD analysis project Ga0209810, IMG submission 187159) | Surface soil microbial communities from Centralia Pennsylvania, which are recovering from an underground coalmine fire - Coalmine... | ecosystem: Environmental > Terrestrial > Soil > Unclassified... | reverse complement strand
CGTCAAACCGCTCGATTCAGAGCTTATTGTGGATGGAACCGTCATGGATGCGGGACGCGTCGTCTCCGTCATCAAAGAGCTTTTGGAGGAGCAGGCGGTCAAAATAAAGGATGTCGCCGTTTCGGTCTCTGGCCACTCCGTCATCGTCAAGAAGATCAGTCTCCCCGTCATGACAGAGGAGGAATTGGAGGAGTCGATCAAGTGGGAGGCCGAGCAGTATATTCCGTTCGACATCAACGACGTCAACATTGATTTCCATATTCTCGGAATGCCGGATAATCAGGAATCAAAAGAGCAGATGTCGGTCCTGTTGGTGGCGGTGAAAAAAGATAAATTGACCGAGTATACTACCCTGGTCACGGAGGCCGGACTCAATCCGGTGATCGTCGATGTCGACGCATTCACCCTCGAGAACATGTTCTGTGTGAACTATGACCTGAGGGAGGGAGAGATCGTCGCCCTGGTGAATATCGGCGCGAGTGTGATGAACATTAATATTCTGAAGGGGGGGACCTTCACCTTTACGCGGGATATTTCCATCGGAGGGAACCGCTACAACGAAGCGATCCAAAGAGAATTTAACATCAGCTATGAACAGGCGGAGAAAGCGAAGCGGAACGAGCCGGTCGAAGGGGTCGACCCGCAAGCCCTCTCCAATATCATTAATAACCTGAATGCGGAGATTACTTCCGAAGTCATTCGGTCTTTTGATTACTTCAAGACGACATCGACCAATGAAAATATCGACCGCATCTTGCTCAGCGGCGGCGCCTCCAAGTTGCCTGATCTTCTGACCCAGCTTGCGGAGAAATCGGGCGTTCCGGTCGAAATGGTGAATCCGTTTAAAAAGGTCGATATTCCGAAAAAATTATTCGACCCGGAATACATCCAGGAAATGGGGCCGTTGGCCGCGGTCGGAATGGGTTTGGCGATTCGGAAAATCGGGGATCGATGACGGATGATTAAGATCAATTTACTTCCATCACAGAAAGCGAAAAAAGGAAAAAAGAAGCTGGAGATCCAATCGCAGTTGATCCTGGCTTCGATCGTATTATCGGTCCTCTTCCTTGTGCTCGGATACATCTGGGTTCTCCTCAGCGAGAAAGTCGATAACCTCACCGCCGAAAAAACAAAACTGACCACGGAATTGGCGGTCTTAAAGGCCAAGGTGAAGGAAGTCGAAAATTATGAAAAGGATAAGAAAGCGGTCGAGGAGAAAATCAAAATCATCGAGCAGCTTCGAAAAAAACAGTCCGTTCCCGTTCTCCTTCTCGATCAGATCAGTCGAAGTCTCCCGGATAAGGTTTGGTTGGTCAGTCTCACCGAGCAGAACGGGGTGATTGATTTGGAGGGGAAGGCAACGACCAACAGCGAGATTGTCGATTTCATCAACAATCTAAAAAAATCTCCCCTCTTCAAAGATGTTCAGATTCTGGAGTCACGACAGAATCTGGAGGGAAGCATTTCGATCTATACATTCAAGCTGAAATGGTCTCTTGCATAGAATAAGAAAGGAAGGCCGGGCAAGATTATGGCAGCGATTCTGGAAAAGCTGAAGAACTTAACCAACACGCAAAAGTTTGTCTCTCTTGTCCTGATCATTGTCATCGTTTCGGGCGCGTTTGTCTGGTTTGTCTTCATTCCAAAAAGCGGCGATATCTCCGCCCTCAATTCGGATATTGCAAGTTTGAGCAATGACATTAACATCCATCGGACCAAGGTGAAACGTTTAGATGAACTGATCAAAGAGAATCGAGAGCTTCAGCGCAAATTGACCGAATTGAAGGAGCAGCTTCCTCCCGAAGCGGAAGTGGAAATTCTTTTAAAACAGGTCTCCGAACTGGGAGCAAGAACCGGACTTGATTTTAAGTTGTGGCGGCCGGCGGGGAAGAATCCCAATGCATCGGGTCTGTATGTCGAGATCCCGGTCAATGTGGAGGTGGCCGGGGGATATCATGCGCTCGGCGTTTTCTTCGACAAGATCAGCAAGCTCCCTCGAATTGTGAATGTTTCGAACATCAAAATGGGCAACCCCAAAACAGAACAGAATCGACTCTTGATCCAGACCAGTTTTTCGGCCACCGCCTTTGCCTCTGTAGAGGGGGGAGCCCCGGTCCAGGAGGCTTCCACGCAGGCGACTCCCAAAAAGGGGGGAGCGCCATGATGAAGAGACGAGCCTCTTTCGAGGGGGGCCTGCTGCTCCTTGTCGTGCTCTTGTTCGGCTGTGGAGAGACGGCGCCGCCGGTGGCTTCGAAACCGGCGCCGTTGAAAGCGCAGACCGCCGTGCCGAAGGCCGCGCCGGAAGAGAAGACCTCCCCGGCGCCTCCGGGCAAACAGGAAGATCCCGCTCCTCTCTTCCAATACAATCCCGAAGGGAGACGAGATCCTTTTAAATCGATTATCGTTGCCACCGCAAAGCGAAACATGTCGGAGAACCTCCCTCCTCTGCAAAGGAAGGAGCTTTCCGAGATGAAACTGATCGGTATCGTTTGGGGGGGCTTTGGGTACGGCGCCGTCATTCAGACATCCGACGGCAAGGGATATCCTGTCCGCAAAGGAACACGGATCGGAACGAATAATGGCGTGATCAGCCAAATTACAAATAAAGAATTGGTGGTTGAAGAAAAATACCTGGACATCTTTGGTGAGACGAAGATACGGAATATCGTGATGGAACTTCATCCCCAAAAGGAGGGGCTAGAATGATCGGGCTGAGGAACAGATTTATTATATCGCTTTTATTCCTGATACTCACTCAATCCTGCTCTCCGAAGACCTCTCAGGTGATGACGCAGCCTTCTTCATCTCCGAACGAAATTGTCGATATCCGCGTGGCTCAAGCAAATGAAAAGACCCAATTGGTGGTGGAAGGACAGCAGCCGATGATTTACACGACCTTCCATTTGACCAATCCTTATCGATTGATTGTCGATATGGCCGGGGTCAGCCTTGGCAAGTTCACGAATAAAATCGATGTCAATCAAGGGGCGATCCATTCGGTGCTCCCCGTTCCCGGAGAGGGAAATCAGGTCGGGCGTCTTGAAATTCAGATGGAGGAGTCGGCCGAGGCGAATGTGCGGACCGAGGGAACCAACCTGATTGTAGAGGTGGCGAATCCGGCGGCGAAAGTCGCGGAGCAAACGGAGCCGAAACCGGTCGATCCGGCGACAACCGAAGAGCCGAAACCGATCCTTTCGCCGCCGGTGAAGGAGGAGAAAAATCTCCTCCCTGCGAAGGTGATCAAGACGATCCGGTTTGATCGGAAAGAGGATCTGCAACTGGTCATTACCTCCGATGGACAGCTTTCACCGAATGTGTTCCTTCTCGATCCGAAGCGCCTTGTCATCGACCTTCCCAAAGTGAAGATGGCGTCGAAAGCGAAGAGCATCCCCGTGAAAGATCGCGTCGTCAAGCAAGCCCGTATCGGGGTTCATTCGGACAAAGTCCGATTGGTTCTTGACCTGAACGCGCCGGTCGCTTATTCGCTCCAGCAGAGTGGAAATCAGCTGTATGTCCATTTAAAGGAGGCTTCGGTTGCAACATCCCCTTCGAAGAAGACGGCTCCTCCCGCGCCGTCTGCGGAGGGGGGAGCTCCCGTTCTTCCGGCGGCCGTCGTTCCTCCGCCAATCCCCATTCCGGATGCACCCTCTCCAAATGTTGAAGCGGCCTCTCCGGTCGAGCCGTCTGCGCCTGTCACTGAGAAGAGCTCCGGAGAAGAGATGAAGCCATCTATTGCAATGCCTGATCCCGTGCCGACGATGGTCGCGAAGGCGGAAGGAAAGGCCTCGATTCCTCCGGCTCCGCCAAAGTCAGAGCCGATCGCCGAGCCGGCGGCCGAGAATGTCGAGGTCCTCCCTGAGAGGGGGGAGGCTTCGGAGGAGCATGAGAAGCCGGGAAAAAGCGTCGAGGCGGTCACCCCACCGAAATATGTCGGGAGAAGAATCTCCCTCGATTTCCAGGATGCCGACATTGCAAATGTGATCCGGTTGATCGCGGACGTGAGCAATTTGAATATCGTTCTCGGAGAGGATATTAAGGGGAAAGTCACCCTCAAGCTGATTAATGTTCCCTGGGATCAGGCGCTCGAGATCATACTGAAAATGAATAATCTCGGTCAGATCCGGGAAGGGAATATCATCCGGATCGCTACGTTGACCAATATCGCTCGGCAACAGGACGAAGAGGCGAAAGCCAAAGAGACCAAAGTCAAGGCGGAGGATCTCCTCACCCGAATCATCTATGTCAATTACGGCAAGGCAAGTGATCTGGTCGTGCCGATTAAGAATCTTCTTTCCACGCGGGGAGAAATCACCACCGATGCGAGGACGAATGCCATCATTGTAAAAGATATCGAAAAAAATATTGAGGAAGTTGCCCGGCTGCTCAAGAACATTGATACACCGACCCCTCAGGTGGTGATCGAGGCGCGCATCGTTCAGGTTGCGCCGACGTTCAACCGGAGTTTGGGGATTCAGTGGGGGGTCAGCACGCAGAAAGTGAGCGGCGCGAATACCTTCGGGCTTGCCGGATCGGGCACCTCCTCGAGTGGAGGAGGATCGAGTGGAGGATCTTCCGGCGGGTCCTCGGGGGGAGGGGCCCAGTTTGGTGTCCTGACCCCGGACTTTCTGGTCAACCTGCCGGCCGCTTCGAATTTCGGCGGCCTCGGGTTTACCTTCGGCCGGCTCACCTCCAATCCGATCAACCTCGATCTTCGCCTCTCCGCCGGTGAATCACAGGGGTTAACGCGGGTCATCTCAACGCCGAAAGTCTCTGTCCTGAACAATCAAGAGGCGAAAATTGAGCAGGGTGAATCGATCCCCTTCGCAACGACCTCTGCGCAAGGAACACAGACGACCTTCGTTGATGCGAATTTAACCCTTCTGGTGACCCCGCATATCTCTCCGGACGGAGGGATTATTATGAAGATCAAGGTGACGAAGAACGCCCCTGGAGAGACGCGGCAAGGCGCCTCCGGACCGAGCATCCTCAAGAAAGAGGCGACCACCAATGTGCTCGTCAAAGATGGAGAGACGACGGTCATCGGCGGGATTTATGAGGTCACCAAGGTCGATTCGATCAGCGGCATTCCTTATCTGATGGATATCCCGGTTCTCGGATGGTTCTTCAAGACGGCGACCAAACGGGAGGATACCTCTGAGCTTCTCGTCTTTCTGACGCCGAAGATCGTGAAATAGTCTTGATCTTGATGATTTAGATCGGTAAGTTGTACGGCATGAAGAATATTGTGTTGCTCGGATTCATGGGAACCGGGAAGAGTGCCGTCGGGAGGAGACTTGCAGCCGAGTTCCATTATCAGCTTGTCGATACCGATCAGGTCATCGAGGAGAAAACCCAAAAGCGGATCGCCGAAATCTTTGCGGAGCAGGGAGAAGCGGCGTTTCGGCGGCTGGAGTCGGAGGTGGTCGTGGAATTGGCGGGGCGAACCGGATGTGTGATCTCCACCGGCGGGGGAATTGTTTTAAATCCGAAGAACCTCGATCTGCTGGGAGCCAATGGGATTCTAGTTCTCCTTCGATCGCGGCCGGAGGTCATCTTTAAACGGGTTCAAAAGCGGGCGGGCCAGCGACCCCTTTTACAAAAGCCCGATCCATTGTCGGAGATCAAGCGGCTCCTCGCCGAGCGGGAGCCGTTCTATCAACGGGCCGATATCACACTGGATACCTCCGATATGAAATTGGAGGATGTTGTTCAACAGATTAAAAGAAAGGTGTTGGAGATTGAAGGTCGAAAAAGTTCGTCTTAGTTTGGGCGCAAATAGTTATGACGTTATGATCGGCAACGGGATCAGAAATCGGCTCGGTCCCTATCTTCGGGCGCTCTCGTTGGGAGAGAAAGTGGCGGTGGTCACCAACCCTGCGATCGATCGGCTTTATGGTGCGGACGTCCGGAGAAGCCTTCAGACGGCGCGCTTTGTTCCGAAGATGATCCATGTTCGGGATGGGGAGCGGTATAAAAATCTGGCCGAGGTCGAGCGGATCTACGATCAGTTGATTCTTCATCGATTCGAGCGCAAATCGACCCTGGTGGCGCTCGGGGGAGGGGTGATCGGGGATATGGCCGGGTTTGCGGCGGCCACTTTCCTCCGCGGCATTCCTTTCATTCAAGTTCCGACCACCGTCGTCGCGCAGGTGGATGCCAGCATCGGCGGGAAAACCGGGGTCGATCATCCCCGCGGGAAGAATTTGATCGGCGCTTTTCATCAGCCGAAGCTCGTTTGCGTCGATCCGACCGTGCTGGCCAGTTTGCCCCGGCGGGAGTTCATCGCCGGATTGGCCGAAGTGGTCAAGTACGGGATGATCTTGGACGCCGGCTTTTTCAAATATCTCGAACGGAACGCCTCGGCGATCCTGGCGATGGATTCCGAAAAACTGTTCCATTGCATCAAAAAGTCGGCGGCGCTGAAGGCCAAGGTCGTCTCAGCCGATGAACGGGAGTCGGGGCTGCGAAAAATATTAAATTACGGCCACACCCTGGGACATGCGATCGAGACATTGACCGGCTATCGAAAATACAAGCATGGGGAGGCCGTGGCGATCGGGATGGCTTCAGCCGCGAAGCTCGCATACTTCCTCGGGATGACAGAATTGCGGTTGGTTCAGCGGCAGATCACCCTGCTTAGGGCATTCAATCTTCCGACAGAGTTGCCGAAATTAGACCCTGGCAGTATACTGGAAGTGATGGAGCGCGATAAAAAAGTGGCCGGCGGAGAAATCTTTTTTATCTTACCCGAAAAGATCGGATCGGTTCAGATCGCTCCGGTCGACAAGAAAGTGTTGAAGGCTTTCTTAAGCGCGTAAACGGCCTGGCCTGTTTTATCTTCCGTGGGAGAAACTTGGCATCCCGCTTGAGAGTAAAGAAGAAGTGGAGTCAACCATGAAGGATCACTCAATGAGAAAACAATCGGCTTCGGTCCTCCTGCTCTTGATGATTTTATCTCTTTCGGCGTGTGGCGACTCACGCGCCCCATTCGACGCTACGATTACAGGGCCGGCAGACACCACCTTCACTATAAATCCTTCCGACAGTAGGGGGCAGATTGTTAGAGCGCTCGATTTTCAGGTAAGAGACAAAACCGGAACGACGGCACTGCCCGGTGTGGAGGTGGAGTTTTTTGCAGGCGGGGGGGGCATCCTGACCGATTTAGACGGGAACCCGCTGAATACCACCGATCCGACTTATTTCAAAACAAAAACAGACGACGTTGGACTCGCCCGGGTATCTTTCGCCATCACCCTTCCCAATTGTGCTTCTGGAGCAGACGCGACCGTGAACGGAACCGTGAACGCCGCTGCGGGTGGTGCCGGTAAACAGTGGACGGGAACGTTTACTGTGAAGCAATGCTAAGAACAAAGAGGACCCCATGAGAAAATTATTCTATCCCGTCTTAACTTCTCTTCTCTTTCTTGTTTATCTGAGTGAGGGCGGCTGTTCCAGCTCTTCTGTTTCGGACTTCAATCCAAAAAATTCTTTTGCTACAAACATCGGGGGCAGCGCTTCTGCAGGCGCAAATCCTCCGGCCTCCCTGGTTGTGGCGATCACCCCCTCCAGTGGGTTGAGCGCTTTGGGAACCGCAACAGTTTCAGTCACGGTAAAAGACAGCACAGGGGCAGCCGTTGCCGACGGAACGACGGTTAGTTTTTCAGTGAGTAGTAGCACACTCGGCTCCATTACGCCCTCGGCAACCACGGTCTCCGGCGTTGCGACTGCGACCTTTACAGCGAACAACTTTGCCGGAACAGAGGGCGTCACCGTGAAGTCGGGCCAGATCAGCGCGTCGGCTTCCATCACCATCCTAGGGGCCGATGTGGGGAGTATTCAGTTCGTCTCCGCCACCCCGAATGTGATCGGGTTGAAAGGCTCCGGGCAGCAAGAAAGCTCGGTCATTACATTCGCCGTGAACGACGTGAATGGCCAACCGGTGTCGGACGGAACGAGCGTGACCTTTACTCTGTCCGGTCCTCAAGGAGGGGAAGTATTAAACCCGCTCACCGCATCGACCAGCGGTGGCGTTGCGAAAACGACCCTCAATAGCGGAACGGTCGCCGGACCGGTTCGGGTAGGTGCGAGCACTGTTGTGAAGGGGGTGACAATTTCCACCTCATCGACCGGGGTTTCCATCGGGGGCGGCGTTCCGTCTTACTCTCATTTTTCGTTTGTGACGACGCAGCATAACCTCGCCGGATTGTCCTACGTGAATCTGAAGGCAACGCTCTCTACCTTTCTTGCCGACCGCTTCGGAAATTTCAATGTTCTTCAGGGGACGTCGATTTCTTTTTATTCTGAGGCAGGAGCGGTCGACCGAAGTAATATAACCGATGCGACGGGGACGACCTCTGTCACCTTCCGAACACAAGATCCGATCCCGCTCAATCCTGTCTCAACTCAGTTGGATCCTGCGCTTTTTCCTCCAGCGACGTGGACAGCTTTATCCGGAACCGGGAATCCGCTTGACGGTATTGGAACTGTGATTGCCGTGACCCGCGGAGAGGAGTGTTTTATTGATAATAATGGAAATGGCGTCTATGATGTGGGAGTAGACACCTTTCCACCCGCTTGTGATCTGGGAGAGCCCTATATTGATTCTAATAATAATGGTCAACACGATGCCGGAGAGTTTTTTGTCGATGCCAATCATAATGGCGTCTATGACGGTCCGAATTCCACATGGGACTCTGATATTATGATCTGGAAAGAGCTTCCGATGACATTTACCGGCGGCCCGGTTCAGATTCTTGCTAATGGAAACGGTTTTAAGATTCCACTCGGCACCAGCCATAATTTTAGTGTCTGTGTCGCGGATATAAATGCCAACTCATTGATGGCTGGCAGCACTATTGATATTTCAGCCGACCAGGGGACATTGACGAACGGAGGGACCTATACGTTGTCAGATATTATATATGGTCCGACCTGTATTGACTTTACCCTTTCCAGTACCACTGCGCCAGCAAATCCCACTCCCCCGTTTAATCCTGCTAATATTACTATTACGGTCACTTGGATTGTCCCCGGTTTTAATAATGTGGTTGCGACAAGGGTCATATCGGGTACCCTTCAGTAGGAGGGTAATGAAGTCATTGCTGTTGGAATAGAAGGGGTATTGGTGGGTGGGGAACCCCCTCTGTGGTGCAACTCACTTAATTTTGATCATTATCTCATTCGGTAATAGACTTTTTGCTTTCCTCGAATAAACTTTCCCTTTAATTTTAATTTCTCCTTTGTTATACTTCCACTCTTTAGAATTTGAGTGGAAGAGGAGAAGTTGAAAGCGCTGCTTCGTAAGATTACCTGGAAAACCATTCCCGTATACATCCTCCTGGTCATCCTCATCTACTATGCTCAGCCGCGGCTGATTTCTTTTGTGGTCGGGCTTCCGTTCATCTTGTCCGGTGAGTTGCTGCGGCTTTGGGCGGCGGGGCATTTGAGCAAGAACCGGGAGGTGACCACCACCGGTCCGTATGCTTATGTGAAGAATCCGCTTTACCTTGGAACCTTTCTCATCATGGTTGGCTTTTGCCTGCTGGCGAGTCAATGGATTATCTTGGGGATCGGTCTGGTTGGCTTTTTTTCCTATTATGTTCCTTTCAAAAAGAAGGCGGAGTCAAACCGGTTGCGTCAGATCTTCGGCTCCTCCTGGGATGAGTATGACCGGAGCGTTCCCGATTACATTCCACGGCTGACGCCTTATGAGAAACGAGGGCAGCACCCGTGGGAGTGGTCTCGGGTTGTATCGAACAGCGAGCACGAAACAGCCGTTGTGACGGTGTTGGGAATTCTGATACTATCGATTCGATTCTTTCTTTAAGGAGATTTAGATCGAACTCCGGCGCTCTACATTCCGTCAATATGTGCAGAAGACCCTCCGGGAAGGATATCCCTGGAAGCCGGACGTTTATCTTTTAGAGATCGATGGAAAACAAATTATTGTCAAAGATTATGCCGCGAAGCCGTTTGTCTTCCGTTTTTTTGTCGGGGCGCTTTCAAACCGACGGGAGTCGCTGATCTACAAAAAGCTGCAAGGGTTGCGGGGCATTCCGGAGTATCTCGGCTTGATCGACCGATATGCGATCGCCGTCGGCTACATTCCCGGCCGAAATGCGTTTCAGCTCGAACCGGGAGAGTTGACCCCCCGATTCTTTGATCGACTTCGAGCATTGATCAATTCCATCCATGAGCGGGGAATTGTTCTCTGCGATCTTCGGAATATCAAGAATGTCCTTGTCGGAGATGATGGCGAGCCTTATCTGATCGACTTCGCGACCGCCTTTCAACGAGGGGGCCGATTTAATTTTTTAAAGAATGGACTCTTTCGTCTTTTTTATCAGGACGATCTTTTAGGAATTGCAAAGTTAAAACGAAACCGCGCGCCGCACCTATTGACGCAAGACGAAGAGCTCGCTTTGGAGAAGGGGGTTTTTCTCCAAAGGGAGGCGATTTTTCTAAAGCAATCGGGGCGGACGTTGCTTCGCAAACTGTTTGGTTATCGAAAGATGGAACCCCCGCGCCGGAAGCGGCCGGGAATTTATGATCCAAAGGCATAATCATCACGATGAATATGAAGAGGAATTTTGATGGGAAAAATAAAAAGAGCAATACTCAGTGTTTATGATAAAGAAGGAATTGTCGAATTTGCCCAGGGGCTTCATGCCTTCGGCGTGGAGATCCTCTCGACGGGCGGCACCTACAAGCTCCTGAAAGAGAAGGGAATCAAAGTCAAAGAGGTCTCCGAGCATACCGGCTTTCCGGAAATGTTGGACGGCCGGGTGAAGACCCTTCATCCCAAGATTCATGGCGGCATTCTCGGACGGCGGGATGATCCGAAGCATCTGGAGCAGATGAAGTCGCAGGGAATAGAGCCGATCGATCTGGTGGCGGTCAATCTTTATCCATTCAAGGCCACCATTTCCAAGCCGAACGTCACGCTGGAAGAGGCGATTGAGAACATCGATATCGGCGGGCCGACGATGCTCCGCTCCGCGGCCAAGAACTATCGCGATGTCGCCGTGATCATTGACCCGAAAGATTACGGACCGATCCTGGACGAAATGAAGCGTTTGGGGGGAGAAATCTCCGAATCGAAGCGATATGATCTTGCCAAAAAGGTCTTCTTCACCACCTCCGACTATGATCGGACGATCTTCTCCTATCTCGATGGGCGGGAAGGGAAGACGGATCGCTTCCCGGATCATCTGATTCTCCAATTCCAAAAAGTCCAGTCGCTCCGATACGGCGAGAACCCCCATCAGCAAGCGGCGTTCTACCGAGAGCCGCAGTTGACGCCGGGAGGGGTGGCCGCCGCGAAGCAGATCTGGGGCAAGGAGATGTCGTACAACAATTTCCTCGACACCCACTCCGCCTTCGAGTTGGTCAAAGAGTTCAATGAGCCGGCCGCCGTCATTATTAAACACAACAACCCTTGCGGCGTGGCCACCGGCGCGACGCTGTTAGAAGCCTACAAGAAGGCCAAGGCGACCGATCCGGTCTCGGCCTTCGGCGGGGTCGCCGCATTTAATCGATCCCTTGATGTAGAGACCGCTCAAGAAATTACCACCACATTTATGGAAGTGATCATCGCCCCGACCATTGAGCCGGCGGCCGTTCCGATCTTTCAAAAGAAGAAGGACCTGCGCGTTCTGGAGGCGGGGATCGGATCGGTCGGCGCATCGAATGCCGGTCGACTCGATTTTAGGCGGGTCGGCGGCGGGTTGTTGGTCCAAGATCATGACAGCGCGATGATTCACGATCCGAAAGAACTGAAGATTGTCAGCCGTCGCCCGCCGACTCCGGAAGAGCTCGAGGCCCTTCTCTTTGCCTGGAAGGTCTGCAAGCATGTGAAGTCGAACGCCATTATCTTCGCGCGTCCCGGACAAACGGTCGGGATCGGGGCGGGGCAGATGAGCCGGGTCGATTCGGTCAAGATTGCAACGATGAAGGCGCAAATGCCGCTCCCCGGTTGCGTGATGGCTTCGGATGCTTTTTTCCCATTCCGAGACGGGATTGACGCGGCGGCGCAGGTCGGCATCACGGCGGTCATTCAGCCGGGTGGGTCGATCCGAGATCAGGAGATCATCCAAGCGGTCGACGAGCACAATATGACAATGGTCCTCACCGGCATCCGGCATTTCAAACACTGAAGAGAATATCGCTAAGCGTAAACTGTTAATCGTTAATTGTAAAAGAGAGGTGAATGTAATTCTTTTCACGTTTAACGATTAATGTTTAACGAATAACGACATGAAGATTTTAGTCATCGGAGGCGGAGGGCGTGAGCACGCCCTGGTCTGGAAGATCGCGCAGAGCCGGCGTGTCCGCAAGCTCTACTGTGCTCCCGGAAATCCGGGGATCGCATCGCTGGCCGAAGTTGTTCCGATTGCCGTCGATCAGATTGAAGCGCTCTTGTCTTTTGCCAAGGAGAAGGGGATCGACCTGACGGTGGTCGGTCCGGAGCTCCCCCTCTCCTTGGGAATCGTCGATCGATTCGAGTCGGAAGGGCTGCGGATATTCGGTCCGCATCGCGCCGCGGCGGAGATCGAGACGAGCAAAGTCTTCTCCAAGACACTGATGCAGAAGTATCAGATCCCGACCGCCGATGCGGAGGTGGTGACGCTCGACCAGGCCGGGGAGATGGTGATGGATCTTCCGATGCCGATCGTCCTCAAGGTGGAAGGGTTGGCCGCCGGCAAAGGGGTGGTGATCGCCCAGAATCCGAAGGAAGCCAAGGAGGGGCTCGACGGATTTCGCTCGATGGGAGAGGCGGCCAAGCGGATCATCTTGGAGCGATTTCTGGAAGGGGTTGAAGCGACTTTCTTCGTGATCACCGACGGGACGGTGGCGCTGCCGCTCGCCTCCGCGCAAGACCACAAACGGATCTTCGAAGGAGACCGCGGTCCCAACACCGGCGGAATGGGGGCGATCTCTCCGACGCCGCGGATCACATCGGAGGTCGTGTCGGCGACGATGGAGCGGATCATCTATCCCACCCTGCGGGGTCTGGCGGCGGAAGGAAGAGCGTATCGAGGGGTACTTTATGCGGGGTTGATGCTGACTTCATCGGGGCCGCATGTCTTGGAGTTCAACGCCCGTTGGGGCGATCCCGAAACGCAAGCGGTTCTTCCACGTTTAAAGAGCGATTGGGTGGAGGTGATGGAAGCGGCGATCGACCGCCGTCTCGATCGGCTGCGGCTTGAATGGCGGGAGGAATCCTCCGTCTGCGTGGTGCTCGCCTCCGAAGGTTATCCCGGATCATACCGCAAAGGAGAGGTGATTACCGGCCTCGACCAAGTCGATCTTCCCGATACAATCCTTTTTCATGCCGGAACCGGCCGGCGTGGCGATGAGTGGATCACACAGGGGGGGCGCGTTCTGGGGGTGACGGCGCTCGGGAAGAATGTCGCGGAGGCCCGCCGCCGGGCCTATCAAGCGGTCGATCGAATTTCTTTCCGCGGCATGCAGTATCGAAAAGACATCGGCGCTTCCGCCATGTAGGAACACCGCCGATTTATTCCGGCGCTCCGACTCTCGTCCGATCCACCCCCTTTTTCTCATCACGCGGCTTTCATCCAATGATCGATTCGGTTCTGCCGGGTCTCGTCTGATCGACAGATTATTTTTTTGTAATCAGCGGTTTCTTGTCTCCGTTTACTCCGAGGATCTTAAAGAGGGGGTAGAGAAAGAACCGTTTGATTGCCGGACCCGCATTGCTGAAGAGGAGGGCATAACCGCCTGTTAAAAATCCGAAGACAATCAGAATAAGAGCGCCGACCAGAAGCCGATTTCCCAGAACCCATTGATCCGGGTCCGCTTGCGTCCCCGCCGCCGCGGCAAAGCGGCCCATCCCGTCAATTAAAAAAATAATTATCAGGAAGAGGTGTGTCGCTGAAAACTTTTTAAATCGCATTTCATTCTCTCCTGCTGAGTTCGAATTAAAATCCGCTCGCCTGTTGCTCAGCCTCTTCGACATGGAGCGGGTGCAGAAAGTCTCGAATCGAAACAATCCCGATGACTTTTCCATTTCGGGTCACCCCCAGGTGGCGGATTCGCTTCTGTTCCATTAAATCATTCGCGTCAAGAACGGATCGGTTTGCGTCGATGGTGACAAGGGGGGAGGTCATCGCTTCTTTCACGGAAACTGAGGCGGGGTCGATTCCTTTGGCTACGATCTTTCGAATGATATCGACCTCGGTAATAATTCCAACATAGCTTCCCTCCCGCGTGACCAGAAGGCTTCCAATTTGATGCCGCGCCATCTCTTCCGCCGCGGCGCGGATGTTTTTCTCAACGGAGACGGAATGGATCTTCGTTGACATTAATCTCTCTACGGTAGGAATCATCGGCATACCTCGTTATGAAATGAGGCGGAATCGGATTCAGTCGGTTCTCCTTTTGAGGGATAGACCAGAGGGGCCATCCAGATCCGCTTTAAATACTCTATTGTGTAAAACAGCAAAATCAATGCCGTTATAAGGGGCGCTGCAAAGTGGATAGAATGAAAGAGAAGGGCCGATGGATCCTCTTCGTTAATCGAAGAGGTGGGAAAAGGGGAGCCATTACTCTCATGGGGAATCGTATAAATTTTGTACATACTCCTCTTTGAGAAGGAGGGGCCGAGAAATCGCCGTTGCAAAGAGGGACCGACGATGGTGTCGAACGGATCTGGTCGAGAATGAGTCATACTCTTTTTTGAGATAAGAGGTAAAATTAAAAGGAAGGGATTTTAAATGGAAGGTTTTTCAAAGTCATTCTCGAGCTGATCGGATGAGAAAACAATTAATAAATCGGCTCTTTGATCAGGTCTATCGAACTTGACACCCTTCTTTCGCCTATGTTAATTTTGGCCTATTCATTCGAAGGAAGAGGTTCCATTGGGCGAGAATGGGTTGGTTACGAGAGGACCCTTTCTTCGGTCTCCGGAGCGGACAAGACGGCTTATCCATGAAGCTGAAACGCGGGGGGTCGAAGTGATCATTGCCGGCGCTGCCCATCCGGCCGGGGTCATTGCGGCCAAGACAATTCTTCCAGTGATCGGGGTTCCGATCAACTCCTCCCCGCTGAACGGACTCGATTCTCTCTTTTCAACCGTCCAGATGGCGGGAGGAATCCCGTTTGCTTCGATGGCCATCGGCAAAGCCGGTGCGAAGAGTGCAGGCATCTTCGCCGCACAGATTGTTGCCAGACGCTCCCCCGATGTCGCGAAGCCCCTTCTCTCATATAAAAAATCCCTTGCTGAGGAAGTGGAAGCAATGGGGAAACGGCTCCATGAAAAAGATCCTTCCGATTGATCCGGATCATCCGGATCAATCGGTTTTATATCATGCAGCCGCGCTGATTCGAACGGGTGGTGTGGTTGCAATTCCCACCGACACTTTTTATGGCCTGGCGGCCGATCCATTTGATTCAAAGATCGTTTCCCGTCTCTTCGAAATAAAAGGGCGTGAATCTTCCAAACCGATTCTCCTTCTGATCTCCGAATTACCGATGCTCTCTCCTTTGGTGAAAGAGATCTCCCCCCTTGCAGAAAGGCTGATGAACCGTTTTTGGCCCGGCCCGCTGACCCTGGTTTTTAAGGCGTCGAAGGATCTTCCAGATCTCTTAACCGGTGGAACGGGAACGATCGGAGTCCGTTTTCCAAATGCGGTCTTACCGATTCGTTTGATCGAGCGAGTCGGCTTTCCGATCACGGCGACGAGCGCAAATCGATCGGGGGAACCTTCTCCCGCTTCGGCGCAACAGGTCGAAAGCGCCCTCGGGACTTCGGTCGATTGCATTCTGGATGGCGGACCGTGCTCGACCCTTCCCTCGACGGTTTTGGACGTAACGACCGCCGAGCCGAATCTGCTGCGGGAGGGGAGGATTTCTGCGGAGCAACTCGCCGCCGCAATGAAGGATTAAAACATGCGTCATTTTTTTATTCGCGTCAATCTGACGACCAAACTGGTCATGATGATGCTTCTCTTGACCCTGCTGTCGCTGGTCGCCTCCTACATCTATAATGTCCGGAGTGAGAATGAATTCATCCGGAAAGTAGAGGAGAATATCGGCGATCTCTCGACCGCCATTAAGATCAGCGTGGAAGAGTTGACCAGCACGGAGCCGACCGATGAGGCGCGCCTGGCCGATTATGTGAACCGGTTAAAGAGCAAAGGGGTGAAGGAAATTTCCATCATCAGCAATGAGCAGGAGGTCATCGCCAGCTCCAACCCGAAGCGGGTGGGGTCGAAGATTGAGCCGAAGGTCGATCCGAAGCATAAAGACCTCTTTATCACGGCGAAGCTGGGCGAGGATCCGGGAGAGAGCAATCCTCGCCGGGAGTACAATCTGCTCGTCCCCATCGTGGTCGACGGAGAGCGGATGGGGTTCGTTCATGTCGATATGCACCTCGAGGACTACGGCCAGTTTTTAAAAGACAATCACCGCCGTCGCCTCATTACGACGTTCTTCATTTTCACGGTCGGGATCGGCCTCTCCTTCTTTCTCTCCGTGAAATACACCCAGCCGATCGATGAGGTGGTGCGGGCGGCGAAGAAGGTTGCGTCGGGAGATCTCTCCAAGACGCTCCCGGAGCAGCGCAACGATGAGATCGGCGACTTGACGAAGAGCTTTAACGAGATGGTCGATAAACTCCGCCGCCAAAGAGAGCTGGAGGAGCGCCTTCGGCACGCGGAGCAGCTCTCCGTGTTGGGGCAGATGGCCTCCGGCATTGCGCATGAGATTCGAAATCCGCTCAATTTAATCAACCTCAGCATCGATCACCTCCGATCGCAATTCTCAAACTGGGACGAAGTGAAGCAGAAAGAGGCCGAGGAGGTGATCTCCAACGTCAAGGTCGAGATCTATCGCCTCAACCAGATGATCGAGAATTTCTTGAAGTACGGGAAACCGCTCCGCCTTCATTTCTCCGAAGTCTGTATCGACGCGCTTTTATACGAGGTTGTTCGGCTCGCTCAGCACAAGGCGGATGAGCAGCGAATTGAAATTCGAATCGACGCCGATTCATCCATCCCAAAAGTGGATGCCGATCCGGAGCAATTGAAGACCTGCATGATCAATATTGTTTTAAACGCCATTCAGGCGATGCCGCAGGGGGGGAAGTTGGAGATCCAGCTCCGGTCGGAATCGCCCCTGCCGACCGGAACGGGGGAGAATCCGACCGACGGACGCATCGTGCTCCGCTTCAAAGATACCGGGAGCGGCATCAGCGAGGAAGATTTAAAGAAGATTTTCGAGCCCTATTTTACGACGAAGAAGTTGGGGATTGGATTGGGATTGGCCTTGACCAAACGAATCATCGAAGAACATGGCGGCGCCATCCAGGTCGAGAGTCAGCTTCATCAAGGGACCGTGGTGACGGTTCATTTACCCATCCGAAGGAGGTCCATTTGAAAAAGGGACAGATCCTTGTCATTGATGACGAGAAGTCACAGCGCGACATTTTAAAAATGATCCTGCGAACGGAGGGATACGGTGTGCAGGTCGCCGGGAGCGCGACCGAGGCGCTTCGGATGTTCGAGGAGGATGCTTATGATCTGATCTTAAGCGATTTGAAGATGCCGGATAATGAGGGGCTCTTCATCCTCGATCGTCTCTTCAAGATTAACCCGGCGGTCTGCATCATCATCATGACGGCCCACGGAACCATCGACTCGGCCGTCGAGGCGATTAAGAAGGGGGCCTTTGACTACTTGACGAAGCCGCTTGATCGCGAAGAGCTGCTGATCTCGGTCGCCCGGGCCTTTGAAAAGATCAACCTGGTTCACCAGAACAAAATGCTTCAGGAACAACTTTCGGAAAAATTCGGCCTCTCGAATATCATCGGAAATCACGTCAAAATGCAGGAGATCTTCAAAACGGTTCAGAAGATCGCGAACAGCACGGCGACCGTGTTGATCCTTGGAGAGAGCGGAACCGGGAAAGAGTTGATCGCGCGTGCGGTTCATCACAACAGCATTCGAAAAGACAAGCCTTTCCTGGCAATCAATTGTGCCGCGATTCCGGATACCCTGATTGAAAGTGAACTCTTCGGTTATGAGAAGGGGGCTTTCACCGGGGCGACGGGACGGGGCGTCGGTCTGTTCGAGGCGGCCGATGGAGGGACCCTGTTTCTCGATGAAGTCGGGGATCTCTCCCTCACGATGCAGGCTAAGATTCTCCGGACGATTCAGCAAAGAGAGATCCGGCGCGTCGGCGGGAGGGAAGAGATCAAGATCGATGTGCGGGTGATCGCGGCGACCAACAAGAACTTGAAAGCGGAGATCCAGGAGGGAAATTTCCGAGAGGATCTGTTCTATCGATTAAATGTGATCTCCATCCGGCTTCCGTCGCTTGCGGAGCGTGCGACCGACATTCCGGCGCTCACGGAGCATTTTATCGAGAAGTACAATCAGCGCTCGGATAAAAAGATTAAAGGGATCGCCCGCCCCGCGTTAAGGCTTCTTCTCGATTATCCCTGGCCCGGAAATGTGCGCCAGTTGGAGTCGACGATTGAACGGGCGGTTCTTCTCTGCGAGGGAGAGACCATCGAGCCGGAAGATCTTCCCCAAGAGATTCGGCTGAAGACCTTCACCTCCGACCGAATCCCCTTCGATATCCCGCCCCAAGGCTTCTCATTGGAAGATTTTGAAAAAGAGTTGTTGATGAAAGCGATGGAGAAGAGCAACGGCGTGATTGCCAAGGCGGCCAAGCTCCTAGGAATCAGCTATCGGACGCTGCAATATCGACTTGAAAAATTCAACATCCGGAAAGAGGACGAATCTGTTCCAAAAGGGGTATTTCCTACACCAAAAGGGAAGTGAGGCGAACCCTTTCTTTCTCTGTGATTTGTCGACCTCTCGAAAGGAAAAATAAAAACAGTGACTTGCGATGAGTCCCGTTTCGGCACACAGATTGCTCAATCGTGATGATTGCGAGGGGAACATTGAACCGAAATTGGAAATCAAATAGGAGGTAAGTAAAATGCGTAAAGCATTCGCTCTGATGCTCTCATTATTGTGTGCCGGTGCGTTCACGGCTGCCGCCGTCAAGGCGGAAGCGCCCGCCGGGGGCGGAAAGGCGCCTGCGGCCGACACCAAAGCGGCCCCGATGAAAAAGGGCAAAATGACCAGCGTGAAGGGGGAGATCACCGAGGTCGATCCGGCCGGCAACAACGTCAAGGTCAAAGAGAAAGATAAGGAGCTGACCATCAATGTGACCGATAAAACGATGATTACGGCCGGAAAGACCAAGCGCTCTCTCGCCGATCTGAAGGCCGGTGATAAGGTCGTCGCCAAATTTACCGAAGAGGATGGAAAAATGGTCGCCCGCTCGATTCGCGTGGCATCCGCTGGAAAGGGCGAAAAGAAGATGGCGCCCAAGGCCGAGGCCCCAAAACAGTAAATTGATTCAATCAAAAAAAGGGATGGGTCAAGATTGACCTATCCCTTTTTTTGATTCCTGAGTAGAGGATGTCTGCTTTAAAAAGAGATTAGGTAATTAAATGCCTTGCTAGTCGGTGGAGGGGGGGGGTGATGACGTTTCTTTGGAAGGGGCATTCCCTTTTTCATTGGACGAGGGCGACTTCCCCTCCGTTTTAGAGTCCGAGGATGAATCGCCGCTCTTCCCATTTTTCCGGGCATAATCGGTGATATACCAGCCGCTTCCTTTAAAGAGCAGGCCGGATGGAGACGAGATCATTTTATGAACCCTTCCCCCGCAGGAGGAGCACTTTTCAATCGGAGGGTCCGATAATTTTTGCAAAACCTCAAACTGCTTCTTGCATTGTTCACATTCATATTCGTAGATCGGCAAGCCAAACACCTCCTTCGATGCAAATTATTTTTTCTTTTTCAGAAGGTCGAATGACATCGAAGCGCGCTCGAATCGCTTCGGTTATGAGAGTTTGAGAATGGTATTTTTGAGCTTTTCGAGTCCTTCGTTTAAGACCTCTCTTGAAACAGCATAGGAGATTCTCAGATATCCGTCGGTCCCGAATGCTTCTCCGGGAATCGTCGAGATGCCACCCTCCTCCAGCAGAAAAGTGGCGAGATCAGTCGAATGATTGATCCGATGTCCCTGATAACCGGTTCCCATCAAACCCTTTATATTCGGAAAAACATAGAAGCTTCCCATCGGACGAGGACACCGTATTCCAGGGATCTGATTTAATCGCTCTACCACGAGCCGCCGCCGTTGGTCGAACTCATCGACCATGGTTTTGATGAAAGAGGCTCCACCCAGAAGGGCCGCGGCGGCCGCTTTCTGAGAGATGGAAGTCGGGTTCGATGTGCTCTGGCTCTGCACCATTCCCATTGCATCGATCATTTCTTTGGGACCGGCTGCGTAACCGATTCGCCAGCCGGTCATGGCGTATGCCTTAGAGACGCCGTTCACGACGATCGTTTTTCTTTTCAGCTCCAAATTCAATGAAGCGATGCTGGTGTGAACCAGACCGTCGTAAATAAATTTTTCATAAATCTCATCCGAGATGATCCATGCCGGTAGACCGAGCAGAACATCGGCCAGCGCCTCCAGGTGCTTTCCGGTATAAGCGGACCCGGTCGGGTTCGACGGATAGTTGAGGATGACCGCTTTTGTTCTTGGAGTGATGGCCCTCTTGAGTTGCTCGGGGGTCATCAAGAACTGGTCCTCTTCGCGCGTTTCGACGAAGACCGGTGTCGCGTCGTTTAACAAAACCTGATCCGGATAGGAGACCCAGTAGGGAGACGGAATGATCACCTCATCTCCCCGCTCAAAGAGGACCTGGGCGATATTGTAAAGTGTATGTTTCGCCCCACAAGAGACAATAATCTCTTTTTTGTCGTAGTCAAGGTTGTTTTCAACTTTTAGTTTCCGACAAATGGCCTCTTTGAGGTCTTCCGTTCCGGAAGGAGGGGTATATTTTGTGAAGCCTTGTTGGATGGCGCGAATGCCCGCCTCGGCAGCGACCTCGGGTGTATTAAAGTCCGGTTCCCCCAATCCGAAATCGGTAATCGCGATCCCCTTGGCAAGCATTGCTTTTGCCTTGGCCGCCATCGCCATGGTGGGAGAAGGCTTAATTTGTTGAAGACGTTTGGCAAACTTCATATCGATCCTGCTGGATATTTTTCGAGTAATTTTTCTGAGACTCCCTTGGGAACAAAAGCGGAGACATCGCCTCCGTAACTGGCCACCTCTTTGATCAGCGTCGAGGTGATATAGGAATACTCTTCGCTCGGCATCAGGAAGATGGTTTCAATCTTCGGCTCAAGCTTCCGATTCATCATCGCCATCTGGAACTCGAACTCAAAATCCGAAACGGCTCGGACCCCTCTGACAATGACCGTCGTCCCCTTTCGACGAAGATAGTTGATCAGCAGGCCTTCCAACGGCTCGACCCTCAGATGAGGGAGCCCTTCGGTTGCGGTTCGAATCATCCGGAGGCGCTCTTCAAGACTAAAAAGAGGCGCTTTCTTGGGGTTTGGTGCAACGGCGACAACGACACTTGGGAAGATGCGTAGGATTCTTCGGATAATATCGATGTGTCCATTCGTAATCGGATCAAATGTGCCTGGATAGACTGCGAGGTTAACTTTTTCAGCTTCTGCCATAGAGAGAGAGAACGGTCTCGCCGTATTTATATCGCCTTAAAAAACGGAGTTCGCCGATCGGGTCGGAAAGTTCTTTCTTGTGAAAATGTTGTATGACGACCGTTCCATTGTCCGCTATCATATCACCCTCTCCCAGCAATGGCAACGTTTTTTCGATCTCCTCTCCCTCGTAGGGAGGATCAATAAAAACAAAATCGAACGGGCCGGCTCTTCTTTTTTTCAAGAACTCGGTTGCGTCCATACAGAAAATCTCAGAGCGGCCATCAAAGGGGCTTAGCGAAAGATTTTTTTTTAGGAAGCCGACATGTTTCTTGCTCTTCTCAACGAAGACAACCGTTCCTGCGCCGCGACTTAATGCTTCTATCCCGACCGAGCCGACTCCGGCGTAGAGATCGAGAAAGGAGGCGCCTACAATCCGATCGGAGAGGATGTTAAAAAGCGCTTCCTTTACTTTATCGGAGGTGGGCCGGACACCCAACCCTGGAGGGGCATAAAGTTTTCTTCCCCTCATAGAACCGGAAATAATTCTCATAATTACCGCTTCAACCAGCAAAATAAATAGATGAATTATAATCGACGACTCATCTTAAAGCTTGTTCTTTGACTTTGATTGGAAGTTACACTATAATAACACGCCGGAGAATCTTATGAAACGATTCATTCTTTTACTCTTCCTGCTGCCTGCCTGCACTTCCGTGTCTCCTCCTCTCGCACCCCTTGAAAGGCCGCTGACTTCTGGAGCCTCCGAAATTGTTCAGGTGATCGTGAAGCCGGTGATCACCAGTGGAATCAATTCGGAAGATGAACAAAAATATGGTGTGGATCTGTCGGCTTATTTTACCGCGTTTGAGGTTCACATTATCAATCGAACAAACGAAGAGATCTCATTTGATCCGACCCAAGCGCGCCTAATCAATGGAACCGGCCAGATCAACTCCGGGTTGGATGAACAGGGAGCCGTTCAATACTATATGAACGGAGGAGGAAATACCATTTTGACGATTGTTCCGAAGTCGAAAGCAATCGTTGATGAAGAGACGCGAAAGATTGTCCGGGCTAGAATAACAGAAGGGATGATTGGACCCGGAGGGCAAAAAGAAGGGCTCCTCTTCTTTAAAAAGGTGAGCCCCGAGCATTGCCAAGAAATTGTACTCAAACTGGATGTTGCTGTCCGCGAAAGCGGAGAAAGAAAAGATTTCTCTTTCCCTTTCTCCTGTGCCAATAAGAGCTAAGGGAGGAGCGACGGAGCGGTGATCCGGTCCGAGAACCCCTTCCCTTAAATATCGTCGCTTGCTGCCGAGGTGCCGACCGGCTCAAGGAAAGGGGTGCTTTTTTTCTGGTTATCTAAAATTGTTTTATCCATTAAGGCGCCGCAATTGATGCATTTCCAGGCATGGAAAACGATAAAGAAATCTGAGAGCCGCTCCAGATACATCAGACCATCACATTTTGGACATTTCATTTTTCGCTCCTTTGTAAGTGGATGTGCCTGTATTTAGCAATCAATATGCCGCGAATGGTAACAATTCTATATATTTGAATTTACTATATTTTTATAAAGTATCTTCTGTAATAAGGTAGATAGAGCCATGAATAGTGACAAAATTTGTCAGTCTCTTGGGTAAGAATCTACCGAAAATTTCCAAATCAGAGGGATACCAAGATGGCCAGGATCAAGGATTGGCCTGCTGGAGAGAGGCCGCGAGAGCGCCTCATTAAGGAGGGGCCGCAGGTTCTTTCCGATGCTCAGCTTTTGGCGATCCTTTTGCGGACAGGATCAGATCAGGCGAATGCGGTTCAACTTGCGATTGATCTATTGGAACAATTTCATGGGTTAAACAATTTTTCAAATTTGACGATTAAAGAACTCTGTTCGATCCGAGGAATCGGTCCCGCCAAGGCAGCCCAACTCAAAGCGGCGCTTGAATTGGGGCGAAGATCGCTAGCTCCCTCTACGACAGAGCAGACAAAAATCCGTTCGAGCCAAGATATTTTTAGACATTTTGCCCCCTCCTTTCGGCATCTCAAAAAAGAGATCTTCAAAATTATCTTATTGGACCAAAAGAATAAAATCATTCGCGACGTTCTTGTTTCTGAGGGAAGCCTCACGCTGACCGTCGTCCATCCAAGAGAAGTATTTAACCCTGCCGTTCGGGATTCGGCCGCATCGGTGATCTTCTTGCATAATCATCCGAGTGGAGATCCTACGCCGAGTCACGAGGACAGGGAGTTAACGAGGCGACTGGTCGCGGCAGGGGAACTGATGGGGATTCAGGTCCTGGATCATGTCATTATTGGAGAGAATCGGTATTTTAGTTTTTCTGATTCGGGCGATATAAAAAACCTGCCTTTGCGGGTTGCCGTTTCGGAGAAATGGGCATAGAATATTATCTACGGAAAGGGAATATGAACCCACTGCTTACATTATGGTTATTGGTCCTATCGAGCACGATCATCTTGTCGGGTGTCTTTTACCTGGCCGAGAATTATTCGCATATCATCGGAAATTTCTATTTTCTGATGGGTGCGTTCTTCGGTTCATACGGCCTTTATATCCTGGTCACCTGGCTGATGAGACGTAACCGAAAGAAGCCGACGACATAATTCATGATGACGAAAGAAACACTGATCGAGCAACTCGAAGCATCGGCGGTTCTACTGGAGCTTCAAGGGGAGAACCCTTTCAAATGCCGCGCCTACACGAAAGCCGCCCGTGCGCTCGCCGAATTGGAGATCGATTTAAATGAGGCCGTCCAGAGTCGAATCCTTTTGGAGCAGAACGGGATCGGCAAAGCGATGTTTGAGAAGATTTCCAACGCCATCGAAAGCGGTCGGCTTCAATCGTATGATGAACTGAAAGCAGCCACCCCGCCCGGTCTCTTAGAGATGTTGAAGATTAAGGGGCTGGGGCCGAAGAAGATCAGGATCATCCATGATCAACTCGGGATCAAAGATCTCGTTGAACTCGAATATGCCTGTATCGAAAATCGCTTGGTCGATCTCGACGGTTTCGGAAAGAGGACGCAGGAAAAAATTTTAGAGGGGATCGCCTATCACAAAAAGCAGATCGGTTTTCATCACTGTCATACCGCCCGAAAAGAGGGAGAAGCGCTGCTCTCGCGGCTTCGGGCCAGGGAAGGGGTTGTCCGTGTCGAGTTCGGGGGGAGCCTTCGGAGGAGAAGTGAGATCGTCCAGGATATCGATCTCGTCGCCAGTTGCGATGATCCCTCCGGTTTGGTCTCCTACTTTTGTGGTTTGCCGGAGGTTGAGCGAGAAATCAGCCGAACTGAATATAAAGCAAGGGTGATCTTAAAATCGGGGATGGAAGTCGACCTCTATGTCACAACGGAAGATCGATTTCCTTACCTCCTGCATCACTATACCGGAAGTAAAGATTATCATGCCGCGTTGGAAGAGCGGGCCAGAAGATACGGAATTAAGATCAGCGAATATGGCCTCTTTCTGGATGATCATATCCTTCCCTGTCAAGAAGAGAAAGATATCTTCTCGACATTAGAGATGGAATACATTGAGCCGGAGCTGCGGGAGAATCGGGGAGAGATTGAAGCGGCCGCGCAACGTCACCTCCCGCCGTTGGTCGAAGAAAAAGACATTCGCGGGATCTTTCATATCCATACCACCTACAGCGACGGCTCGGCGTCGCTATCCGAAATGATTGAGACTGCGGAGCGGGCCGGTCTCGAATACATCGGCATTTCCGATCACAGCCAATCGGCCCATTATGCAAATGGACTCAGGGAAGATCGAATCCAAAAACAGCACGAGGAGATCGAACAACTGCGCGAGCGCTTTAAGGGAATTCATATCTTCAAAGGGATTGAAGCCGATATCCTCCCCGACGGAACGATCGACTATGATGATCGGACCCTCGCCTCTTTTGATTTTGTGATTGCCTCCGTTCATTCCCGCTTCAACATGTCTGAGAGAGAGATGACCGACCGGGTGATCCGCGCGATGAGCCATCCCAAAGTCACTTTTCTCGGACATCCGACCGGTCGCATTCTCCTCTCCCGCCAAGGATATCCTCTGGCCATCCGGGAAGTGATCGAGGCGGCGCAGCGTTACGGAGTAATTCTTGAGTTGAATGCAAGCCCATATCGACTTGACCTCGACTGGCGATATTGTAAGCTGGCAAAAGAGGCCGGAGTCCGATTGAGCATCAATCCCGATGCGCATGGGGCCGAAGGGATTTCGAATATTTCCTTCGGCGTCGGAATCGCTCGAAAAGGTTGGCTCTCCAAAGAAAACATTATTAACACCCTTCCACTGGCCCAAATCCAATCCTTTCTGATGGACAAGAGAAAATAATTTGGCTTCAGGGTTGTTCTACCTTCCGTTTTCGTCACGATGACCTCTCCTGCCTTGCTGATCCGTGTGGACCAAACGTATTCATGTATGATCGCATCTTCGCCGAACCAGATTTCGCCGGCCGATATATCAGAAGCGGCCGGCCGATGAACCTTCGGTAATAAAACAGACGCGTGCGCTGTGACTGGAAGAATGTATTTTTATTTACAGTTCGTGACAAAAATGTTAAATTACTGAGATTTTGAACCTGGAGGAAAGGTTGGCCCTTTGTTAAAGCGGTTTAGTCCTCTCTCCCTTCTACTTGCTGTCATTTTTGTCTATTTTGCCTCCCCAGGTTTTTCAGAGGACAAAGAGATCCGAATCAAGCTGATCGAGCTGAAAGGAAATAAAAAGATCGATACGGCGACGATCCTCTCGAAGATCACCCTGAAAGAGGGAGATCTTTTTTCACCGGAACAGATCCGAGAGCAGATCAAAGCGCTTTACCGCATGGGCTACTTTGATCGGGTCGAGGTGGAGACAGAGGGGTTGGAAGGGGGACTGGCCGTCACCTTTGTCGTTCACGAAAAACCTTTTCTGGTTGATGTCGTTTATGAAGGGAACCAACACCTCGACAAAGATAAGCTGAAAGAGAAAGTGCCGATCAAGAAGAATACCTTTCTTGATATGGAGGAGGTCAGCTCATATGTCGAGAAAATAAAGAAGCTCTATGAAGGAGAGGCCTATTACAGCGCAGAGGTGACCCCCGTTGTTCAGCTTGTTTCCGAAGATCAAGCCATCCTGACCTTCTTGATCAAAGAGGGAGAAAAAGCATACGTCCGAAAGGTCCGAATGAGGGGAAATCAAGCCTTCACAGAGAAGGAGTTGCGAAAACAGATCGAGACATCGAACTACTTCTGGTTGACCTCTTGGCTGACCGAATCAGGGCGCTACAAAGAAGAAACCATTGAGAGCGACTTGGAAAGGCTGCGGGAATTCTACCTCAATCACGGTTATCTCCAGGTCCAGGTGGCGCCGCCGAAAGTCGATTTGAGCGAAGATAAACAATGGTTCGATATCACTTTTACGATTGTGGAAGGAGACCAATTTCGGATTCGGGAGATTCACTATCAGGGAAACCAACTTTTTGATACCGACCGGTTGATCAGCCTGACGAAAAGCAAAGAAGGGGAGATCTTCAATCGAGGACAGATCCGGCAAGATATCATGAGCATGGTCGATCTCTACGGCGAGCGCGGGTACATCTTCGCCAACGTGGTCCCTCAATTGTCGCCGCACATCGAAGATAAAACGGTCGATGTCAATTTTCAGGTGACTGAGGACAATCAGGTCAAGGTGAGAGAGGTCAATATCACCGGCAACGATAAAACCCGTGACAAGGTGATCCGAAGGGAAATTCGCGTGAACGAGCAGGAGGTGGTGAACACGAAGCTGCTCCGGCGGAGTTTTCAACGGCTAAACAATCTTAACTTTTTTGAAAATATCGAAATCGTCCCGGAGCAGGTGGAGCCGGGCTGGGTCGATCTGAATGTAAAGGTCAAGGAGAAGCCGACCGGCTCTTTCAGCATCGGAGGCGGCTATAGCTCGGTGGATCGTTTTATCGCCACGACGGAAGTGTCACAGGGAAATCTTTTCGGAAGGGGGCAGCTTTTGCGTGCCAAAGCCGAGTATGGGAAGCGGCGAAAGACCTATAGTCTGACCTTCAGAGAGCCTTATCTTTTTGATACGGAAACATCGGGCACCACCGATCTTTTCGACAGCATCCGAAGCTTCGGCTCTTATGAGGAGAGGCGTGTCGGCGGTGATATCGTGCTGGGGCGTCAGTTCGGCGAATATGTGAGCGGCACGGTCAGCTACACCCTCGAAACGCTCGACATCCGCAACGTGACAGATGTCGCTCCCGATCTGATCAAGGAGCAGGCCCAACGGGGAAGTACGCTGACCAGCGCTTTGGGATTCTCCCTCGCACGCGATACGCGAGACTTTATTTTTGATCCGTCGAGCGGGAGCCGCAATTCCATCTCGTTTGAATATGCCGGCACTTTTTTGGGCGGTGACAACTACTATTATAAAGTGATCGGCGATACGAGTCGCTTTTTCCCTCTTTGGCGAGACCATGTTCTCTCGCTCCACGGACGGATCGGATATGCAATGGGGATCGATGGGAGGGAGCTTCCGGTGGGAGAGCGGTTTTTCGTCGGAGGGATCAATACAGTCCGAGGGTTTAAGTTTGGAAAGGCCGGTCCCATCACCAGCACCGGCGAGGTCTTGGGTGGAAACAAGGAGCTTTACTTCAATGTCGAATATCTGATCACGCTGGTTCCCGAAGCAAAAATCAAGTGGCTCTTTTTCTATGATCTCGGACGCGCATTTGATGATTCGGAGGCGATTCATCTCTCGGAACTGAGGCAAGGGGTTGGATTCGGCATCCGATGGATCTCGCCGGTCGGTCCGCTTCGTCTTGAAGTCGGAAAGAATATTCGACCAAAACCGGGAGAATCGAAAGCCCTTTTACCGGAGTTTTCGATCGGCACACTATTCTAACATCAGCGATCGGCCTGGGGAGCAACGCGGTGGGAAAGGGGGCGCCCCGGCCTCGAATGCTGTTTTTTTAAGGAGGAACAATGAGGAAATTTCTACTTTGCTCGTGGGTGGTCATCACTGTCGTAATGTCGGGGACCGCTTTCGCCCAGAATGTGAAATTCGGCTTTGTCGATGCTCAGAAGGTTCTTGAAATTTCAAAAGAGGGGAAGCGGGTCAAGGCGAATATGGAAGAGTATGTCAAGAGCCGGCAGAAGATTATCGACTTGGAGGAGCAGGAGCTCAAGCAACTGGAAGATGATCTCACCCGTCAGGGGGGCGTTCTCTCTCCGGAAGCCAAAAAAGTGAAGCAGGACGACTTTCAAAAGAAGCTGATGGAGTATCAAAAGAAGGCGACCGAGTTGAACAAGGAGGTGCAGGGGAAGAAGCTTTCCACCCTTCAGGAGTTCAACAAGAAACTCGAAGAAGCGGTCAAACAAATCGCCGAGAAGGAAGGCTACACGTTCGTTCTGGATAAGAACGCGGAAGGCGGGGCTGTGATTTATGCCAAAGACACCTTCGATATCACCGCGAAAGTGATCGAGCAGGTCGATAAGAATACCGCAAAATAATTACGATCCGGATCAGTGTGTCTCGGAGTGCGTATGGAGTGGGCGCTGCAAGAAATCGCCGATTGGGTCCACGGGACAATTTCCGGAGATCCGCATCTTCGGATTCGAGGCATCGCCTCGATTGAAGAAGCGAAGGCGGGGGAGATCACATTCCTGGCCAATCCGAAGTATGCCGCCAAGGCGAGGCAGACGCGCGCCTCGGCCATCCTGGTTCGATCCAAGATTGAAGCTTCCTGCGCTTTGGTCCTGGTCGACGACCCTTACTTCGCCTTCACCCAACTGCTCACCCGATTTCATCCTCCCCGCCGTTATCCGGAGGGGGTCGATCCCAGGGCTTCCATCGGCCAAGGGGTTATTCTCGGAGCCGGCGTTTCGATCGGGCCTTTTGTGACTGTGGAGGATCGGGCGAAGATCGGCGATCGGGTCCGGCTGGGGGCCGGGGTGTTCGTCGGCGAGGGGAGTGAAGTCGGAGAGGAGAGCCTGATTTATCCGAACGTCACGATCCGAGAGGGGGTGAAGATCGGCAAGCGGGTGATCATCCACAGCGGGACGGTCGTCGGCAGCGATGGATTCGGGTTCGCCCCTCACCGGGGGAAATATCAGAAGATTCCTCAGGTCGGCGGGGTGATCATTGAAGATGATGTCGAACTGGGCGCCAACGTCACCGTCGATCGGGCAACATTGGGATTTACGATCGTCGGCGCCGGGACGAAGGTCGACAATCTCGTTCAGATCGGCCATAACGTGGTGATCGGGGCCGACACCATCCTGGTGGCGCAGGTCGGCATTTCAGGCAGCGCTAAGATCGGCCGCCATGTCACCCTCGCCGGGCAGGTCGGCGTCGCCGGTCACCTGACCATCGGGGATAACGTGGTCGTTGGCGGAAAATCGGGGGTGACCAAAGATATCCCGTCGGGGGAGAATGTTTCCGGTTTCCCTCCGCTTCCTCATAAGACCTGGTTGAAGGCGCAGGCCTCTTTTCCCCATCTTCCTGAACTGCGTGAGAGAATCAAAGCGCTCGAGAAAGAAGTCGAAGCATTGCGACAACAGATGGCCCAACGCGATGAGAGGACCGGATAATGGATACCAAAGAGCAGATCATCGACATCGGAGAAATCCAAGAAATTTTGCCGCATCGTTATCCTTTTTTATTGGTCGACCGCATCCTTGAAATTGAACCTGGGAAGAGGATCGTCGGCTTTAAAAATGTCACGATCAATGAGCCCTTCTTCCAAGGACATTTCCCGAAGCACCCGATTATGCCGGGGGTCTTGATCATCGAATCGATGGCGCAGGTCGGCGGGGTTCTTGCTTTCAAGTCGACCAAGGGGAACGAGGGGCAATTGGTTTTCTTCATCGGGATCGACAGAGCAAAGTTCCGCAAGCCGGTTTATCCCGGAGATCAATTGCGGATCGAAGTTGAAGTCATCCAGGGGCGTCCCCCGTTCTGGAAGTTGAAAGGAATGGCCTACGTCGACGGCAAGCTCGCCGCCGAGGCGGAGCTGAAGGCGATGCTGGGTCAAGGAAACAAGGGAGGTCTTGAAAAGTGAGTATTCATCCGAGCGCCATCATCCACCCGAAAGCGGAGCTCGACTCCACGGTGGAGGTCGGTCCCTTTTCGATCATCGGCGAGCATGTTAAAATCGCCCGGGGGACCAAAATCGCGGCCCACGTTGTCATCGATGGCTGGACCGAAATCGGAGAGGATTGCACCTTCTATCCATTTACCTCCGTCGGGCAGCCCCCCCAAGACTTGAAATACAAGGGGGGAGCGACGCGGCTGAAGATCGGAAGACAGAATACCTTCCGGGAATATGTGACGCTCAATCGGGGGACGGAGCAGGGGCGGGGGGAGACGGTGATCGGCGATCGGAATTTCTTCATGGCTTACGTTCATGTCGCGCACGACTGCATCGTCGGAAACCAGGTGATTCTTGCCAACGCGGCGACGCTGGCCGGACATATCACCATCGGCGATTACGCGATCCTCGGAGGGCTCTCCGGCATCCATCAATTCGTAAAAATCGGCGCCTATGCAATGATCGGAGGCTGCTCGGCGGTCGCGCAGGATGTGCCCCCCTTCGTCAGCGTGGCGGGGAATCGCGCCAAGCTCTACGGCCTTAATGTGATCGGATTGAAACGGCACGGATTCTCCAAGGAGCGGATCGAGGCGTTGAAGGGAGCGTACAAACTTCTGTTCCGCTCGGGGCTGACCTTGCGCGAAGCGGCGAAGCAGGCGCGGGAGAAGTGGAGAGAGATGGCCGATGTCGAATTGCTGGTCTCGTTCGTAGAACAATCGGAACGGGGTATCAGTAGATGATAAATCACGTGAGGCGTTAGGCGAGAGGGGTAAAAGACAAAAAGGCGTTCCCTTTTCCCCGTGCGTCTTATCTGTTCTGAGGTTTTATGGAACCGCCTTCCTTACAAAAGATCGGTCTCATTGCAGGCAATGGACAGTTCCCGCTGATCTTTGCGGAGAACGCCAAGCGGGCCGGCCTCTTCGTGGTGGCGGTGGCCCACACGGGCGAGACCCCGCCGGAATTATCCGAAAAGGTCGATGAGATCCTTTGGATTCGGGTCGGGCAGATCGGGAAGCTGATCGCGTTCTTCAAAAAAACGGGGATATCCGATGCCGTCATGGCCGGCGGTATCCGGAAGACCCGTCTCTTCGAGATGCGCCCCGACTTTCGCGCGCTCGCGCTTCTCGCGCGCCTTCGGGAGAAGAAAGATGACGCGCTGCTCCGCGCCTTTGCCGGCGAGTTGGAGCGGGAGGAGATCCGCATCCGGGAATCAACCCTCTATCTCTCCTCGATCCTGGCGGTGGAAGGGGAGATGACCCGGCCGCTCACAAAGGGAGAGCGCGAGGATATTGAATGGGGATGGCCGCTCGCAAAGCAGATCGGCGCGCTCGATATCGGCCAGTGCATCGTCGTGAGGGACGGCGTGGTTCTGGCGGTGGAGGCGATAGAGGGGACCGACGCGACCATCCGTCGCGGAGGAGCCCTCGGCAAAGAGAGGGCGGTGGTCATCAAGATCTGCAAGCCGCAGCAGGACTTCCGTTTCGATGTGCCGGCGGTTGGACCGGGAACCATTCAGGCGATGGCCGAGGTGAAGGCCGCTGTCCTTGCGGTGGAGGCGGGAAAGACCCTTTTGCTTGAGAAAGAAAAACTCCTTCGGGATGCGGCTTCCGCGGGCATTGCCGTGGTCGGTGTCAAGGGGGCATAAATGGATCAGTCGACGCAAAAGAAAATTAAGGTGGCGGTGGTGGGGGTCGGTTATCTGGGCGAGCACCATGCCCGAATCTACTCGGAACTGCCCGATGTGGAACTGGTCGGTGTGGTCGATTTGAATGTGGAACGGGCGGAGAAGATTGCCGCCGATCGCCGCTGTGAAGCGTTTACCGATGTGTCGGCCCTCTTCGGAAAGGTCGATGCGGCGAGTGTGGTTGTTCCAACGCCGGCGCATTTCAAAGTCTCCAAGGCGCTCCTTGAAAACGGGATCGATCTCCTTCTGGAGAAGCCGATGACGGCGACCCTTGAAGAAGCAGATGAGCTTCTTGCGCTGGCCGAGAAGAGCGGAAGAATGCTCCAAGTCGGCCACGTCGAGCGATTCAATGCCGGTGTCCGAAAGCTCAAGGAAGGTCTGGTCCAGGCCCGTTTCATCGAGTGCCACCGGATGGGACCCTTTGTAGAGCGCGGGACCGATGTTCATGTGATCCTCGATTTGATGATTCATGATATCGATATTATCCTGTCATTGGTCCCTTCAGAGTTGGTCGAGATCCGCGCCACCGGTGTTCCGGTTCTGACCCCCCAGATCGATATTGCGAATGTTCGCCTTGCGTTCGCCAACGGCTGCGTGGCGAATGTGACCGCAAGCCGCGTCTCGCGGGAGCGATTGCGCAAGATCCGCATCTTTCAGCCGGAGACCTATCTCTCGCTCGATTACCTCCTTCAGGAATTGGTGATCTGCCGTCGGGTGGCGTCCCCCGGCAGTTTGCGGCCCGAGGTGACCATCGACAAGATCCAGATCGAGAAAGAAGAGCCGTTGAAGGCGGAGTTGAGCGCCTTTATTCAGGCGGTCCGAACGAGATCGGTGCCGAAGGTCTCCGGAGAAGACGGACGGCGGGCGCTTGCCGTGGCGCTTCAGGTCGTCGATCTTATTCAAAAAGGGAATGGAGAGTAAAGTCAGGGTTAGATGAACGCGGGGTAAGGGATAGGTTTTCACCCCCTCTTCCCTATCCCTTTCTCTCTTTCTTCTCTACCCCTTACCCGTTTTCGTATGGTGAATGGACTTTCCAAAGCACGCCGTCTGATGATCGTCGCCGGCGAGGCGTCGGGCGATCTGCATGGCGGCGCATTGGCGGAAGCGCTTCTTAAACGAGATCCTTCGCTTCAGATCGTCGGATTCGGCGGAAATGCCATGCGTCGCGCCGGGGTTGAAATCCTCTTCGATGTTTCGAAGCTGGGGGTTGTCGGAATTTTTGAGGTCCTGGTCCATTTGAAGTCGGTCTGGGCGGCGTATCGACTCGCGGTTCAAATGCTTCGGAAAGGAATGGATCTGTTGGTCCTGATCGATTATCCCGATTTCAATCTTCGACTGGCCAAGGCGGCCAAGCGTCTCGGCGTTCCGGTCATCTACTATATCAGCCCGCAGATCTGGGCGTGGCGATCGGGTCGGATTAAGACGATCGCCGAGCGGGTCGATCTGATGCTGGTCATTTTTCCATTCGAGAAGCAGATCTATACCGAAGCGGGCGTTCCATGCGAGTTCGTCGGCCATCCCTTGGTCGATGAAGTTGCATCGGTTCGGCTGAAGCATCCTTCAAAATCGGCCTACCTCGAAGGGGTTGGGTTTTCCACCTCCGGGACGACCGTTGGCATTCTCCCGGGGAGCCGCCGGCGGGAGGTCTCTTCGCTTCTCCCTGAAATGCTTCAGGCAATGGTATTATTGTCAAAAGAAATTGCGAATCTCCAGATTCTGATCCCGGTGGCCCCTTCCCTTTCAAAGGAATGGGTGGCCGGTCTGGCGCAGCATTATGCTGTGCCGATCCGATGTGTCGAGGGGGAGTTTCAGGAAGTGTTGCGAGCCTCGGATGTCATCGTCGTTGCGTCCGGAAGTGCGACATTGCAAGCGGCCCTTGCCCGGACGCCGATGGTGATCGTCTATAAACTCTCCCCCCTGACCTATTGGATCGCGCGGCGTCTGATTCATCTCAAGTCGATCGGCTTAGTGAATATTGTCGCCGGAAAACCGATTGTGCCGGAGTTGATTCAGGGGGATGCGTCGGCTGAGCGGATTTCCGCGGAAGTCGGCCGCCTTTTGAGAGACGATGAGGCGCGTGAACGGATGAGACAAGCATTAAAGGAGGTCGCGGATCGACTCGGCGCCGCCGGGGCATCGAACCGAGCCGCGACGATCATTTTGGAGAGACTGAAAAGCCGTCAGGCGTGAGGGATGGAAGAGAAGGGATAAGAGAAAGAGATAGGGGATAGGGGATAGGGGGTAGGCGATCGGTTTGTACCCCTTTATCCCCTACCCCTTACCTCCTTTTTTGGGGCCACCTTCTGTGTTCTGGACTTTATGAAGCTCTATCTTCGACTGCTTGATTTTTTGAAACCCTACCGCTGGATGCTGGCCGGCGCATTCGCTTGCAGCGCGATGGTCGCCCTGATGACGGCGGCCTATGCCTGGTTGGTCCGCCCGGTTTTGGATGACGTGTTTATTCGCAAAGACAGCACCATGCTGATGATTCTACCGATCACAATCATCGTGGTCGCCTTTTTGAAGGGGGTCTTCAATTACGGTCAGGCCTACCTCATTCGGTATATTGGCAATCGGATCATCGCCGATATCCGAAAGAATCTTTATCACCATATCGTTCTTTTACCGGTAGGGTTCCATTCCAAAAACACCACCGGAAGTCTGATGTCGCGCGTCGTCAATGACGTCGGCATGATGCAGACGGCGGTCTCGACCGTCGTAAAGGATCTCTTCCAGCAGACATTGACGATGATTGCGCTGATCGGGGTGATCTTTTATCAGGATTGGCGGCTTGCCCTTGCGGCGGTATTAGCGCTCCCCTTGGCCACCTATCCGATGATCCGGGTCGGAAGGCGCCTTCGGAAGATCGCGCGGATCGGCCAGGAGAAAATCGGCGATTTGACCAGTGTGCTCCAGGAGACCCTGGCCGGAATTCGGGTCGTCAAAGCTTTTGGGCGGGAAGATTTTGAGGCCGAGCGATTCAATAATAAAAATCTAAATTATTTCAAAACGATCATGCGGGCCACCTCGGTCTCGGAATTAACCACCCCGATGATGGAGACGGTTGGCAGTATCGGCGCGGCGGCCATTATCTGGTATGGCGGCTATCGGGTGATCCACGATCAACTCACGCCGGGCACTTTCTTCTCATTTATGGCCGCCTCGATGATGATGTATGCGCCGATGAAGGGCCTCAGCTCGGTGAACAGCGTCCTCCAACAGGCGCTGGCCTCTGCGGAGCGGGTCTTCGCCATTATGGACGAGAAGAATGAGCGCGAGTTGGATACCGGCCACCGAAAGGTTACGACCCTGCGCGGGGAGATCGAGTTTAGGGAGGTCTCCTTTCATTATGACGGCATTCAGTCGGCGGCCCTCTCGGACATCAACCTGAAGGCGCGGCCGGGGGAGATGATCGCGTTGGTCGGGAGCAGCGGCGCCGGCAAGACAACGTTGGTGAATATGATTCCCCGATTTTATCAACCGCAGAGCGGAACAATTTTGATCGACGGCATCCCCATCCAGGAAATTCATCTCGGCTCCCTCCGAAATCAGATCGGAATCGTCAGCCAAGAGGTGGTCCTCTTCGATGATACGGTCCGATGGAACATCGCTTACGGTCTTGACCTCGTTTCGGACGAGGAAATTATTCAGGCGGCGGAAGCGGCCTACGCCGATCTCTTTATCCGAAAAATGCCGAAGGGGTATGACACCGTTCTAGAGAAAGGGGGGGGAAATCTCTCCGGGGGAGAGCGCCAGCGCCTTGCGATCGCGCGCGCCCTCCTCAGAAATCCGCCGGTTCTGATTCTGGATGAAGCGACTTCCGCGCTCGATGCCGAATCGGAGTTCATCGTGCAGAAAGCGCTGATGAATCTGATGAAGAATCGGACCACGTTCGTCATCGCCCATCGCCTCTCGACGGTTCAGCGGGCGACCTGCATCATCGTGATCGATCAGGGGCGGATTGTGGAAATGGGCCGGCATGAGGAGTTGATGCGGCGCGACGGCCCGTACCGGAAGGTCTATCAGATGCAGTTTCAGCACGCGGACGGAGGGGCCGCGACGCCAGGTTTGGGAGAGATCACCGAATCTCTCTCCGAAGGGCGCAATGGGTAACCGGGGAGTCGGGTCGGTCGGATGAAGCGGCTTCTTTACGGCATCTATCAGGTAATGATCGTTGCGTCGTTGCCGCTTCTCGTTCTCTGGCTTCTACGGCGCCTTGCCGGCCGCCCCTTGTATCGGGAAGGGGTGATGCAGCGGTTCGGCCGATATCCGCGCGATTTTTTCAAATCGCTTGAAGGAAGACGGGTGATCTGGGTCCACGCGGTCTCGGTGGGGGAAGTGATCTCCTCGGATCTGTTCATCCAGTCGCTTCGCCGCCGGTATCCTGACGCGGGGATCGTTTTCTCGACCACGACGCCGACCGGTCAGGCGGCGGCCCGCCAGCGCCTCAAAGGGGTCGACCGCTTTATCTACTTCCCGTTCGATCTTCCGTGGGTGACCCGTTCGGTGATCGAGCAAATTTCCCCCGTGCTCTTCATCTTCTTGGAGACGGAGATCTGGCCCAATTTCCTTCGGACCCTTTCGAGGCGGGGGATCCCTTCGATCCTGATCAACGGGCGTATTTCGGAGAAAGGATTCCGTCGTTACCGTTGGGTCCGCTTCTTCCTCTCCACGGTCTTGGAGGAGGTCTCTCTCTTTCTCATGCAGTCGGAGCGGGATGCCGAGAAGATCCGCAGCCTGGGGGCGCTGGCGGATCGCGTGATCCGGACGGGGAATATGAAATATGACCAGGCCGCGGGAAAGGCGGAACCGATGGCCGATTCCGGGCCTCGGATTGCGGAATTAAGGGAAAGGATCGGCCTTCAGCCGAATGAGAAATTGATGATCGCCGGGAGCACCCATGAGGGAGAAGAGGAAGCGGTTCTCGACGCGTATCGGATCATCACCGAGGCGATTGGTCCGATCAAGCTTCTGATCGCCCCGCGACATTTGGAGCGGCTGGAAAAGGTCGAGACCCTCTTCGCGGCGAGAGGAATGACTTTCATCCGGAAAACAGCACGCCTTACCCTTCACGCCTCACTTCTTCCTTCGGTTGTGCTTCTCGACACGATCGGGGAGCTCGATCAATATTATGCGCTGGCCGATCTGGTTTTTGTCGGAGGAAGTTTGGTCCCGGTCGGCGGACATAATGTCCTCGAAGTTGCGGTCCATCGAAAGCCGGTTTTTTTCGGTCCGCAGATGTCGAACTTCAAAGAGATTGCCGAGCAGCTCAAAGGATCGGGGGGAGGCATTGAGATTGCCGACGGAAAAGAGATGGGACGCCAGATGAGCTGGCTGATGCAGCATCCCGACGAGATGAAAAAGCGGGGGGAGAGCGCATATCAGGTGGTTCTGGCGAATCGGGGGGCGGTAAACCGAAATTTAGAACAGGTTGTGCGGTGGCTCAGAAATTAAAATATGAGCAGAGCGAATCCCGCCGCAAAGTGCCGTTGTGGAGATGGGTCTGGAACAAAGGGAGGGGCGCGTCCGAAGCGATCCTCTTCCCTTTTTCAATTCTTGCTTCTCTTTATGGTCTGACCTGTCGCCTGCGGATATTACTTTACGAGAAGGGAATGCTGCATCGAAAAAAGGTCGACTGCCTGGTGGTGAGCATCGGCAACCTGACGGTCGGCGGAACGGGAAAGACGCCGGTGACGATCTTCCTTGCCGAAAAATGGCAGATGCTCGGATACGCGGTCGGGATTGTCAGCCGCGGCTATCGCGGGACCTATAAAGGCCCGCTTCGGCTGGTTTCCGACGGGCAGGAGATTTTGGAAAAGCCGGAGAGCGTCGGGGACGAGCCTTATCTGATCGCCGAGCGTCTCAAGGGAGTTCCGATTCTCGTCTCCTCGGATCGTTACAAGGGTTGCCGGTGGCTTTTGGAGCGGTTTAAGCTCGATGTGATTTTATTGGATGACGGCTTCCAGCATATTCGGCTTCATCGCGATCTTAATCTCCTTCTCGTCGATGCGACCAATCCCTTCGGGAACGGGGCGCTTCTTCCAAGGGGAACGCTTCGAGAGCCACTCTCCGAGGTGCGGCGGGCCGATGTGGTGATTTTTACCCGCTCCGAAGATGAAGCCGACGCGTCCGAGTGGATTAGTGAGATCGAGCGGTTCGGACGGCCTTGTATTCGAACCACCTTTCACCCGACACAGCTGATCCGGCTACGGGACGGTGCGATGCGGTCCCCCACCGCGCTGATCAACGAGCCGGTCCTCGGCTTCTGCGGGATCGGCAATCCCGACTCGTTCGCGATGCTCCTGAAGCGGCTCGGGGCCGACCTGCGCGATCAGATGGTCTTTCGGGATCACTATGGTTACGCTCCCTCCGACATCGAGAAGATTCGGAAGCGGGCCGACAGCATGGGAGTCAAATGGGTGGTCACGACCGAAAAAGATGCGGTTAAAATAAAAAAGCTGCTCCCGAAAGATTTCGAGGTGTGGGCCCTTCGGGTCGATATTACTTTTTGGGAAGCGCAGGCAAAGTGGGAGCCGCTTCTTTTTAATGCCAGACCGACGTTGCGATCGATGTAGGTCGTCCGATGAGATGGAAAGCGGAATATCTCCTGGCCCTTTTTTTCATTCGTCTCATCCAGCTGCTTCCTCTCGAAGTCGCCGTTCGGGTGGGCGCGCTGATCGGGCGGCTCTTTTATCGGTTCGATCGTCGTCATCGCGCGATCGCATTGGAAGGGCTCCGCGCCTCGCTCGGCGATGAAAAGAGCGAGCCGGAGCTGGAGCAGATCGCATCGGAGGCGCTCCAGAATTTGGGAAGATCGGTCGTCGAGTTTGCCTGGGTTCAATCGCACGGTCCCGACGAGCTGATGCGTCGGACGACGATTGAGGGACTGGAGCATTATACCGCCGCGGAGAGAAATAAAAAGGGGATCATTTTTCTGACGGCCCATTTTGGAAATTGGGAATGGATGGCGACCTCTTTTCCCCTCTATGCAAAGTCGACTTATGTGGTGGCGCGGCCGCTCGATAATCCTTATCTGAATCGGATGATCAACGCCTGGCGCGAGCGATACGGAAATAAGGTGTTGAATAAAAGATCTTCCGCGGCGGAGATGATGCGGCTTTTGAAGGCCGGGGAGGCGATCGGCATTCTCCTCGATCAGAACACGGCGGAAAGCGAAGCGGTGTTCGTCGATTTCTTCGGAAGACCGGCGGCGACCCACAAGGGGATGGCGATCTTGGCTCTTCGGACCGGGGCTGCCGTTCTGCCGGCCTTCAACATCCGGGAGGAAGGTCGATGTCGCGTGATCATCCAAAAACCGTTGGACATTGTGCGGACCGGGGATCTGGAGAGAGATATCCGAGAAGCGACTGCCCTTTTCACCCGGGCGATCGAGTCGGCCGTTCGAAGCCGCCCCGACCACTGGTTGTGGGTTCATCGCCGATGGAAGACGCAGAAGACCGAGAGGAGACGTGAATCGTTATTCGTTAAACGTTAAATGTGAAAAACAGAAGGAAAATGCCTTTTCTTTTACGATGAACGAAGAACGAATAACGAGTGTTATGCCTAAGAAGATTCTAGTCCGGGCGCCGAATTGGATCGGCGATGCCGTCATGGCGATTCCAACCCTCTCGGCGCTCCGCGCCCGCTTTCCGGAGAGCCGGATCACGCTGCTGGCAAAGCCTCCGGTGGCGGCCCTCTTCGAGCATCATCCGACAATCGATCGGCTGTTCGTCTATGAATCGCCCGGCCCCCATGCCGGGTTGGTCGGGCTGTGGCGCTTGGTCCGCTCGATTCGAGAGGGCCGATTCGACCTCGCTTTTCTTCTTCAGAACGCATTTGAGGCGGCGCTGATCACCGCGGCCGCCGGAATCCCACGGCGGGTCGGCTATGCCGCCGACGGCCGCCGTTTCCTACTGACCCAATCGCTCGAGAAAGAGTCGGCTCCCCGGCATCAGCGGGAGGCCTATCTTTACCTGATGCGACTGCTCGGCCCGGTTGAAGCGTCGGAGCGAAAGCCGTTTCTGGTGATCACCGAAAAAGAGAGGCAGGCGGCGTCGGATCTCCTCTTTTCGGAAGGAATCGCCCGTTGGGATCAGGTCATCGGAATTAATCCCGGAGCAGCATATGGCTCGTCGAAGCGGTGGGACGCCGCGCGGTTTGCCGCGGCGGCCGACCGCCTGCAGGAGCGGCATCCGGTCAAGGTCCTGATCTTCGGCGGTCCGGCGGAGGTCGCCCTCGCGGAGGAGGTTCGGCGCAACATGAAGCGCCCAGCCACCATTGTTGCGGGGAAAACGACGGTCCGGATGATGCTGGCGCTGATCGCGCGTTGCCGTCTTTTCATCACCAACGATTCGGGCCCGATGCACATCGCGTCCGCATTCGGGGTTCCGGTTGTAGCGGTGTTCGGTCCGACCGATCCCGAGGCGACCTCCCCGGCCGGAGAGGACGATCTGATCATCCGAAACAAGGTCGATTGCGCCCCCTGCACCCACCGGGAGTGCCCGATCGATCATCGCTGCATGACCGGCGTGTCGGTCGACGCCGTCGTGGAGGCGGCCGAGCGACAGTTGGCGCGCCTCGGGCGACGTAGGATCGCCGTCTTCCTCGATCGCGACGGAACGATCAATCAAGACGTCGGGCACATCGGAACGATCGATCGGTTTGAAATGATACCCGGGTCGGCGGAGGCGATCGCGCGGCTGAATCGGCTCGGTATCCGGGTCATCATCGTTACGAACCAGTCGGGGGCGGCGCGCGGGTACTTTACCGAGGAGCAGATCGGCGAGGTCCACCGACATCTGCGGCAGATTCTCTCAACCGTCGGAGGACATCTTGACGCGATTTACTACTGCCCGCACCATCCCGAGATCGCTTCCTGCGTCTGTCGCAAGCCGGAGATGGGGATGATCGAGCGGGCGATCGCGGAGAATCGGATCGATCTTTCCGGTTCGTATGTGGTCGGCGACAAGCCGCTCGACATGGGCCTGGCGCGGGGGGGGATGAAAGGGGTGCTTGTCCGTACCGGACACGGCGAAGCGTCGTTGCGGGAGATGATGCAATCGGGAAAGAGACCCGATCATGTGGCTGATGATCTCGCCGCGGCGGTCGAGTGGATTTTAGAGGATCTGCAGAAGAGAGAATGGATCGCGGAATGAAGCGGGACCCCTTTCAGAAGATCCTCATCATTAAGCCGAGCTCGCTGGGGGACATCATCGATGCTCTCCCCGCGGTGGGATCGATTCGCAAGCAGTATCCTTCGGCATGTATCTCCTGGCTGGTGAAATCGGAATGGGGGTCTCTCTTGAACGGGCATCCTTTCATCGACGAGGTAATCGCCGCTCCCTTCGCCTGGAGGGGGATCTCGCGGTTAATCGGCGCGGTCCGGCGGCCGTTCGATCTGGTGGTCGATCTCCAGGGACTGCTGCGCAGTGCTTTGTTGGGCGCTGCGACCGGCGCTCCGGTCCGGATCGGGTTCGCATCGGCGAGGGAAGGAGCCTCTCGATTCTATACCGATCGGGTGACCATTCCGGAGCGGACGGTTCATGCGGTGGATCGATATCGGGAGATCGCCCGGGCGCTCGGCTGCGACGTGAGCCGGATCGATTTCGGCATTCCGATCTCGAGGGAGTCGGCCGCAGGGATCGACCGCCTCCTCTCCGGGGTTGGCTTTTCGCCGTCGGATCGCTTCATTGCGATTCATCCGACGGCGCGCTGGGAGAGTAAAAAGTGGATGCCGACACGGTTCGCCGATCTGGCCGACTGGCTGATTCGAGAGAAAAGGAATCCGATCATCTTTGTCGGGAGCAAGGGGGAGCGGGAAGAAGTCGAACAAATTGTTCGGAGGATGAAGCAGCCGGCGATCAACGTAGCGGGAGAGACGACCCTCTCCGAATTGGCGGAGCTGATCCGTCGGGCGGAGTGCTTCATCTGCAACGACTCGGGCCCGATGCATCTCGCGGCCGCGATCGGCACCCCGGTGGTCGCCCTCTTCGGACCGACCGATCCGAGCAAGATCGGGCCGTATGGAGCCGGGCACAAGATCATTCGAAAAGAGATCTCCTGCGCCGGCTGCCATCGAGACCGCTGTGTTCGAGACAATGAATGCATGCGGGCGATCTCTGTCGAGGATGTGATCGAGACGATAGAGAGATGAGTCTTTCTCAATTGATGGAGGACGCAATGGCGATTAACAAAGATCTACTCGAAATCCTGGCCTGCCCCAAGTGCAAAGGGGACATTCAGTTGAACGACAAGGGGGATGGGCTGGTCTGTCCCAAGTGCAAGCTGCTCTATCCGATTCGGGAAGACATTCCGGTGATGCTGATTGAGGAGGCGATCAAATTACCTTGACGAAAAATAAAAGGGCTTGATCTGCATTGCGCATCGTGAAAGGGTTGTTTCTACTCACAATCGATTCAGAAGCGCTCCGCCTTTGTTCGCGCGGCTGCGTTTTCGCGAGGGGCCCAATCAATTTTCGGAAGAGCCTTTTTCATCTTCGGCGGAGGATCTATAATCCCTTCTGATTTGGAGGGATCAACCCGCTTCCTCCGGCGCGTTTTGCAGCTTGCCGGAGGCCGAATTCCCTCCTTTGTTTCTGTTTAAGGCGGAGATAAGATCCCCTTGTTTCCCTGGGAGTTATTTTTCCTTGAAGTTCTTCTAAACTGAAGATAAAATAAAGAAATTTTGCGACATGAGGAGCGTGTTGGGAAGGGAGCTTTCAATAAGGAGTCTCATGCATGGCTGAGAGGATCCGCCATTTGATCGGTTATAACCGGCTTCCGCTCAGTATCTTTTTGGGGGGCGCTTTTTTCTTTCTCTCCTCTCCATCGGCTTTTTCGCTGGCGGCGGGAATCCCATTTGTCCTGTTGGGCGAGGCGCTTCGCGTTTGGTCGTCTGGATATCTCGACAAGAATGTGGTTCTGCAAACCAACGGTCCTTATTCGATCACACGGAATCCGCTCTACCTCGGGAATTTTTTGATCGGGTTCGGTTTTGCTTTGATCGGAAACAGTATGAATGCCGGACTATTGTTAATCGGTGGGCTCTCCCTCATCTACATCGCCACCATCTTAGAGGAAGAGAAATATCTGACTCAACGCTTCGGCAGGATGTATGATGTGTATGCGCGCCAAGTTCCCCGTTTTTTCCCCCGCTGGTCACGGCCCCAAAAGGGAGAATTCCGTTGGGAGAGAGTCTTGGCCCACCGTGAAATGAATACGTGGGTCGGGATTATTGGAGGGATTCTCCTCTTTTTAGCAAAATGGATGTGGATTTGATTCATCTCGGTTCTCCCGATGTCTAAAGTATCAGTGACCATTATCACTCTGAACGAAGAGGCTAACCTGAAGGCATGCCTTGAGTCGGTGGGGTGGGCGGATGAAATCATTGTGGTCGATTCTCAAAGCGAGGATCAGACCGTCCAAATTGCGCGCGCATTTGGCTGCCGCGTCTTCGTCAACCCTTGGCCGGGGCATCAAGAGCAAAAAAATGTAGCGGTCGATCATGCTTCCCACGATTGGATCCTCAGCGTCGACGCGGATGAACGGCTGACGCCGGAGATCCAGCGAGAAGTTCGGAAAATCATTTCCGATTTGAACAGTCTGGATGGGTATGCTTTCCCGCGGCGGAACTATTTCCTGGGAAAATGGATGCGGCATGGGGGCTGGTATCCTGACCGTGTCTTGCGCCTATTTCGAAAAAGCAGGGGGCGATTTGGCGGAACGAACCCACATGACAAGGTCATCATCCCTTCGGGTCGGGTGGGGCATATTTCCTATCCGATCATTCATCTCACCTATACATCTCTCGATCAGTACCTGAAGAAGCAGGACTCTTACAGCCGGATCGGTGCCGAAGAGCTTTTTAAAAAGGGTCGGATGAAAAAGGTCACCCCCCTTTCATTGACAGGGGGATTTATCGGTAAATTTCTGGAGACATACCTCTGGAAACTCGGCTGTCTCGACGGTCTTCATGGTCTGATCGCCTCTTTGGGAGGAGCCTATTTTGTGATGCTCCGCCGTGCGAGAGTCTGGGAGCTGAACCGAGGCGGCCAATGAAAGTCAGCGGATTTACTTTCTGTCGGGATGCGGTCAAGTTCGATTACCCGGTGGTCGAATCGATCCGATCGATCCTCCCCCTCGTCGACGAGTATGTCGTGAACGTCGGAAAGTCGGACGACGGCACCCGGGAGCGGATTCAATCGATCGGAGATCCGAAGATCCGAATCATCGATTCTGTCTGGGACGAGTCGCTTCGAAAAGACGGGCTCATCTTTTCCCAGCAGACCAACATCGCTCTCTCCCACTGCTCCGGCGATTGGGCGTTTTATCTTCAGGCCGACGAGGTTGTCCATGAGGCCGATCTCCCGCTCCTGCGAGAAGCAATGGAGCGATATTTGGAAGATCCGAAGGTCCTCGGTCTGATGTTCCGCTACCTTCATTTCAAAGGGGACTACTGTTCCATCGACCCCTGGATGTATCGCCGCGAGATCCGGGTCGTCCGTAACAACGGAACGGTCCGCTCTTGGGGGGATGCCACCGGTTTTGCCCGGGTGGAAGAAGGGGGTGAGAAAGGGCTCAAACAGGAAGCGGACCGCTGGCGACCGAGCGGCGCCCGTATTTTTCACTATGGGTGGGTCAAGGACCCGAAGACCCTCGTCCAAAAAAAGCGGACCCAAATCGCGTTCCATCATGGCGATGCTATCCCGGAGAGGGATCGCTCTTTTTTCCGCAGCGAGACCTATACGTTTGACAAGTACGACATCTTAAAAGAATTTCGGGGAAGTCACCCTGCGGTCATGGCCGACCGGGTGAGCCGGTTCACGCGGTTGTCCGCGCGGAGGAGCCGCTGGCTCAATATCCGTTTTTACAAGGAGATCTTTCGGCATGGCTTCAAAGGATAGGCCGACCGTGTCGGCGGTGGTCATCACGTACAATGAGGAAAAAAATATCCGCTCCTGCCTGGAGAGTCTTCAATGGGTCGATGAGATCATCGTGGTCGATTCCGAAAGCCGCGACGCGACCGTCGACATCGCCCATGCTTTCACCGACCGGATTTTTATCCGTCCCTGGCCCGGGTTTCCCGCGCAGCGCAATTTCGGGATTTCCCAGGCGACCGGGGAGTGGATTCTCATTCTTGACGCCGACGAACGGGTTTCGCCGGAGGCAAAAGAGGAGATCTCGGACTGGTTGAGCGGTCCCGAGGCGGCTCGGTGCGCGGCAGCGCAGGTTCCCCGCAGGAATTTCTTTTTCGGGAAATGGCTTCGCTTCGGCGGCGCCTATCCCGACCTGCAGTGGCGGCTTTTTAGGCGAGGGAAAATCCGCTATGATGAGCAATCGCTCGATACCCCACTCATCGACGGTCCCTGCGCGCGGCTCTCTTCTCCGTTCGACCATTACACCGGGGAGCGGATTGCCGATCGCATTCGAAAGATTTATCGGGAGACCGACCACAAGGCGCGGGAGCGCCTGACCCGTAAGCGAAGGGTTTATTGGTATGATCTCCTTTTTCGGCCGGCCGCCGCTTTTTTTAAGACATATATCCTGAGGCAGGGGTTTCGGGACGGGATTGAAGGCTATCTCTACGGCGCGCTGATCGGTTTTTACACCTTTGTGCGCTATGTAAAGCTCTGGGATCTCACCCGTGGATAATCCGCTGAAAATCCTCTACGTTCACCGCTCCGCGGGAAGGACGTACGGCGGAGCGCTGGTCGAGCTCCTGCGGGTTCTGGAGCGTCTTGATCGGGGCGCTTTCGAGCCGAGGGTTCTCCTCTCTCTGGAAGATTTTCATGCGGATCTTTTTCGTAAAATCGGGGTTCGAACGATTTGCCTTCCCCTTCCGTCCTTTCGGAAAGGGAAGTCTCTTCCCAAAATTCCCTTTGTATTATATCGGCTGGTCCGATTTTTGAGGAGAGAGGGGATCGATCTGGTCCATGTGAACGATGCGGATGATGCGGCCCTTCTGATTCTCGCCTCCAAATGGGTCGGGATCCCTTGTTTAGTCCACGCCAGAAGTGAAATGGAGCCGAAGAAGTTCAAGAAGCTCCGAGTCCACCGCGCAGATCGGGTCTTGGCGGTTTCCGAGGCGGTCCGGCAGGCGGCGATCTCGGGTGGTGTTGAGGAGAAGCGGGTGCGGACCTCCTACAGCGGCTGCGATCTGGAGAAAATTGAGAAAGAGGCCGCTCTTTTCTCCGTCCGCGAACGCTTTGGTCTCCCTTCAGACGCGCTCCTCGTCGGGAGCGTGGCCAATATCGCCCCCAAAAAAGGGCTCCACTATCTGATCGAGGCGTGCGCCCGGGTGTCAGATCCCTCCCTCTTCTGCGTCATCGTCGGGGCCGACGACCACGGGATGCAGAAAGATCTGGTAGCGCGGGCCGACGCCCTCGGTATTGGGCATCGGGTGCGCTTCGTCGGTTTTCAGGAGCGGGTCATTCCTTTCATCGCGGCGATGGATCTCTTTGTCCTTGCATCGGTCGATGAAGGTTTTGGAATCGTTTTGCTCGAGGCGATGGCGTTGGGGAAGCCGGTGATCGCGACCGAGGTTCACGGTCCGCCGGAGATTGTCCTTTCCGGAAAGACCGGATTTTTGGTCCCTCCGGCTGATTCAGATGCCCTGGCCAAGGCCATTACTTTACTTGCACGAAATGCCGACCTCAGAGAGGAGATGGGGAGGGCCGGTCGAGCGCGGGTGTGGGAGCGGTTTACTTTGGAGAGACAGGTCCGGGAGTGGGAATCGATCTACCGATCGCTGCATCAAGAGAGGGGGAGATGATCGACGACCGTTTCAATCCCGATCCAAAGCCCCAGGCCGCTCCCGGCGTCCACGAAAAGGCAATCGAAATTTTTCTGACGGGGAAGGGGATCGACCGGAACGTGTTGGACCTCCCTTGCGGGGAGGGAGCGATGGCGCTCTCGCTGCTGGAAAAAGGCTACAAACCGGTCTGCGCCGATATCGAGCCGCAGCACTTTAAGATTCCGGGGCTCTCCTGCGAAAAGGTTGACCTCAACCAACGGCTCCCCTTTCCGGATCACACCTTTGATGATTGGATCTGCATCGAGGGGATCGAGCATATCGAGAATCCTCATCACCTTGTCAGGGAGGCGCGGCGGATTCTCCGGCCCGGAGGGCGGCTGATCATTTCGACCCCAAACACCCTCTCGGTGAAATCGCGATATTTTTTTCTTCGATTCGGCTATCCGGTTCACTTCGACCTGATGATGAAGAAAGAGCAGGAAATCGGAGGGCGGCTGACGATCCAGCACCTGAACCCGATCTCATTTATTGAGCTTCGGTATATTCTGGATGAAAACGGATTTGCCGTCGGACGGATCGAGGCGAACAAGTTCGAGCGTCGCCATCCGCTCCGAAACGCCCTGATCAGCCGTCTCTTGGTTCCGAAGCGGTCGCTGAAACAGGATAGCCCCGAAGAGGGGGCGTTGCGCCGCCTTCTTGCTTCCAAGGTGTTGCTTTACGGCGAGATCCTGCTGGTGGAGGCGATCAAGAAATAATGTTACGGATCCTTTATACCATTGAGGAGAGGGGAACGAAGGTCTTCGGGGGGGCGGCGCGTGATCTGGTGTTGATTTTAAAACATCTCGATCGTAAGCGGTTTGAGCCGGCGATCTTACTCACCGGAGATGATTCATTTTTGCGGTTTCTTGAGCAGGAGAAGGTCGTCGATATTGAAATCTATCGGCTTCCCCTCCCCCCTTGGAGAAAGTTTAAATACCGCGTTTTCGCTCCTTTCGTCATCCGAAGATTGGAAAAGATCATTCGAGACGGACGCTTCGACATCGTCCATGTGAACAGCGGGTACAATGACCTTCCCTATGTGGTCCGCGCGGCCCGTCGCGCCGGCGCGGTTTCGGCCTTTACCATCCGTCACGGGGATATCATCGGAAGAAAGGTGAACGACTACGATTATCAAAAAGCCGATCTTGTCATCGCCTGCGCCGAGGAGCACCGTCGGCTTCTCGAACCGTGGGGGGTGGAGGCGGTGACCATTTATTCCGGCGTGGAGGAGAGCTTATCATTCGAACCGATCAAAAAAGCATTTGTAGGCATCCCGGAAGGGGCTAAGATCGTTGGGACGGTCGCCAATTTAATGTCTTTTAAGGGGTACCCCGATCTGCTCCAGGCGATCGCCAAGCTCCTTCCCCGATTCCCTGATCTTTGGCTGGTGGCGGTGGGGGGGGGAGACGAGGCGTATCGAAACGAGCTTCTCTCTTTGGCCCGTCGCCTCTCGATCGCGGATCGGGTTGTTTTTGCCGGTTTTCAGCCTTGCGGCCGTCAGTGGATCCCCCTTTTTGATCTCTTCGTCCTCGCTTCGGTTCGGGGGGAAGCGGCGACCCTCGCGGTTCTTGAAGCGATGGCGGAAGAAAAAGCGGTGGTGGCGACCTCTGTGGGGGGGATTTCTGAGTTGGTCGTCGATGGGATCACCGGCCTCCTTGTTCCCCCTGGGGAGCCGACGCGCCTCGCGGCGGCCATCGCCGATCTGATCGATCACCCGGAAATGAGAGCGTCGATGGGGCGGGCGGGAAGGGAGAGGGTGGTGCGACATTTCACCTTGCGAGCGGAGGTGGAGAGCCTTCAAGATCGATATCTACAGTTGGTCAAGGAAAAAGATCATGAGAAATGAAGAAAGATCCTTTATTCCGTTCAGAGTAGGATTGACCTGATGAAAATCTTGGTCATTGCTTTCCGGGCGCTGGGGGATATGGTTTTGATCACGCCGGTGTTGCATCTTCTGAAGACGGAGCGCCCGCAGACGGAATTGACCGTCGTCGTCGATGCCATCAGTTATGAAGTTTTGTTGAACCATCCTTCGATTGATCGGCTGATCGTGGTCGATCGAAACGAGAACAAAAAGCTCCCCCTGACTCAACGCTTCCGGAAAGAGTGGGGATTGATTTCTCAGCTTCGGTCGGAGCGATTCGATGCAGCGGTCGATCTCTTCGGCGGTCCCCGATCTGCGATAATGACCTGGTTGTCGGGGGCGCCGATCCGATGCGGGGAGAAGGAGCGGGGACGCCTTCGAAGCATTTTTTATACGCATCCTGCGCGGGTGGAGCGTGAAGGGGAGCACTTGGTTCGCCAGAAATTAAAGATCGTCCAATCGCTCATTTCTCCAGCTTCCCCTTCCGCCGATCGGCTCTCTTTAGAGCTTTTCGTGACCGACGAGGAGAGGAGGGAGGGGAGAGAATGTTTTAGGAGGGTCGGAATTTCTGAAGAGGGGGTCGTCGTCGGCCTTTTTCCTGGAGCGGGATGGGAGCATAAACGCTGGCCTCCCGAGAAGTTTGCAGCCCTTGCCGACCGCCTTGTCGACTCGCTGGGGGTGCATCTGGTGCTGATCGGAGGGGTTCGGGACCGCTCTGCCTGCGAAGAGGTCTCCTCTCGAATGTCCTCTCCTGCGGTCGCCTTGATTCAAAGGTCGGTTCGTGAGACGATGGCGATCATTGAGCGGCTTGACCTTTTTATTTCGAACGACACCGGGCCGATGCATATTGCGACCGCCCTCGGGTGCCCGACGATTGCTCTGTTTGGTCCCTCGAATAAAATTAAATACGGTCCGTGGGGGGGACAGGCCCGGATCGTTTCGGAGGATCTCCCCTGCAGTCCCTGTCCCCAGCAGGTCGACACCTGTGAACAGGTGGGGCGGGAGCGCCGGGAGTGTATGAAGCGGATCGGCGTGGAGAGGGTCTATCAGGAAGCGGTTGCGCTTATCGGTCGCGCGCGGGGGCAACGCATTAAGCTGAATCAGATTTAACTCGCTTTATGGATTTAACGACGGTTCGAAAAATTTTAGTGATCAAACTCCGGTATATCGGCGATGTATTGCTCTCGACACCGGTAATAGCCAATCTGCGGCGCCACTTTCCCGAAGCTCAGATCATCATGGTCGTCAACAAAGGAACCGATGAGGTCCTTCGATACAATCCCCATCTCAATGAAGTCCTTCCCCTTGATCGATCAAGAATCAAAGGGTGGGGGATGGGCCGGGTGCTTGATTCGCTCAGCCTTATCAAGCGGATTCGAAGAGAGCGGTTTGACCTTGTGGTCGACCTGACCGATGGGGATCGGGGGGCCATTATGGGGTTTTTAAGCGGCGCGCCGATTCGAATCGGCTATAACGCCGAGGGAAGAATTCGGGGGAGGCTTTATACGACGATCGTTCGTCCGTCGCAGCCGCGCCTTCACAACGTGGAGTATCAATTGGAAGCGATCCGGACGCTCGGGTTGCCGGTGGTGACGAAGCGCCTGGATCTCCGCTGGGGCGAGTCCGAGCGGCGATTTGCCGAGGAGTGGCTGATCGAAAAAGGATGGGCCGAGCGCTCTTTTGCGACGGTCCACCCGGGGGCGAGATGGTGGTTTAAGCAGTGGCCGCTCGATCGGTTTGCAACCCTTGCGGAGCGCTTGTGGGAACAGCATCGTCTGGAGACGCTTTTCTTGGGGGGAGAGAAGGAGCGGGGGGACCTGTTGGAGATCCGGAGGCACGGGCGTCGCCCTTTTCATTCGGCGGAAGGGATCACTTTGTTGCAACTGGCCGCTTTGATTGAGAAATCGCGCCTCTTTATCGGCAATGACAACGGCCCGATGCACATCGCCGCCGCGGTCGGCACCCCCGCCGTGGCTCTCTTCGGCTCCTCCGATCCCAAAATCTGGGGTCCTTGGGGGGAAGGGCACGAGATCCTTTATATGGGGGTTTCCTGCAGCCCTTGCGCGCATATCGGCTGCGAGATGGGAGAGCTCAACTGCATGCGACAGATTTCCCTCTCCGCGATCATGTCCGCGGTAGACCGGGTATTGAGAAAGGAGGGAAATGCGCTCCAGTCGCCTCTGGCTTACCTTTAAAGAATCGACCTCACAAGTGATTGAGGCTTCGCTCATCGGATATCTCTTCTTCCTTCCATGGGAACATACCGCTTTCATAAGGGACCTGCTCCTTGCGGTCGGAATTTTGACGTGGGGAGTAGAACGGTATATCCTGAAAAAAGATCGCGTTTTCATCTCAAAGCATTTGGAAAAGTATATCCTCTTTTATGTCGCCGCAGTTTTAATTTCAGTCTTTTTCTCGGAAGCTCCCATTGCGAGCGTTCGCTCATTCAGGTCAGGTCTTTCCAAATTCCTGTTGATTTTCGCGCTTGTCGTTCGGGTGTATCAGGAGCCGGGGTCGATTCGAAGGCTTCTTTATGGTCTCATCGGCTCTTCGACCCTGGTCACAGTCTACGGGCTGGTCGGTTATCTCTTCCACTGGCGCGCCGCAATAGAGCCGGGGGGACTTGCAACCGGTCCTTTCAATCATCACAATCCGCTTGGCCAATATCTCGCTCTTCATATCGTGGTGCTTCTGGCCCTTTTTTTGTGGGAGCAAAGGAACTTGTTCCGGCTTCTCTGGGGAATACTCATTCCGCTTCATCTGGCGCTTCTGCTTTTTTCCCAATCACGAGGGGCGCTGGTCGGGGTTTTGATCGCGGGAGGGGTGCTTTTTATTCTACAACGGCAAGCTCGAGTGATTATTGCTTTTTCCCTTATCCTGTTCACACTTGGATGGGGATTCAATCAGGATCGTCTCTTCAATCGATTTCGGACCATTGCACAACCCGAGACGTATGAGACCGGCATTGCAAGCCGGGATCGGATCTGGAGCGAGACGCTCGTCTGGATTGGGGAGAGCCCCTGGATCGGGCATGGATATGGAGGGACTCCCTTTTCCATTATGTCCCGGTCTCGATCCCGCATCGAGTTTGATGTGCCGCACACACATAATCTCTTCTTGCAAGTTTTCTTTGAGTCGGGGGTTCTGGGTCTATCGGCATTTGTTCTCCTTTTCTTTCGGATCGCATGGGAGACGTTTCGCCTTCGGCATCGCTCCGCAATCTATCCCCTTCTCTTTTCCCTTTTTGTTCTGATTTTTCTCCTCGGCATGACGGAACCCTTTTTCCTCATGGGGCATCTTGGAATTTTTCTTTGGATTCTTTTCGGTTTGGTCGATACAATGCAGGACCACTCTTTCGTCGGTTTAGGCAAAGGGATCACTGTTAGCCCTCCTTTCAAAATCTTAGAATCGGACTCATGATGCAAGGCCGTTTTGTTCGGATAACCGATTTTTTCAAATCCCATCGCCTGACCCTCTTGGTGTGGGTTCCCATTGCCCTTTACTACTTCAGATTCATCAAACGTCCCGATGGAATGACCCAATTTCCGCAGGCGGCAAACTGTTTCCTTATTGGGAAGCCGCTGGCGTTCTGCGCCGGAAGCTTTACCTATCCTCCCGCTTTCGCTTTTTTGATGATCCCCTTTGTTTTTATGCCGATGTGGTTGAGAAATATCGTCTGGTATGTTTTGTCGATCGCCGCCCTCTATTTTGGCTTCCGGATGTCGGAGCACCTCGTGATGAAAACCTTCCGGATCAGGTTTGAAAAAGACCAACTCTATCGGTTTCGCTTTTTATCGGTTCTGTTCGGCCTCAAGTTTGTCTTTGCCGTTTTGGAAAATCAAGCCTACGATTGCCTCATCTTCTTTCTGTTGGTATTGGGGGTTTACGGATTGGCCGAGGAAAACGATTTCTTGGCCGCTTCGGCGATTGCCCTGGCGGCGGCGATCAAGGCCACGCCGTTGCTCTTCTTCCCATATCTTCTTTTTCGTAAAAAATGGAAGGTCTTCTCTTTCTGCATGGTATTCTTTCTGGCCATTTCTTTCCTGCCCGATCTTTTCTTCTCGGCAGAGGGACAATCGACCTATTTTGGAAGGTGGTTCCAGGACACCGTTGCCCCCTCGCTCTTCAGCTCCGGGAACGCGTCGAGTCTGCATTTTTGGGAAGGGGAGAATCAGCTGAATCAGTCGCTGCGATCGTTTATCTATCGGCTCGCCGCAAGGGGGGAAATCGCGTCTCATTTCCGCGAAGTGCTCTATATTATTTATGCGCTGTTTCTCTTTCTCCTGTCGTATCTGATTTTTGAATTCTCCAAGATGGAGCTTCCCTATGCTTTGGATGGATCGGTGCTGATGATTGGGATGCTCATGCTCTCACCGATGAGCAGCAAGTCCCATTTTGTCGTCCTCATCCTTCCTTATATGGTGATATGGGGATATCTTTTCAGGTCAAACCGCTTGAATCTGAAGACGCCGATCGGATTCATATTGATGGCGAGCTTCGCGTTCAACTCCCTCACATCGAGAGGGATCATCGGCGATCGGCTCTCGACCATTCTGTTGCTCAGCGGTTGCGTTACGATCGGCACGCTGCTGATTTTGGCCGTGTTGGGGTTGGTGATATTTGAACTGCGGCGGGATCGGCTCGGCGCGGTTGATTCGGCCGGCGCCTTTTGATACGCTACAATCTTTTTCGAACAGCTCTCATCCGTTTCAACAAGAGAGATTCCCTGGCGGGGAATGCTGCTCAATCGAATCTCTATTAGAAACAATTTAAAAGGGCATCGTCATTGTTACGTCTGTCGATCGTAATCCCGACCTTCAATGAATCTCAGAATGTACAAAAACTGCTCCGCTCTCTGGAAGCGACATTGGGCTCCACCGGATGGGAGGTTCTTTTCGTGGATGATGATTCGCCCGATGGAACGGCCATATTGGTTCGGGACATTGCACAGAGGGATCCGCGGGTCCGTTGTCTGCACCGGATCGGTCGACGAGGACTCTCTTCAGCCTGTATTGAAGGGATGTTGGCCACCGCAGCGCCGATCATTGCGGTGATGGACGGCGACCTGCAGCATGATGAAACGGCCCTTCCGAAGATGCTGGCCGAGATCGAGAAGGGTGCGGATATGGTGATCGGGAGCCGCTACGCACCCGGAGGGAGCACCGGGGACTGGGATAAGTCTCGTCAGGCAATAAGTCAACTTGGCACGGTGACGGGCCGAGCGATCCTGCGGCAGCCGGTTTCCGATCCGATGAGCGGTTTTTTTATGCTGCGGCGCAAGCTGCTCGATGCGACCGTTCGCGATCTCTCGGGTGTGGGCTTCAAAATCTTACTCGATATCTTATTGACCGCCCGGCATATGTCCATTTGCATCACCGAAGTCCCTTACCACTTCCGCGGCCGCTTCGCTGGGGAGAGCAAGCTCGATGAGATGGTCGTCTGGGAGTATGGAATTTTGTTGGCCGATAAATTGATCGGCCGCTTTGTCCCCGTGCGCTTCCTCACATTTTCAATTATCGGCGGCGTGGGCGTATTGGTCCATATGGCCGTGCTGACCGCGGTGTTGAAGGGGCTGGGATTCGGATTCGCAACGGCCCAATCGGTCGCAGCGGGGGCCGCAATGATCCTCAATTTTACACTCAACAACATTTTGACCTACCGCGACCGCCGGTTAAAAAGATGGGCCTGGCTGAAGGGTCTCTTTAGCTTTATGGTTGCATGCAGCATCGGCGCTGTGGCCAATGTGGGAATCTCAACTTACCTGTTTGAGAACCGTACGCAGTGGATGCTTGCAGCCTTGGCCGGCGTGCTGGTGGGCGCCTTTTGGAACTATGCCGCAACCCAATTTTATACGTGGGGAAATGCGAAGTAATTGGGCGATGTGATCATTTATATCGATTATATTGATCTGATCCACTTCCAGATACTAAAAACGATTCCAAAAGGATGTCGTATTTCCTTATATTTTCCTATAATCCCTCTGTCTTCGCTCTTGCCGCACCCTAAGAAATTCTTGCATTATCTTTCGTCTTTTGTTATATCTATGATTCGCAAGAAGTCGATTTGGTCTCCAAATTAAAATCGATTTTTCAGTCTTGGGTCAGTTTGGGAATGATGGAGTTATACCAGCGAAAGCAGGTGTCAAGAAGATTGAAGCTTCCGCCTGCACGGGAGGGGCGGCCCAAGAAGAAAGAAATCTCTCGAATCGAACAGACCAGAGCCGATTTCTCAGCCGGCTTCAGAAGCATTTGTCCCTATTTTCCTGGCGAACAATTAGATATAGAATAATTTTCTGGTAAGTTCTCTTTTCGTTATTTCGGTTCACCTTGGAGGTAGCATTCGTGTATGGCGTGGTTTTGGCAGGGGGAAGTGGAACCCGTTTTTGGCCGTTGAGTCGTGAGGAATATCCGAAGCAGCTCCTGAAAATTTTCGGCAATCAAACTCTTATCCAAGCGACCCTGTCCCGGATTTCCGGCCTCATCCCGCTCAGCCAGGTCTACATCGTCACCAACCCGACCCAGGCGGAGCAGATCAAATTCCAATTGGAACCGACCGCCGGAGGGCCCCGCTTTATCGCCGAGCCGATCGGAAGAAACACCGCCGCCGCAATCGGTCTGGCGGCGGTCCACTTGCAAAAGAAAATTCAGGACGGAGTGATGGTGGTCCTCTCGGCCGATCACTTTGTCAGAGAGCCCCAGGCGTTTCTCAACGCGCTTCGCCTTGGAGAGGCCCTTGCCAACGAAGGGTATCTTGTCACCCTGGGGGCCAAGCCGACTAGGCCCGAAACAGGTTACGGATATATCCAAAAAGGGGAGACCTTTCCCAATCATCCGAGCGCTTCAACGGTGCGGCGGTTTGTCGAAAAGCCGAATCGGGAAACGGCTGAGCGGTATTTAAAGGGAGATGATTATTTCTGGAATGCGGGAATCTTCCTCTGGAAAATCTCGACGATTCTTGCGGAGATCAAACAATTTCTTCCTGAATTGACCGAAGGGCTGACACAGATCGGTGAAACGATCGGGACGGAGCAGGAGGCCGAGACGTTGAAGCGGATTTATCCGGGGCTCCCCTCGATTTCGATCGACTATGCCGTTTTTGAGAAGTCGAATCGATTGGCGGTCGTCCCGACCGACATGGGGTGGGAGGATGTCGGCTCCTGGAATGCGCTCGATGAAGTGATCAAGCGGGATGCCGATGGAAACATTCTCACGGGAAATGTCGTCAACATCGACAGCTCCAACAGCATCGTCTACGGACAGAAACGGGTCGTCGCCGTCGTCGGCTTGAAGGACATCGTCGTCGCCGACACCGACGATGCCACTTTGGTCTGCTCGAAAGAGAAAGCGCAAGAGGTTAAAAAGGTCGTCGAAGCGTTGAAAGGGCGCAACGGGGATGAACACCGCATCCACCGAACGGTCATCCGCGCGTGGGGAAGCTATACGGTGTTGGAAGAGGGACCCGATTACAAAATCAAACGGATCGTGGTCAATCCTCGCTCCCGTCTTTCTCTGCAGATGCATCATCGGCGGAGTGAGCATTGGGTGGTCGTGTCGGGAACGGCGAGGGTCACTTGCGGAGAGAGTGTTTATAATATCCATGCGAATCAAAGCACCTTTGTCCCTATGGGGGTGAAGCATCGATTGGAGAACCCCGGCGATGAGCCGCTTCAGATCATCGAGGTGCAGAGCGGTCGTTACCTGGGAGAAGACGACATCGTCCGGTTTCAAGACGATTACGGACGGGTGGAAGAGGCGAAGAAACGTTAAACGTGATTCGTTATTCGTTAAACGTGACAGAGGAAAACAATAACAAACAAATAAAAACCTTTGAGGATCTTGACGTCTGGAAAGCCTGTCAGAAGTTAAGAAAAGAAATAACAGAGTTGGCTCGCAAATTTCCGAAGGAAGAGCAATACCTTTTGACAGATCAAATCATACGGGCGAGCCGCTCAGTGACTGCCAACATTGCCGAGGGATATGGACGATTTTATTATCAAGAGAATATTCAGTTCTGCCGACAGGCAAGGGGATCGCTCTATGAGATATTGGATCACTTGACTGTTGCCTGCGATGAGTCTTACATAACGCACGATTCCTTCGAAACGCTTCGAAATGAAGCGGTCCACTGCATCGTTGTCCTAAACGGTTATCTCCGTTATCTGAAAAGTGCGAAAGACACAGTTGAATCTATTGTTTGATTCTTACGTTTAACGAATAACGATGAACGAGTAACGAAAAACATGTCGATCTTCAGGGAATATGATATCCGCGGGGTTTATGGAACAGCCCTCACCGAGGCGGTCGCCGAAGGGATCGGGAAAGCATTCGGCACCCTCCTGCGTCGGTCCGGTGGAAAAAAGATCTCGCTCGGATATGATATCCGCCTGAGCAGTCCGTCGCTGCGGGAAGCGCTTTTGTCCGGACTTCTCTCCACCGGTATCGATGTGGTCGATATCGGCGCCTGCCCGACGCCTGTCCTCTACTTTTCTCTCTTTCAGTTAAACGTCGACGGCGGTGTGATGATCACCGCCAGTCATAATCCCGCCGAGTTCAATGGATTTAAACTCTGCCGGGGCAAGGGGACCCTTTTCGGGGCCGAAATCCAGCAGGTCCGAATGATGGTGGAGCAGGGTGATTTCGATCGGGGGAAGGGAGATCTGACCTTCGAGCGGGATTTCCTCTCCACGTACCTCGATTATTTTGTAAAGCACTTCGCCTCTTTCCGATCTAAAAAGATCGTGATCGATTGCGGAAATGCGGCCGCGGCCCTCATTGCGCCGAAGATCTTCGAAAAGCTTGGATGCAAAGTCATCCCCCTCTACTGTGAGCCGGACGGCCGATTTCCCAATCATCACCCCGATCCGACCGTTCCGGAGAATATTGCCGACCTCATCGCGTCTGTCAAAAAAGAGGAGGCCGATGCCGGGATTGCCTTTGACGGGGACGGGGATCGTCTGGGAGCGGTCGATGAGAAGGGCGAGATCATCTGGGGCGATAAGCTGACCCTCCTCTTCGCAACCGATATTCTAAAAAAGAATCCCGGCGCGACGATCATCTCCGAGGTGAAGGCGTCTCAAGTCCTCTATGACGAGATTGCTCGTCTCGGCGGAAATGGAGTGATGTGGAAGACCGGTCACTCTCTGATCAAATCAAAAATGAAAGAGACCGGCGCCTTGCTGGCCGGGGAGATGAGCGGCCATCTCTTCTTTGCGGATCGGTATTTTGGATATGATGATGCGATTTATGCCGGGTGCCGATTGGTCGAGATTTTGGTCAGGAAAGATAGGCCTCTTTCATCCTTCTTTACTAGCCTTCCAAGAACTTATGTAACACCGGAGATTCGAGTTGACTGTTCCGATGATCAAAAATTTAAAGTTGTCGAGCAATGCAAAGGCTATTTCTCAAAGAAATACAAAACTATTGATATCGATGGGGTCAGAATTTTGTTTGAAAATGGTTGGGGTTTGATCCGGGCTTCGAATACGCAGCCGGCGCTGGTGCTCAGGTTTGAGGCCGACGATGCTCAGGATCTGATCGGAATACAAGAGTTAGTTAAAAAATTTTTAAAAACATTACACGAATAATTTTATTCTTTCCTCAATTTGAGGGGAAAACATTCCAATTATGGATAAGGTTGATCAGTAAAGAACCCCGCCCAAAGGGCGGGGCTTTAAAGACCTAAAACAATTCTAACTGTGACGGATGGTGTTCCTCATGACGATGGTATTGAATATACTTCTTGACTACCTCAGC
>Ga0209810_1000790_pt1 | contig 58840 bp, 67 predicted proteins | sample Coa_R1_7_FD_187159 | JGI IMG/M metagenome (GOLD analysis project Ga0209810, IMG submission 187159) | Surface soil microbial communities from Centralia Pennsylvania, which are recovering from an underground coalmine fire - Coalmine... | ecosystem: Environmental > Terrestrial > Soil > Unclassified... | reverse complement strand
GCGGAGGCCCTTGAGGCCGACCTATGAGCCGGCTGCTACCTGCCCGCCGGGACCGATTCCCCCTCTGGCGTCGGGCCCTTTCGTGGGGCGGTCATCGCCGCGGACCCACATCTATGCCAGGAGAGCCTGAAATTCAGCGTCACCGTGGCACTGGCATTGACGGCCAAGAGGTGGAGCGGCTCGGCTCGAAGACCCGGTGACGACGCGTCCACGAGGAGCCACACGACATCGTCGTCGGGGGTGCGGGCGGATACATGGATCAGGTCGGTCAGACTCCAGCCCGTCACCCATGGGGCCCGCCCGTCGATCAGCCAACCGTCACCGTCCGGTCGGGCGAGGAGGAGCGGGTCCGGCAACAATCCGGCAAAGGCAACCGTCGATCGGCGCTCTCCTGTCGCGAGGGCCTCGACCCAAGGGCGCAGGTGCTCGGGACCGGACGAGCACGCCGGCGCCGTTCCGAGGTGCTGCATCCACACGAAGGTCGTGGTGAGGCAGCCCCCGGCGAACGCCTCTAGGACGCGCCAGCTGTCTTGTTGGGTCATTCCGGACCAGGGAGCTGACAGGCCGTACCACCCACGCTCGGCGAGCAGGTCGAGGCGATGGCGGGGAAGCACCGGGGCGGCGTCGATGGCGGCCGCCGTCGGGAGCAGGACATCTTCGGCCAAGGAGCGAGCGGCATCCACGTCGAGCTGGGGCCGGCTGGCCGTCATTCCCTACTTCCCTGCGACGTCTGCTGCCGACGTGACGTGGTCGGTCCCCATGGCTGAACGAGGATAACGGGGCGGTGAGCGGAGCGATGTGGGAGCCCTCTATCACCGGAGCGACTCAAAATCGGCGCAGCGGACGCCTGCGCCGGGCGACACTAGGCCCATGGCGAGGGATGAGGAAGAGGAGCCGCCGGCCGACCTACCCCCGCGGCGTTTCGGCTGGTCGAACATGTTCGTCGCCCCCGAGAAGGACCCACGCAGCCAGACCCCGTCGGTTGGTGAGCGGGCGGCCCTGGTCGACTTCCTGCGCGGCTACCGCCAGACCCTCGAGCTCAAATGCCAGGGCCTGACCGCCGACCAGCTGGCCCGGCACTCGGTGCCGCCCTCGAACCTGTCCCTTCTCGGGCTCATCCGGCACATGGCCGATGTCGAGCGGTACTGGTTCCGCCAGGTCCTCTCCGGCCTGGACGTCCCTCGCCGCTACCGCACCTCTGACGACTACGACGCCGACTTCAACGGTGCTCGGGCCGACCCCGACGTGGTGGAAGAGGCCTGGACGGCTTGGCGCGACGAGATCACCTACGCCGAGCGGTGCGCACAAGGCTTCGAGGACCTCGGGCTGACCGTCCCGACCCCGAGAGGGACAGAGGTGGCGGTGCGGGAAGTGCTGATCCACATGATCGAGGAGTACGCCCGTCACTGCGGGCATGCGGACCTGCTCCGCGAGCGAATCGACGGGCGGGTGGGGCAGTAGCGCAGCCTCGGTCCTCAAGAGCCAGGCCCGCCGACCCTCAGATGACCTTTGCCTCTGTCGCCCGGTCATCCGGCGACATTGGATCAGCTCAGAGGCTTTGCGCTTCCCCGCGGGAGAAGAACGGGATCGGGCCCGGAGGTGGACGATGCGGACAGGCAAGGTGGCAGCGGTTGTCTTTGGCGCCCTCGGACTGCTGGTCGGGGTGGGCGGAATGGCGGCGGGCGGCGTGGCCGTCTGGGCCCACTCCACCCAAAGGGACGCCAGCGGGTTCTACGTCTCTCCGATCCAGCGGTTGTCGACGTCGGGGTACGCCATCACCGCTGTCGTCGACTTCGGAGGCCAGCCCAACCGGCGGGACCAGGTGCTTGCTCGCTTCGTGGACACGGTTCGGGTCCAGGCCAGTTCGGTCAACGGTGCCCAGGTGTTCATCGGTATCGCCCCCACCGCCGAGGTCAACCTGTTTCTGGCCGGTGTCCCCTACGACCAGGTGAAGAGCATCGACCTCGGACCGCTGACGGCCCGGACCGAAGCGGTGCCCGGCATCCGTGCGGCCACCGTGCCGGCCACGTGGGAGCACTGGACGGCCTCCACGGGCGGCACCGGTGGTCAGAGCCTCACATGGGACACGCACTCGGGGAGCTGGTCGGTCGTCATCATGAATGCCGACGCCAGCCGAGGAGTGCTCGTGGACTCCACCATGGCGGCCAAGACCGGGCTGCTCCTGCCGGCCGGCGTGGGCTTGCTGGTGTTCGGGGTCCTGTCCTTGATCGGCGGGGGCCTCCTGATGGCCTTCGGCCTGCGCGGCGCGACGGCTGAGGCGGCGGCATCCACCGGAGCGTCGGAGTCCGCCGCGGCGGAGTCCCGGGATGACACCCCGGCTCCGTACCCGGTACGGCTGGACGGGCACTTGGACCCCGCCGTCAGCCGCTGGCAGTGGCTGTTCAAATGGATCCTCGTCATACCGCACGTGGTCGTTCTCTGCTTCCTGTGGATGGCGGTCACCGTTCTCACTGCCGTCGCCGGGGTCGCCATCCTCTTCACCGGTCGGTACCCGCGCCGCATCTTCGACTTCAACGTGGGTGTCATGCGCTGGTCCTGGCGGGTCACCTTCTACGCCATCGGCGCCTTTGGCACCGACCGCTATCCGCCCTTCAGCCTGAGCAGGGATCCGTCCTACCCGGCGGACTTCACCGTGGAGTACCCGGAGCGGCTCTCGCGGGGACTCGTCCTCGTCAAGTGGTGGCTCCTGGCTCTGCCCCACTATCTGATCGTGGCCGTCTTCGCCGGCGGCTGGGGCTACGGGTGGAGTGGGTGGCGCATCGCCGGCGGAGGTGGTCTCATCGCCCTTCTGGCCCTCATTTCCGCCGTCATCCTGGCCGTCAACGGCCGGTATCCGGAGTCACTGTTCGACTTCGTCATGGGCATGAACCGGTGGTGCTACCGGGTGCTCGCCTATGCCGCCCTGATGCGCGACGAGTACCCGCCCTTCCGGCTGGATCCTGGTGGCACCGACCCCGGAAGCTTCCCCGCCGTTCCTCTAGGCCCCACTCCCTTGCCGGAGGACGACGGGTCCGTGCTGGTGCGGTGAGCGTCAGCCGACGGTCGTGCCGAGCAACTGCCCGATGCCGTAGGTGATGGCCATGGCCAGAGCTCCGCCGGCCACCACCCGCAGGGTCCCCCGTCCGGCGCGGGCGCCGCCGAGGCCGGCGGCGAGCGCGCCGGCGACTACGGGCACCGCCGCGCCGAGCCCGAAGCTCACCGCCGACACGGTCGCCGCCTGGGTTGGGCGGGCCCGGCGGGCCGGGGTCTGGCCCAGCTCGTCGCGCAGGTGACTCCCTAACGGGTCCGCCCGGTGCAGGGCCTCGGCGACCTGGGCGGCCAGCTGCTCCGAGAGACCCCTCCCCACGTAGATCCGACGTAGCTCCTGCAGCTCGGCACCGGGGTTCTCCCGCAGCTCCCTGGCTTCTTTGGCCCGGTCGGCGGCCTCGGCGTCCGCTTGGGAGCTGACCGAGACGTACTCGCCGATGGCCATGGCGGCGGCCCCAGCTGTCAGGCCGGCGAGACCGGCGGTGAGCACCGCCGCCCGACCGGCTCCCGAGGCGGCCACCCCGATCATCAGGGAGGCGGTCGAGAGGATCCCGTCGTCGGCACCGAGCACCGCCGCCCGCAGCCACCCGGCCCGGTGGCCCCGGTGCCGCTTGAAGTGGAGGTGCAACCCGGTCAGACCGGGGTCGGACCGGTCACGTTCACGCAGCTCCGGCGAAGTGGCGACGGGCGAGCCTCCGGTGGAGGCGGTGAATGCCGCGCACCGGCTCGACGAACATCATCGGGCAGGCCCCGTCCACCAGCCGGACTCCAGCCTGAGCGCAAAGGGAGCGGACGTCGTCGGAGACGGCGATCTTGGCCGACGCCCGGTGGATCCAGACCCGCGGGATCCCCCGCTCGACGGCCTGGCAGACCACATCGGCCTCAGCGCTGGCGGGCACCATCACCACGACCCCGTCGACAGGGTCGGGCACGTCGGCCAGCTGACGATAGGACACGTCCCCTTCGAGATGGCCTCCGTCCGCCGATCCGTTGACTGGATAGAGGATCCGGCCACCGTCGCGCAGCTGGCGGTAGACGGCGTTGGCGAAGGCCTTCGGATCGCGCGAGACGGCGACGAAGGCGATATGGGTCTGGTCCAGGAAGTCATCAATGGTTGCTCGGGCGGGCATACGGTCTCCTCTCCGATTCGGACACCAGTCGACAAGGTGGCCGGTCCTCCCGGGCCGATCCGTCCCGTCTTGCTGCCATCTAGGCATGGGACCCGGCGACCGGGACAGGGCATGAGGTCACATCGCCGTGGGCCGTTTTCTGGGTTCGACCAACGGAGTGTGCGAATGTTGGCGGCGGATGGGCCGGTGCAGCCCGTCCGTAGAACAGCGGGCAGGGAAATGGTCAGGGTGCTGGTGGCTGACGACAACGCGGGCGTGCGCAAGCTCACGCGTCTCGCACTCTCGTTCACCGGCCGCTACGAGGTAGTGGGCGAGGCGGCCGACGGCGCCGAGGCCGTGGCCCTGGCCGAGACCCTGCAGCCAGATGTCGTGGTGCTGGACCTGTTGATGCCCGGCACCTCCGGCTGGGACGCGCTGCCGATGATCCGCGACCGGCTGCCCCGGACAAAAGTCGTCATATGGTCCGCCGGTGTCGTCCCCGCCGTCGACGAAGACCGACTCATCGGCCTCGGGGCGGCGGCCGTCGTCACCAAGGACCGACCCCCGCAGGCCCTCAGAGCCGCCATCGACTCGGTCCTCGACGAGGAATAGCGGCGAGCCGGGCTCAAGCCCGCACCGCTCCCCCTCGGCGGGCGGGAATGTAGCCGGGTCCGTCCGGGTTCCTTCTTATACCCCAGGGGGTATCGACCGGGGCAGCGAGAGGAGAATTTGCGTGGCCACCGTCACTCTTTCCAGCGGCAATTTTGAAGAGACCGTCAGCGCCAATGACATCGTCCTGGTCGACTTCTGGGCGTCCTGGTGCGGACCGTGCCGCATGTTCGCCCCGGTGTTCGAGGAGGCATCCACCACCCACCCCGGCATCGTGTTCGCCAAGGTCGACACCGAGGCCGAACCCGAGCTGGCCGGCGCCTTCGGCATCATGTCCATCCCCACGCTCATGGCCTTCCGCGACGGCGTCCTGCTCTACTCCCAGGCCGGCGCCCTGCCGGCCGCCGCCCTGGAGGACCTCATCCGCCAGGTCGAGGCTCTCGACATGGACGCCGTGAGGGCACAGATCAGCGCCCAGTCGGACCAGAAGGCGGGCTGACAACCGTGTCGCCCACCAAGCCTGCGGGGATCGACCTGCCCGAGGAGGTGGTGGAGGACTTGCGGCGCCGGCTGCGTCGGGTCGGCGGCCAGATCGCCGGCATCGAACGCATGCTCGAAGAGGGTCGCCAGTGCCGCGACGTCCTGACCCAGATCTCCGCCGCCAACCGGGCCTTGGAGCAGACCGGCTTCAAGCTGATCTCTGCCGGGCTCACCTACTGCCTGTCGAACCCTGAGGACGCCGAGGCGGCCGGGTACCCGCTGCAGGAAGTCGAGCGCCTGTTCCTCAAGCTCGCTTGAACCATCCGACCAGGAGGCCCACATGGCATACAGCAAGTCGGTCGAGATCGCCCTCCCGTACGAACGGGCCGTCCAGGCGGTCAAGGACGCTTTCAAAGACCAAGGCTTTGGCACCCTCACTGAAATTGACGTCCGCCAGACCCTCCAGGACAAGCTGGGCGTCGAAAGCGAACCATGCCTCATCATCGGGGCCTGCAACCCGCAACTGGCCCACCGGGCCCTGTCGATCGAACCGAGCGTGGCGGTCCTGCTTCCCTGCAACGTGGTGGTGCGATCACGGGACCGGCACTCCCAGGTCGAAGCGATGGATCCGGCGGTCATGTCTTCGGTCACCGGTAACCCGGCCATGCGGGAGGTGGCCGCCGAGGCCGAGCGGCGCGTCGAGCAGGCGTTGGACGCACTGGCCGCGGCCCACCCCGCCTGAGGATCGCCGGACACGGCGGGGCGGGGCCAACGCCCCAGCCAACCGGTGACGTCCGGCCCTACCAGCTAGAGCCGGCCCATCGACATGCTGGTCAGGTGGTCAAGCGCATCGTGGTCCTGGGAGGAGGCGCAGGGGGCACCCTGTCCGCCAACCGCCTCCACCGGCAGCTGGGCGCCGAGGCCGACATCGTCGTCGTCGACGCCGACGACCGTCACGTGTACCAACCGGGTCTGCTCTTCGTGCCGTTCGGCATGGCGCGGCCCGCCGACCTCGTGCGCTCGCGCTCAGCCCAGCTGCGGCCAGGCGTCGGGTTTCGCCAGGCGGTGGTCCAACAGGTCGACCTGGAAGCCAACGAGGTGGGCCTGGCCGACGGGACGAGCCTCGCCTACGACGTCCTGGTTGTGGCCAGCGGAGCCGTGCTGCTCCCCGAGGAGACCGAGGGGCTGACCGGACCGGGCTGGGGCGACACGGTCCACACCTTCTACAGCCTCGAGGGCGCCGCCCTGCTGTCCTCCGCCCTGGCCCGGTTCGAAGGCGGCCGGGTGGTGGTGGCCATGATCGACATGCCGATCAAGTGCCCAGTGGCTCCGCTGGAGTTCGCCTTGCTGGCTGACTCGTACTTCAGCCGACGCCACATCCGCGACAAGGTGAGCCTCACCTACGTCACGTCCCTCGACGGAGCGTTCACCAAGCCGGTGTGCAACCGTCAGCTGTCGGGCCTCCTCGCCGACAAGGGCATCGACGTGGTCACGGAGTTCAACACGGGGACGGTGGATGGTGAGGGGCGACGGCTCATCTCATACGACGATCGCGAGGTCCCGTTCGACCTGGCGGTGGTGGTCCCCCTCCACGGCGGCGCGGCCTACGTAGGTCGTTCTCCGGGGCTGGGCGACGAGCTCGGCTTCATCCCTGCCGACGAGGCCACCCTGCAGGCGAAGGCGGCGCCGAACGTCTTCGTCATCGGGGACGCAGCCGGTATTGCGGCCACCAAGGCGGGCTCGGTGGCCCACTTCGAGGGCGAGACCCTGGTGGCGAATGTCGGCCACTACCTGCGCGGTGAGCCGCTGGCAGCGCGCTTCGACGGCCACACCAACTGCTTCATCGAATCGGGCCACCGTCGCGCCCTGCTGATCGACTACAACAACGAGACCGAGCCGCTGCCGGGCCACTTCCCGGGCCCGATCGGCCTTCCCCTGCTCAAGGAATCGCGACTCAACCATCTCGGCAAGCTCGCCTTCGAGCACCTGTACTGGCGGGTGCTGCTACCTGGTCGTGACGTGCCGGGCGTCGGCGCGGCCATGCCCCGGGCCGGCAAGCGCCCGGAAGCGGCCATCACTACGTGAGAGGAGTGATCGCCCGTGCCAACCAGGACTTACGCCGACATCGAGGTTGAGGTCGACGCCGAGGGCTTCTTCACCGACCCGTCCACGTGGCAGGAGGGGATGGCCCCTGAGATCGCCCGCGAGGCGGGTGTCGGCGAGCTGACCGACCGCCACTGGCAGGTGATCAAGTTCATGCGCCACCAGTACGAGGAAAGCGGCTCGGGGCCTACGGTCCGGGTGCTGGGCAAGACGTCGGGGGTGGGGATCAAGGAGCTGTACCAGCTCTTCCCCAGGGGCCCGGCCAAGCTGGCCGCCCGCATCGCCGGCATTCCGAAGCCCCGTGGCTGCATCTGACCCCCGCACCACACAAAGGAGGCCCCATGCCGGACCAGATCGAAAAGGTATCGATCATCATCTCCAAGGGATCGCTCGACGAGGTCTACCCCGGCCTGATCATGGCGAACGGCGCTCGGGCCGAGGGCATCGAGGCCAATCTGTTCTTCACCTTCTTCGGCCTCGACGCCATCCACAAGGCCCGTCACGAGCACATCAAGCTGGCCACCGTCGGCAATCCGGGCCTGCACTTCGCCACCCTGCTGGGGGGGCTGCCCGGCGTCTCGTCGGTGATGACCCACTACATCAACCAGAAGATGGCCCGGGTGGACATCCCCTCCATTCCGGAGCTCATCGAGATGATTGCCGACTCCGGAGCCGGCCTGTACGCCTGCAAGGCGTCGGTCGACCTGTTCGGCCTGGAGAAGAACGACTTCATCCCGCAGGTGTCCGACATCATCACCGTCGGCAAGTTCTACGAGCGGGCCGCCGGAGGCCAGATCATCTTCACCTGAGGGCAGGCCTGACCGCCTCCGGATAACCGCCGGTCAGCCCCGAAAATCACGGGCGCCGCCGGGCGCTCCGGTCTACGGTGCGGCAAATGCGCGGCGGTGGAATCTGGCGCGTTCGCCCGTACGTCCGGCCCTACCGAACGCAGATGCTGGTCATGCTGGCATCAGCGGCGGGGGCCCTGGTCGCGGTCAGCACCGTGCCGCTGGTGACCGAGGCGGTCATCAACGGGCCCATCGTCCACCACCGCGGGGGGCTGGTGCCCCTCGCCGCCCTCGCCCTGGCCCTCGGCGTGGGTGAGGGCATCCTCCTGTTCGTCCGCCGGTGGATTCTCGGGCGGGCGGCGACGGGGGTGGAGGCCGACATCCGCAACGACCTCTACGCCAAGCTGCAGACCCTGCCGGTCTCCTTCCACGAGAGGTGGCAGTCCGGGCAGCTGCTCTCGCGGGCGACCACCGATCTCACCCTCATCCGGATCTTCGTCGGCTACGGGCTCATCTACCTGGTCGTCAACACCATGACCTTCGTGTACGTCGTGGCCCTGCTCCTCCACCTCGACGTCCGCCTGGGGCTGGTGACGGTCGCCGCCGCTGTGCCGATCATGATCACCGGGGCCCGCTTCCGGCGCGACTACCACAGTGCCTCCCGCCGGGTGCAGGACCAGCAGGGCGACCTCACGACCATCATCGAGGAGGCTGCCCTCGGCATCCGGGTGATCAAGGCCTTCGGCCGACACGCCGTCGAGGGGGCGCGGTTCGCGTCGATGGCCCGCACGCTGCAGTCGAGCTCGATGGTCGCCGTCCGCCTGCGGGCCCGCTTCTTCGCCACCCTCGGGCTGGTTCCCAACCTGGCCCTGGCCGCCATCGTGCTCGGCGGGGGATGGGCCGTCAGCGACCATGTGATGACGCTGGGCGGCCTGGTGGCGTTCGTGACGCTGTTCCTGATGCTGGTGTGGCCGGTCGAGAGCCTGGGGGAAATCATGGCGATCGCCCAGGAGGCCTCAGCCGCCATCGAGCGGATCTGGGAGGTGTTCGACACTCCGCCCGACATCGCCGACCGCCCCGGCGCCGTCGACCTGGACCGATGCGAAGGAAGGCTCCGCTTCGAAAACGTCGGGTTCTCCTACTCGGAAGGGGGCCGCCGCGTGCTCGCCGGGGTCGACCTCGAAGTCGCTCCGGGCGAGACCGTGGCCATCGTGGGGGCCACCGCATCCGGCAAGACCACCCTGCTCTCGCTCGTCTCGCGCCTGGCCGACGTGACCGACGGCCGGATAGCGATCGACGGCCACGACATACGCGACATGACCCTCGCCTCCCTTCGTCGCCACGTCGCCGTGGCGTTCGAGGATCCGACCCTCTTCTCCGCCAGCGTGCGGGAGAACCTGACGTTCGGTGCCCCCGACGCCACCGACGCGGAGATCGATGCCGCCCTCGACGCCGCGCAGGCCCGATTCGCTCACCACCTGCCGTGGGGCCTCGACACCCGGGTGGGGGAGCAGGGCCTGTCCCTCTCCGGCGGCCAGCGCCAGCGCCTGGCGCTGGCCCGGGCCATCCTGGGCCGCCCTCGCATCCTCGTCCTCGACGACCCGCTGTCCGCCGTCGATGTCCACACCGAGGCCAAGGTGGAAGCGGCGCTGGCCCGGCTCCTGGAGCGGACAACCGCCCTGGTGGTCGCCCACCGTCCCTCGACGGTGGCCCTCGCCGATCGGGTCGCCTTCCTCGACGGGGGGCGCATCGTGGCCACCGGCAGCCACCACGAGCTGCTCTCCACCGTGCCGGGCTACCGGGCGGTCCTGGCCCAGGACGTCGAAGCGCCGGCGGGGCCCCCCGCATGGGAGGCGACCGCCGTATGAGCGTCGACCTGGCCACCCGGTGGCGGGGCGTGGCGGCCGAGGACGCCGAGGTCATCACCGCGCCCGTCAACGCCATGCTGCGGGGCCGTAGCCGGCGGTTGCTGTCCTCCCTCATGCGCCCGCACGTGAGGGCGCTGCTGGGGGCGACGGCCCTGATCGTCGGCTTCGACATCGCCAGCATGGCCGGTCCGCTCATGGTGCAGCAGGCCATCGACCGGGGCATCCCGGCGCTGACCCGCCACCACGACTACTGGCCGCTGGGTCTGACGGTTCTCGGGCTGGTCCTGGCCGGCGCCGTCCAGGCCTCCACCGACTACGGCTTCACCTACGTGACCGGGCGGGTGGGCCAGGACGTGCTGCTCGATCTGCGTCAGCGGGTCTTCGACCACTTCCAGTACCTCAGCATCGCCTTTCACGAGCGCTACACGTCGGGCCGGGTGACTTCTCGGCTCACCTCCGATGTGGAAGCGATCTCCGATCTGCTGATGGACGGTCTGCAGGTGCTGGCCTGGGCCGCCCTCACGATCCTCACCGTGGCCGGCATCCTCGTGTGGTCGGACCCGGTCCTCGCCGGGGTGGTGTTCGTCGCCGCTCCGTTCGTGGCCGTTCTCGCCCGCTGGTTCCGTCGCGAGTCGGTGAAGGCCTACCGGGCGACCCGCGAGACCATCGCCCTCGTCATCGTCCACTTCGTGGAGTCGCTCGGCGGCATCCGGGCGGTGCAGGCCTTCCGACGCGAGCCGCGCAACCAGGAGATCTTCGCAGCGCTAAACGACGCCTACCGGGGCGCCACCCAACGCTCCATCCGCCTGGTGGCGGTGTTCGGCCCCGGGGTCAAGGCCATGGGCAACGCCACCCTGGCCGGCGTCCTGCTGGTCGGCGCCATCCGGGTCGAGCACGGTCGCATCACCGTCGGAGTCCTCGCCGCCTTCATCCTCTACCTGCGCCGCTTCCTCGACCCCATCCTCGACCTGTCGCAGTTCTACACACTGTTCCAGGCGGCCGCCGCCGCCCTCGAGAAGCTCTCCGGCGTGCTCGAGGAGGAGCCGACCGTCCCGGAGCCGACACCCGGCTCAGCGACGCTGCTCACCAGCGCCCAGGGAAGGCTCGACTTCGACGACGTCACCTTCGGATACCGCGACCACCCCGTCCTGCACCACATCGACCTGCACATCCCGGCCGGGCAGACCGTCGCCCTGGTCGGCGAGACCGGGGCGGGCAAGACGACGCTCGCCCGGCTGATGAGCCGCTTCTACGACCCCACCTCCGGTTCGGTGCGTCTCGACGGCACCGACCTGCGTTCCATCCCCCGCGACGTGCTGCGGCGCCACGTGGTCATGGTGACCCAGGAGAGCTTCCTCTTCTCGCGGTCGGTCGCCGACAACATCCGGTTCGGCCGTCCGGGCGCAACCGACGAAGAGGTCCGCCGGGCGGCCACCGCCGTAGGCGCCCACCAGTTCATCCTGTCCATGCCGGGTGGCTACGCCGCGTCGGTCGGCAAGCGGGGGTCGCGCCTGTCCGCCGGGCAACGCCAGCTCATCTCGTTCGCCCGGGCGTTTCTCGCCGACCCCGAGGTCCTCATCCTCGACGAGGCCACCGCCTCCCTCGACATACCGAGCGAGCGCCTCGTCCAACGCGCCCTTCTCACCCTTCTGCGTGACCGGACGGCGGTGATCATCGCCCACCGCCTCACCACCGTCGAGATCGCCGACCGGGTGATCGTCGTCAGCGACGGGCGGGTGGTCGAGGACGGCCCACCCCCCGAACTGCTGAGCCGCCCGAGCCGCTACCGGCAGCTGCACCAGGCCTGGGCGGACAGCCTGGTCTAACGGCGTCCCCGCCACGGGGGTCCCGGCGGCGCCAGCAGGCGGGCGAGAAACTCCCGGAGGGTCCGGCTCACCGGTTCCGGCACCCCACGGCCGGGCGTGCTGGCGGCCAGCAACGCCGCCTCGTTGAGCGTTCCGAGCAGCAGCTGGGCCGCCACCGCAGGATCGCCGGGCACCGCCGCCCCCTCGCCGGCCGCCCTGGTCAGGGCGGCGGTCAGCAACGACAGGCAGGACTCAGAGCTCAGCTGGCGCAGCTGGGTCGGGCCGAGCACGGACTGGGCGTCGGTCATGATCCGCGCCACCTGGGCCGACGAGCAGACGTCGAGGTAGGCGGCGGCGGCCCGGTCGATCGTCTCCGCCACCGAGCCGGCCCCGGCGCTGGCCGAGACGACCCGAGCGGCGATCTCGTCGTCGAGGGCCCGCACCACCGCGGCGAACAGGTCCGCCTTGGAGTCGAAGTGATGGTAGAGGGCCCCCCTGGTCACCCCGGCCCGCTCCGCCACCTCCTCGCGGTTGGTGTGGGCGTAACCCTGGTCGGCGAAGAGCTGGCGCGCCGCCGCCAACAGCCTCCCCCGGGTCGCCGCCCTTCTCTCTGCCTGAGTTCGCCCCATAGACATGCGTGCGGCACGCATGTTAGCTTCGGCCCGGTCAGGAGGGGGACATGACGGAACTGCAAGCTGACGTCTGCGTGGTCGGGGCGGGCTACGCCGGGCTGGCCGCGGCCCGGCGGCTGCGGGCCGGGGGCCGCTCGGTCGTGGTTCTAGAGGCGCGGGACCGGGTGGGCGGTCGGATCTGGACCGAGCGACTCCCCGATGGGACGGCCCTCGACCGGGGGGGCGCCTGGCTGGCCCCGGGCCACAGCGCCATGCTCGGGCTGGCCGCCGACTACGGCGTCGGGACGTACAAGACCTGGGTGGCCGGCGCCCATCTGCTGGTGGAAGCCGATCGCATCCGCCAGTACAAGGGTCTGATCCCGAAGATCAGCCCGGGGGCGGTGGTGACCATCGCCCTGGCCCAGGCCCGCATCGACCGCCTCGCCCGCAAGGTTCCCGTCGATGAGCCCTGGACGGCCCGGAGGGCAGCCGAGTGGGACGGCAAGAGCGTCGGTGAGTGGGTCGCCCGCGCCGGCGTGCGCACCGCCATCGGCCACGACCTGTTCGAGATGGCGGTACGGGGCCTGTTCGGCAGCGATCTCGACCGGGTCGCCCTCCTCCATCTGCTCCAGTTGGTGCACGGGCATCGCAGCATCAACGTCCTGTTCTCGATCGAGGGCGGCAGCCAGGAGAACCTCATCGAAGGAGGCGCGGCCGCCATCGCCGAGCACATCGCCGCCGAGCTCGGCGACGCTGTGCGGCTCAACGCGCCGGTGAGGGCGGTGAACCAGACAGGGGCCTCGGTCATGGTCGAGGCCGACGGCGTGTCCGTCTCCTGTCGCCACGTGGTGATTGCCGCCCCGCCGGCCCTGTCCCTCGACGTGGCCTTCGATCCCCCGCTGGAGCGCGACCGAGTCTCCCTCTACCGCGCCTATGTCGGCGGGCGGGAGACGAAGACGCTCGTGGTCTACGACACCGCCTTCTGGCGGGCCGCCGGATACAGCGGCCAGAGCGCCGAGCCCCGGTCGCCCGCCGAGGTGACCATCGACGCTTCGCCGGCGTCGGGGACGCCGGGGATCCTCGCCTGCTTCACCTTCGGACCGGTGGCGGAGCGCTGGGACGCCATGGCCCAACAGGACCGCCGCCCCGCTCTCCTGGAGGCGCTCTCGCGCCGCTTCGGCCCCCATGCCATGAAACCCGACGCGGTGATCGAGACACCATGGTGGTCCGAGCCGTGGTCGCGCGGATGTTCGTTCGCCCACCTACCGCCGGGCGTGCTCAGCCGGTACGGGCCGGTGATCCGCCAGCCCTTCGGCCGGGTGCACTGGGCGGGGACCGAGACGGCGGGGACCAGCCACGGGGCCATGGACGGAGCGGTCCGCTCCGGCGAGCGGGCCGCCGACGAGATCCTCCAAGGCGTCCCCAGCACCGCCGCCGCCCCGGCGTCGTGAGAACCGGGCCGTGGGACGACGCCATCTGTTAATCGCCGGTCTGCTCGCCGTCCAGGCGGCCACCCTCGCACTGGTACCGAGAGGTCCGACCAGTATCGGCTCCACCACCCCCGGCGGCGCTCAGCAGGAGCCCGGCGCGGCGACGGCGCTGAACGGCGCGGGCGGCGGCTCCGCTTCGGGTGCGGCGCTGGGCCCGGGGGCCGCCCTCGGGTCGGCATCCAACCCCTCCGGCGCCGGCCCGAGCACCGGCCCGTCGTCGGCGGCGGGGGGATCGGTGACCGGAGGCGCCACCGATGTCTCGCACTGCATCGGCGGGCGCGAGTTCAACCCGGCTATCGACTACTTCGCCCCGCCGTGCACCCCGGGGCTGGTCGGCGGCTCCTACCCCAACGGAGGCGGTACCTACGCAGGTGTCACGGCCTCGACGGTGACGATCGTCGATTACATCACCAACTACGGCGCCGAGGTGAACGCCATCGACCAGGCCCAGGGGACCTTGGAGACCTACCCAGAGGCCGAGCAGCTCGACGGCGCCTGGGAGAACTTCATCAACAGCCACTACGTGCTGTGGGGGCGCAAGGTCCACATCGTGGCGTACCAAGGCCAGTGCCAGAGCGTCCCCCCGGACCTCCAGTGCCTGCTGCCGGAGATGGACTCGATCGTCAGCCGCTACCACCCGTACATGCTGTTCTGGAACACCGATCTCTGCTCGGCCTGCTACGAGGAGATCGCCCGCAACCGGGTGGTGGCAGTCGGCGGTGACGGTTTCAGCGACGCCCTCGCCAACGCCCTGGCGCCCTACTACTACTCGGCGGGTGAGAGCGCCACGCGGGTGGAGACGGCCTTCGCCCAGCTCTGGTGCAACCAGCTGTCCTCGGTGAACGTGCCCTCGCGCCGGGTCGCCTTCGCCGGCCACGAGAACCCGGCCCAGGACTTCAACGGTCAGCCGCGAGTGCTCGGGGTCATCAGCACCAACGATCCCGACAACGAGAACACCGTCACTCAGGTGCTCCAGCCCGAGCTGGCCCGTCTCTGCGGGGACGGCCAGTCCATCAACGCCCACCACTACTTCTACGCCCAGGACATCAACACCGCCGCCCAACAGACCAAGGCAGGCATCGACGCCATGGACACCAGTCACAACCCGGCCACCGGCGTGCTGTGCCTGTGCGACTCGGTCGCCCCCGCCTTCCTGTACGAGGGCGAGAGCCAGAACAACTACTGGCCGGAGAACTACGTGGCGACCGACCAGGGCATGGACCTCGACACCTCGGGTCAGTCCTATGAGGCCCAGGGCGGTCAACCAGCCCTCGGGTGCCCCGAACCCCAGCTCGGGTGTGAGTACAGCAACGCCTTCGGCCTGGCCACCCTCGACCCTGCTGAGCCACAGGCCAACACTGTGGGTCTACGTGTCTACCGGGCGGGCTCGGGGTCAGCGACGCTGCCCTGCGACAGCGGCAACTGCATAACCCCGGTGTTCGCCAGCTACATCTGGCCCTACTGGAACATGATGGCCAGCCTCATCGAGAACGCCGGGCCGGACCTGACGCCAGCCCGCATGCAGGCGGCGGCGCCGGCGCTGGGCCAACGCGGCGGAGGTAGCACGGGGCACATGGCCAAAGGCTTCGCCTCCGGCGACTGGTACTGGACCCAGGACGCCCGGCTGGTCTACTGGGACAACAATCGGCCGTCGCCCTACAACGGAGTCGACGGCACCTACGTCCAGATCGAAGGCGGGAACCTCAACCTGGGCCAGTACCCCTTCCTCGCCGGGGGGCCGCCGATCCCCAGCCGGCGAAACTGAGACGCCGAGGCGGGGGCCGTGTGACAGCCTGGCCCGATGGACCGCACGGCGGCCCGACAGGCCGCCATCGACGACTTCCTGGCCGTCCTCTCCCAACCGCGGCGGGGTGACGGCTGGGTGGCCCGGACGCCGGACTGGTTCGGGCCGGTCGTGTTCGGCGGTGTCGGCTTGGCCATGACCATCCGAGCCGCCTGCCGCAGCGCTCCGGAAGGCAGTCGCCTCCACTCGATCCATGCCCACTTCCTGCGCCCGGTGCGCGGCGCAGCCGAGATCGCCTTTCAGACTGAGACCGTCAAAGCCGGCCGCACCTTCGCCTTGCACCGGGTGACGGCGGCGCAGGACGACAAGCCTTCCATCGTCATGACGTGTTCGTTCACCTCCGACACCGACGGCTACGTGTACGACGTGTCCGGCATCCCTGAGGGCGTGCCCCCGCCCGCCGACCTGCCCGAGCCCGACGAGGTCGGCGAGCCCGTCGGGGCGTGGGACGTCCGCTGGCTGGGTCCGAGCCCCCTCCGCCCGGACGGCACCCGTGAGGCCACCCACCGCCACTGGTTCCGCATCCCCCGCCGCCTCGAGGACGACCCGCACCTGCACACGGCTCTGCTCGGTTACGCCACCGACTGGACCGGCATCGGCGGGCGCCCGTTGCATCTCGAAGGGGACACCACCGGCATGATCAGCCTCGACCACGCCGCCTGGCTCCACCGGCCGGCCCGGGCCGACGACTGGCTGCTCCAGGACGTGCAGTGCCTCGTCAACGCCGGCGGGCGGGGCACGCTTCGCGGCGTCATCCGCGACCGACACGGCCGGATCGTGGCCTCGATGGCCCAGGAGATGCTGCTGCAACCGGCCGCCGGGTGAGGCGCTGGCCCTCGAGCAGGCAGGGTCGGCGCAGCTGCCCGCCGGCCTCTACTGTGAGCGACTGCACCCGATGGGATGGGCTGGACGTGGAGGGGACTCATGGAGGGTGACTCGGTGACCGTGGAGCGGGTGATCCCTGCGCCACCGGAAGCCATATTCCGGCTGCTGGCCGACGCCAGCCAGCATCCGCGCATCGACGGTTCGGGCACCGTCAAGGAGGCCAAGCAACCCCCGCAGGCCCTCACCTTGGGATCGACGTTCGGGATGTCGATGCGTCAGGGAGTGCCGTACTCGGTCCTGAACGAGGTGGTCGAGTACGAGGAGAACCGCCGCATCGCCTGGCGGCCGAAGGCGGCCATGGGCTTCCTCTCGCGGATCGGTCCCGAGGGCCGGGTCTGGCGCTACGAGCTCGAGCCGGTCGGTGAGGGCACCAGGGTGCGGGAGACCTGGGACATCTCCAAGGACCGGGCCAAGGGACTTCTGCGCCGGGGGCGCCTGCCCGAGCGGACGCGGGCCAGCATGGAAAAGACGCTGGAGCGCATCGAGCAGCTGGTTACCTGAGGAGGCGCCGGGCCCGGCTCAGCCGGCGCCGGCGCCGTAGCGAAGGCCGTCCATCAACAGGCCCGAGATGCGCCGGGCCTGGTCCTGCCATCCCGGCAGGTCGCTGATCAGACACACCCCCGACAGAGCGCGCAGCACGTCACCGGGGTCGACGTCGGCGCGGATCTCGCCGGACTCGACGGCGGCGGCGACGAGGCGCCGGACGGTGCCGTTGAGCCGCTCCTGGCTGTAGGTGAACAGCTCGGAGTCGGCGGCCATCACGGTCTTCAGGTGCACCGCCAGCCCGCGCTTGGTGGCCACGTAGGCGACGAACCGCTGCATCCATTCGGCCAGCGCCTCCGCCGGCGGCTTGTTGGCCAGCAGGTCGTCGGCCTCGCCGACGAGTACGTCGACGTTGCGCCGGTACACCGCCTCCATCAGGGCGTCGCGGTTCGGGAAATGGCGGTACAGCGTGCCGACACCCACACCGGCGGCCTTGGCGATCCCCTCGAGGGAAGCGTCGACCCCGTCGCGGGCGAACGCCTCGGAGGCGACCTCGAGAAGACGGTCGCGGTTGCGGGCCGCGTCCGCTCGCTGCGCTCGGGTCAACTGCTCCTCCGGTGGTCCATGGGGAACCTGCGACTAATCCCTTGACAAAGCGGAGGCACCCTCCGTTATAGTACCGGAGGCTGCTTCCGCTTATGGGCCCAGCGTAAAGCAACCCCCCACCTCCCGCAAGGGGGTGTGTTCCCAAGGTCTGCCAACACCCAGGAGTCCCCGTGTCCGTCACCATCTCCACCCTCCCCCCGGCGACGTCCCCGCCGGCCGGGCGTGACCGCCGCTGGCTGGCCCTCGCCGTGATCGGCGTCGCCCAGCTGATGATCATCCTCGACGCCTCGGTCGTGAACATCGCCCTGCCCCACGCCCAGCAGGCGCTGCACATCTCGGATGCGTCGCGCCAGTGGGCGCTGACCGCCTACACCCTCACCTTCGGTGGCTTGCTGCTGCTGGGGGGCCGGGTCGCCGACTACCTCGGTCGCAAGCGGACGTTCCTGGTCGGCCTGCTCGGATTCGCCGCCGCCTCCGCCCTCGGCGGCATGGCCCAGTCCGCCGCCTGGCTGTTCGGAGCCCGGGCCATCCAGGGGGTGTTCGCCGCCCTCCTCGCCCCCGCCGTCCTCTCCCTGATCACGACCACGTTCACCGAGCCGACCGAACGGGCCAAGGCCTTCGCCGTCTACGGAGCGATCTCCGGCACCGGCGGCGCCCTCGGGCTCCTGGCCGGCGGCGCCCTGACCGAGCTGATCTCGTGGCGCTGGACACTGCTGATCAACACACCGATCGCCCTGGCCGTGGCGGTGGCGTCCCTGCCCCTGATCAAGGAGAGCCGGGTGGAGGGCGACCGTCACTTCGACGTGCCCGCCGCGGTGGTTGCCACGTCAGGGCTGGCCCTGCTCGTCTACGGCTTCACCGAGGCGTCGCTGCGGGGCTGGTCGTCGCCCCGCACGCTCGGCCTCATCGGCACCGCCGTCGTCCTGCTGGCCGCCTTCGTCGCCTGGGAGCGTCGGGCTCGGAACCCGATGCTCCCGCTGCGCATCGTCGCCGACCGCAACCGGGGCGGGTCGTATCTGTCGTTCCTGCTGTCGACGCTCGCCCTCATGGGCACGTTCCTCTTCCTCACCTACTACTTCCAGGACGTGCTCCACTACTCGGCCCTCAAAGCCGGGCTGGCCTTCCTGCCCTTCCCCATCGGCATCATCACGTCATCCACCGTGGCGTCACGCACGCTGCCCCGCTTCGGGCCCCGTCGGCTGGCCGCCACCGGCTTCGCTCTGGCCGTCATGGGCATGCTGTGGCTGACCCACCTGTCGACCACCTCGTCCTACGCCCTGCACGTGGTGCCGGCCGAGCTGCTGATCAGCCTCGGGATGGGTCAGGTGTTCGTGCCGCTGGCGTCCACCGCCCTGCTCGGGGTGCCCAACCACGACGCCGGGGCGGCGTCGGCGCTGGTGAACACCATGCAGCAGATCGGCGGCTCCCTGGGCATCGCCTTCCTCAACACCATCGCCACCAGCGCCACCCGCGCCTACGCCGTCGCCCACGGCGGGCTCTCACCCGCCGCCGTGGTCCACGGCTTCACCAGGGCCTTCGGCGTGAACGTCGCCACCCTGACCGTCGCCTTCGTCGTGGTCGTGGCCCTGGTGCGGTGGCGGCCAGCCCGGGCGGAGCGCCACGATCAGGACCTCGGCCAGCCCGTCGGCGCTCCCGAACCGGAGCTGGCCATCGCCTGACCGCCTCTCGTCAGCCCGCCGCCTACCGGGTGACGAAGAGCCCAATGGCCACGCCGACGCCGAGGACGATCACACCCGTCCGCAGGGCGGCGGCGGAGAGCCGGCGGGCCACTCGGACCCCGGCGGTGCCGCCGGCGAAGGCGGTGACGGCGAGGATGCCGGCGTACTGCCACGCCACCCGGCCGGCGATCAGGAAGACCAGAACCCCGGAGACGTTGATGATCAGCGACAGCAGGCCCTTCAGGGCGTTGAGCCGCTGCAGATCGTCGTCGAGCACCACCCCGAGAACGGCCAGCAGCAGCACGCCGAGGCCGGCGCCGAAGTAGGAGCCGTAGACAGCGCTGACACCGGCTCCCAGTCGACCGCCCCAGCCCATCTCCTTGGCATCCCGCCCGTCGGGCGACGGGCGCCGGGCGTGGCGCTCCGCCAGCCGGCGGGCCAGCCCGGGCTGCGCGGCGAGGAGGACGCAGGAGGCGAGGATGAGGAAGGGGACCACCGCCCGAAACGAGCCGCCCGGGGTGGCGAGGAGCAGGACCGCCCCTCCGACCCCGCCCACGACGCTCACCCCGGCCAGTAGGTAGAACCGGCGCCCCTGGCCGGCGAGCTCGGCCCGGTAGGCGACTGAACCGCCGGCGTAGCCGGAGATGAGTCCGACCGAGGAGGTGATGTTGGCCAGCTTCGCCCCGGTGCCCGCGGCCAGCAGGGCCGGGAACGAGATGAGGGTCCCCCCGCCGGCGATGGCGTTCACGCCTCCGGCAAGAAAGCCGGCGGCCGCCACCACCAGGGCATGACCCGGAGTCACCGGGTGCCGCCGGGTCGTCTCATGTCCATCTTCTACACCCCGGCTTCGCCGATGCCCGCCAGCCGGTACAGCACGGCGAGGTCCTGGGGCGGTCCGGTCCAGTGGGCCCGGACCAGATCGGTGCCGGCCATGCGAACCACGCTGCGCAAGGCCCAGACGGTGACCACCGCGTTGTCCACCAGCCCGACCACCGGTATGAAGTCCGGTATCAGGTTGAAGGGTTGGATGTTGTAGACGAGGGCCAGGCGCACCCGCCACCGGGCCGACCGCGGCAGGCCCGGGTCGCGATACAGCGAGGCGAGCAGCCGGATGACTTGGGGGATGAACCGGCGCAGCCGGACCGACTCCTCACCCCGCGGCCTGACGACGTAGACCAACACAGCCAGGGCCAACCAGGCGGCGACGAGGGCGGAACCGACGCCTATGAGGATCCGGACCAGCATGAGCCGTCCGGAGCGATGCTAGCGGTGCGGTCAGGCCTCGACCCGGTGGGAAACGACCGCCTGGGCGCCCCCGAGTCGCTTGGACTCGTACATGGCGGCGTCGGCCTCTTCAACCAGGCGGGAGGCGACGGCGCCGTGGGCGTCGGTCCAGGCCACCCCGCAGCTGGCTCCCATCGGCACCGGCTCGCCGTCGAGCTCCACGGGCTGGCTGAACGCCCGGCCGGCGATGGCCCGCGCCACCTTGAGGGCGTCGGCCGGGGTGGGAACCCCCGGGCACACCACCACGAACTCGTCGCCGCCGAACCGTCCCACCACGTCGCCGACGCGCACCGATGCGCTGAGGCGCTCGGCGACCCGGGCCAGCAGCTCGTCGCCGGCAGCATGACCGAGGCGGTCGTTGACCGGCTTGAAGCGGTCGAGGTCCATGAAGATGACGGCGGTGCCGCTCCCCCGTCCGGCTGCCGAAGGCATCCGATCGAGCAGCTCCTGGAGCAGGGCGAGCGTCGCCGCCCGGTTGAGGCAGCCGGTGAGCGGGTCGGTGGCGGCCCTGGCCTCCAACTCGCGCCGGATGAGGACGGTGTCGGTCACGTCCTCCACGCAGCCGGTGAGCCCGGCGACCACCCCCGACTCGTTGAGCAAGGGGCGCACGCTGATGAGGCAGTGGCGCACGGTGTCCCCGTCGGCGGTGATTCCGATCTCGACCTCGGCGTCGGTGCCGTTGGTGGCCAGCTCCACCGCCTCGTCCAGCTTGGGCCGATCCTCCTCCACCACCTTCTGCAGCTGGTCAGCGAGGCTCGAGCCGAAGGGGGTCCCGATGATCTCGTGGAAGCGCCGGTTGGAGAAGAGGAGATTCCCGCGCAGGTCGGTGTGGAAAAGGCCTACCGGCACCGTCTCGGTCAGCTGGGCCAGCAGCTGCTCGCGGACGCGGAGTGCCTCGTGGGCCGACATCTCCTCGGAGATGTCGATCATCTCGGCCAGCACGTCGCCGTGCTCCGGATCGGACAGCCGGTTGTCGTTGATGACCTCCAGCCATACCCAGGAGCCGTCGCGGTGGCGGTGGCGCAGGCGGACCCGACGACCGGGACCGGGTGAGTCGAGCATCTCCATCCAGTTGGCAATGGCCAGCTCGTGGTCGTCGCGGTGGATGAAGTCGAGGGTCTTGTGCCCGAGCATCTCCTCCTCCGACCACCCGAGGATCTGGGTCAGGGCGGGATCCACCCACTGCAGCACGGCGCCGGCGTCCTTGTGGGCGCGGGCGAAGCGCGGGGGCAGGGCGGGGATGCGGGCCGCCTCCACCATGCCGTCGATGACGGCGGACTCCTCCTCGGCGAACACCACGACCATGACGCCGTGCCGGTAGCGCAGGTCGAGGAAGTACAGGTTCACCTGACGGTCGGGATCCTCGGCGAGGCGGAGAGGAGCCGACGCCGCCCCCTGGGCGCGGGCCTGGCCCCAGAGCTTGGCCACCACCACGCGGTCGGCCGGGGTGACCACGTCGAGGAGGGTGGCGGCGTCCACCCGCCGGTGTCCGTCGACGGGAACGGATTCGGGGATCGGTACCACCCACGGCGACACGTCGCCGCCGACGGCCCCCACCAGGGCGTCGGGATGCCTTTCGAGCAGGGTCAGCAGCGCCACCTCGAGCGGATCGGTCGAGGGGTCATCCTCCCCAGCGCGCACCCCGTCGTGGCGGGGGCGTCCGGCAGCCATGGACTCAGTTTCGGCCCGCCCCGGCGTGCAAGTGAAGCCGCTTTGCGCCCGAGCCCCCAAAATTGCCCATCGGGGGCATGCACACACCACCCGGACGGGCCAGCCACCGGCGGGTGACGGGCCCTGCAGGCTGCCGGCCTCGCGCCGCCGTCAGGCGGAGTGGGCGGCCAGACCCCGGCCCCGCTGACCCGAGGCCAGCAGCCGGGCGATCTCGTCGACCTCGCGCCGCACGGACTCGGCGAACCAGCGGCCGGCCACCCGGTCCCACACCGCCCCGAACGGGCGGGGCATGGCCATGGTCTCCACGTGGTGGACCCAGGCGCCGCCCTCGCGGTCTTCGATCTCGAACCAGGCGTGCAGCTCGGACGGGATGCCGTGCTCGAGGGTCACGTCGATCCGGTGGGGGGCCTCCCAGCGGTAGCGGGTGATCACCGACCCCGGGAAGCGGCCGAGGAACTTGCCGTCCTCGCGGGCGATCATCCCGTCGTCCGTGTCGGCCAGGCGGGTCACCCACACCATCTTGGTGTCGGCCTTGGTGTACTGGGCCGGGTCCAGCACGAAGTCGAAGATGTCCTGGGCGGTGACGCCCGGCACGAAGGCGCTTCCCTCTCCTCGGATCATGCGGACATTCTGGGCGCGCCGCCGTCCTCGCTGCCAGACCGCCCCTTCCGTCAGGCCCGGCGCCTACCTTGACCGGGTGGACCCCCGCACTCCGGTCGTGGTGGGAGTGGGAACCATCACCCAGAGGCAGGACGACCCACTCCTGGCCCTCGACGTAGTGGACCTGATGGCGGCCGCCGCCCGGGCCGCCGCCGAAGACGCCGGCGCCCCCGATCTGGCGCGCCGCGCCGGCCTGATCCTCGTGCCCCGCGGCAGCTGGCCGGCGGTGGACGCCGGCCGGATCGTGGCCGAACGGCTCGGCAACACCGGGGCGAGGACCGTCCTGGCCGAGATCGGAGTGCTGCAGACGACCCTCATCGACCGGGCCGCCCGCGCCGTCGCCTCAGGCCAGGTCGACACCGCCCTGGTGGTCGGGGGAGAGGCCCGCTGGAGGCAGACTCGGGCCGCCGCCGCCGGAGTCTCGCTGCCGCCGGCGCCGGCGCATCCCTCTCCCCCGGACGAGACCCTGCGACCGGAGGTGAGCATCGTCGCCGGCGAGGAGGTGACGGCTGGGCTCACCAGCGCCCCCTCCCAGTACGCGCTGATCGAGAACGCCCGGCGGGCGGCCGACCATCAGCCCCTCGACGAGCACCGGCGGGCCGTGGCCCGGCTGTGGGCCGACATCGGCGCCGGCGTTCGCCACAACCCGGAGGCCTGGCACCGCCGGCCCCGGGCGGAGGAGGAGATCGCCGAGCCCGGCCCGGACAACCGCATGATCGCCTTCCCCTACAACAAGTGGCACTGCTCGCAGTGGAACGTCGACCAGGCCGGCTGCCTGCTCGTCTGCTCGGTCGAGGTGGCCCGGGCCCGCGGGGTGTCCCCGGACCGGTGGGTGTTCCTGCACTCGCTGGCCGAGTCGAACCATGTGCTGCCGGTGTCGTGCCGCACCGAGCTGCACCGCAGCCCCGGCTTCGAGCTCGCCGGGCGGGCCGCCCTCAATCTGGCCGGGGTGGGCATCGACGATGTCGCCCACCTCGATCTGTACAGCTGCTTCCCGATCGCGGTGCGCATCCAACTGTCGGAGCTGTCGGTGCGTCCGGGGCGCCCGCTGTCGGTCACCGGCGGCATGACCTTCGGCGGCGGCCCCCTCAACAACTACGTCATCCAGTCCACCGCGGCCATGGCCCGCACCCTGCGCCACCATCCGGGCGAGCGGGGCATGGTGACGGCGGTCAGCGGGCTCCTCACCAAACAGGGGGTGACGGTGTGGTCCACCGATCCGCCCGGCCAGGGTTACCGCAGCCTCGACGTGAGCGAGGCGACGGGCGCGTCGGCGGGGGCGGTGCCGATCGTGGCCGCCGCCTCCGGCCGCGCCGTGGTCGCCACCTACACCGTCCTGACCGAGCGCGAGGGGCCGGCCACGGGGGTGGTCCTCGCCGACCTGGCCGGCGGGGGCCGGACGCTGGCGACCACCCAGGACCGCGACACGGTGGCCGACATGACCGAGCGCGAATGGTGCGGCGTCGAGGTGGCCCTCGACGGACAGGGCGGGTTCGCACCGGCGCCGTGACCGGCTAGCCGCTCTACGCCGGCCGGGGCCCCAGCCGCTCGGCGACCATCCGCACCATCGCCGGCAGCCGCGACGGCTCCGGCCAGCAGCCCCCCCTCACGCCGTGGGCGGCCAGGGCCGAGGCGCACACCGGGCCGACGCACGCCGCCAGCACCGGGCCGTTGAAGGCGGCGGCCAGGGCGTCCGCCGCCGCCTCGTCGTCGGCCGCCGAGAAGAGATGGTGGACCGCCGGCTGGCTGGTGAAGGTGACGGCGTCCAGCCGCCCGGCCAGCGCCGCCCGGATCAGGGCCCGGACCGGCCCGGGGTCCACCGGCGGCCTCCAGCGGTAGACCGGCACGAGGATGACCGGATCAGCCAGCCGGGCCAGGCGGCCGATGCGCTCGGCGTCGTCGGGGTCGAACAGCTGAACGGCGAGGCCGCCGGTGGGTGGATCGGCCGAGAGCCGGTCGATCACCTCGTCGAAGGTCTCGTGCGGGGCCCGCCACACCACGTCGAGGCCGGCCCGTCGGGCCGTCGACGCCGACTTCGCCCCCCGGGCGAGAACCGACGCCCCGGCCAGGGCCTGGGCCAGGGCCGCCCCGAGGCCCCAGGACGCCGCCACCTCGAGCCACCCGCTGAGCCCGGCGCCGGTGGTGACCACCAGGGTGGACGGCGGCCGGGCGATGACGGCGTCGGTCGCCAGGCGCAGGGCGGGGTCTTCGGCCAGTTCCACCGTGCGGAAGGTGGGAGCGTGGATGACCGTCGCTCCCCGCCCCTCGAACAGCCGGGCCTGCTCAGCCCAGCGGCGGTCGGCGGTGATGCCGATCACCCGTCCGGAAAGGGCCAGGCCCTCCGAGTCCACGGCGCCTCTCTACCACCGGTGGGCGGGCCCGCCCAGGGCGCGTACTGTCGCGGGGAGCCGCGTGCCGCTGCGGCGGGCGCCCGGGCGCAAGGAGGCAGCGTGCAGTTCACCCCCGAGGGTCAGGAGAAGCTGGCCCAGGTCAAGGCGTTCATGGCCGACCACATCTACCCCAACGAGGGCCAGTACTACGAGGAGATGGAAGCTTCCGGCGATCCCCACTTCTACCCGCCGGTGATGGACAAGCTGAAGGCGGCGGCGCGCGAGCGGGGGCTGTGGAACCTCTTCCTTCCCCACCTCGATCCGGAGGTGCCGGGCACGCCGCTTTCGAACCTCGACTACGCGCCGATCGCCGAGGAGCTGGGCAAGGTGGGCTTCGCCTCCGAGGCGTTGAACTGCGCCGCTCCCGACACCGGAAACATGGAGATCCTCCATCTCTACGGGACGGCCCAGCAGAAACAGCAGTGGCTGGTCCCGCTGCTGGAGGGTGAGATCCGTTCGGCGTTCGCCATGACCGAGCCGGCGGTGGCCAGCTCGGACGCGTCGAACATCGAGCTGCGCATCCGCCCCGACGGGGACCACTACGTGCTGGACGGGCGCAAGTGGTTCATCTCCGGGGTGAACGCCGAGCGCTGCAAGGTGATGATCGTCATGGGCAAGACCGACCCGGACGGTCCCCGCCACCGCCAGCAGAGCATGATCCTCGTCCCCAAGGACACCCCGGGGGTCAAGGTGCCCCGCTCGATGAAGGTCTTCGGCTACGAGGACCGCGGCGGTCACGGAGAGGTGATCTTCGAGAACGTACGGGTGCCGGCGGAGAACCTGCTCGGCGGGGAGGGGGAGGGCTTCGCCATCTCCCAGGCCCGGCTCGGACCCGGCCGCATCCACCACTGCATGCGCACCATCGGCGTCTCCGAGCGGGCCCTCGAGTACCTGTGCCGCCGAGCGCTCGAGCGGGTGACGTTCGGCCGCAAGGTGGCCCAGCAGGGTCTGATCCAGGACTGGGTGGCCGAGTCACGCATCGAGATCGACATGGTCCGCCAGTACGTGCTGCGCACCGCTCATCTCATGGACACCGTGGGCAACAAGGCGGCCGCCAACGAGATCTCCGGCATCAAGGTGGCGGCGCCCCAGGTGGCCTTGAAGGTGATCGACCGGGCCATCCAGGTGCACGGGGCCGGTGGGGTGTCTCAGGACTTCCCGCTGGCTTCGATGTACGCCCACGCCCGCACCTTGAGGATCGCCGACGGACCCGACGAGGTTCACAAGATGACGATCGCCCGGCGCGAGCTGCGCAAGTACGACCCCGAGTTCCGCCCCTGAGCGGGTGAACCGGCTAGACGCCGGCGCCCGCCCCCGTTGATCCTGAGCCGTCACCGGGGCCGGCCGGGCCCGGGCCCCCGGGCCCGAAGAACCCTGGGCCTCCGTGGCCGCCGCCGCCGAACCACGCCGGGCCGACGCCCGCCGGCCCGGCGGCGGTACTCCCACTGGCGGGCGCCGGGATGATCCGCACCTCGATGGCGTTCAGGGTCGTGTGATCGGACGCGATCGTGCCGAAGGCAGCGACGTGCTGGCCGGCCTGCACTGCCGACAGTGACGCGGTCTGGGTGCCGTTGAGGAACTTGGTCGACCCGTCGGTGTCCACCGTCCGCCAGAAGCCCTCGGGGTCGGCGATGGTGATGACACTGCCGTTGACGGACTGGACGGTGCCGCCCACCCGGGGGTCGACGACATCGACGCGGGACGCGGTCGGGTTCGTGGCCGACGGGGCCGAGCCGGACGCCCCCGGGGCCGAGCCCGGCGCCGCCGCCTGCCGGACGAGCATGATGCGGACCCGTTCACCGACGGCGAGGACGGACCGTGGAGCGCTGTGGCCGTCGCGGCTGTAGGTGGTCGCCGAGTCGGTGGCGACGGTGTGCGTCCGGCCGCCGGGCCCCTGCACGGTCAGGCTGTCGGCCCCGACGGCGGTGACCGTGCCGCCGGCCATCAAGGCGTGCCCGTGCCGGCCCCGACCGGGGCCCGCCGGCGGAACCGACGAGCCGCCCGGGGCGCTGGCCGCTGAGAGGGTGGCCGCACCCGGGCCGGCGGTCGTGGCGGCGCCGGCGCCGGACGTGGCCCAGGCGATCCCGTAGCCGCCGGCGGCCAGCCCTACCGCGGTGACGGCGACGCCGGCTCGGGCCGCCCTGCTGCTGAGGGGAATCTTCACGACGTCCTCCTTGAACGGCGGCCGGTGCTTCTCCGGCCTGGGAGCATCTTCGCCCGGTGACCTGGGAGCGAACTGTGGGCGGACTTCGCCTTCGCTCGGAATCGGGGCGTTGGTAGCGTTGCCGGGGTGGACGACCGGCCCTCAGCTCCTCAGGCGGTCGCCCTCCACGTCACCTTCGGGACCCTGATCCTCGCCTTCCTCGGCCTGGCGTGGTGGCAGGTGGACCGGGCCTTGTCGGGCAACACGCTGAGCTGGGTGTACGCCTTCGAATGGCCGTTCTTCGCCGGCTACGCCGTCTACATGTGGCGCAAACTGTTGGCCGACACCCGCGGCGAGGGGGCCGGGCCGCCGCCCGCCGACGAGGCCCGGGCCGCCCGGCAGCGCCAGGAAGAGGAGGAGCTGGCCTCCTACAACCGGTACCTGGCCGAGCTCAACGCCAGCGGGCGGCGCAAGACCTGGCGCACCCCGACCTGACCGGTCAGCCGAACGCCCCGCTCGGCAGGTAGGCGTCCGGCGGGCGGGCCCACCCGCGGACCATGACGGCGCCCCGCACCCGTAGCTCGAGCCCGGCCTCGGCCGCGGCCCGGACGGCCCACTGCTGGGTGCCGGTGATCCAGCCCAGCTCGGCCGGCTCCCCTTCCGGCGCTTCGGCCAGGGCCGTGGCCACCAGCCGACCGGCCGCCTCCTCGTCGAGGGCCGCCACGGTGAGCACGAGGCCGCGCCGGACCAGGGCGTAGCCCCGACCAGGGTCGAGCAACATCCGGGCCCCGGGCACCGACAGGTTCGCCTCCATGTCCGGTCGGCGCGACGCCCCCCGCACCTTGGTGTCGATGGTGTCGATCTCGTCCAGGGCGGCGGCGAGGCCGTCGGGCCCCACCGTCACGATCCCCGGGGCCGGCCGCGGTCGGCGGCGGGGGGTTCCCCAGGCGGTGACGGAAGGGTGGAGGGAAAACCCGGCGGAGACGTAGCGATGCAGGGCCCGCGGATCGGGGGAGGCGAGGATGATGCCGGGCCCGGCCGGATCGCCGTAGGCGAGGGCTCGCTCGAGCAGCCGGCGGCCGGTGCCCCGATCCTGGTACGAGGGCGACACGACGAGGAGGGAGAGAACCCATACTCCACCGCGGGTCAGGGCGAGGGCCACGCCCAACACCTGGTCACCATCGACCGCCACCCATGACCCCCCCGGGTCGGTGCCGACCAGATGGGTCATGCGGGCCCGGCTGCGGGCGATCGACTCGTCAGTGCGTTCCTCGGAGGGCAGGTGCTGGGCCTGGCGCAACCCGGAGAAGGCGGCGGCGGCCACCTCCTCGGCCTGGCCCACGTCGGCCGGTGTCATCGGTCGGATCGTCAACACCCCGCCATCCTCGCCGCCCCCGACCGCCGCGGCCCGCCAATTAGTGGTGCGGGACCAGGACGGGTCAGCTGATGGCGAAGGCGACGGTGGCCCAGACGGCGTAGACGCCGGGGGCGGTGAGGGCGACCGGACCCGAGAGGGCGACCGACCCGCCCGGCGCCAGCGAGCGGACCGACGGGTCGGCCAGCTGCGATGCCAGCGTCGGGCTCCCCGGGGCGGTCAGCGTCACCTTCACCACCAGGCCGGCGGGGAACTGCATGGTCTGGGCCGAATGGTTGGCGAGGGTCACCCGCACCGTCACGAGGCCGCCCGGGCTGGCCGAGGCGGAGAGCGACAGCCCGTCCCACACCTCGCCCCTCTGGATCGACTCCGAGGACGTGGCCGGGGCCAGCGAGGCCGGCCACGGGACATCGGGGTGGTCGAGGGCCGTCTCGACGTAGCAGCCGGCGCCCAGTACGGCGGCCGACGAGGTGGGCAACGTCGTGCACGCCGCCGCGGCGGCCGGCGCCGGCGCGGTGGCCGTTGCCGGCTGGGAACGGTTGGTCGGGGCGGGGGGGGCGGTAACCGCAGGTGCCTTAGTCACGGGCGGGGCCGTGGTGACCGGGGCCGCCGGCGGGGTGAGCGCCAGGGCCCCAGCAGGGCCGGAGGCGGTCGGCAGGACGGCGGGCGGCGCCGCCGTGGCCACCTGGGTCACCGCCGCCGCCGGCCACAACAGGTAGACGGGCAGCCCGGCCAGGCCGAGCAGGCCCGCTCCCAGGACGAGGCGGAACGCGGCGGATGGACGCCTTGATGCCAAACGACACCTCCGTCCCCTGCCGCCACCGGTGGACCCACCATAAGTGACGGATTGTTCGGGGGCCAGGGCCGTACGGACAGTGCTGGACGGAAGAAGTCTCAGTAATTGGCTGGCGTCGCCGATAACCCGTCCCATGATCAATCCGATCCTCCGGCGCGCCGCGGCCGGAATCGCAGTGTGCCTGGTCGCCGGGGCCTGCGGGGCGACCGGGGGGGTGGTGCGCACGCTGTCCGCCGTGCCGACCAAGGCCCAGGTCAACTCGGCCTTCCACGCCGTCGGGGGGCTGTCGGGGGTCGACATCACGCTGCAGATCGATGCGACCGCGGCCCAGTTGCAGCGGATGGATCCGACGACCAACGCCCGCGACGCCGCTCTGCTCAGCCACAGCGCCCTCAACATGCTCGTGGTGAACGCCGGCGGGGGAACCCTGAGCGACCTGAAGGACCACCCCTCCGACCTGCGGTTCGAGCTGACCGCCGACGTGGGCGCGGGCCCGCTCGTCGATCTGGTGGAGGCTCACCACACTCTCTACGGCCGGGCCGACGTGAACCAGATCATGTCGCTGGCGAAGGTCACCGATCCGCAGGCGGAGCTGACCAAGATCGAATCGCAGATACCGCCGGTGCCCGCCCTCGGCTTCGTGAAGGACCTGCTGGCTGGCCAGTGGGTCTCCCTCGACCTGAACCAGCTGAAGGGTCTGGCGTCCGATCCCCAGATCAAGCAGATGCTGAGCGGGCTCGGCACGACCGGCATGAGCCAGCCGTCCCCCTCCACCCTGTCGCGGGTCCGGTCGGCCATCACCTCGGCGTTCGACCGCGATCTGACCGTCCGCCACACCGGCACCGACCCCCAGCTCGGTGACCGCTTCGTGGTCAGCGCCCCGGCCCGCCAGCTGGTGACCGACCTGGCCGGATCGGTGTCGGGACTGCTGCCCCAGATGTTCCAGGCCCCGGTGTCCAAGGTCGGCTCCCAGGTCCCTGACCGGACGGTGTCAGCCGAGGTCTTCGTCAAGAGCGGCGTGCTCCGGGCCCTGCGCCTCGACGTCACCCAGTTCGACTCGAAGCTGGCGGCGGCGGCCGGAGGCCCGGTCTACCTCGAGCTCGACGTCACCCCCACGACCCAGGTCCCCGACGGGCCGGCCCAGTCGACGCCCATCGATCTGCAAGGCGTGCTCTCCGCCGTGTTCGGAGACCTCGGCTCCGCCAACGGCGGAACGCCCTTCGGCGGCCACGTGCCGAGCGGCCATCTGTCCGTGGGCTCGGGTCTGGCGGGCACCGTCCAGAACCTGACCCCCGCCAACGGCTGATCGGCCCGGGGGGCTAGCCGAGCGGCACCCTCCAGGCGACGACGGTTCCCCCGCCGGGCCCGGGCCCGACCTCGCACCGGCCGCCGAGGGCGGAGGCCCGGGCGGCCAGGTTGCGCAGGCCGTTGCCGACGCCGGTTTCCTCCGCGGCCAGCCCCACCCCGTTGTCCTCCACCCGCACCTCGGCCTCCACTCCGGACACGGTCACCAGGACCCTGACCTCAGTGGCGGCGGCGTGGCGCACCACGTTCGAAAGCGCCTCACGCAGGACGGGAACCAGCTGGGCCACGACATCCGGGGGCAGAGACTCCACCGCCCCCTCGAAGGACAGGCGGGGGCGGTGGCCCAGGGCCCGCTCGAACTCGGCGACCACCCGCAGCACCTCACGCCGGGCCCCGGCGCCCGGCGCGTGGCCGGTCTCCAGCCCGAAGATCGCCCCTCGCACCTCGCGGATCGTCTGGTCGAGGTCTTCGATGGCCTGGCTCACCCGGTCGGCGACGAGCTCGTCACGGAAGCGGCCGGAGGTCGCCTGCAGGCCGAGGCCGATGGCGAAGAGGCGCTGGATGACGGTGTCGTGCAGCTCGCGGGCGATCCGCTCGCGGTCCTCCAGCGTCGCCACGGCGAGCTCCGCCTCCATCAGCCGGGCCTCGGTCTCCAGCCGCTCGCGGATGTCGCGGACTAGGGCTACGAACGGCGGTCGCCCTCCCTGGGGGTCGGGGGGCGGAGCCTGCAGCACCACCTCCACCGGCACGTCGTCACCGTCGCGGCGGCGGTGGACGGTGTTGATGGTGCGCGACGTTGCCTCGCCGGCTTCGAGCTCGGCCAGCATCCGGCCGAGCTCGTCGCGGGTGAGGTGGGGGGCGATGTGCAGGGGGGTCATCTCGAGCAGCTCGTCGCGCCGGTAACCGACCTGCTCGACCGCGCCGTGGTTGACGTAGGTGAACACCAGGCTGTCGCGGTCGAACATGAACACGGCGTCCTTCAGCCCGTCGAGCACGAGACGGACCTCGCGGGCGTAGGCCTCGGCGGCCATGCGCTCGCTGATGTCGCGCACCGACGCGATGACCCGGAGGCCGGAGGCGCTGTGCATGGGGCTCAAGCTGATCTCGACCGGGAAGGTGGTTCCGTCGCGCCGCTTGCCCAGCAGGGACAGGCCGGCTCCCATGGGGCGGGTGCGGGGCTCAGCCCGGTAACGGGTCCGGTGGGCCCGGTGGGCCCGGCGCATCTGCTCGGGCAGCAGCTCCTCCACCGACATGCCGATCAGCTCGTCGCGCTTGTAGCCGAACAGATCCTCGGTCTGCCGGTTGACCAACAGGATCGTGCCGGCCTCGTCCGCCACCACCATGCCGTCGGGGGCGGCCTCGACGAGGCCCCACAGAACGGCGGAGTCGAGTTCGTCGGCACCCGGCGTGTTGGGAGCGGCGACGTCCCCGGAGCGAACTCTCGACTGCAACTCTTCTGCCATGCCCGCTTCCTGTAGCCGGAAGGAGCGTACCGAGCGCAATCCGGAATCGGGATCAGGGTCTCCGGCCCTCAAAGTGGCCCGGCCCAAGCGTTCTGTCAATAACCGGTAATGCGAGAAAGACCGCTCAAGGGCGGGGCAAGTGTGCCGATGTGTCTCATTGGTCCCACGCGATTCGCTGGAGGAAGAAGTGGTCAGGAGAACCCCCAACAAGGCCGGCAAGACCGCCCGTGTCACCTTCGAGCTGCCGCCCCAGGTCGGCGCCCGCTCGGCCAGCGTGTGCGGCGAGTTCAACGACTGGTCCCCGGAGATGCACCCCCTGAAGCCCCGCAAGGACGGCGGCTTCAGCGCCACCGTCACCCTGCCGGTCGGGCGTGCCTACCGCTACCGCTACCTCGTGGACGGTGAGCGCTGGGAGAACGACTGGTCAGCCGACGAGTACGCCCCGAACGGCTTCGGCGGCGACGACTCGGTCGTCCACCTGTAGGCGGCGGGTCCCCTCAGGTCTGGCCGGTGACGCCGGCCAGCGCCTCGCCCCAGCGGGCCAGGCTGGAACGGTCGCGCATCCACGCCAGGGCGGCGAAATAGAGGATCACCCGGTCGGCCCGCCCGCGGCACCGATCGACCAGGCGGTCACCGAGCTCGTCCCACGGGCACTCGACGGTGAAATGGGACAGCACCTGGTCGTCCACCGCCGCCGCCATGCCGGCCAGGTCCCCGGCCTTCTGACGTTCGCGGATGCGGCCGGTCAGGCCCTCGAAGCCCAGCTGGTCGAAGATGAACCCGTAGTTGGGGGTCGAGCCGTAGAAGGCGACCTGAGTCCGGGCCAGCTCGCGCCAGAATGACCGCTCCTCCTCATCGTCGCCGACGACCGTGAAGACGGGCACCGACACGGTGAGTTCGGTCCGGTCGCGCCCCGCCCGGGCGGCGCCCTCGGTAAGCGACGGCAGCACGGTGGTGTCGAGGTAGACCGGGTTGTTGAGGGGGTGGACGTGGACTCCGTCGGCCACCTCCCCCGCCATCCGCAGCATCCAGGGATTGACGGCGGCGACGTCCACCGGGGGGTCGGCGGCGGCGATCGGCCCAGGGGACCACTGCCCGGGCAGGAGGCTCAGCTGGTAGAAGTCGCCGTCGAAGCCCAGCTTCTCCTCGCCCCGGAAGGCGCGGAAAGCGGCCTTCACGGCCAGCACGTACTCGCGCAACCTGGGGCCGGGCGGATCGAAGGGGGCCGCGTACCGCCGTTCGATGTGGGCGCGCACCTGGGTTCCCAGTCCCAGCCGGAACCGTCCGCCCGTGGCGTCGGCGAGCTCCCAGGCGATCTGGGCGGTGACCATGGGGCTGCGGGGGAAGGCGACGGCGATGCCGGTGGCCAGGTCGATCTCGGCGGCGAGGGCCGCCGCCGCGCAGGAGAGGTAGGCGGTGCGCCCGGCCTCGGTGAACACCAGGCCGGAGAAACCGGCAGCGGCTGCGTCACGGGCGAGATCCTGGGCCCGGCGCAGCGGCAGGGGCGTGACCATCAGGTCGAGTTTCACGGGGGCCAGCCTGGCAGACCCTCACCGCCGGCCGCCGGCCGCCGGCCGCCCGGGGCGTACGCTCGGAGACGCAACAGGAGGTCGACGATGCCCATCGACGAGCCCCGGCCCGGCCCGGACCGCACCGAGCAGCTGCCGTTCTCGACGCCCGAGAAGGCCCGCCGCTACGACACCTCGCGTTACCTGGGGGCCACCGGGCTGAACTGGTGGAGCTGCGACCCCACCCTGCAGCTCACCACCCAGTGGCTGATGGAGCCCCCAGCCCTCGAGTGGGCCCGGCCCCGGCTCGAGCGGTTGGGCGAGATCATCGGGGGGCCGGTGTCCGAGCGGGCCGAGGAGACCGACCGCCACCCGCCCCGCCTCGAGCGCTACGACCGGTGGGGTCACGACGTGAGCCGGGTCGTCATGCCGGCCACCTTCGAGGACTCCAAGCGCGACCTGCTCGACAACGGCTTCGCCCTCCCCTCCGTGCGCGACGAGGCCGCCCGGGCGGGCGTCGACCTGTCCGTGCCGTCGGCCGCCTACAGCTACATGCTCGACCAGGCCGAGATCGGCATGGCCTGCGCTCTCGGCACCGGCGGCGACATGGTCCACCGCCTGGTCGAGCGTTACGCCCCCGACGACGTGAAGGAGCGGGTGCTGCCCAAGCTGGCGTCGGGCGAATGGCTGGGCGACACCGCCCAGTCCCTCACCGAGCGCACCGGCGGCTCGGACCTGGCCGCCATCGAGACGACCGCCACCCCCGACGGCGACGCCTGGAGGCTCAACGGGTTCAAGTGGTTCGTGTCCAACGCCAACGGCCACGCCTGGGTGGTGCTGGCCAAGCCGGAGGGGGCCCCCGACACCAGCCGGGGGATCTGCAACTTCCTGGTGCTCACCGAGCGGCGCGACGGCACCCGCAACGGCATCCGCATCCGCCGGCTCAAGGACAAGCTGGGCACCAAGGCGGTCGCCTCCGCCGAGGTGGAGTTCGTCGACGCCGAGGCCTTCCTTCTCGCCGATCCGGCCTCGGCGGCCGGGCCCGACTCCGCCGGCGACGGGCGGGGCCTGGCCCGCATGATGGACCTAACCAACGGGGCCCGCCTCGGCATCGCCATGATGGGACTCGGCTGCGCCCGCCGGGCCCTGGTCGAGTCGCTGCTGTACGCGTCGGCGCGCGACGCGTTCGGAAAGGCGCTGCGCGACCAGCCCCTCATGCAGCGCAAGCTGGCCGAGCTGATCGTCGAGGTCGAGGCGGCCCAGGCCCTGGTGTTCGACGGCTGGACCCGGCGCCTGCGCCTCACCGCGCCGCTGGCCAAGCTGCGGGCCAGCCGGCTCGGCATCACCGCCGCCAGCGACGCCATCGAGATCCACGGCGGCAACGGCTACTGCGAGACGTGGCCCGTCGCCCGGCTGCTGCGCGACGCCCAGGTGAACCCGATCTGGGAGGGACCCGACAACATCCTCTGCCTCGACGTGCGCCGGGCCATCCAGCGCGAGTCCGCCCACGTGCCGCTGCTCGACCACATTCGCCGGGCGGCGTCGCGGGGGCCGGAGGGCGATCCGACCGTCGGGGTGGTCGAGCGGGCCGCCGACGACCTGGAGGCGGCGGTGGCGGCCTGGTCGCGCCTCGACCCGGTGACCGGCGAGGCCCGGCTGTTCACCCTGTCCCAGCTCATGTGCGACGTGCTGTCCGCCGCCCTCCTGGTGGAGCAGGCCGGGTTCGAGGCCCGGCAGGCCGGCACCGACCGCAAGGCGGTCGTGGCCCGGCTCTACGCCCGAGACCACCTGGGCGAGCGGGGCCGGCTGCGGGGCCTGGACGACGAGCGGGCCGAGGACCTCGAGCGGTTCAAGGACCTGTGGGACGGAGCGCTGGTCGACGGGCGGAACTGAGGGGTAGGGGAGGTGCGGCGGCGCCGACGGCGGGCGGGGCCGGCGCCACCACACGTCCCTGGACCAGGACCGTCGCCCGGCCGGAGCGGGCACCCTCCGGCGGGCAACGATCACTGGTACCGCCGTCCGGCAACCGGCAGGGCACCGCTGCCGGACGGCGGCGAGCTTGGCCTTCTAGGAGGGCGGCGCCTTCCTCAGGATCCGGATACTCCGCACCAATTACCTCACTGTCAGTAGGTGGCGATTCACGCTTCGTAGGTTGTGAGTGGGAGTATGCGGGTAGGGGACGATGCGTGCCATGCTCCGCTCGGGCCATTGATTGGTGCCCGATCCGGCTAGTGCCCCGGAGGACGTAGGTGGCTTCGCGAGCTGACCAGGCGGTGGCCGCTGATCCCGGCGAGGTGCTCTGCGGGCGCTACCGGCTGGTCGAGCCGGTCGGGCGGGGCGGCGTCGGCGAGGTGTGGGCCGCCGACGACTTGCGCCTCGACCGCCGGGTGGCGGTCAAGCTGCTCCGGCCGGAGCTCACCGGTGACCCCGCCGTCCGCCTCCGCTTCGAGTCCGAGGCCCGGGCCGCCGCCCGGCTCAACCACCCCAACGTGGTGTCGGTGTTCGACGCCGGCGAACACGACGGCCGGGCTCTTCTGGTCATGGAGCTGCTCGACGGAAAGACCCTGGCCGACGAGATAGGCCGCGGCCCTCTCGGCGCCGAGGCGGCCCGGTCCATGGCGGTACAGGTCCTCGCCGCCCTCGAGGCGGCCCACGCCCAGGGCCTGGTGCACCGCGACGTCAAGCCCGGCAACATCCTGCGCTCGGCCGATGGAGGATGGAAGGTCGGGGACTTCGGAATCGCCAAGAGCGTCGCCGAGGCCGGGGACCTGACCGCCACCGGCCTGCTGGTCGGCACCCCGGCGTACCTGGCGCCCGAGCGGGTCGACGGCCGGCCGGCCACCGGGGCCAGCGACATCTTCAGCCTCGGCGCCGTGCTGTTCGAGGCCGTCACCGGCGTCAAGCCGTTCGCCGGCGACACCCCGCTCGCCATCGCCGCCGCCGTGCGGGCCGACGACCCCCCGCCGATCCGGTCGCTGCGGCCAGACGTGCCCGAGGGCCTCGCCGCCTCCGTCGACCGGGCCCTGGCCAAGGACCCCGCCGACCGCTTCCCCACCGCCGGGGCGATGGCGGCCGCCCTCGGAGCTCCGGTCGCCGGGGACGCGGCCGCCACCCAGGCCCTGGCGACCGGTGCCGCCGTCGCCGGCACCACCCAGGTGATGGCGGCCGTGCCCGCCCCGCCGGCGGCGGCCGCCGGCCCCCGCCGCACCCGGCTGCTGCCGGCCTACCGCCTGCCCCGGCCGTGGGCCGACCCCGAGGACGAACGTCGCCGTCCCGGCCTGCGGACGTGGCTGGCCGCTCTGGTCGCCGTCATCGTGATCGTCCTATTGGCCGCCACCGCCGGCCATCACCGGGCCCCGGCATCCACCCGCGCTACGACGACCACCACGGTCGCCGATACGGTGCCGACGACGTTGGCCACGACGACCACGCTGGCGCCGCCGCCCCCCCACCACGGCCACCACGGCGATCATTCGGGGCCCGGGGCGGCTCCCGCGCCAGGGCCGGGACCAGGCGGAGACGGCTAGTACGAGGCGGCCGGCGGGGAGCCGGCGCCGATCAGTTGCGGACGGTGCGGCGGGGACGACCCCGCGACCGGTGGCTGCCCGGAGTCAGCAGGTCCCCCATGGCGCCCAGCGCGTGCCAGATCGTCTCCTCGGCCGCCTTGACCTCGTGCAGGGCCTCCTCGATGAAGCCCTCGGCCTTGCGGTCACTCTGACGCCTCGTGGCCTTGCGCAGCAGCGGCATGCGTGCCTCCCTCCGGGCGACGGGGCGGTGTGGCGGCCCCTCACCCATGCCTTCTACGTCGGTACCCCCGTCGCCTGCCTTAAGGGCCTCGGGGACCCTATTTCGGCCACCGCTCCGCCGGAAGTCGCCGTTCGGCCCTTTTCCCCCGGCCGGAGGCCCCTAATCGCTCGACCGTCCCGGACCCGAGGTCAGCCGGCGGGCTCGGCGGGGGGGCGGGTGGTGAAGGAGACGGCCCAGTCGTCCGAGCCGTGACCGTCCACGACGAGGCGCCACGAGTACCGGGTGCCGGGGGCCAGGGGCAGCGGACCGACGTTGACGGCCAGGGGAAGGTCGACCGGGCTGCCCTGGGGTATGCCCGGCGGCCGTCCGACCTGGAAGTCGCCCCGTACCTCGACGGGCTGGGCGCCCTCCGGACCGGGCACCGTCACCGGGTGACCGTCGGCGTCTTCGAGGAACAGCTCCCAGTGGTGGGGCTGGTCGGCCTCGTGCCAGTCGACCTCGAGCTTGAGGGCCAGGGCCGACGGGGTCGGGTCCGGTCCGGTCAGGCTCCAACCACCCCCGAGGATGTAGAGCTTGCCCTCCGCCACCTGCGCGCTGTCGCACAACAACATCGTCACCCGCACCGGGCCACCCTAACGGCCGGCCAACCGGGGCCCCAATCGTCACGACCCGGGTCGCCAGCGGGCCGACAACCGCTCGCCGAGAGTCCGGGTCTCGCCCCGACGGCCGAGGGCGTCGAGCACTCCTTCCGTGAGGGCGACGAAAAACGGTGCCGCCTCGGGAGGCGCCCAGGAACAGCCGACGGCCTCCAGCTGCTCGTCGGTCAGCGCGTCGATGCGCGCCCACTCCTCCACCAGCCGACTGACATCGGACGCCGGAGCCCGGCCGACCCACAGGAACTCCTCGGTGGAGGACGCCACGTCCGCCCAGGTGTCGAGGAAGGAGCGGTACAGGGCCAAGGTGCCGGCGTCGGTCTCCACCACCTCCGGGTGCTCTTCGACGCAGCGGAGCAACCGTCGGGTGTTCTCCACCCACAGTCGGGCGGCAGCCGAGGGGACCGGCCCCACGGTCACCTCGACGGCGTCCTCGGGGCCGCCCACGAGGATGCGGGCCAGGTCCTCCACCAGGTCGTGGCCGACCCGCATCTTGTCCACCACGCCGACCGCGCCGGAGGCGATGGCCTGGGAGTGCTCGCTCGGGGTGGCCGCCGCCGTGTACAGCACCACCTGAGATTCCGGCGAGCGTCGCCGGATCTCGGGGAGGGCCTCGAGGCCTCCCATCACCGGCATGTGGCGGTCGAGGACCACCAGGTCGGGCCTCAACCGGGCGACGATGTCGACCGCCACCGCCCCGTTGGCGGCCTCGCCCACCACCTCGAAACGGCCGTCGCCGGTCAGGGCCATGCGCAACAGCAGGCGCACGTCGTCCATGTCGTCCACGACCACGACCCGCACCTTGCCGCGGCCGTCGCCGTCGCCGCGGCCGCTGTCCCGGGCAACTTCGGTGACCATCGCATCGACGAAGGTACCCCTAGCCGTGCGAACTCAGGCGTCGACCGGACCGCCCCCGCCAGTCGCGCCGGGCGGCCCGTTACCGGCCGTGTCGGGGGCGCCGGTACCGTGCGCCATGCCCTCGCTGTCACTGGCGACGTTCAACACCCGGTGGGGCCTGGACTCCAGCTTCTTCCCCTATGACGTAGCCGGGGCGTGCCGTGACATCGACACGGATGTGATCGTGATGCAGGAGACGTGGTGGCCCGATGTCGGCACCTCGTTCGTGGACGAGGCGGCCGACCTCGGCTACCGGGCCCACCCCCTGAGGCTGTGCCGGGGCGGCTTCCGCCGGGGCAAGCCGTGGCCCACCCGGTCGGGCGTCGCCGGGGCGGGATGGTGGGGGCTGGCCATCCTCTCGCGCCTGCCCACCCGCCAGGTGGGCAGCGTCGACCTCGTCGCCCTCCGCCGCGACCCTGCCCTACGAGGAGCTCTCATCGTCGAGCTCGACGTGGACGGGGCCGCCTTCACCGTCGTCGGAACCCATCTCGCCCACCTGTCACAGGGATCGCGCCGCCAGGTGGCGGACCTGCGCGACAAGCTGCCCGCCCTCGACCGGCCCGCCGCCCTGTGCGGGGACATGAACATGTGGGGACCGCTGATCGACGGGCTGCTGCCGGGGTGGCGCCGGGCGGTGAAGGCACGGACCTGGCCGGCGCCGCTCCCCCACAGCCAGATCGACCACATCCTGGTCACCCCCTCCGTCGCCGGGGCCGACGGCCGCCGGTTGGGAAGGACCGGGTCGGACCACCGCCCGCTGCGGGTGACGCTCACCTTCGACTAGGAGAAGCGGCCTGCCGCGGGCGACATCGGCCTACCGACGGCGGCGTCCGGGGCGTACGGTGGCCTCAACTCGCGAGGAGGCGACCATGCCCCAGTTCCCCGGTGTCCACCACGTGGCGTTGACGGTCAGCGACCTCGAACGAAGCCGACCGTGGTACGAGAAGCTGTTCGGCGCCAAGCCGGTGATGGACGAGGACACCGGCGAGTTCCATCACGCCGTGTGGATGCTCGAGGGCGGCACCCTGGTCGGTTTGCACCAGTTCCGCCAGCCCCACGGCAGCGACGCCTTCGACGAGCGCAAGCCGGGCCTCGACCACCTGTCGTTCACCTGCTCGGGCCGGGCCGAGCTCGAGCAGTGGGAAGCCAAGCTCAACGAGCTCGGCATCAGCCACGGCGGAATCGTCGACGCCCCCTACGGCTCGGGGCTGTCGTTCCGCGACCCCGACAACATCGCCCTCGAGTTCTTCACCCTGGCCGGCTAGTAGGGCCGGCCGTCGCGCTCAGAGCAGGGCGCCTGTCCTCGGCTCCATGCCGGCCGCCGAGTAGATCGAGTCGATCACCCGCATGTTGGCCACGCTGTCGGCCGGCGGCGTCAGCACCGGCGCGCCGCGCCGGACGGCGTCGACGAAGGCGTCGAGCTGGTAGGCGTAGGTGGCCCGGCGCGGCACGTGCTCGCGCCTCGACACCGCCCCCTTGCGCACGGTCAGGCGCCCGTAGAACTGGGGGGCGATGGGGTTGAACGCCTTCAGCGTGCCGGTCTCCCCCACCACCGTCGCCGACAGGCGCAGGATGTTCGACGACCACATCGACGCCGTCACCCGGCCGGTGACCCCCTCGGCGAAGGCCAGTTCGGCCTGGACCAGCCGGTCGACCCCGGGGCTGCGGGTGCGGGCCGTCGCCCGGGCCACCTCCGGCTCGGACCCGGCCAGGGTGCGGACCATGTGCACGGCGTAGCAGCCGGCGTCCATCAACGCCCCCCCGGCGAGGTCGAGCTGCCAGCGGATGTCCGACCACCGCGGCAGCGGGAAGCAGAAGGCGGCCTCGACGTGGCGCACCGGGCCGATCTCCCCGCTGGCGATGATCTCCAGCATGCGGGCCGCCAACGGGTGGTACCGCCAGTGGAACGCCTCCATCACCACCAGCCCGGAGCCCTCGGCCCGGGCCGCCACCGCCTCGGCCTCCTTGGCGTTGGCGGTGAACGGCTTCTCGCACAGCACGTGCTTGCCGGCGTCGAGGGCGGCGACGGTCCAGCGGGCGTGGAGCCCGTTGGGCAGCGGGATGTACACCGCGTCGACGTCGGGATCAGCCAGCAGGGCGTCGTAGGTGTCGTGGACCACCGGTATGCGCTGGCGGCGGGCGAACGCCTCGGCCCGCGGGCGGTGGCGGGCCGCCACCGCCCGGCACTCGGCCTCGGGTGAGGAGCGGGCCGGCTTCACCAGGGCCGACGGGGCGATGCGGGCGGCGCCCAGGATGCCGAAGCGCACCGGCGCGCCGTCCTGATCTCGGGCGGTCACCGGCTCGCTCCCCCGGCGGCCCGCTGGCGGGCGACCACCCGGCTACGGGCCATGGCGGGCGGACGGGCTCCGGCCGGGGTCTCCCAGGAATCGAGCAGGCGGCGGGTGGCGGCGCTGATCTCGGCCACGGCGGCCTCGAACGCCGGGCGGTTGGCCGCCGAGGGCGTCCGCGAGCCGGCGACCTTGCGCACGAACTGGAGAGCGGCGGCCTCGACCTCCTCGGTCGTGGCCGGCTCCTCCCCCCGGAGGGTGACGATGCTGCGGCACATGCCAGCAGGTTGGCACAGAGGGGAAACCGCCCGCCGGTGGCGATCTGGGACTTTCGGGGGGTTCCGCCGTGGGGGCCCCCGGGTTACCCTTGACTCACCCCCACCCAAGGGAGGCCTCAGTGGGCAAACGCCACCACGCCTCGACCGTCGCCGAGCGAGCCCCCAAGCGGGAGCGCCGCTGGAGGACCCACCAGGAGAGACGGGCCGTGCGGGCCGCCCTGGTGACGGCGGACGACCCCGAGGAGATCGTCGCCCCCAGGACCGTCCACCACGGACCCCGCTCGCCCGAGGCGGGGGCCAGCCCCCGCCGTCGCCGGCTCCGCCACTGGAAGATGAAGTCGTGGAAGCGGCGCAGCACCCTGCGACGGGAGCGGGCCCTGGCCCTGGCTCGTCTCGCCGAGGAGACCTGAGCTCGCCACTGGCGGCGGGGTCGGGGAGAATGATCCCGTGACCCTCCAACTCCAACCGCTCGCCACCATGGTGGTGAAGCTGCGCGCCCCCATCTACCTGCCGGACACCCCAGTCGGCACCCGAGCCATCGCCGAGGTCGCCGAAGTCGACATGTCCGGCGACCGGATTCGGGCCCGGATGAGAGGAGTGGCGGCGGCGGACTGGCTCGTCATCGCCCCTGACCAGACCCTCGGCACCGTCGACGTGCGGGTCACCCTGGAGACCGACGACGGGGCGGTGATCTTCGCCCACTACGTGGGGCGGGTGGACCTGTCCCAGGCCCCGCCGGTGGTCTACGTCGCCCCCCTGTTCGACACCGGCCACCCGGACTACGCCTGGCTGTCGCGGATCCAGGCCGTGGCCAAGGGGACCTTCAGCGAGGACATGTCCGTCCTCACCTACGAGATGTTCGAGCTGCGTTAGAGGGCTGCTCAACCCTCGCGCCACGGCACGCCGTGGCGGTCGCGGTGGGTCTTGTCGGCGAACGGGATGCGCCGCGGCGGTCCGAGCCGGCGGCTGGGCCGGCCGATCGGCACCGTCGCCATGGGCAGGAGGTGCTCGGGCAGGTCGAGGATCTCGCGGGCCTCGCGGGCCGACACGATCGGCAGGGTGCTCATCAGCGAACCGAGACCGAGGGCGAGGGCAGCCAGGAGGATGTTCTGCACCGCCGGGAAGATCGAGCTGCCGAGCAGGGCGGCGTCCATCGCCCGGGTGTCGCCGCACACGACGATGACGACCGGCGCCCGGGCGAAAGCGCCGCTGGCCCACTCGTCGGTGTGCGACCACTGGTAGGTGTCGACGTCGGGGCGCGAGTAGTCGCGGGCGAAGCTCTCCCACAGATGACGGGTGTGGTCGGCGAGGCGGCCGCGCACCGCGGGATCCTGCACGACGATGAACTCCCACGGCTGGGTGTTCTGGGCGCTGGGCGCCTTGGTGGCGACGTCGAGGATCTGCTCGATCAGCTCCTCGGGCACCGGGTCGGGCTCGAGGAAACGGTAGGCCCGCTGGCGATGGGCGAGCTCGAAGAACTCCATCGCCGGCGGACGCTACCGGCTCAGCCCTGCCGCTTGAGGCGCCCGGTCTTCTTGGCCCACCGCTCGGCGGCGGAGAAGGCGACCAGCGAGCCGGGGACCATCACCACCCCGAACAGGGCCAGCAGCCCGAGGGTGCCGAGCTGGGCGCCCGGGCCGGCCCCGGAGATGACCGCGGCGCGGATGCCCCGCAGCATGTAGGTCGCCGCCGACAGGCGCGAGACGGCCTGCAGCCACCCGGGCAGGACGTCCACCCCGTAGTAGACGCCCGACACCAGCAGCACCAGGGCCTGCACCATGAACGACATCTGCTCGCCCCGCTCCGGATAGAGCATGGGAAGGATGCCGGTCAGGATGCCGAGCCCGACGAGGCTCAGGCTCCCCACCGCCAGCACGGCGAGGGCGCCGGACCACGAGGCGTGCCCGAAGCTGATGTCGAAGAACGGCAGCGAGCAGGCCAGGATGAGCAGGGTCCGCACCGTGGCGTGGGCGATGCCGAAGCACGACATGCCCACCAGGTGCACCACCCGCGACACCGGCGTCATGAGGGTGTGCTCGATCGTGCCCTCCCACCGCTCCCACATGATCACCAGGCTCATGTCGTCGAGCACGGCGGACAGGTAGGCCCAGATGAGGGTGCCGATGAGCAGGAACAGCATCAGGCGCGACACCTGACGGGCGCTGATGAGCCCGGTCTGGCCGGCCTCCTTGGCGATGAAAGTGATGGCCAGGGTGTTGACCACCCCGTAGACGAGCCACACCAGCTCCCACGCCCAGTACCGCTTCCACAGGTTCGTCTGGCGCTCGACGAAGGCCCAGCCGAGCGCCACCCGCCGGGGGGCGAGGGCGGGCAGTACTCCCTCAGCCGTTGCCATCTGGTCCCTCCTCCTCGTCCTCTTCGATGTCGCGGCCGGTCAGCTCCATGAACACCGTCTCCATGTCGACCTCGTCGAGGGGACGGGCGCCGGCCACGCCCTTGCGCAGATCGAGGGGCGTTCCCTCGGCCACGATCCGCCCCCCGGCCAGGAAGGCGATGCGGTCGCAGAGCAGCTCGGCCTCTTCCATGTCGTGGGTGGTCAGAAGGATGGCCACCCCGTCCTCGCCGCGGACCTCGGCCACGAACCGCTGCACGTCGCGCTTGCTGCGGGGGTCGAGGCCCGTCGTCGGCTCGTCGAGCAGCATCAACCGAGGCGAGGTGAGAAAGGCCCGGGCCACCGCCACCTTCTGCTGCTGCCCTCGGGACATGTGCAGCATCGGCTCGCGGGCCTTGTCGCCATCAACCCCGAGCCGCTCGAGGATCGCGGCGCTGCGGCTCCTCACCGCCCCGCCCGACAGGCCGTAGGCCCGGCCGAAGAACCGGAGGTTCTCCATCGGCGACATGGCCCGGAAGAACGAGGGGTCGGCCGACACCCGGTTGAGCAGGGGACGGACGGCCAGCGGGCGGCGCACGGCGTCGTGCCCGAAGACGTAGACCTCGCCGGCGTCGGGCAGCAGCAGGGTCGACAGCATGCGGATCAGGGTCGACTTGCCCGACCCGTTGGCGCCGATGACCCCATAGATCTCGCCGGCGTCGACCTTGAAGGACACGTCGTCGACGGCGGTGTGGACCCCCCGCCGGCGGCTGCGGGCCAGGCCCGGCACCCTGCGGCGGCGGAAGCGCTTGGTGACCCCGCGCACGTCGAGCGCCAAACGGTGGTCGGGCTCAGGGTGACGGGCGGTCGGCTCGGTACTGATCACGGCTTCCTCCTCCAAATCCCGGGGGCGTCGGGCGACGCCGGGGCCGGGCGCGCCGATCAGCGCGCCGGATGTCCGGGCCCTCGAAAGGCGAGGAGGACCGCGGACTCAGTAGTGAGGGAAGCCGGGTGTCATCGGCGGCAACCTATCCGGGCCGCCGCCGACGTGCAGGCGAATTTCGCTCAGGCGGTGCGGGCGAGGGAGAGCTCGGTGGAAAGGCGCCGGCGCAGGGAGCGTCGGGTCCGCTCGGCCACCCCGCCCCAGATGCCTTGGCGCTCGCAGGTGACGACCGACCAGGTGAGGCATTCGATCCTCACCGGACAGGACAGGCAGATGGCCTTGGCCCGGTCCGAAGCCTGCCCCCGCTCGGGGAAGAAGATCTCCGGGTCGGCGCCGAGGCACGCCGCCGCCGGCCGCCACTCGAGGCTCATCACGTCAGAGGTGGCGAGACAGCCGGCCACGTCGCGGGCCAGCGCACCCACCCGCTCGGCCCTTCGTCCACCGGGGGCGCCTTCGGGGCGGGCCACGAAGCGCCCGTCCGATCCCCGAGACGGCGGCGCCAGAACTGCACCGGCATCGTCGGACATCGTGTCGGTCACGTCGGTGAGTTCATACATGTTCGGTCCCCTTGTTAGAAACCCGGTGCGTCGCGGCGCGCCGACGCATCAGACCCGGGCCATGTTGGCGAAGCGCGCGTAGTGGTCGAGGAAGGCCAGGCGGGCCACACCCGTCGGACCGTTGCGGTGCTTGGCGACGATGATCTCCGCAGTGCCACGGTCCTGTGACTCGGCGTTGTAGATCTCGTCGCGGTAGATGAACATCACTACGTCCGAGTCCTGCTCTATCGCACCGCTTTCGCGAAGATCGGCGAGCATCGGACGCTTGTCGGCACGTGACTCGAGCGTGCGCGACAGCTGGGAGAGAGCGACAACGGGGACCTCGAGTTCGCGGGCGAGGATCTTCAAGCTGCGGCTGATCTCGGAGATTTCGACCTGCCGGTTCTCCGCGTTGCTGCGCCCCGACATCAGCTGCAGGTAGTCGACGACGACGAGGCTCAGGTCTTCGCGGCTCTTCAACCGGCGGGCCTTGGCGCGGATGTCCATGACGGTGACGTTCGGGTTGTCGTCGATGAAGATCGATGCCTCACCCAGGCGTCCGATGGCGTGGCTGATCTTCGACCAATCCGCTTCGTGCAGCCGCCCGTTGCGCATGCGGGTGGCGTCCACCCGGGCCTCGGCGCACAGAAGGCGTTGGGTGATCTCGAGGTGGCTCATCTCGAGAGAGAAGAACAGGACCGTCCGCTGCGCCTCCATGGCGGCGTGAGCGGCGATGCCGAGAGCGAAGGCCGTCTTACCCATGCTCGGGCGGGCGCCGATGACCACCAGACTTGAGGGCTGCAGGCCCGACAGCTGCTCGTCGAGGTCGTGGTAGCCGGTGGGCACGCCGGTGATGGAGTCGCCCCGCTCGTAGAGAGCCTCGAGACGGTCGAGGCTCTGCTCCAGCAGATCGCGGATGGGGGCCACCGTGTCGGCGATCTTGCGCTGGGCGACGTTGAAGACCATCGACTCGGCCCGGTCGATGGCCTCGGTGACGTCGTCGGGGATGTCGTAGCCCATCTCCGCGATCTCCGCCGCCACGCCGATGAGCCGGCGCAGCAGGGCGTGGTCGGCGACGATGCGGGCGTAGCGGCCGGCGCTGGTGGTGGCCGGGGTCGACGCCTGGAGGCTGATGAGGGTGGCCCCCCCGCCGATGGCGTCGAGCAGGCTGGCCCGGCGGAGCTCGTCGGCGACGGTGACCGGGTCCACCGGCTCGCCCTGGCTGTAGAGCGAGCAGATCGCCTCGAACACGTGGCCGTGGGCCGGCTTGTAGAAATCGTCGCTGGTGCAGGCCTCGACGGCAGAGGCGATGGCGTCGCGGGAGAGCAGCATGGACCCGAGCAGCGACTCCTCCGCCTGCAGGTCGTGGGGAGGGACCCGCGACCCGGAACGGGTCCGGCGGCGGGCGTCGTCTAGGGACTGGACCATGTGCCCACGACGTTGATGCAGCGACCCTGGGGATCGCTAGAGGTGAAACAGCGGGATTTGCTGGGGAATTCGAGGTGTACAGCTGGGGAACGACCGGTGCTCCCCTGGGGAACACCGGTGGACAACCCCCGGGTTGATCCACAGTCGAACATGTGTTCGACCATACCCGGGGGCTGTCACAGCCATGACGTCCCCCGGGGGATCAGGCGGAGACGACCTCCACCGTGATGCGGAACTCCACCTCGGGGTGGAGTTTCACCGGCACCTCGTGGACGCCGAGCGACTTGATCGGCTCGTGCAGGTCGAGCCGGCGACGGTCGAGGTCGGTGCCGGCCTGGGCCGCCACCGCCTCGGCGACGTCGGCTGCCGTGACCGACCCGAACAGCCGACCCTCGGACCCGGCCTTGGCCGGGATGCGGATGACCATCGGCACCAGCTGGCGGGCGACGACCTCGGCCGCCTCGCGGTCGCGGGCGTCCTTGAGGTCGCGGGACTTGCGCATCGACGCCGCCTGGGCCACGACGCCGTCGGTGGCCTTGAAGGCCCGGCCTTTCGGGATGAGGTAGTTGCGGCCGAACCCGTCGGCCACCTCGATGATGTCGCCCTTCTTGCCGACGCCTTCGACGTCGGTGCGCAAGACCACCCGCATCTAGACCTCGACCTCCTCGGGCTCGGCGTCGACCACTTCCTCCTCCTCGTCGACGTCGGCCTCCTCGGCCTCGATCTCGACGGCGGCCTCCGGGGCCTCGACCGTCTCGTCGCGCCGGCGCCCGCCACCCCGCCCGCCGCGCCCACCCGAGCGCTCGCTGACCGTTCGCTGGGTGTAGGGCAAAAGAGCCAGCTCGCGGGCGGTCTTGATGGCGACCGCCACCTCGCGCTGGTGCTGGGCGCAGTTGCCCGACACCCGGCGGGCCCGGATCTTGCCCCGGTCGCTCATGAACCGGCGCAGCAGGTTGACGTCCTTGTAGTCGACCCAGTCGATGCGGTCCTTGCAGAAGATGCAGACCTTCTTCTTGGTCCGCCGGCCGGCGTCTTTGGGCGCCCGTTTGCGGTCGCGGTCGCGGTCACTGCCACGGGCCATTAGAAGGGCTCCTCGTCGTAGCCGTAGCCACCGCCGTCGGCCTGGGGCCGCCCGCCCCCGCCGCCCCGGGGGGCCCCGGCGGCCTCGGGGGCCCGCCGCTCGTTCTTGGTGACCGTGGCCGTGGCCCAGCGCAGGCTGGGACCGATCTCGTCGGCGACGATCTCGATCTTGGAGCGCTTGTCCCCCTCGGGGGTCTCCCAGCTGCGCTGCTCGAGCCGGCCGGTGACGATCACCCGGGCGCCCCGGCTCAGGCTCTCGCTGGCGTTCTCCGCCTGCTCGCGCCAGCACACCACGTCGAAGAAGGAGGTGGCCTCCTCCCACTCCTGGGTCTGGCGGTTCTGCCAGCGGCGGTTGACCGCCAGCCCGAAGCTGGCCGTGGCCTGACCGCTGGGGGTGAACCGCAGCTCCGGATCGCGGGTGATGTTGCCCACGACGGTCACAGTGTTTCCGTTCGACATGTCCCTAGCTCCGTTCTTGTGCGCCCGCCTCGGCCATCTGCCCCTGCTCCGGCGGCGGGGCCGGACGAGTCCGGCCGGCGACGTGGTCAGGGATGCGGATGATCTTGTGGCGGATCACCTCGTCTGCGAGAAAGAGGATCCGGTCGAGAGCCGCCACCGTGGCCGGCTCGGCCGACATCTCGATGAGGGTGTAGTAGCCCTCGGCCCGGTGCTGGACCTCGTAGGCGAACCGCCGGCGGCCCCATCGGTCGACCCGGCTGACGTTCCCCCCGGTCGAGCGGATGAGGTCCGTGGCCCGGTCGAGGATTGACCGGATCACCTCTTCCTCAAGGCTGGCGTCGAGAATGACCACGACCTCATAAGGCCGCATGCTGCACTCCTCCCTCTGGACCCGTCGCCTGCGAACGGGGCCCCGGCACTCGGGGCAGGGCTATTTGGAACCTGCGGATGCTACCCGACGCCTCGGGTGGCTTCGACGGGCCCATGGCGCAACTGTGCCCGGGGGCTGTGACAGCGGGGTCGCCGCCGCCGACCGGGTGGGTCCGTCAGGGCCGGTGGGTGAGGTGCAGGGTCGGGGGCGGGGCCGGCTTGGTGGCCGGCGGCGAGGCCGGGGCCAGGTGCGGCGGCGGAGGGGGCGCCAGGGTGCGGTTGGAGAGGTAGGGGTCGGCCGGCCGGTCCGCCCCGGCGACGAGGAAGCCCAGCACGGCCAGGGCCAGGAGGGACCAGATGAGCCCCCGCAGGCGGCGGACGCCGGCCTCGGTGTCGATCCGGTGCAGGACGGCCCGCACCGCCGCCCCGGCCCAGGGCGGCGGGTCGAGCAGGTCCTCCGGCCTCACTCCGCCATCACGCGGAGGCGGCCCCGTAGGAAGCCCCGTACGGCGAGGCGCCGAGCTCCTCGCCGGGCAGGTGGTAGCTCTCGGCGTCGGAGGGGAACCGCCCGGTGCGCACGTCGTCGGCGAAGGCGGACACGGCGGCCACCGCCTCGGCCTTGAGCGAGGCGTAGCGGCGGACGAACTTCGGGGTCACCCGGTCCTCGAGGCCCAGCAGGTCGTGGAAGACGAGGACCTGGCCGTCGCACGCCGGCCCGGCTCCGATGCCGATGGTCGGCACGTCGACGGCGGCGGTGACCCGGGCGGCCACCACGTCAGGGACGCCCTCGAGGACGATGGAGAAGCAGCCGGCGTCGGCCAGGGCGACAGCGTCCTCGACCAGGGCGTCGGCCGCCCCGTGGTCGCGGCCCTGCACCCGGTAGCCGCCCATGGCGTGGACCGACTGGGGGGTGAGGCCGATGTGGCCCATCACCGGTATCTCCGAGTCGACCAGCGCCTCGACCACCGGAACACGCTTGCGCCCGCCCTCGAGCTTCACCGCCTGGGCGCCGGCCCGGATCAGGGCGGCGGCGTTGGTGACGGCGTCGGCCTCGCCTAGGTGGTAGCTCATCCAGGGCATGTCCCCGACGACCAGCGGCCGGGGGCGGGCCCGGGCCACGGCGGCCACGTGGTGGGCCATGTCCTCCACCGTCACCTGCAAGGTGTCGTCGTAGCCGAGCACCACCATGGCGACCGAGTCACCCACCAGGATCAGATCGACCCCGGCCTCGTCGGCGATCCGGGCCCCCGGCGCGTCGTAGGCGGTGACCATGACGAGCGGGTCCTGCCCCGCCGCCCGTTTGCGCGCACGCAAGGCGGGCACGGTCAGCTGCTTCCCCACAGCTGCACCTCCTTCTCCGTCCAGCGCCCCACGGCTGCCGGCGGCGACCCCAAGTGTACTGTCAACCTCGGTGGAACGAGTCTGCGAGAACTGCGCCCGGGAGGACGACGACCTCGTAGTCGTTAACCGTCTGTACGTGGTGCCAGAGGCTTGGGACACGCCCGGCTCCACGACGAGAGTGGACACCACCGAGCTGTGGTGCTTCTCGTGCCGCTCCATGTACCCCCACGAGGTCGCCCCCGAAGCCTGAGGGGCGAACGGACGGACCCTATGGCGGGGCGCCCGCCCCCAGGGTGGGCCTGGTGGTCGTGGTCGTCGCCGGCTGGGAGGTCGTAGTCGACCGGGGCTGGGTCGTGGTGGTGGTCGACCCGCCGGTGGTGGAGGTGGTCGACGATCCGGAGCCGCCGGAGGTGGTGGTGGTGGTGGCGCCCCGACCCCCGGCCGTGGTCGCCGTGGTGCCCGAGGACGAACCCGACGAACCCGACGAGCCCGACGAGGAGCTCGACCCGCCGGAGGCCGAGGACCCGGTGGGCGGCGGGTTGTATCCGGCCCAGAAACCGGTGAGGAGCTTGCCGGGGAACGAGGTGAGCTGCGGGAAGGTGCCGGTGTCCGAGCTGCCCAGGGCGTTGGTCATGAACCGCTGGAAGATCGTCGCCGGCAGGGTGCCGCCCGACACCTTCTGGCCCTTGACGTCGAGCATCTGGCGGGACTCGCTGCCCGGATAGCCCATCCACACGGCCGTGGTCATGGTGGGCGTGTAGCCGATGAACCAGGCGTCGTTGTAGTTCTCGGTCGTGCCGGTCTTGCCGGCCAGCTGGTGCCCCTTGACCTGGGCGCCGGTGCCCGTGCCGTGCTCGACCACCTGGCGCAGGGCGTAGTCGACCTGGGTGACCTCGGACTTGTTGAGGACCCGGACCCGGGGCGGGGCGTCGTCCCACAGCACCCGGCCGTCGGCGGTGGTCACCTCGGTGATCACGTGAGGGGCGATGTGGACGCCCTCGTCGGCGAAGGTCGAGAAGGCGCCGGCCATCTCGAGGACCGACACGTTGTCGGTTCCGAGGACGAGCGAAGGGTTGGCGTGCAGCGGGGAGGTGACGCCGAGCTGGTGGGCCATGGAGATGAACGGGTCGAGCCCGATGCGCTCCTCGAGCTGGGCGTAGACCGTGTTCACCGAGTCGGCCGTCGCCTCCACCAGGTTGATGCGGTTGGGGAAGGACTCGCCCTCGTAGTTCTTGACCACGTAGTCGACCCCGTTGTTGGCCTTGGGCAGGGTGATCTGGGCCGGGGCGGTGAAGGCGGAATCGAGCGACCAGCCCTCGTGGACGGTCTCGGCCAGGAGGAACGGCTTGAACGTGGAGCCGGGCTGGCGGCCCGAGCCGCCACCGCTGCGGCCGGTGGCCAGGTTCACCTGCGACTGGGAGAAGTCGCGTCCGCCGACCATGGCCCGCACGTCACCGTTGCCGTCGACCGACACCAGCGCCCCCGCCGGCTCGGACGGGTACAGGTAGTTGTAGACGGCGTCGTAGGCCTCGGACTGCAGCTTCATGTCGAGGGTGGTGCGCACCCGGAGGCCGCCGGCGTCCACCGCCGCCTTGCCGAAGCGGTTGATGAGCACCCGGCGGACGTAGTCGACGAAGTACTGGGTCCCCTTCTCCGCCATCACCACCTGGGGCGGGCTGTCCTTGGGGTTGATCACGTAGGAGTCCACCGTCTGGGCCTCGACCTCGTCGCGCTGGAACGGGCTTATGTCGTGGTAGCGGACCATCTCCTCGAGGGTGACGTTGCGGCGCCGGTCGGCCTCGTCCGGGTGGTCGATGGCGTCCGCCGTCTGCGGCGAGCGGATCAGGCCGGCCAGGTAGGCGCCCTCGCGCAGGCCCAGCTTCGACACGTCCTTGCCGAAATAGGCCTGGGAGGCGGCCTCCACCCCGTAGGCGCCCCGCCCGAAGTAGATGGTGTTGAGGTACCGCTCGAGCACCTGGTCCTTGGACAGGGTGCGCTCGAGCTTGACGGCGATGGCCGCCTCCTTGATCTTGCGCAGGAGGGTCCGCTCGGAGCCGACGTAGACGTTCTTCACGTACTGCTGGGCGATGGTCGAGCCGCCCTGCAGGGACCGGCCCCGGACGTCGGCCCACGCCGCCCGGAAGATGCCCACCGGGTCGAGGGCGCCGTGCTGGTAGTAGGCGTGGTCCTCGGTGTCGAGCACGGCCCGCACCACGACGTGGGGCACCTGGTTGAGCGCCACCGGTATCCGGTTCTGCCCGTTGTCGAAGGTGGCCAGCCGGTTACCGGACGCGTCGGTGAGGAACGTCGTCTGCCCTTCGACCGTGGCGGGAGGCAGCGGCGCCTGCAACAGGAGCCAGGCGAAGCCGGCCAGGGCCACGAAAGCCAGGAAGACGAGGAGGAAGAGCAGCCGCCGGTAACGCCACAGCCAGGTGGGGCGTCTCCGGGTCCGCCTCCCGTCCCGCCGACTCAGCTCCGGCGGCGGTGGCCGACGGGGAAGCTGCGTGCGAGGTGGTTCCAGGCGCACTCGGGGCAGACCTCAACGACGTAACAGGCGAGCTCGTGGGCCCGGCGGGCCAGCCGGGTCAACTCGGCGCTGCTGGTGACGCACTGGCCCGACGGGGGCAGGCGCGGCCCGAAGGCGTAGGAGACCAGCACCACCTCGGCCTGCTCGCAGATCGGGCACTCCTCGCCGGTCGCCTCGCCCACGCTGCGGGCGGCCCGCAGCAACTCGGGATGAGCGACGCATATCTCGTCCTTGGAGACCCTCCCTTTGCGGAACTCGCTGATGACAGCGTTGCGCGCCAGCCGAAAGTCGACCAGGCCAGTGGGCATGCCCGCCGGCGAGCCCGCCAGCGACTGGGGCATGGAGCGCATGACGGACGAGGCTACCGCCAACCGGGCGAACAGCCGCCCCGAGGGGTAAATCTGAGCCGTGCCCTCAGACAAGCGAACCGGGGACGGCCTGGAGGAGTACCGGCGCAAGCGCGACTTCTCCGAGACGGCGGAGCCGTCCGGTGAAGGTGACCGGGGACGGCCGCCCGCCCCCCGCCCGGCGCTGCCACCCGACCTGCCCGAGGGGGTGGAGACCGGCTCTTTCGTGGTACAGCAGCACGGCGCCCGGCGGCTCCACTGGGACTTCCGTCTCGAGGTGGGCGGGGTGCTCAAGTCGTGGGCGGTGCCTCGGGGCCCGTCCACCAACCCGGCGGAGAAGCGTTTGGCGGTGCCAACCGAGGACCACCCGCTCGACTACCAGCACTACGAAGGGGTGATCCCTCGGGGCAACTACGGGGCGGGGCCGTCGCTCATCTGGGACCGGGGCACCTACGTGAACATCAGTCACGACCGGCGGGGCCGGCCCGTCCCCATGGACAAGGCCCTGGCCAAGGGCCACGTGTCGGTGTGGCTGGCCGGAGAGAAGCTGGCCGGGGGCTGGTCGCTCACCAGGATCGAGGGGGACTCGACGGCCGGCAAGCAGGCGTGGCTCCTGGTCAAGCGGGCCGACCCCGCCGCCGACGCCGAGCGCGACATCGTCGAGGACTCGCCCCGCTCGGTCGTGAGCGGGCGGACCCTCGAGGAGCTGTTCGCCGAAGAGGGGTGACCGGGTAGGAACAGCCCGTGCCCAAGGATCGTGAACAGCTGACCCCCGCCGAGGCCGAAGACGCCGAGAAGCTCGAGACCCGCCGCGGTCAGGGCTCGGGCGGCACCGGACGCGACGTGCTCGAGTCCGAGCGGTCCGCCCCGGGCCGCTCCGCATCTCACTGAGCGGCCGACCCTTCAGCCCCGGCCCCCGTCACATCCGCGCCGCCGGGTGGCGTCCGCCATATCCTGGACCTCCGTGGAGTGGCTCATCATCGCCATCGCCACCAGCACGGCCCGGCGGATCGGGGAGATCGGTTTCGCCATCGGCGCGCTGGGCGCCCTGCTGATCGCCTTCGGCGCCTTCACCCAGGCCGGGGCCGACCCGAACGCGGCGGCCGCCGGGCGGCGCATGTCGGAGACGGTGGGCGGCTTGATGCTGGGGGTCTGCTTCGTGCTCCAAATCGTCAGCCTGCACTGGGCCTGAACCACCGATGCCGGCGAGACGGGCGGCGGCCCTGGCCCTGACGGCCGCCACCACGCTTGTCGCCGGTTGCTCGAGCGGGGGCCCCCGGTCGAGCTCCACCACCTCCTCCACCACTGCGCCCACATCGACGTCGGCGCCGACGTCGTCGAGCACCACTGCGCCCGGGACGGTGGCCCTGACGGCGTGGGGAGCGACGCTGCCGGAGTGGAACAACAACCACACCGCCGACCCCTCCTCACCCGGCAGCTACTGGCCCCGGCTGCCCGACGGCCTCGACAGCTACACCTCGCTCGGGCTGGTCGGTGGGCGGGTCATCCACTACGTCCTCAACTTCGACCCGGCCCAGAACGAGGCGGACTCCAAGCAGTCGCTGGCCAACGAGCTGCCCACCGACGCCAAAGTCGTCTCCTCGCGTCTGCTGCCCGGATGCGAGCAGGTCGTCGAGTCGAGCCCGACGCTGGCCTCGCTCACCCACGCCGACGTGCTGGGAGAGCTGGAGAGCAGCGGTGGGTTCGATCCCTCCGCCGTCACCCGTCTGGTGCTGTCGGCGACCACTCCCGGGTCGCCTCCCCCCTCCAGCTGCTGAGCCCCCGGCCCCCCGGCCCGGTGGCCTGGACCGGCTCGGGTCCGGGCGGTCGGGCGGGGAGCAGGCTGGCCAGCACGGTGCGGTAGCGCCGGTCGTGGAACAGCTTGGCGGTGAGGGTGTGCCGGGGAACGGGCGCCCACGCCACCGCGGCCAGCAGGGCGCCGGCCAGCGGTCCGGCCACGTAGACCCAGAACGCCGGCCACACCCACAGCACCAGGTCGGGGCCGAACGTGCGGGCCGGGTTGAGGCTGGTGCCGGTGTAAGGCGCGCCCTGCCAGACGAGCACGGCCACCGCAACCACGTTGGCCACCGGCGTCCACCGGGCCGTCCTCGACGACGACAGGAAGGCGAACAGCACCAGCACGTACACCCCGGTCATGAGCGCCTCGACGGCCAGGACAGCCGGCGGCGACAGTCCCCGCCCGGGCGACGTCACCCCGATGGCCAAGCCGGCGCCGCCCCACGCCAGGCGGACCAGGGCGGCCCCCAGCACCGCGCCGGCGGTCTGGAAGGCGGCGTAGCCGACGACGTCACCCCGGTGGACGTGGCCCTGGGTGGCGAAGGCCACCGTCACCGCCGGGTTCAGGTGGGCGCCGCTGCGCCGGCCCAGAGGGGACACCGCCACCAGGCTGCCGGTGGTGGCGAAGAGCACCCCGGTGACCAGCCGGCGCAGGGAGGCCGAGTGGATCGCCTCGGCCACCGGCGAGTGGCGGCCGAAGTCGAGGGCGACCGCTGACAGCCCGCCCAGCACCAGCACGGCGGTGCCGATCAGCTCGGCGAACCACTCGTGCCAGTGCCAGCCCCACGGCAGGGCTGGGGGCCCGGGGGCCCCTCGGCGGCGGCCGCCGGGGCGGCCGGGCGGTGGGCGGATGGGCGCACGGGCCGGCGGGCTGCTTTGGCGCTCGTGCGCATGGATGCGCATTTTTCCCAAGGGCCACCCCCCGATGCGCCCCGCACCCGGCTCCCACGGACGGCCGGTCAGGCCGGGCGCCACCGCCGGGTGGGCTCGGCGTCCGCCACCAGGCCCGACAGCCGGCCCCGGTTGGCCGCCACCACCCGGTAGGCGGCGTCGATCAGGCCCCGCCCGGCCGAGCTCCCCTCGGCCCAGGAGACCGCCGGGCCCAGCCCCGGGATCCGCCGGGCCAGCTCGGCCACCCCGGCGCCGGCGCTGCGGACGGCGCCGCCGGGCAGCCACACGTGCATGGAGGACATCCGCTCCTCAACCGGCAGGTCACCCAGCAGGCGGGCGGCCACCGGGTCGGCGAGCGGCACGATGTCCAGGTCCTCGAAGCGACGATCGGCCCTGACCAGGGCCGCCAAGCGGCGTCAGAGCTTTCAGTGGTCGTCGTAGAAGACGACGGGGCGGGGATGGCCCGCAGGGCTCGGCACCACCGCGCCAGTATCCCGCGCCGGCCGGTAGCTTCCCGTCCCATGCCGCTTTTCGGCACCCCGGTCACCAGGCAGGAGGACGCCCGGCTGCTGACGGGTGGCGCCTGCTACGTCGGCGACGTCGGCCTGCCGGGGTTCGCCCACGTGGCCTACGTGACCTCCCCCGCCGCCCACGCCGTCATCCGCCGGGTGGACACGGCGGAGGCCAGCCGGATGCCCGGCGTGCTGGGCGTGTTCGGCGCCGACGACATCGACGTCGGGCCCTACCCGCCGGTGTCGCCCGACTTCCCGCCGGCGATGGCCCGCCCCCTCCTCGCCACCGGGCGGGTGCGGTTCGTGGGTGAGGCGATCGTCGCCGTGGTGGCCGACAGCGCCGAGGCCGCCGCCGACGCCGCTGACGCCGTGGTGGTCGACCTCGAGCCTCTGCCGGTGGTGGTCGACGCCGAGTCCGCCGCCTCCGGTGAGGTGCTCCTGTTCCCCGAGGCCGGCTCGAACGTGGTCGCCGAGGCGGCCGGCGGATCCGATGAGGTCGACCTCGACGGATGTGAGGTAGTGGTGCGGGCCACGTTTCACAGCAGCCGCATCGCCCCCTGCCCCATCGAACCCCGGGTCGGGGCCTGTTCTTGGGGGGACGATGGCCGGCTCACCCACTGGTCCAGCTGCCAGGGCGCCCACCCGGTCCGGGCCCTCCTGGGCAAGGTGCACGGCCTGGCCCCGGAGCAGGTGAGGGTGATCGCCCCCGACGTCGGCGGCAGCTTCGGCGCCAAGGCCCGCCCCTACCCCGAGGAGGTGCTGCTGCCGTGGCTGGGCCGCCGGGTCGGCCGGCCGGTGCGCTGGGTGCCACCGCGGTCCCAGGACATGGTGGGCCTGGGCCACTCGCGGGTGCAGGTGCAGCACGTCGAGCTGGGCGGACGGCGCGACGGGACCCTCGAGGTGCTGCGGGTGCGGGTGCTGGCCGACGCCGGCGCCTACCCGCTGGCCGGGCCGCTGCTGGCCCGCAACACCGGGGCGCTGTCGCCGGGGGCGTACCGCATCCCCTCGGCCCGCTGGGAGGCGACGGCGGTCGTCACCAACACCACCCCCACCACCGCCTACCGCGGTGCGGGACGCCCGGAGGCGGCGGCGGTGATCGAGCGGGCGGTGGATCTGTTCGCGGCCGAGGTCGGCATGGACCCGGTCGAGGTGCGCCGCCGGAACTTCATCCGCCCCGACGAGTTCCCCTACCGGTCGGCCACCGGCCTCACCTACGACAGCGGCGACTACGGCCGGGTGCTCGACGCCGCTCTAACGGCCGCCGACTACGACGGGCTGCGGGCCGAGCAGTCACGCCGGCGGGGGGGCGGCGACCCGGTGGCGCTCGGCGTCGGGGTGTCGACCTTCGTGGACCGCACCGCCGGCGTGCCCGGCTCCGAGTACGGCGCCGTCGAGGTGCGATCGGACGGCGGCATGCTGGTGCGCACCGGGTCCACCCCCTACGGGCAGGGCCACGTCACGTCGTGGGCGATGCTCGTGTCCGACCGCACCGGCGTGCCCCTGGAGATGATCGAGGTCGTCTACGGCGACACCGACGCCGTCCCCCGCGGCTCGATCACCGGCGGCTCGCGGTCGGTCCAGCGGGCCGGCTCGGCGGTGGCCGAGGCGGCCGACGCCCTGGTCGAGCGGGCCCGCCAGGCGGCGGCCGAGCTCCTCGAGGCCGACCCCGCCGACATCGTGCTCGACACCGACGCCGGCGGCCGCTTCCACGTGGCCGGCACCCCGGCCCGCGCCGTCGGCTGGGCCGACCTCGCCGCCCGAGCCGGGGAGGCCGATGAGGCCCTCAAGTGCGAGACGGATGTGGGGGGCGATCCCACCTTCCCGTTCGGCGCCTACGTGGCCGTGGTGGAGGTCGACACCGACACCGGGAGGGTGGGGCTGCGCCGGCTGGTGACCGTCGACGACGCCGGGCGGATCCTCAACCCCCTCCTCGCCGAGGGCCAGGTGCACGGCGGGGCGGCCCAAGGGGTCGCCCAGGCCCTCACCGAGGAGTTCGTGTACGACGCCGACGGCAACCCCCGCACCGCCAACCTCGCCGACTACGGGATCCCCACCGCCGCCGATCTGCCCCGCATCGAGTCCTCGCTCATCGAGACGCCCTCCCCCCACAACGTGCTGGGGGCCAAGGGAATCGCCGAGTCCGGCACCATCGGAGCGCCCCCGGCCGTCCAGAACGCGGTGGTGGACGCCCTCTCCCACCTCGGCGTGCGCCACGTCGACCTGCCCTGCACGGCGGAGCGGGTGTGGAGGGCGATCAACCGGGCCGGCGGGACAGGCGGCGGCAGCCGATAGGCCTCGCCCGGCGCGGCCACCCTCGAAAAAAGGGGCTCTCCTGACCTATCCGTGGGTGCCTGAGGAGCCCATCCTCGGCCGCACCCCGCCTCCTGCCTACGTTTTCGAGCTTCTTGAGGGCTTCGAGAACGCAGGAGGAGATCGGGGTGCTGGGCAACAC
>Ga0209810_1000787_pt1 | contig 59011 bp, 58 predicted proteins | sample Coa_R1_7_FD_187159 | JGI IMG/M metagenome (GOLD analysis project Ga0209810, IMG submission 187159) | Surface soil microbial communities from Centralia Pennsylvania, which are recovering from an underground coalmine fire - Coalmine... | ecosystem: Environmental > Terrestrial > Soil > Unclassified... | reverse complement strand
TCACCTACCCGATCATGCGCTTCAAGGACGCGCCGGAGGTGACGCCGATCGTGATCCAGTGGTCGAGTCAGCAGCCGGAGGGTGTCGGGGAGCCGATGGCGATGGCGGCCGCGGCCGCGGTCGCGAATGCGTTCTTCGACGCCACCGGCGTGCGGCTCCGAACTGCGCCCTTCACGCCGGCACGCGTCCGAGCGGCCCTGAAGGCGGCGGGCGTGGCGTAAGCGCATCGAAGCGACGGGAACGAGATCGGGCCCGGCAGTCGGGCCCGATCTCTCCGCGCCTTCACGTCCCCGACGAGGCTTGGCTCGCCGCCTGCCCGGGCCGAGCGCCGGCGCCTCGGCGCCGAAGCCGCTTGCGGGTCCTCGGCGGTGGGCTGCCGGGGGCACCGGCGGGGTGGTGGGGGAGGTTCGCCCAGAACCCGTGCCCGAAAGCGCGATCGCACGACGGATGCCGGCGGGTCTCCGCTCCGGTCGCCGTTTCCCGGCCGGGCGCCGCTCAGCGAGCGGCGACCCGAAGCTGCGCGGTCGAGGTCGCCCGGACCGTGCCGGCGCTCGCGGTGATCGCGACGCGGTGGACGCCGAGCGGCGCCGTCGGCTTCACGCGCAGGGTGACGAGCAGCGGGACGCGGCCGGCGGCGGGGCCGAGCCGCTCGGACGCGCAGGCCCGCGGGGCGACAGCGGCGGGCGGGGTGACGCAGGCAGCGACGTCGCCCGCGCCGCCTGGGACCCGGAGCACGACCCGGAGACGCTCGCTGCGCCCGCGGACGAGCGTGGCGGCGGCGAGCGGGAGGATCGTCGGGGCGGGCGCCGCGGCGACCGGGGCGGTGGGCGGGGTCGTCAGCACCGCGGTGCCGCCGGCGTTCGTCGCGCTGACGCGGCAGGCGATCGTCATCCCGGCCTCGCGGGGGGTCAGCGCGAGCGTCGCGCTGGGCCCCTGCTGCAGCACCTGGCCGGTGCTCGCGTCCACGAACGTGAACGCGAGCGTCGGCGAGCCCTCCCAGTTGCCGGACGCGCACGTGACCGCGCCGCCGACGCGCAGTCCGAGGCCCGAGGGCGCGATCCTGAGGTACGTCGAGGCGGTGACGCGCGGTGCGGTCGGCGGCTGGTCGCTGCCCTGGAGAAACGCGAGGATCTCGGGCGCGCCGAGGTAGGTGAAGATCCCGTGGCTCCCGGTCGCGCAGCCGACCGTGCCGGCGCTCGCCACGCCGACGATCGTGCCGTCGTCGGCCCGGACGAGCGCGCCGCCGCTGTCGCCGTTGCAGATCGAGCCGCCGGGCGAGCTGGCGCACAGCGCGACCGCCGACGCGCCCGGGACGACGCTCGTGACCAGCCCTCCGCAGGAGCCCTGCGGATCGACGGTCATGGCGAGCGTGTGCAGGCTGCCGTCGGCCTGCGCGTTCGCGTCCTCGCGGCCGAACGCGGCGAACGCGACCGGGACACCCGCCGGGTACGCGCTCCCCGGCGCCGGCAGGGCGGCCGCCTGCACCGCGGACCCGCCCAGGTCGAGCGGCGCGGTGAGCGCGACCACGGCGACGTCGTCGGGCGAGGCGCCGCTCGACCAGACGTAGCCTGGGTGCACGCGGACGGATGCGACGGCGCGGTCCTGCTCCGCGTCGTCGCCGAGCGGCTGCGCGTAGCTCGAGACGCCGGCGCGCACGGTCAGGGCCGACGGGAGCGCCGGCGCGCCGGCGAGGGTGAAGACGCAGTGCGCGGCGGTGAGGACGTGCGTCGCGTCGATGACCGCCCCGGTGCACAGCGTCGCGGTGCGGCCGGAGACCTGCCTGATCGACACCGTCCACGGCGCGCTCTGCACCGGCGCCGCCGTCCCGCCGACGACGCCCGCCGCCGGCCCGGCAAACGAGGAGGCGGCGAGCGCCGCCACGAGCGCCGGCAGGAGCGGGTGCCGCTTCATCCGTGGCAGAGGGTAGACCGGATGGCGATGGTCGTTCGGCGCCGTGTCGTCGTGCGGGGGCTCGTCCAGGGGGTCGGCTTCCGCCTCGCCGCGAGCCGGGCCGCGACGCTGCGGGGGGTCGCAGGCTGGGTGCGCAACCTGCCCGACGGCTCCGTCGAGGCCGTGTTCGAAGGCGAGCCGGCGGCGGTCGAGTCGAGCGTGCGCTGGTGCGGGCGCGGCCCCCGCGGCGCATCGGTCGACTCGGTCGAGGTGCACGACGAGGCGCCGGAGGGGCTCTCCGGCTTCCGCATCGCCGGTTAGCGTCCGTGGGAGTGCCCCGGCGGGTCACCACCGACCTCGCGGCCTTCGCCGTGTACGCCGCCGTCTCGTTCGCGTACTTCGGTGCGCGGCTCGTGCCGCACCCCGGCCGCCTGCTCGTCGGTCACCCGGAGCAGGACGACGCCGAGATCTTCGTCTGGTCGTTCGCCTGGTTCCCGCACGCGATCGGAAGCCTCACGAACCCGTTCGTCTCGCACGCGGTCTACGCGCCCACGGGCGTCGACCTCGCGTGGGTGACCTCGGTACCCGGCCTCGCCGTGCTGTTCTCGCCGCTGACGCTCCTCGCCGGGCCCTCGGCTGCCTTCAACGTCGCGGCGGTACTCATGCCCGCGCTCTCGGCGTGGGCCGCGTTCCTCCTCTGCCGGTACGCGACGCGGTCGACGCCCGCCTCGCTCGTCGGCGGGTACCTGTACGGCTTCTCGAGCTACGTGCTCGCGCAGCAGTTCGCCGGGCACCTGAACCTCGTCGCCGCGTTCGTCCCTCCGCTCGTCGCGCTCGTCGCGGTCGAGGCGGTGCGCGGCGAGCTCGGCCGCCGCGCCCTCGTTCTCCGGCTCGCCGGGCTCGTCGCGCTGCAGGCGTACATCTCGACCGAGGTCGCCTTCACGCTGACGGTGATGCTCGCGCTGGGGCTCCTGCTCGGGCTCGTGCTCGTGCCGGCGTCGCGCGCGCGGATCGCTGCGCTCGTGCCGTCGATCCTCGCCGCGTACGCGCTCGCGGCGGCCATCGCCTCGCCGCTCCTCTACTTCGCCTGGACCGGAGCCGCGCCGAACGTCAACCTGGCCGACTTCTACGGCACCGACCTGCTGAACCTCGTCGTCCCGACCGAGGTGACGGGCTGGGGCGGCCAGACGTTCGCCTCGCTCACCGCGCGCTTCCCCGGGAACACGGCCGAGCGCGACGGCTACCTCGGCGTCCCCGCGCTCCTCGTCGTCGCGCTGCTCGCCCGCCGCCGCTGGCGCGACGCGCCGACCCGCTTCCTGCTCGCGGGATTCGGCGTCGCGCTCCTGATCGCCCTCGGCACCCGCCTCGTCGTCGGCGGCCACCGGCTCGTGTGGCTGCCGTGGTCGGTCCCGGCCGGCTGGACGGGCGTCGACGCGCTGCCGTCGCGGTTTGCCCTGTACGCCGCGCTCGCCGTCTCCCTCATGGTCGCGATCTGGACGTCGTCGACGCGCGGGCTGGTGTTCGCGCGGCCCTACGTCCTGCCGGTGCTCGCCGTCGCCGCGCTCGTCCCGCCTGTCTGGCGGGCGGACGACGTCGACCATCCAACGCGCTCCGCGTTCTTCACGAGCGGTGCCTACAGGTCGTGCATCCCGAAGGGCGAGACGCTGCTCGTCTTCCCGTTCGGGCGCTGGGGCGACTCGCTGCTCTGGCAGGCGGAGTCGGGATTCTGGTTCAGCATGGCCGAGGGGACGCTCGGCCACAACGACTGGCCCTCGAGCTTCGTCTCCGACCCGACGATCAGCGCGCTCGTCTTCTCCTTCCTCGATCCGGCCGCTCGCCCGTCGATGCCCGAGCTGCTCGCGCTCGCCCGGCGCCGCCACGTCGACCGGATCGTGTCGATCGACGCCGACAGCCCGTACCCCGACCGCGAGCAGATGCGGGCCTTTGGCCCGGTGCGCGAGGTCGACGGCGCGCTCGTCGCGCCGGCCTGCGGGCATCCGCCGATCCCGCCGGCGCGCGACGACTCGAAGTAGCATCGCCTCGTCGTGCGTCCCCGCGTCCACGTCACCGGCGCGATTCCGGCGGCGGTCGAGCGCGCGCTGCGGGAGCACTTCGAGCTCCGGGACGCGCCGGAGGGAGCCGACGGCGTGCTCGCCCTCCTCACCACCCCCGTCGACCTCGCGTTCCTCGAGCGCGCCGGCCCGCAGCTCAAGGTGGTCGCGAACTACGCCGTCGGCGTCGACAACGTCGACCTCGCCGCGGCGCGCGCACGCGGCGTCGTCGTCGCGAACACGCCGGACGTCCTCACGCGTGCGACCGCGGAGCTCGCCGTCACCCTGATGCTGACCGTGCTCCGGCGGGTCGCGGAGGGCGACAGGCTCATCCGCAGGAGGGCGCGGTGGGAGTTCGCGCTCGAGTTCATGCTGGGCGAGGGGCTGGACGGGAAGCTCGTCGGGATCGTCGGCCCCGGCCGCATCGGCCGGGAGACGGCCCGGCTCGTCGAGGCGTTCGGGGCGCGGACCGCGTTCGCCGGTCGCGGCGACCCGCTGGCGGAGCTGCTCGCCGAGGCCGACGTCGTCAGCCTGCACGTGCCGCTCACGCCGGCGACGCGCCACCTGGTCGACGCCGACGCGCTCGCGCGGATGAAGCCGACCGCCGTTCTCGTCAACACCGCGCGCGGCCCGGTCGTCGACGAGGCCGCCCTCGTCGCCGCGCTGCGGGAGGGGCGGATCGCCGGGGCCGCCCTCGACGTCTACGAGGACGAGCCACGGGTGAGCGAAGGGCTGCTCGAGCTCGAGAACGTCGTCCTCACGCCCCACCTCGGCAGCGCGACGCGGTCGACCCGCGAGGCGATGGGGATGCTCGCGGTCGCCGCGCTGCGCGCCGTCCTGCTCGACGGCACTCTGCCCGCGAACGCGGTCTGACCCCGGCCTCGTCCCCGGCTCGCGCTCGCCGGCCGTACGGACCTCCTGCCGAGCGGCACGACCTCGCTCGCGGCGTTTCGCCCGGCCCTTCCTTGACGCAGCGCAGCGCAGAGGCGGCGGCCAGCGCCGGTTGACGACCAGGAAGCAGCTCGTGTATTTTCACGTCGGTGATCATGATTCACGTCTGTGAATCTACCGGCGCGATGCCGTGACGGGGAAGACGCTTCGGAAGACGCTTCCGGTCAAGTCTGCAAGCCGCGCCCTCGACATCTTCGAGCTCCTCGCGGCGGAGGCGCGCGGTCTGACCGTTTCCGAGATCGGGGACGCGCTCGGTTTCGCGCGCAGCAGTGCCCACGGCCTCGTGCGCACGCTCCATGCGCGCGGCTACCTCACCGAAGACGGTGGGCGGCGGTATCACCTCGGCGCACGCCTCGTGCAGCTCGGACTCAGCGCGGCCGATCGGCTCGAGCTGCGCACCGCCGCTCGGGGCCCGCTCGAGCGCCTCGTGGCCCTCACCCACGACACCGCGGAGCTCGTCGTTCCGGTGGCCGGAGAGCTCCTCTACGTCGACAAGGTCGTCAGCGACGCGCGCAATGTCCGCACCGATCCGCGCGTCACGTCGCGCCGGCCGCTCCACTGCTCCAGCCTCGGCAAGGCACTGCTCGCGGCCCTCGCCGACGAGGACGTCATCGCGCTGGTCGGCGACGGCGAGCTCGAGCGGGCAACGGAGCATTCACTTGCCGATTGCGCCGCGCTCCTCGCGGACCTCGCCCGCACGCGTCGCCGTGGCTATTCCGTCGATCGGCAGGAGGCGCTGCTCGGCGTCTGGTGCGTCGGCGCGCCGATTCGCGACCACACGGGCAGGTCGGTCGCCGCGATCAGCCTCTCCACGATCAGGGAGTTCTTCGATGCGGACACAGCCGGGCCGCAGGTCACGGCGGCTGCGATCGAGATCTCCCGCGCCATGGGGTGGGAAGGTGACGCGACGACGCTCTATGTGCCGGTTCCGGGGTCGGAGCTCCTTCTGCGCCCGCAGGCCCCCCCAGGAGATGGCGACCGGTGAGAGACGCTGTTGGCAGTGCGGCGATCACGACGCCGGCTGAAGAGCAGCCACGCGGACGCTTTCTCATCGACAGGATCGCGGCCGCGCCACAGCTTCGTGTAGCGGGCATCCCGGTCGTAGCGGCGGGGCTCGCCTGCATCCTGCTCGCAATCCTCGAGCCCGGCTTCTTCCGCGCGGCCAATCTCCACGTCCTCATGCAGCAGTGCTCGGTTCTCGGGATCGTGACGCTGGGCCAGCTGCTCGTCCTGCTGGTTGGTGGCATCGATCTGTCGGTCGGAGCGGTGATGAACGCGACGTTGATCACGATCGCGGTTATGAACCGCCACCAGCCGCACCTCGCGGCCTCGATCGTGCTTTCGCTTCTCCTCGGAAGCGGGGTGGGGCTGGTCAACGGCCTGCTCGTCTCGTTGCGTGACGTTCCGCCGTTCGCCGCCACGCTCGGGATGCTCGCGTGCGTCCAGGGAGCGATCCTCGTGTACACGAAGGGGATTCCGGCCGGCAATATCCCGTCCTCGCTTCGGCCCGTTGCCCTCGACGGAGTCGGCATCGTGCCTTACTCGCTGATCATCTGCATCGCGATCGGGCTCGTGCTGCTCATCGTTCTCAGGCGTGGCACCTACGGACGCAAGATCTACGCAGTCGGGCGTTCACCGGGGGTTGCCCGCCGGGTCGCGATCTCGACGACGAACATCCGCATCTCGGCCTACCTGCTCTGCGGTCTGTTTGCCGCGATGGCCGGGATCATCCTCAGTGCCTACGTCGGTTATGTCGACCCCGAGATAGGAGGCAACTACAACCTGGAGTCGATCGCTGCCGCAGTGGTGGGCGGGGTTGCGTTCACCGGTGGCGAAGGGGGGGTGATCGGCGCCCTCACGGGTGTCCTGTTCCTCCTCGCACTCCTCAACGTGGTCACCCTGTCGTCACTTAATCCATTCATGCAACTGATCATTCAAGGCGTCGTCATGCTCGTTGCGGTATCCGCATTCCAGTTCCTCAAGAAGAGTCCAGCGAATTAGGAGGGGAGGGTGTTCGCAGATGTCTGGTAGGTTCTCGGTCCGCGGAAAGCGGGCACGTGCGTTGCTCGTGACGGCGGCGCTCATCGTGCTCGCGGCAGCGGTCGTCGCTGGCACGTCCGCTGGCGCTCGCAAGGCGCAGATCACGATCGCGTTCGTCTCGCAGGGGACGTCGAACAGCTGGGCGGCGCAGCTCGACGCCGTCGCGCGCAAGACCGCTGCGCAGCTTGGGGTCAAGCTCGTCTACTACAACGGGCAGGGAGACGCGACGAAGCAGCTCCCGGAACTCCAGGCGGCGATCGCGACCCATCCGGATGCGATGGTCGTCGTGCCCCTCGGCCAAGCGGCCGACACCGGTCCGGTCGAGCGGGCCATGAGCGCCGGGATTCCGGTGGTCCTCTGCGATAGCAAGATCAACTCGAACAACTACACGTCGCTCGTCAATCCGAATCCCGCCACGGCGACGGTACCGCTCGCGAAGTGGCTCGCGAAGCAGATGCACTACCAGGGCAACCTGCTCTACATCGGTGGGCTGCCGGGCAACGGGACCACCATTCTGTACGACCAGGGCTTCTACTCGACGATGAAGAAGTATCCGAAGATCCATATCGTCAACGGAGGCAACGCCAACTACTCGATCAGCACCGCGAAGCAGCTGGCAGCCACCGCCATCGCCTCGGGTACGAAGTTTGCGGGCACGTGGGGTGTCGGAGGGGAGGCGGTGACCGGGATCCTGGAGGCCTACATCGACTCCGGGGTCAGGCCGATCCCGCCGAACGCGGGCGGTGCGGCGACCAATGGGGCTCTGCGCCTCGCGATCCAGAACCACGTGCAGGCCGCGATGCTGCAGTTCCCGCCGGCAGACTCGAAGGTCTGCATCGAGACGGCCTACAAGGCGGCCAAGCACGAGAAGGTGCCGAAGAACATCAACATCTCGAACCTGCCGCAGTACGGTGACATCTTCCCGCCGCTTCAGCGGTACTACAAGCCGCAGTACAGCGACGATCTGTACGTCGGAACCGACGCGGTCCTGAGCAGGTCGGAGCTTGCGGCTATCCACTTGCTGAGGTAGGGAGATGACGGCTGACTTCGAGGGGCCGCTCGTCGCGGCGCGGGGAATCACGAAGCGCTACGGCGGAATCACCGCGCTCGACGGCGTGTCCCTCGAAGTCTTCCCGGCCGAGGTCCACGCGCTCGTCGGTGAGAACGGTGCGGGAAAGTCGACGCTCGTGAAGATCATGACGGGCGCGGAGAGCGCTGACGACGGTCACATCCTGATCGCGGGAGAGGAGTTCCGGGCCCTGACGCCCGAGAGAGCGCGTCACCACGGCGTCGGCGCCGTGTACCAGGAGCCGAGCCTCGTCCCAACGCTGACGGTGCTCGAGAACGTGTTCCTGGGGCGCGAGCTACGGCGCGGCTTCGGCGTCCTCGAGCGCAAGGCTATGAGGAGAGCGGCACGCGAGGCGCTCGACCGGGTCGGAGCGCGAGTTCGGCTCGGACGCGAGGTGTCGGCGCTCAGCGTCGCGGAGCGACAGCTCGTGGAGATCGCCCGGGCGCTCGTCTTCAAGGCGCAGGTGCTGATCTTCGATGAGCCGTCCGCGATCCTCTCGGGCCCGGAGCTCGACCGCGTCTTCGCGGTCATCGAGGACTTGCGAGCGAGCGGGCTTGGAGTCCTCTACATCTCTCACCGGCTTGCCGAGATCTTCCGGCTCGCGGATCGCGCGACGGTCCTGAAGGACGGCCGCGTTGTCGCGACGCGCGAGGTGAAGGGACTGACGACGGACGAGCTGATTCGGCTGATGGTCGGCCGGGACATCGGTGCACGTCCGCCGCGCAAACCACCGCAGGAGCGGGTCGTCCTCGAGGTGCGCGGGCTCGAGCTCCGGCCGGGTGCCGGCACCATCGATCTCGAGTTGAGGGCCGGTGAGGTGCTCGGTGTCGCCGGCCTGGTCGGCTCGAGTCGCTCCCGCCTCGCGACCGTCCTCGGTGGCATTCGTCCGCCGAGGTCGGGCGTGATCCTGCGGAACGGGCGCCCCGTCAAGTTGCGGCGGCCTCGAGACGCGGTTCGGGCCGGCATCGCAGTGATCCCGGAGGATCGCAAGCGGGAGGGTCTCATCCTCGCCCACTCGGTGCGCGAGAACGTCGGCCTTGCGTCGCTCCGCGAGCTCTCGCGGGCCGGGATCGTCCGAACCGCCGACGAACGCCGACTCGCAAAGGAGGTTGCGGAGCGCTTCGGTGTGCGCCCGCCGCACGTCGAGCTCCCTGTGCGGACGCTCTCCGGTGGGAATCAGCAGAAGGTTGTGCTCGGAAAGTGGCTCGTCCGCAAGCCTCCGCCGGAGGTCGCCGTCCTCGACGAGCCGACGCGAGGGGTGGATGTCGGCGCGAAGTTCGAGATCTACCGTCTCATCGACGAGCTCGTCAACGGTGGTGCTGGCGTCATCTTGATCTCGTCGGAGCTGCCGGAGGTGATTGCGATGAGCGACCGGATCATCGTCATGACCGCAGGCCGGGTCGCGGGAGCTCTCGAGCCGCATGAGTTCAGCGAAGAGCGCATTCTGCGGCTTGCGGTGCTCGGCGCCCACCAGGCGGAGGCTGCGGCTTGACGGTCACTCCGGTCCAGCTCTCCGGCGAGTGGATTCGTCGCCAGCCGCGGACCCTAATCGCCTGGTCGCTTCTCCTCGTGCTGCTCACGATCGGCTTGTCCATGACCTCGACCTTCCGGTCGCAGTCCGTCCTGATCGAGACCCTCAAGGCCACCGCACTGGTCGGCATGGCATCGGCGGCGCAGTTCTTTGTTGTCGTCGGTGGCGGGATCGATCTGTCGATCGGTTCCGTCGCGACGATCAGCGGCATGGCTGCGGCCGTGATCATGAACGGCCACGACGGGCGCATCCCGCTCGCCGTGCTCGCCTCGGTCGGCGTCGGTGTCGCTGTCGGGCTGATGAACGGGGTGATGGTCAACTACCTCCGCATCGCGCCGTTCATCGCGACCTTCGGCATGTACTTCATATTGCAAGGCCTCGCCTATACGTGGAGCGTCCAGCCGATCGGGATGGCTGCGCCCCAGTTCTACAACCTGTATACCGACAAGTGGGGAAGCGTACCCGTGGTGCTCGTGATCCTCGCCGCCTTTTGGGTCGTCTGCTGGTACGTCGCGCGCCAGACGGCCTTCGGCAAGCACCTCTACGCCATCGGCGGCGATCGCGAGGCAGCTCGCCTTGCGAGCGTCCGCACGATTCGAGTGAGCATCGGCTCGTACGTCCTCTGCGCGGTGATCAGCGCGCTCGCGGGACTGCTCGAGCTCTCCCAGACGAGCGTCGCGGCACCGGACCTCGGCTCGACGCTGCTGCTGACGACGGTGACCGCCGTCGTGATCGGCGGCGTCAGCCTGTTCGGCGGAGAGGGCTCGGTCGTCGGTGTTCTCGGCGGCGCGCTTGTGATCGTCTTCCTGGGCGCGCTGTTCGATGCGCTGCAGGTGAACGCGCTGTACCAGCAGTTGATCCAGGGGCTGATCATCCTCTCGATCCTCGGCATCTACCGGCAGAGAGTGAGGGCCTGACCGTGGCGGACAAGATCTTCCTCGCCAACTGCACGATTGCAGAGGTTGAGGCGCACCTGCACGAGAGCCCGAAGATCGTCATTCCCGTCGGCGCCACTGAGCAGCACGGTCCACATGCGCCGTTCGGGACCGATTCGATGCTCTCGACGGAGGCCAGCGTGCGCCTCGCACGCAGGATCGGGGCTCTCGTTGCTCCGGCCCTAGCGTACGGTGTCTCCGGCGACCATCGCGGCTACCCGGGCATCCCGTTCCTCTCCGCGAGCACGATGACGGCCCTGGTTCAGGACGTCATCGTCTCGCTTGCCGAGGGCGGCTTTCGCGAGATCATCCTCGTCAACGGTCACTACACGAACAGCATCGTCCTGCACGCCGCCGTGATGGAGATCGGCGACCGAGTCCCGAAGGGGACGATCGTGTTTCCGTTCAACTACTGGGACGCGCTGCCGCCCGAGCAGCTTGCCGAGTACCTCGGCGCCGAGGTCGGCCTGCACGCCAACATCGGCGAGACCTCGGCCGTGATGGCGATCGACGAGTCGCTCGTCGACCTGAGTAGGGTTGTCCCGGAGTACCCGGTGTTCCCGAGCGAGCCGACGCCGGCGATGATCTCCGCATACTTCTTCTCCGGTCGCGGCACTCTCCCACGCGCGAGCCGGTCGGGCGTGTGGGGTGACCCATCCGGCTCGACAGCCGAGCGGGGTCGCCGCTACTTCGCCCAAATCGAGGAGGCGTGTGTCCGTTTCGTCGCAGAGGTCGAGGCCGTGTTCGCCGCCTTCCCGGAGCGCGAGCCATGAACGATGAGGCTGTCGTGGCGCTGGCGAGGGCCGTCGGACTGCCGCTGCCGGCCGAGCGCGTGGCGGAGGTGGCATCCTCGCTCGAGGCGCAGATTCCTCGCGGAGGTTGGACAGCCGACGACCTGGAGGACATCGAGCCGGCGGTGGTCTTCGAGCCGCGGTGGGAGCGGTGAGCGCCCCATGGGAGCTCGGTCTCGTCGAGGCTGCGGAGAGGATCGCGGCAGGCGAGCTCGCGCCGTCGGAGCTCGTCGCGTCGGTCCTCGAGCGTCTCGAAGAGGTCGAGCCGCTCCTGAGCGCATTCGTGTCGGTCGACGCCGAGGGCGCGCTCAGGGCTGCGCGCGCTCAGGACGGACGGTCGGGTGGCGCGCTGCGTGGGATCCCAGTCGCTATCAAGGACATCTTCGATGTGCAAGGGTTTCCGACTGGGGGCGGCTGCGACGCCTACGCCGACGCACCCGCTGCGGCCTCGGACGCGGCAGCGGTTTCGAGTCTGCGCGCGGCCGGCGCGATCGTCATCGGCAAGACGACGACGCATGAGCTCGCTTGCGGCGTATACACGCCCCCTACGCGGAACCCATGGGACCTGGGGCGGAGCGCCGGCGGATCGAGTGGAGGATCGGGTGCCGCTGTCGCGGCGGGAGCCGCCCTCGGCGCGATCGGCTCGGACACGGGGGGGTCGATCAGGATCCCCGCTGCCCACTGCGGGATCGTCGGGGTGAAGCCGACCTACGACCGCGTGAGTAGAGCCGGTGCTCTCGCGCTCAGTTGGTCGCTCGACCACGTCGGCTTGGTCGCGCGCAGCGTCGAGGACGCAATGCTCCTGCTCTCGGCGCTGGTGGACGGTGTGCCGCCGCCGCGCGACGCCGACGTCGGCGGGCTCCGTGTCGGCGTTCTCCGAGATGCCCCGTTCGCTCCCGTCGATCCGGATGTCACCGCGGGGCTCGCAGACGCCGTCGATGCTCTCGTCACGGCGGGTGTCTCCGTCGAGGAGGTAGCAGTGCCCGCACTCGAGAAGAGCCTGGAGGTCGAGTTCGCGATCGTCGCGGCCGAGGCCGCCTCCTACCACGAGGCGCGGCTCCGACGAACGCCAGACCGAATCGGCGATGGCGTGCGCGGCCTGCTCGAGTGGGGCCTCCTCCTTCCGGCTTCGACGTATCTGCGCGCGCAGCGCACCCGCCGCGCGATGCAGGATGCGGTCGCGGGCACCTTTGCCGCCCACCAGCTCGACGCGCTGCTCGCGCCGACGGTACCAGCAGCGGCCCAGCACGTCGAGCAGCTCGAGTACGAGTTCGGCGGCACGTCCGAGCCGGTGATCGAGGCGCTTGTCCGCACGACCGCGCCGTTCAACCTCGTGAGCATGCCCGCCGTCGCGGTCCCAACGGGCATCGGGGCCGCGGGAATGCCAACGAGCGTCCAGATCGCGGCGCGTCCGTTCGAGGAGGGGGTCGCGTTGCGACTAGCGGCTGCAATCGAGCGCGGCACCCCGCCGCTCGGCAAGCCCCGTGGCCTCGAGGCCGCCCTTGTCAACCATGCCTGAGAGGAGGATCGTGGAGCCCGACTACCTCGAACCCGCGGGGCTCGCCCCGCCCCCGGAGCCGTACTCGCATGCGATCCGCTGCGGCGACACGCTCTACATCGCCGGCCAGGTTGCGTTCGATGAGAACAACGAGATCGTCGGTGTTGGCGACGCGCGCCGCCAGGCGGAGCAGGTCTGGCACAACATTCGGCTTGCGGTCGAATCCGCCGGAGGGACGATTGCCGATGTCGTCAAGATCACCGTCTTCCTCAAGGACGTCCGTCACGCCGACGTTGAGATCGCTGTTCGCGAGCAACTCTTCGCCTCCGGCCGCTATCCGGTGTGCACGCTCGTGCAGGTGGCGAACCTCGGCCTGCCGGACCTGCTCATGGAGGTCGACGCGATCGCGGTGCTCAGCTCATGAGCGGGTTCAAGCTCGGCAGGGGTCGCGGAATGACGGCGGACGAGCTGCACTCGTTCTTGACCGACACGAAGATCTTCGCCAAGGTCGGGACGATCGGCGAGGACGGGTGGCCGAACGTGAACCCCGCCTGGTACGAGTACGACGGCCGGTACTTCTGGTTCGTCACGAAGGAGCTCGCCGGCTTCTGCCAGAACATGCGCCGCGACCCCCGAGTGACGCTCTGCATCGACAACCCGCAGACGCCCTACAAGCGCGTGATCGTGCGCGGGCGCGCAGAGTTCGTCGAAGGCGATTGGGTCGAGCTTGCCCGCCGCATGGTTCTCCGCTACCTCGGTCCCGAGGGGATGGACTACTTCGAGGCCACGCTCAACTTGCCGCGCGTGCTCGTACGTGTTGTTCCTGTGCGGATCTCAAGCTGGGACGGTGGTGGTGTCGACCGTACGTTCACGAGGCCTGCCCGCTGGCACGACGTCTCACCCGGGCAGTCGCTCGAGGACGCCATCTCATCGTAACGATGGCGTTGCGCCGGATCCAGCCGCGCGAGCTGGAGGAGCTGGCGGCGAGATGGCACTTCTCGTTCGCCGACGGCGAGATCGAGGAGTTCGTCGATCTGACCGGCTGGCTTGCGGAGACGATCGAGCAGCTCGATTGCCTCCCTGCGGCGAGGCCGCGGGTCCTCGAGGCGCAGCGCGACCCCGGCCGGCGCGCCACGCCGGAGGACGATCCGTACAACGCCGTCGTGCGCTGGTGTCGGGTCCGGGCGGAGTTCGACGGCCTCCTCTCCGGGCTTCGCGTCGGCGTCAAGGACGTCGTCGCCGTGGCGGGCGTGCCGCTGACGTGCGGCTCGCCCGTCTTCGACTCGTTCGTGCCGGACCGTGACGCCGTCGTCACCGAGCGGATCCTGACCGCCGGCGGCGAGATCGTCTGCACGACGAACATGGACCACCTCGCCACCGCCGCGAGCGGCGACACGAGCGCGTTCGGGTACACGCGTAACCCGTTCGACCCGAACCGGACTGCGGGCGGCTCGTCGGGAGGCTCGGCGGCCGCGCTCCACTACGACGACGTCGACGTCACGATCGGCTGCGACCAGGGCGGCTCGATTCGCGTCCCGTCCGCCTGGTGCGGCGTTGTCGGCCTCAAGCCGACGCACGGGCTCGTTCCCTACACCGGCATCGTCGGGATCGACCCCAGCTTCGACCACTGCGGCCCGATGGCGCGCACCGTCGGCGACGCGGCACGGCTGCTGCAGGTGATCGCCGAACCGGGGGCCGACTATCTGCGGGCCCTCGCCGGAGCGCCGGACGACCTGCGCGACGTCCGCGTCGGCGTCGTCTCCGAGGGATTCGTCGGCGTCGACCCGGACGTCGCCGGCGCGGTGCGGGGAGTGATCGAGAGCATCCGCGAGCTGCACGCCGACGTGCGCGACGTCTCGATCCCGGAGCACGCGTTCGCCGAGGCCGTGACGCTCGGGAGCAGCATAGAAGGTATGGCCATGCTCCTCGCGGGCGGCGGGAACGGGTACCACCGGACGGGTGAGTACTGGCCTGGCCTCGCCGCGGCGCTGAACCGCGGACTCGCGTCGTCGGCGGGCGGGCTCTCGGATCAGATGAAGCTCATCCTCGTCTTCGGCACCCACATGCAGCGGACGTACCTGGGCGAGTGGTACGCGAAGGCGCAGGGCGTGCGCTCCGCCATGCGCACCGGGTACGACCGCGCGCTCGCCGAGTGCGATCTGCTCGTGATGCCGACCACGCCGACGACGGCGCACCTGCACGTCGAGGAGATGCCCGTCGCGGCGCGCGTGAGGCGCGGGTGGGCTCCACTGGCGAACACGTCGGCGACCGACATGACCGGCCATCCGGCTCTGACGCTTCCCGCCGCGGAGACAGGCGGGCTGCCGGTGGGCGTGATGCTGGTCGGACGGCGCTTCGACGAGGCGAGGATGCTGCAGCTCGCGGAGACGCTCGAGCGAAACGTCGGGTGGCGGCCGTGATCGTCGACGCGCACCTCCACGTCGACGACCTGCCCGCTCTCGGCTGGAAGCTCGACGCGGAGACGTGCGTTCGGCGGATGGACGAAGCTGGGATCGCGCGCGGCGTCGTGATGACGATCGTCGATGCACCCGAAGTGAATCCGAACGCGCTCGAGTTGCTCGCGGAAGCTTGCGCCTCGTTCCCCGGACGGCTGGAGGCGTTCGCGCGCATCCATCCGTGGTACGGCGACGAGGCAGTGGCCGTGCTCGAGCGCGCGTTCGAGCTCGGGTTCAAGGGGCTCAAGCTCCATCCCGTGTCGACGATCGCGCATCCTGCGGACGACGCGACGCTGCGGTTGATCCGGGTCGCTGCGAGCCACGGAGCACCGACGCTCTTCCATTGCGGTGACGAGCCGCTCGCCACGCCGTACGCGATCGCCCAGGCGGCTGCAGCGTGTCCGGAGGCGTCGATCATCCTCGGACACATGGGCGGCTACTTCCACGTCGACGAGGCGATCGAGGTCGCCGAACGGTACGAGAACGTCCTCCTCGAGACGTCGGCGATGCCCTATCCGGCGAAGATCCGCGAGGCGGTCGAGCGGGTGGGCCCGATGCGGGTCCTCTACGCGAGCGACGGACCGGCGTGCTCGCCGCGGATCGAGGTCGAGAAGGTCCGGCTTGCCGGGCTTCGACCCGACGAGGAGGCGCTGGTCTTCGCCGGAAACGCGATGCGAATCCTGGACGGCGTGCACTGATCGTCGACAGCCTCACGTACCTCGGGCGCTCGATCTTCGGCCACTCCGCAACGACCGCGGAGGTGCTCGCCGCGATGGATGCGGCGGGGATCGAACGTGCGATTGCGTGTCCGGTGAAGCCGTACGACTACGATCTGCGTGCTGCGAACGAGATCGTCGCCGAGGCAGTTGCCGCGACGGGCGGGCGCTTGACCGGTGTCGCTCGGGTCGATCCGCTGCGCGGCGACGCTGCGCGCCGCGACCTCGCATACGCGCTCGACGAGCTCGGTCTGCGTGGGCTCTTCCTGCATCCGTGGGAGGAGACGTATCGGATCGCAGATCGCGTCGTCGATCGCGTCGTCGAGCCTGCCGGCGAGCGCGGTCTCCCGGTGATCGTCGCGGCGGGCTACCCGTTGCTGTCGGAGGCGCTGCAGGTGAGCGCCCTGGCCCGGCGTTTCCCCGAAGTGACGTTCATCGCGACGAACGGCCTTCAACTCAATATCTCCGGACTCGGCCAGATCGACGCCGAGCTGGCGCTTGCCGAGGCGGACAATCTCCTCCTTCAGACGGCAGGCGTCTATCGGGAAGACTTCCTCGAAGGTGTCGTGCGCCGTTTCGGCGCCGAACGCATGCTCTTCGCGAGCAGCTATCCGCTGCTCGATCCGCGGCTCGAGATCAAGCGCGTCGAGTGGGCGTCGTTCGCCGACGCCGACCGGGTCTTGCTACTTGGCGCGAACGCCGAACGCGTCTTCAGAACCTGACCAGGCCGCCGTCGATCAGCAGCGACTCTCCGGTGACGAAGCCAGCCTCGTCCGATGCAAGGTAGGCGACCGCTGCGGCGACCTCCTCCGGTCGACCCGCCCGTCCGAGTGGGGGCTCGGATTCCGCTGCGCGCCGTGCCGAGCCGAGCTGCTCGCCGCTGCGCTTGGTCAGCGCAGCGTCGATCGCTTCCCACATGGGCGTCGAGGTGATGTGACCCGGGCAGTAGGCATTCACCGTGATTCCATGCGGAGCGAGTTCGACCGCTAAGGCTTGAGTGAGTCCGATGACGCCGAACTTGCTCGCAGTGTACGCAGCGATGAGCTGTCCTCCTCGACGGCCGGCGCCCGAGGAGCCATTGATAATCCGCCCGCCCTCTCCCTGAGCGATCAGCTGGCGTGCTGCTGCTCGGCAGCCGAGGAAGACACCACGCAAGTTCACGGCGATCACCCGGTCCCACGTCTCGGCGCTCGTTTCGACGACGGGAGCGATCGCGATCGTGCCAGCGTTGTTCACCATGATGTCGAGCCGGCCGAACGCCGCCACCGTGTCGGCGACGGCACGCGTCATGGCGCCTTCGTCGCAAACGTTCGCCTCGATTGCAAGGGCCCTGCCACCGTGACGCGCGATGTCCGTCGCGGCCGCTTCGGCGGACCGGCGGTGGAGCGCGAGGACGGCGACCGATGCGCCCTCGCTGGCGAGCCGCTCCGAGATCGCCCGACCGATTCCGCGCGCGCCGCCCGTGACGAGCGCGACCTTTCCCTTCAATCGGTTCACGCGCCGGCGGCGATGAAGCGGGCGAGCCGCTCGAGCGCGGGCTCGAGCACATCGCGCTCTGCTGCGTAACAGATACGAACGGATCCCTCGCCGCCGGCGCCGAACGCGGAGCCGGGTGCGAGTCCCACCCGCTCCTCGGCAAGCAAGCGCCGGCAGAAGGCAGTCGAGTCGGTGAGCCCGTCTACTCTCGGAAAGAGGTAGAAGGCACCGGCGGGGGCGGGAACCGTCACGCCCGGCAGTCTCCGCAGCTCGGCGGTACAGAAGTCGCGCTTCGACCGTAGGGCTTCGACCATGCCCTTCAACCACTCCTCGCCCTGCTCGAGTGCCGTCTGGGCTGCGACCTGCGCGAACGTTGCCGCGTGCGAGACGTAGAATTCGTTGAGCTGACCGAGCCTTCTGCCGACATCCTCACGCGTAACGAGCCAGCCGACGCGCCACCCGGTCATGCAGTAGGTCTTGGAGAATGACTGCACGACGTGCACCGCGTCGTCGCGGTCGCAGAGGCGAAGGATCGAGGGTGCCGGCGCACCTACCTCGTCGCCGTCGTAGTAGATGCGCTCGTACACTTCGTCGGCGACCAGCCACAGTCCCCGTTCACGACAGAACTCGAGCAGGCCGAGTTGCTCCTCGACGCTCGCCACCCAGCCGAGGGGGTTCGATGGCGAGGTGAGCAGCACGAGGCGTGTCCTCGGGCCGGTCGCGGCATCGAGGGCGGCGAAGTCGATCTCGTAACGCTCGCCCCTCAGCACGAGTGGCACGTCGATCGGCACGCCGTGCGCCAGTGTCACGATCGACGCTCCGTTCGGCCACGCCGGTGAGAGGATGAGAGCCTCGTCGCCGGGGTCGATCACTGAGCGGATCGCCAGATGCAGCGCGAGGAGACCGGACGCCGTGACCACGACTTCGTTGGTCGGGTCAAGCACGACGCCGTGGAGCCGACGGTAGTAGTCGGCCAGAGCGCGGCGGAGCGAGGGCAGTCCGGCATTCTCGGAATAGAACGTGAAGCCGTCCTCGAGCGCTCGCGCCGCAGCGTCGACGATGAACCGAGGCGTCGGCACGTTCGACTCTCCGAAGTAGAGCCGGAAGACGCCGTCCATCGCGAGTGCTGCCTCGCCCAGCTCCCGGATGCCGGTGTACGGAACGCGTCGAAGCGAGGCGGCGGAGGGCGTGGGTGTGTGTCGCGTGGCCACGGTCCGAGTATTCTGCCCGGTATGTCCGACGGGAGTTGGCGCGGAAAAGTGGGCGCCATGTCGATCAGGGAGCGAGACGCGTTTCTCGCCAAGGGCAAGCCGATGCGCCTCTCATGCCTCAAGCCGGATGGCTCGCCCTATATCACGGTCTGCTGGCACGACTGGCACGACGGGTGGTTCTGGCTCGTTCCCCGGCAGCGCGCGGCGTGGGCGCAATACCTCGATCACGACGGTCGGCTCGCGTTCGTCGTGGACGACGAGGTGACGCTCGAGAAGGTGATCGGCGAAGGGGTTGCCGAGCTTGTCGAGCGGCCGAACGTTGGCGGAGCCTGGGTGGAGGTGGCCAATCGCATGGCGCTTCGCTACCTCGGCCCGGATGGGCCCAAGTACCTGACGCCGACCCTGCACCAGCCACGCTGGCTGTTTCGCTTCCGGCCAACGAACGTGAAGACGTGGCAGGGTGTCGGCTGGGCGCGGCGCTACTGGGTCGAAGACACTGGCGGCCCGACGTACGAGGAAGCGCACTCCCGCTGAGCCGAGATCGGTGCAGCTCGCCGAGCGCATCCACCTCGTTGGCTCCGGCGCGTTCGGCTTCGACCTCAGCGACCCGTACGACTGCCACGTCTACCTGCTCGATGGCAGCTCCGAGCTCGCCCTGATCGACCTCGGCGCCGGTATGGGTACGGAGCAGATCGTCGCGAACGTCGAGCGCGCCGGCTTCGATCCCGCACGAATCACGCGCCTGCTCTGCACCCATTCGCACGGCGACCATGCCGGAGGAGCCGCTCACATGCGCAGCTTGCTTCCGCGCGCCTCGCTTGCGCTCTCGAACGAGGCCGCCGAGGTGATCGCAGCTGGCGATGAGCGAGGTGCAAGCCTCGACGTGGCCAAAGCTGCTGGTATCTACCCGGCCGACTACCGGCTCGAGCCGTGCACCGTCAATGAACGCCTGCGCGAAGGGGATCGCGTCACAGTCGGCGATCTCACCCTCGAGTGCATCGACACTCCCGGCCATTCGAGTGGTCACCTCTCGTTTCTCCTCGATCACGGCCGTCGGCGCAGCCTGTTCGCCGGGGACGTTGTCTTCCATGGCGGTACGATCCTTCTTCAGAACATCCACGACTGCAGCCTTCAGGCCCTCGTCTCGTCGTTGCGTAAGCTACGCAGTCTCGCGATCGACGCGCTCTTCCCGGGTCACCTCGCGTTCTCGCTCCAGAACGGACAGCGCCACATCGAGCGCGCGAACGAGATCCTCGACACGCTGCTTGTGCCGGACCAGGCTGTACGTGCGTGGTGAGTCGCTTCGAGGCGGCGTGATGGTGGGACGCGGTCCGACCTCCCGTCAGCCCAGCACGGGCGACTGCTCGGCTCACCGCGAGTCGGGCACTGGTCCGAACGCGACCGTGGTCTCAACCCCAACCGTCGCAACGAACCCCAACCACCGCGACCAGTTCCCGCTCGCGGCGCCGCCGAGACCTACTGCACCATCCCGCGCGCGGCGACGGTCCAGCGGCCGGCGGCCTGGCCGTTCTCGACCACGGTCACGGCGGAGGCCAGGTTGATGACCGGACAGACGTGGTTCGGCACGATCGCGACCCGGTCGCCGACGCGCACGGCGGCGGCCGGCGGGACCGCCACGACGCCGTGCTCCTCGCTCAGCCGCACCAGCTCCCAGTCGTCGTGACCCCACACCGAGCCGAACGAGAGCGGCGGGTCGGGGACCAGCATCCGGTCCGAGCTCAGCACCTTGGAGCCGACGTCGACCACGACGCGGTCGGCCGCGGGGCGGCTGACGACCGTGGCGATCACGAACGCGGCGAGGTCGTCGGGGCCGGCGGCGCCCTGCGCGACCTGGCTGCGATCGTTGAAGACGTAGGTTCCTGGTCTCACCTCGGTGACGCCCGGGCAGCGGATCGCAAACCGGAAGGTGCCCGCCGACCCCACCGACACGACCGGGGCCTCGAGACCGCGTCCCCTGATCTCCTCGGCCGTCTCGACCGTCGCTCGGCAGGCTTCGATCGTCAGCCGCTCCTTCTCGGACGGGTCGCGACCCTGGGTGTAGACGTGGCCCTCGTGGGTGAAGACGCCACGGAGCGCGACGCCCTCGAGGGCGGCGACGCGCTCCGCCACCTGCACGGCGGCGCGTCCCGGTGCGACGCCCAGGCGGTGCATGCCCGTGTCGAGCTCGAGCAGCACCGGAATCGTGAGCCCCCGCGCGCGCGCGGCCCGGGCGACACCCCGGGCGGTCTCGTCGGAGTCGACCGTCACCGAGACGGCGACGCGCTCGGCGAGGTCGCAGAGCCGCGCGAGCTTCCGGTCGCCGACGAGCGGATAGCCGACGAGGATGTCGCCGACACCTGCGGCCGCCATCACCTCGGCCTCGCCGAGCTTCGCGACCTGGACGCCGGCCGCGCCGGCTTCGAGCTGGAGTCGGGCGAGCTCCGGAAGCTTGTGAGTCTTCGTGTGCGGACGGAGCGAGACGCCGGCCTCGCGTGCCATCGCGGCGACCCGCGTGATGTTCGACCGGACCGTGTCGAGGTCGAGGACGACCTCGGGGGTGTCGGAGACCGCGTCGACGAGACGGGCGACGCGCTCGCAGTCGGCCGTCTCGGTGGCAAGCGCGCTCACGCCGGACGAGGCTCGCGGGCTCGAGACACCGACGCAGTCTACGATCACAGGCGTCGCATCTGCGATCCTCACCCTCCGCCGGGGTCGGGTGAGGGCGCATCGAATCGGTGAACGAGCTCGCGAACATGGACGTCGGAGACCTGCTGCGCGCATTCGCGAGCGGTCGCGCGTCGCCGGTCGAGGCGGTCGAGGCGGTCGCATCGCGCATCGACGCGGTCGACGGGACCGTCGGCGGCTTCACCGCGCTCTGCCTCGAGCGGGCGCGCGAGGAGGCGAGGGCGTCCGAGGCGGCGTGGCGCCGAGGAGAGGCGCGCCCGCTCGAGGGGGTGCCCTTCGGCGTCAAGGACCTGTTCGACACCGCGGAGGTCCGGACCGCGTACGGGTCGCCGATGTTCGCCTCGAACGTCCCCCTCCGCGACGCGGAGGCCGTGCGCAGGGCGCGGGCGGCGGGTGCCGTGTTGGTCGGCAAGACGCAGACGCACGAGTTCGCGTGGGGAATCACCTCGGTCAACCGGGCGCTCGGCTCGGCACGCAACCCCTGGGCGCTCGACCGCGTGTCCGGTGGCTCGAGCGGCGGCTCCGCGGTCGTGCTCGCCGCGCACGAGGTCCCGCTCGCACTCGGAAGCGACACCGGCGGGTCGATCCGCATCCCGGCCGCGTTCTGCGGCGTGGTCGGCCTCAAGCCGACCTACGGGAGGATCAGCGGCGCCGGCGCCTGGCCGCTCGCCCGCTCGCTCGACCACCCGGGCCCGATGGCCCGCACGCCGGCAGACGCCGCCCTGCTGCTCGCGGCGATCGCCGGCGTCGACCCGGGCGACCCGGCCACGGGCGACGTCCCGCTCGAGGACCCGCGCGGGCTCCGCCTCGGAGCCGACGGGCTCCGCCTCGGGCTCTGCCGGGACCTCGAGCTCGTCCCGCTCGCCGCGGACGTTCGAGCGGTGTTCGACGACGCTGTGCGCACGCTCGCAGGAGCCGGTGCGCGTGTCGTCGAGGTGACGCTGCCCGAGGCCGAGCTCATCTACCCCGCGTTCAGGACGATCCAGAGCGCGGAGGCGCTCGACGTGCACCGCCGCGCCGGCCTCTACCCGGCGCGTCGAGACGAGTACGGCGACGACGTACGCGCTCGCCTCGACGCAGCGGTCGAGGTCACGCTCGAGCAGTACCTTCGGGCGACGGCGGACCGCCAACGCGTGGTCTCCGGCTTCGCGCGCGTCTTCCGCGACTGCGACGTCCTCCTGACGCCGGTGAGCGCGGGGTCGCCGGCGAAGAGCGGCGAGGAGACCGTCCTCCACGAGGGCGAAGCGCTGACGTTCCGCGACCTCGTGATGCCCTACACGACGCCCCAGGACCTCGCGGGCCTCCCGGCCTGCGCGGTTCGGGCCGGGTTCGACGCGCTCGGGATCCCGGTCGGGATCCAGTTCACGGCGCCGCCCTGGCGCGAAGCGGTCGTGCTGCGCGCCGCGCAACGGTTCTGCGACCTGACGCCCGACCTGCAGACGCGGTGGCCGGTCCTGCCGTGAACGGCGGGGGCGACGCCTCCGGGCCGACGCCCCGGGGCGAGAGTTATATGCTATAGGAGTTGCCGAGACCCGCGATGCAGGCCCGAGACAGGACCATCCGGCGCGTCAGCGTCGTCGACGACGTGACCGTGGAGCTTCGCCGGGCGCTCCTCTCCGGCGAGATCAAGCCCGGGGAACGGATCAGGGTCGCCGAGCTCGGCAAGGCGTTCGGCGTCAGCCACATCCCGATCCGGGAGGCGGTACGGCGCCTCGAGGCGGAGGGTCTCGTCATCACCCTTCCCCAGCGTGCCGCGGTCGCCGCGGGCGTCGACCTCGATGACCTCGCCGGTCTCTACGACCTCCGCCGGATCGTCGAGTGCGCGGTGATCCGGCGGTCGCTCGAGTCGATGGCGGACGAGCAGGTCGCGACCGTGCGGCGGGCGCTCGAGGCCCTCGAGGCGGTGGCGCAGGATCACGACTCGCCCCGGTTCTGGGAGCTCCACGGCGAGTTCCACTGGGCGCTGCTCGAGCCGGGCGCGAGCGCGTGGATTCAGCGCGTGCTCGAGCAGCTCTGGCTCGCGTCGCAGCGCTACGTCCGGCTGTTCGTCGCGAGGACGATCGCCGACGCGATGGAGGACCACCGCCTCCTCCTCGCCTGCTGCGAGCGGCGTGACGGCATCGGGGCAGCCGACCTGCTCCGCCGTCACCTGGATCGCACCGAGCGGGCGGTCCGCGACGCCTTCGCGCCCGTCGAGTCGGCGAGCGACGGCGACCCGCCCAGGTGATGCCGAGCGCCACCCGTGCCGTCCCGGGGCGCGGCTCCGAAGGGCGCGACCTGGCCGGGGGGTAGCTCGCGGTGCGTGCCGCCATCCTCTCCGCCTACGGGCAGCCGCCCGAGGTCGGCGAGCGCCAGGAGCCTCAGGGGGACGCGGGCACGGCGGTCGTCGAGCTCGCGGCTGCGGCTCTCAACCCCGCCGACCTCGCGATCGCCTCGGGCTCCTTCCCGGCCGGCAGCCCGCCCCTGCCCTACGTGCCGGGGATCGAGGGGGTCGGGCGGGTCGTGCGCTCGAGCCGCTTCGCGCCCGGCACCAGGGTCTGGGCGTCCGGGCGCGGTCTCGGCGTGGCCCGGGACGGCGCGTTCGCCGAGCGGTTCGCGGTCGCGGACGAGGTGCTGATCGAGGTGCCCGACGACGTCGGCGACGTCGTCGCCGCCGCGCTCGGCCAGGTCGGTCTCGCAGCCGTCGTGCCACTTTCGTGGCTCGCCCCGGTCGAGCCGGGCGAGGCCGTGCTCGTGCTCGGGGCGACCGGGAGCGTCGGCACGGTCGCGGTGCAGGTGGCGAAGCTCCTCGGCGCGGGCCGGGTGGTCGCGGCTGGCCGGAACGCGCGGCGCCTCGAGTCCCTTCGAGCCCTCGGAGCCGACGCGACCGTGGTCATCGGCGACGGCGACCTGCGCGAGCGCCTCGACGCTGCCGCCGACGGGTCGCCGCCGTCGCTCGTGCTCGACCTCCTCTGGGGAGCGCCGCTCGAGGCCGCCGTGGCGGTCGCGGCGCCCGGTGCCCGCATCGTGCACGTGGGACAGTCGGCGGGGCCGTCCGCGTCGCTCCACTCCGGCCACGTGCGGGGGAAGCAGCTCCGGGTCTTCGGCTACTCGAACTTCGCCGTACCGCTCGAGGAGCTCGCGCGAGGGTACGCGTTCCTCCTCGCCCACGCCGCGGCCGGACGCATCCGGCTCGCGATCGAGGCGCTGCCGCTCGAGGCCGTGTCGGAGGCGTGGGAGCGCCAGCGCCGAGGGAGCGACGCCAAGCTCGTACTCGTCCCGCGCGGCGACCGTTATAAGCTATAGCGCGTTCGAGAGTCGCGTCGATGGCCGTCCAGCCCGTGATCATGCCGAAGCTCGGTGCCTACACCGAGGACGTCGTCCTCCTCGCCTGGCTCGTCGGCGAGGGCGAGGAGGTCGCCGCCGGCCAGCCGGTGCTCGAGCTCGAGACAGAGAAGACGACGGCGGAGGTCGAGGCGGAGGCGTCGGGGTGGCTCCGCCAGCTCGTGCCCGCCGGGGAGGCCGTTCCGATCGGCGCGACCGTCGCGCTCGTCGCCGCGACGCGCGAGGAGTACGACGAGCTGACCCGGGCGGACGGTGGGCACGTGCCCGCACCCGCTTCCCGCCCCGCGGCGCCGCTCGTGTCCCCCCGCGCCCGCAAGCTCCTGCGGGAGCTCGGTCTCGGTCTCGAGGCGGCGCGGGAGATCGCCGGATCGGGTCCGGGCGGCCGCGTCCTCGACCGCGACGTCGCCGCCTGGGTCGCCGGGCGTCCCCGCCCGGAGCCCTCGGCGCGGGCGGGCGAGCTGACCGTGAGGCGGACGGTCCCGCTCTCCGGCCGGCGCGGGACGATCGCGAGCCGGATGGTCGCGAGCCTCCGCGAGACCGCGCAGCTCACGTCGGTGCTCGAGCTCGACGTCAAGCCGCTCGTCGACCTGCGCGCGCGCATGAATGGCGCCGGTGCCTCGCCCCGGATCGGCGTCACCGCGATCGTGGTGAAGCTCGTCGCGGCCGCGCTCCTCGAGCATCCGAGGCTCAACGCGAGGGTGACCGGGGAGGCGATCGAGGAGCTGGCCGAGATCAACGTGGCGGTCGCGGTCGAGACCGACCGCGGCATCGTCGCCCCGGTCGTCGCGGGTGCGGACCGGCTGGCTCTCGAGGCGATCAACGCTCGCATCGTCGAGCTCGCCGCGCGAGCGCGCGACGGCCGGCTGACGGCCGCCGACCTCGAGGGCGGGACGTTCACGGTCTCGAACGGCGGCATCCACCCCGTCGACATCACCACGGCGATCCTCGACCCGCCGCAGTGCGCCCTCCTCTGGGTCGGCCGCATCCGCGACCGGCCGGTGGCGGTCGGAGAGGGAGCGATCGCGGTCCGCCCGACGCTCCAGGCCTGCCTCACGTTCGACCACCGTGCGGTCGACGGGGCGCCGGCGGCCGCGTTCCTCGCGACGCTCCAGCGGCTCGTCTCGGCGCTCCCGGAGCTTCCCTCGTGAGCGCGTCGATCGAGCGGGCCGTGCACGTCGACCGCAAGACGGCGATCGCGCTGTACCGCACGATGCTCACGATCAGGCTGTTCGAGCGCCGCGTCTCGCGGGAGTTCCGCACGGGCGACATTCCCGGCTTCGTCCACGTCTACATCGGTGAGGAAGCGGTGGCGGCTGGCGTGTGCGCCAACCTCGACGAGCACGACTACGTCACGAGCACGCACCGCGGTCACGGCCACTGCATCGCCAAAGGATGCGACCTGGGTGCGATGATGGCGGAGATCTTCGGACGAGAGACCGGGTTGTGCAGGGGCCGTGGCGGCTCGATGCACATCGCCGACTTCTCGCGCGGCATGCTCGGCGCGAACGCGATCGTCGGAGGCGGGATCGCCCTCGCGACGGGAGCGGCGCTCGCGGCGAGCGTCCGCGGCACGAGCCAGGTGTCGGTTGCGTTCTTCGGCGACGGCGCCGCGAACCAGGGTGTCCTGCACGAGAGCCTCAACCTCGCGGCGATCTGGCGGCTGCCGGCGATCTACGTCTGCGAGAACAACGGGTTCGCGGAGTCGACGCCCGCGGCCTACGCCACGAGCGTTCCCGACATCGCCTCGCGGGCCGCCGCGTACGGGATCCCGGGAGTCGTCGTCGACGGCGCGGACGTCCTCGAGGTCTACCGCGCGGCCCGCACAGCGGTGCAGCGGGCGCGCGGTGGCGACGGGCCGACGCTGCTCGAGGTGAAGACGTACCGCTTCATGGGGCACTACGAGGGCGACCCCGACCGGTACCGGGATGACTCGGACCGTGAAGCCGCGCGGAACCGCGACGCGCTCGCCGCGTGCCGGCGCGATCTCGTCGCGACCGGTCAGGCCAACGAGGCCGAGCTCGAGGCACTCGAGGCGGAGATCGAGGAGGAGGTCGCGCGGGCGGTCGAATTCGCGCGGTCGAGCCCGTTCCCCGACCCGGCCGAGGTGACGCGCTACGTCTACCCGGAGCCGCTCGCGACGGCGGGGGCCGCGCGGTGAGCGCCGTGCTCGAGCGGCAGCTCTCGCTCGTCGACGCCGTCGGCGAGGCGCTCCGTCAGGCGATGGAGGCGGACCCGTCCGTGATCGTGATGGGCGAGGACGTCGCCGGCGGCGCCGGGCGCGGGGCGGGCAAGGAGAACGCGATGGGAGGCTCGTTCGGCGCGACGAAGAGCCTCTACCCGCTCTTCGGCGCCAGCCGAGTGCGCGACACCCCGATCTCGGAGGCGGGGTTCGTGGGTGCCGCTGTCGGCGCGGCGGCCGCCGGGCTGCGACCGGTGGTCGACGCCATGTGGGCCGACTTCACGGGTCTCGCCTTCGACCAGATCTACAACCAGGCGGCGAAGATGTCGTACATGTTCGGCGGCCAGGCGCGCCTGCCGCTGACGATCCGCATGGCCATGGGGTCCGGGCTGAGCGCGGCCGCCCAGCACTCGGGGACCCTGTATGCGATCTACACGCACCTTCCGGGGCTGAAGGTCGTGGCGCCCTCGACGCCGTACGACGCCAAGGGTCTCCTCCTCGAGGCGATCTTCGACGATGGGCCCGTGCTCGTGTTCGAGCACATGAAGCTGTACGTGACGAAAGGGCCGGTCCCCGCAGAGCCGTACCGGGTTCCGCTCGGCGTTGCCGAGGTCCGGCGCGCTGGCGGTGACGTCACCGTGGTGGCGATCGCGGCGATGGTCGATCGTGCGCTCGAGGCAGCGGAGGTGCTGGCCGAGGAGGGGATCGACGTCGAGGTGGTCGACCCGAGAACGCTCTCGCCGCTCGACGAGGAGTCGATTGTCGCCTCCGTCGAGAAGACGGGCGCGCTCGTGGTCGTCGACGAGAGCCCGCCGCGGTGCAGCCTCGCCTCGGAGATCGCGGCGGTCGTCTCCGAGCGGGCGTTCGACTTCCTCAACGCTCCGGTGCGCCGCGTCACCGCGCCTCACGCTCCGGTGCCCTTCGCCCCGGCGCTCGAGGCGGCGTACGCCCCGTCGGTCACCGCCGTCGTCGAGGCCGTGCGGAGCCTCGGGTGAGGCCGCGAACCACGAACAGGGGGAGGAGAGAATGATCGAGAAGCGGCTCGAGGTCGACGACGCCGAGCTGCGCGTCGAGATCGAGGGCGAGGGGGTACCGCTCGTGCTCGTCCATGGCCTCGGCTTGTCGGGCGCGCTCTGGCGGCGTGTGTCGGAGGCGCTCGGCGCCGGCCACCGGCTCGTCCGGGTCGACCTCCGCGGGTCACCTCGCTCGCGCGAGTCCGTGCGGCGCGAGCTCTCGCTGGAGCGCTGGGCCGCCGACCTCGGGGCCGTCGTCGACCTGCTCGAGCTCGAACGGCCGGTGCTCGTCGGGCACTCGCTCGGAGCGGCGATCTCCCTCAAGCTCGCGCTCGAGCGGCCACGAGACGTGCGGGCGCTCGTCCTGATCGGGACCGAGGCGAATCTCTCCAACCTGGCGCCGCGCATGCGCGCGTCCGCCGAGCGGATCGAGAGCGGGACGCTCGAGGCCTGGGTCGCGGGGCCGTGGTCGGAGCATCCGCCCTTCTCGGTCGAGTCGCTGCGGCGCGATCCGAGCATCCTCGCGGAGTACCGCTCTCTTCTGCTCGAGAACGACGCCGGCGACTACGTCCGGCAGTGCCGGGCGATCGCCTCGGCGGAGGACCTCTCCGGGCGGCTCGGCGACGTGACGGTGCCGACGCTCGTCGTGATCGGGGGAAGCGACGATCGCACGCTGCCCGAGCGCGGACGCGAGCTCGCCGCCGCGATCCCCCGGGGGCGGTTCGTCGAGCTGTCCGGCACCGGGCACACGATCCCGCTCGAGGCGCCCGAGGCGACCGCGGCGGCGATCACCGGCTTCGTCGCGGAGCTGGACGGGGACCCGGCGCGGCCCGCGGGCGACGGCGCCGAGGTACTCCGGGCAGAGACGACGCCGCGCAACCCGGCCGAGGGGCCGTTCGGGCACCTCGACGTGCGCTGGGTGGTCGGCGCCCACACCGGGGCGTCGCTGATCGCCTTCGGCCAGTCGACGTATCCCCGCGGAGCGACGCACGAGACTCACTACCACCCGAACGCCGAGGAGGTGGTGATGGTGCTGAAGGGCCGAGGCACGCAGGTCGTCGGCGACCGCACGCTCGATCTCGGACCCGGTGACATCTGCTTCATCCCGCGCAGCACCCCGCACCGGATCACCGGCGCCTCCGCGGAGCCGGAGCTCGTGATCCTCTGGGCCTTCGGCGGCGCCGCGAGCATGGAGCAGGCGGGCTACGTCCCGCTACCCGACGAGGAGGAGGAGCCGACGTGAGCGAGGTCAGGACGGACCCACTGACTCCGGACGAGATCGCGACCTACGAGGAGCGAGGATTCCTGTTCCCGATCCGCGTCCTCGACGACGCGCAGGTGGAGGAGCTTCGGGCGGCGCTCGACGACCACCTCGAGGGCCGCCGCGTCTCCCAGGCCTACGAGCTGACCGACCCGATCGTCGACGCAAGCACCCACCAGGCGACGGTCGGGGCGGGGGTCGCGCGGGCCGAGACGACGGAGATCGAGCGCAAGCCCCACTCGGTGCCGTTCCTGTTCAACCTCTGGGAGCGCGACGAGCGGTTCTGGCGCGTCGACGCGAACCCGGTGATCGCGGGGATGGCACGGCAGCTCCTCGGCTCCGAGGAGGTCGTCCTGCTGGAGGACGGAGCGGTGATCAAGAAGCCGGTCGTCGGCGGCAAGCTCGCTTGGCACCAGGACTACGCCTACTGGCCGCTCGCCACGCCCGCCGCCGTGACGTGCTGGATCGCCCTGGACGATGTGAGCGCGCGCAACGGCGGGATGCAGGTCGCGGTCGGCTCGCACAAGCTGGGGGAGAAGCTCCCGGTCGAGTTCGGCGACGGGCGTTCGTTCATGCACGAGGAGCGTCCGGGCATCGGCGAGGTGCGGCCGCCCGAGGAGGTCGGGCTCGAGGTGGTCGGCTACGAGCTCCAGGCGGGGGAGTGCGGCTTCCACCATGCGCTCCTGTGGCATGCCTCCGGCCCGAACACGAGCGAGCGTCCGCGTCGCGGCTTCATCCCGCGCTACGTCGCTGGCGGGACGATGTGGCTCGGCGCGCTCCGCTTCCCGTACAACTACAGCGACGAGGAGCTCGAGTGCGCTCCCGGCGAGCGGATCCACGGCCCGCACTTTCCGGTGGTCGCCACGGCGTTCTGAGCATCTACCACGCGAGCAGACCGCCGTCGACGGCGTAGGACGCCCCGGTCACGAACGAGGCGTCGTCCGAGGCGAGGAACGCCACGACGGCGGCGACCTCCTCTGGGCGGCCGATCCGCCCCATGGGATGGGCCGCGATCATCTCGCTCTCGGCCGCGACCGGGTCCGCGTGGCTGTCGAGGTAGACGCGCATCTGCTCGGTCTCGATGAAGCCGGGCGCGACGCAGTTCACCCGCACCCCGTGGCGGGCGTAGTCGACGGCCATCTGGCGGGTGAGCGCGTGGACGGCCCCCTTCGAGGCGCAGTAGGCGGCGTCGGCGGCGAACCCGACGGTGGCGGCCACCGAGCCGATGTTCACGACCGAGCCTCCGCCACCTGCCACCATGTGTGGGATGGCGTAGCGGGAGCAGGTGAAGATGCCCCACAGGTTCGTGTCGAGGACGCGCAGGTACTCGTCGCGGGCGGTGTCGGTGACCGACCGCAGCAGGCCGACGCCGGCGTTGTTGCAGAGGACGTCGATCCGGCCGAACCGGGAGACCGCCTCCGCGGCCAGCCGCTCGCAGGCACGGTCGTCCCGGACGTCGGCGGGGACGAAGACGGCCTCGAGCCCCTGCGCGCGGAGCGCGCGGGCGAGCTCCTCGCCCTCCTCGACCGCGCGCTGCGACACGACGACGGCCGCCCCCTCCGAGGCGAGCCTGGTCGCGATCGCCCGCCCGATTCCGCGGCCCGCGCCGGTGACGATCGCCACCTTCCCCTCGAGCCGGTTGGAGCGCAGTGGAAGCACTTGTAATCTCGGATGATATGCTAGCGAGCATCCATCTTCCCCCCGAGGAGCGGACACGGCATCGACGATCGAGAGCTGGCGCGGCGTGTACCCGGCGATCTGCACGCCGTTCGCCGACGACGACCGCGTCGACCTCGAGGCGCAGCGACGGGTCGTCCGGTTCGCGCTCGCGTGCGGCTCGCACGGGATCGTGGCCTTCGGGCTCGCCGGCGAGGTGCTGAAGCTCTCCTCGGCCGAGCGCCGGGAGCTGACCGACGTGATCCTCGACGAGGTGGCGGGAGCGGTCCCCGTGTTCGTCGGGGTCGGCGCGCCGAGCAGCCGGGCCTCGATCGAGCTCGCCCGCCATGCCGAGGCGGCCGGCGCGAGCTGCGTGGTGGTGCCGGCGCCGATGAGCGGCACGCTCGGCGACGGCGCGCTCGTCGACTACGTCGTCGGGATCGCGGATGCGGTGGCGATCCCCGTCATGGTGCAGGACGCTCCCGCGCACCTCGGGGTGAGTCTCGGTGCGGAGCTCGTCCGGCGGATCGGCATGCGTGCGGCGAACGTGCGGCTCGTGAAGCTGGAGGCGGGCCCCGCCGAGATGAGCCGCTGGTTCGACGAGCTCGGCGACGAGTTCGCGATCTGGGGTGGGGACGGCGGCATGTACCTGCTCGACTGCATCCGCACCGGCGCGGCGGGGATCATCCCCGGCGTCGACCTCGTCGACCTGCTCGTCCAGGTGTACGAGGCGGAGGCGCGCGGCGAGTCCGCCCTCGCCGACGAGCGCCTGCGCGAGATCCTTCCTATGCTCGTGTTCGAGATGCAGGATTCGATCGACCACTACAACGCCTGCGCGAAGCACGTCCTCGTCCGGCGGGGCGTGCTCGAGCACGACCGGCTCCGGCCGCCCGCGGGGACGCTCGGTCGGGACTCGAAGGCCCTCCTCGAGCGGCACCTCTCCGCCCTTCGACTCGCGCTCGGGGGTGTCGGTGTCGACTAAGGGGCCGCTCGCGCGGGTCGATGACCTGCGCGAGCCGCAGCGTCTCAGCGAGCAGCTCGCAGTGCTGCTCGCCGGCGAGATCGTCTCGGGGCGGATCGGGGTGGGGGAAGCCTTTCCTTCCTCCGAGGAGATCGTCAACAGGTTCGGCGTGAGCCGCACCGTCGCGCGCGAGACGGTCCAGGCGCTCGCGATGCACGGGATGGTGAACGTCCAGCACGGCAAGCGCACCGAGGTCTGCCCGGAGGCGGAGTGGGACATCCTGAGCGCGACCGTCCAGGCCGCCCTCCGGCGGGAGGGGAAGGCCGAGCCGATCCTCCACGACCTGTACGAGTTCCGCCTCCTGATCGAGCCCCAGGCGGCGGCGTGGATGGCGGAGAACGCCGCGGCGGAGGAGCTCGCCGCGCTCGGCGAGCTCGTCGACCGGATGGAGGAGCTGTTCGCAGCGGGGGCCTCGGTCGAGCAGCTCATGGAACTCGACCGCAGCTTCCACGACCTCATCGCCCGGGCGAGCGAGAATCGCGTCCTCGCCGCCGTGAGCCGCGACATCCGGGAGGTGATCGCGACGCTCTGGGGCTTCTCGAGCCTCGGGCCCGCCGACGCGGCGCGCGTGATCGAGCAACACCGCGCCGTCGCGGACGCGATCCGGGCCCGCGCGCCTCAAGACGCCGCGGCAGCCATGCGCGAGCATCTCCGGTGGGCGGCCGAAGCAGACCTCCACGGGCTCGGCGAGCCCGCAGGGGTTCGCGTGCCGGGCGCGGTGGAGCAAGCGTGAGCCTGATCGTCGGCATCGACACGGGCGGAACCTTCACCGACATGGTCGTGTTCGATCCGGAGTCGGGTCGCGTCGACTCGCTGAAGACGTCCTCGACGCCAGCAGCACCGGGGCGTGCGATCGTCAACGCCCTGACGGAAGGAGGAGTTCCGGTCGCGGAGGTCGAGTCGTTCACGCACGGCACCACCGTGGGTACGAATGCGCTGATCGAGCGCACAGGCTGCAAGGTGGCGTTCGTGACGACGAGGGGATTCGAGGACACGCCCTTCATCCAGCGGATCAACCGTAAGGTGCTGTACGACCTCCGATGGACGAAGCCCGAGCCTCTCGTCGCCACGCGCCGGCTCTGCCTCGGAGTGGACGAGCGCCTCGACGCACACGGGTCCGAGATCCGGGAGGTCGACGAGGCGGAGGTGCGGGAGCTCTGCCGGACAATTCGGGAGGCCGGTGCGGAGGCGGTCGCGCTCTCCCTGCTCTTCTCCTACGTCAACACGGAGCACGAGGAGCGGGTGAAGCGCATCCTCGCCGAGGAGCTACCGGGAGTCCCGGTCTCGGTCTCGTCGGAGGTGGCGCCGATCTGGCGCGAGTACGAGCGTGCCTCGACCACGATCGCGGATGCGTACCTCCGTCCGCTGCTCCGCCGCTACGTCGCGAGCCTCGACTCGTCGCTCCGCGACGCGGGGATGATGCGGGAGTGGACGATCATGAAGTCGAACGGCGGGGCGATGCTCTCCGGTGCCGCAGCCGAGTCCCCGATCCAGACCGTGATGTCGGGTCCCGCGGGGGGGATGACGGCGACCGAGCACGTTGCGCGTGCGCTCGGCGAGCCCAACGTGCTGACGCTCGACATGGGCGGTACGAGCGCCGACGTCGGCATCCTCGTCGGGGGAGCGCAACGGCACACGACGGAGTACGAGATCGAGTGGGGCTTGCCGGCGGCGATCCCGCTGATCGACATCAAGTCGATCGGCGCCGGCGGCGGCTCGATCGCCTGGGTCGACTCCGGCGGCTTCCTCCGCGTCGGGCCCCGAAGCGCGGGCGCGGAGCCCGGCCCGATCTGCTACGGGCGCGGCGGGAGCGAGGTGACCGTCACGGACGCCAACCTGCTGCTCGGGCGGATCGACCCCGACTACTTCCTCGCCGGCCGGATGCGTCTCGACCCGGAGCCGGTCGGAGAAGCGATGGAGGCGCTCGGCGAGCGGATCGGCCTCGAGCCGCTCGACCTCGCCGCCTCGATCGTGGAGATCGCGAACGAGAACATGGCGAGCGCGATCAAGATGGTCTCGCTCGAGCGCGGTCACGACCCGCGCCGCTTCTCGTTGCTCGCCTTCGGGGGCGCAGGGCCGCTGCACGCGGCGGCCGTGGCGCGCATGCTTCGCATTCCGAAGGTGATCGTGCCGCTCTACCCGGGCGTCTTCTCCGCGCTCGGCCTCCTGCTCGCCGACATCCGCGTCGACAAGGTTTGGACCCAGGCCTTCCGCTCCGACGACGTCGACGCGGAGCTCGTCAACCGGCAGTTCGGCAGGATCACCGAGCGCGCGCTCGCCGAGCTCAGGCAGGAGGGGTACGCGGGCGAGCCGGAGGTCCGGCGGGCGATCAACATGCGGTACTTCGGCCAGAACTACGAGCACGAGGTGGAGATCGGCGACGGGGAGCTGGACGAGGCCGCGCTCGAGCGCGCATTCCGCCGCTTCGACGAGCTCCACGCGCAGCGCTACGGCTACGCGATCGAGCACGAGGTCGTCGAGCTCGTCAGCTTCAAGGTGACGGTGATCGGCAAGCGCGATCCGCTCGAGCTCACCGGTGTGCGCAGTGCGGCGCGCTCCGAGCGCTCGGTCCGGCCGGTCTACGTCCGTGGCCACGGGCTCCTCGACGCTGCGGTCGTCCATCGCTCGTCGCTCGAGCCGGGCGAGGTCCTCGTCGGGCCCGCGGTGATCGAGGAGGAAGGATCGACGCTCTTCGTCGAGCCCGGCATGACGGTCGAGCGGAGCCCTCAGGGAGCGCTCGTCGTCGACACGGGCGCCGGAGTCGGGAGACGGGCATGAGCGTGTCGACGTTCGATCCGGTTGCGCTGACGGTCGTCGACAACTACCTGACGAGCTGCTGCCGCGACATGGGCGTGACGATGATGACGACGGCGTACTCGCCGATCTTCAACGAGTCGCTCGACTTCTCGTGCGTCATCTTCGCGCCGAACGGCGACATGATCGCCCAGGCGGAGTTCTGCCCGTCCCAGATCGGCACGATCAAGTTCACGGTCGACTGGACGATCGAGGAGCTGGGCCTGGACGCATTCGAAGAGGGCGACATCGTCCTCCACAACGACCCCTACCGCGGCTCGGGCCACGTGCCCGAGCACATGCTGCTGAAGCCGGTCTTCTGGGAAGGCCGGATCGTCGCGTTCGTCGCCAACGTCGCGCACATGTCGGAGGTAGGCGCGAAGACGCCGGGCGGCCTCTCCGGCGACGCCACCGAGGTCTACCAGGAGGGACTGCTCCTACCGCCCGTCAAGATCAAGCGGCGCGGCGAAGACGTCGACGACATCTGGAAGATCATCCTCTCGAACCACCGCACGCCGCGTGTCACGCTCGGGGACTTCCGCGCCATGATGGGCTCGCTCGACCTCGCAGAGCGTCGTATCCACGCGTTGGTCGGCGAGTACGGGCTCGCGTTCTTCGAAGCTGCGACCTCGGAGCTGATGGCGATCGCCGAGCGCCGAATGCGGGCGGAGATCGAGGCGATCCCGGACGGGGTCTACACCTTCTCGGACGCGATCGAGGACGACGGGATCACCGATCGCTCCTACCCGATCGAGCTGGCCCTGACGATCGACGGCGGGAGCGTGATCGCGGACTTCACCGGGTCGGCGGCGCAGGCGACGGGCCCGGTGAACGCGATCTATGCCGTCACCGCGTCCGCCATCTACAACGCGTTCCTCCACCTCACCGACCCGACCATCCCGCGCAACGAGGGCTGCTACCGCCCATTCACGATCATCGCCCCGCCCGGGACGATCGTGAACTGCACGTTCCCCGCTCCGGTTGCCGGCGGGAACACGGAGACGAGTCCCCGCATCACCGACATGGTGTTCGGCGCCCTGCAGCACGCGATTCCCGAGCGGGTCGCCGCGTCCTGCGGCGGGACCTCGTCGCCGTTCCTGTTCGGCGGCATCGACCCGCGAACGGGAGATCCGTACGCCCACTTCCACTTCGAAGGCGTCGGGTGGGGAGGACGCTACGGCCGCGACGGCAACAACATGGTGGTGACCATCAACGGCAACTGCCGCAACACTCCCGTGGAGGTGTTCGAGACCCGCTACCCGGCGTTCCGCATCGACTCCTACCGGCTCCTGCCCGACTCCGGCGGCCCGGGCGAGTTTCGCGGCGGGCTCGGCGGCGAGCGGACCTTCACCGTGCTCGTCCCGGAGGTGACGGTGAGCGCGCTGCTCAACCGGATGAAGACCGAGCCGTGGGGGGTGCTCGGCGGCGGGGCGGGTGCGGTCGGAGGGCTGTGGGTTCGGCGGGCGGGCGAGACGGAGTGGCAGACGTTCGTGGAGGCGTTCGGCACCGCTTCGCCGTCGAAGTTCTCCGGGGTGACGCTGCGCGCGGGGGACCAGGTGAGGATCGTGATGCCCGGCGGGGGCGGCTACGGCGACCCGAGACGACGCGACCGCGCACTCGTGCGCCGCGACGTGGAGGAGGGCTTCATCAGCGAGGAGGCGGCGCGCGCCGTCTACGGACTCGGGCTGGAGGACGGCTGAGGTGGGCGGGTGGATGCGGAGCGAGATCTCGTACCTGAAGGCGAACCGCGACGCGTGCGCGCTCTGCGGCCACCCGATCGCGATCAGGTACTGGGGCGCCGACGTCGGCGGCATGCCCGCCAAGTTCTGCTCGCCGGAGCACGAACGGCTGTACCACGACTACTGGCTTCCGCGCCACGGGGAAAAGGAGGAATCCTGAGATGGCACGCGCTTCCGTTCGCTCGTCCGAGGCTCCGCCGCCCTCCGGCGGGTACTCGCAGGGGATCGTCGCCGGCGGCTTCCTGTTCCTCGCCGGGCAGGGGCCCTTCGACGCCTCCGGGGCGCGGGTCGGCACGACGGTCGCCGAGCAGGTCAGGCAGGTGCTCTCGAACCTCGACGCGGTCGCGCGGGCGGCCGGCGGTTCGCTTGTCGACGCGGTGCGCGTCGGCATGTACATCAGCGACATGGCTCACTTCGACGAGATGGACGCCGAGTACCGCCGCTTCTTCGCGGACCCGATGCCGGCCCGCACGACGATCCAGTCGGATCTCGTCGGGTTCGACGTCGAGGGCGACGCGGTCGTCTGGCTCGGCGGGTAGTGCATGGACGTCGCTGCGCTCGACACGCCGGTCGCGACGGTCGACCTGGACGCCGTCGAGCGGAACATCGCGCGGATGCAGGGCTACTGCGACGAGCACGGCCTCGCCTTCCGCCCTCACGTCAAGACGCACAAGCTGCCCGCCCTCGCCCACCTGCAGCTCCGGGCAGGGGCCGTCGGCATCACGTGCCAGAAGCTCGGCGAGGCCGAGGTGATGGCGGCTTCGGGCGTGCGGGACATCCTCGTCACCTTCCCGATCGTCGGGGCGGAGAAGGCCGAGCGGCTGGCGGCGCTCGCGCGCGAGGTCGCGGTCAGCGTCGCGGCCGACTCGGCCGAGGTTGCGCGAGGTCTCTCGGCCGCCCTCGCTCGAGAAGGCGTCGTGGCCGGCTTCCTCGTCGAGGTCGACACCGGCTTCGCGCGGACCGGCGTGCAGACACCCAAAGCGGCGGCCGAGCTCGCCGAGCTCGTCGACGCGCTGCCGGGGCTTCGGCTCGACGGCCTGATGACCTACCCGACCCTGCCGGGCAGCGGTCCGATCCTGCGGGCGGCGGTCGGCGAGATCCGGGCGCGGGGCCTCGAGGTGCGCGTCGTGAGCGGCGGCGGCACCCCGACGTTCTTCACGAATCACGAGGTCCCGGAGATCACCGAGGTTCGGGCGGGGACGTACGTCTACGGCGACCGCTCGTGCATCGCGAACGTGTCCGTGCCGCTCGAGGACTGCGCGCTGCGCGTCCGGGCGACGGTGGTCAGCCGGCCCACCCCGGAGCGTGGCATCCTCGACGCCGGGTCGAAGACGCTGACGACGGATCCCGCCGAGGAGGCGGCCGGCGGCGGTCACGGACTGATCGTCGAGTACCCGGACGCGCGCATCTACGCGCTCTCCGAGGAGCACGGGCACGTCGACCTCTCCGCCTGCGCCGAGCGGCCCGAGGTGGGCGAGGTGGTCACCGTCGTCCCGAACCACGCCTGCGGCTGCACGAACCTGCACGACCGGGTGGTCGTGCACCGGTCGGGTCGGGTGATCGGGTGCTGGGCCGTCGCCGCCCGCGGGAGGCTCCGATGATCGACCGGGCGACGACACCCGAAGAGCGCCTTGCCGAGCTCGGCCACGAGCTCCCGGCGCCGAATCCCGCGGTCGGTCGCTACGTCGGCGCGGTCACGGCCGGCAACCTCGTCTTCGTCTCGGGCCACGGCCCCTACCGGGACGGCGGCTTCGTCTACAGGGGAAAGCTCGGCCGTGAGGTCGACGTGGCCACCGGGCGGGCCGCCGCGCAGCTCACGATCCTCAACCTCCTGGCGAGCCTCAAGGCGGAGATCGGCGAGCTCGACCGAGTTCGTCGCGTGGTGAAGCTGCTCGTGCTCGTCAACTCCGATCCCGAGTTCGGCGACCAGCCGGCGGTCGCGGACGGTGCGTCCGATCTGCTCGTGAGCGCGTTCGGAGCCGACCGAGGGGCCCACGCCCGCTCCGCGATCGGCATGGGAGCCCTGCCGTTCTCGATCCCGGTCGAGATCGAGGGCATCTTCGAGATCTCGTAGGGACGGTCCTTCTACGATACGGCGCACGCGAGCGGGAGGCACGCTTGGGAGCACACTTCAGCCAGTCGACGTTCACCGATCTCTGCGAGCGGATGCTCGCCCTCTGCAAGCTGCGCGAGGACGAGAGCCTCGTCGTGCTCTCGCAGGGCGACGTCCGGGCCGAGTACGTCGACGCGTTCCTCGCCGCCGGCCAGCGGCTCGGCGCGAAGGTGATGAACCTCCGTCTCCCGTTCTCGTCGTCGGCCACCTCCGGCGAGGTCGGAGTGTGGACGGTCGGTCGCACTCCGCTTGCCGACAACCGGCACGCCGTCGAGGTCCTGAAGAGCGCGGACATGGTCGTCGAGACGCTCTTCCTGCTCTTCAGCGACGAGCTCACGGAGATCCAGCAGGCCGGCACGCGCATCCTCACCTGCATCGAGCCGGTCGACTTGCTGGCGCGGATGTTTCCGACCCCCGACCTGAAGCGGCGCACGGACGCGGCCCTCGAGGCGCTCGGCGCCGCCCGCACCCTGCGCTTCACGAACCGTGCCGGCACGGACGTGACGTACCGGATCGGATACCCGGTCAAGGCCCAGTACGGCTACGTCGACCAGCCCGGACAGTGGGATCACTGGCCCTCGGGCGGCATGGTGCTGACCTGCGGGGCGGACGACGGCATCGACGGCCGGGTGGTGGTCGACCGCGGCGACATCCTGCTCCCGTTCAAGCAGTACGTCGCCGAGCCGATCGAGTTCGTGATCGAAGCCGGGCGCATCGTCGAGATCGCCGGCGAGGGCTACCAGGCCGAGCTCGTCCGCCGCTACATGGCCGACTTCGACGATCCGGACGCCTACGGGCTTTCGCACATCGGCTGGGGGCTCGACGAGCGCGCGCGGTGGGCGGCGCTCGCGACCGACAGCCGCGGTCACGGCATGGAGCTCCGCGCCTTCTACGGCAACGTGCTCTTCTCGACCGGCCCGAACGACCTCGTCGGCGGGCCGAACCACACGGCCTGCCACCTGGACATCCCGATGCGCGGCTGCAGCCTCTACCTCGACGATCGCCCCGTCATCGTCGACGGCGACGTGGTCGTGGAGGCGATGCGGCCGGCCGTCCTCGCCCAGTACTCCGCATAGCTCAGGAGCTCCACCCCGCGACGGCGGGCGTGCTCGATCAGCGTGCGGATCCAGCCGGTGCCCTCCTCGTCCGCCTCGACCGCGCACCACTCGTGGAACGCCGTCGCGAACACGAGGTCCTGCTCGGCGATCTCGTCGATCGCGCCCCGGAGCGCCTGGCCGAACGCGACCCCCTCGCCGTACCCGTGCAGGTCGAACCAGACGCCGTCGAGCCAGAACTGGAACGGGATCTCGAGCAGGTCGGGAAAGCCCTCCTCCTCGTAGGCGAACGGCTGGACCCAGGGGGTGGGGTTGCCGTTCTCCTCGTTCCGTCCCCAGGAGGAGACGAAGCGGTGGCCGGTGTCGCGCACGATTTCGAGCAGGTCGGGACGCCCGCGCAGGCCGCGGTAGTGCCCGAAGGGGGTGCGCAACCCGACGCACTCGCGCCCCAGGTAGCGGCGAATGAGGTCGGAGGTGAACCGGAGCTCCTCGCGCAGCGCGACCGCCGGAGTCTCCGGGAGCACCGCCTCGGCCTCCGCGCCCTCGGCGCGGTAGCGCACGTCCCGGAAGACCACGTGGCTGTACGTGTGCTGCTGGATGTCGAACAGGTCGACGCCGGCGAGCGGCTCGATCGCATCCATCGCGTGGAGGAGGGTCCGGCCGCACACGAAGAACGTGCAGGGGGCGTCGAGCTCGCGGTGGAGCCGCGAGAGCAGGGCGACACCGCGCCGTGTGACGTCGGGGTCGAGCGCCGCACGGTACTGGGGGACCGTCGGGCCGATGAAGCGGGCGAGACCCTCGCCGACGGCGGCCGCCTCCGTGTCGTAGCCGATCAGCAGTGTCGCCATGGGCTCTCCTCCAGTCCGCTCGCCGTCGACGGCGTACTGATCATCTCATATTCTTCACATGTGAGGTACAGAGAGCTATGAGCACTCCGCCCGCCGGGGACGGCCGGACGGCCCCGGACGAGCTGCCGGCGCTGGGCGCGCTCCTCGACCTGACGGGAAAGGCTGCGCTCGTGACGGGAGCGGCGCAGGGCTTCGGCTTCGCCTGCGCGCGACGGCTCGCCGAGGCGGGGGCGGCCGTCCTCCTCGCGGACCGGCGGGCCGACCGGCTCGAGGTCGCCTCCGAGCGGCTCGCCGCGGACGGCCGGGCAGTCGCGGCGGCGGTAGCGGACGTCTCGAGCGAGGCCGACGTCGAGCGTCTCGTCGCGACCGCGGTCTCCGACTTCGGGCGGCTCGACGTGCTCGTCAACAACGCGGGTGTCTTCTCGAACTTCCTGGTCGAGAACCTGCTGCCGCAGGAGTTCCAGCGGATCCTCGACGTCAACGTGCGCGGTGCCTTCCTCTGCATCCGCGCCGCCGCGGCCCAGATGCGCCGGCAGGGCGCCGGCGGGTCGGTCGTCAACGTCACCTCGATCGACGCGATCCACCCGAGCGGCTCCGGGCTCTCCCACTACGGCGCCTCCAAGCACGCGATCTGGGGGCTGACGAAGGCGATGGCGCTCGAGCTCGGCCCGAGCGGGATCCGGGTGAACGCGGTCGCGCCGGGTCCGTCTCTCACCGAGGGGGCGGTCGAGTTCGTCGAGGCGGGCGCGCCCGCGGGCATCGACGTCGAGGCGCAGTGGGGCGCCTACGAGGCGCGCATCCCCCTCCGGCGGCTCGCGCACCCCGACGACGTCGCGCGCGCCGTGCTCTTCCTCGCGTCCGATCTCGGCGCGTACGTGAACGGCGCCCAGATCGTCGTCGACGGTGGCCTGCTCACGGCGTGAGATGACCGGCCGTGAGCCCTTCCCCGCGTTCGTCCGGGCGCTGCCGATGGTCGCGAGCCCGCTCGAGTCGCTGCGCGGCTGGATGCTGCGCACGGAGCAGGCGCTGGCGATGTTCTACGAGGTTCCCGAGGGCGTGGTGGTGCCCGAGCACGCGCACGGGGCGCAGTGGGGAGTGGTGCTCGAGGGCTCGGTCGAGTTCACGATCGGCGGCGAGACGAGGGTCTACCGGCGCGGCGACACCTACTACGTCCCCGACGCGGTCCCCCATCGGGCGGTGATCCACCCCGGCTTCGTCGGCATCGACGTGTTCGCGGACGCCGACCGGTACGCGGCCGCCGAGGGAGCCTGAGCGGGCGCCGCCGGCGAGCGAGCCCCCGGCAGGCCCGGGGGCGACGTTGCAGCGGCCGCGCCGCCGTTATAGGCTATAGGCCGTGGGACGTAGGCTTGCAATCTCTGCATATAAGTGCCAGACTGGCGCCCTGCTTTCCGCCGCATCGCCTCGTCGGTCTGGGCCGGCCTGTTCCGGAAGGAGAGAAGGAGGTAATCGTGGACAAGTTGGGTGATGACAGCCAGGGCGCGCTGGCTGGCGACGGCATCGCGGAGCCGTCGGCGTACAGCCGGCGCGAGTTCCTGAAGAAGGCGGCAGGCGCCGCGCTCGCCCTGCCCGCCGCCGGCGCGGTCGTCGGCTCCGCCGCGGCGCTCCCGCGGGTCAAGGTCGGCGAGGCCGCGCAGCCGTACGCCGGGGTCACGCTCCAGTTCGCCAAGGCGCCGTTCGGGACCGACGAGAAGGAGGTGATCGCGAAGCTCCTCGCCCCCTTCGAGAAGCGGACCGGGATCAAGGTGGTGCACACGGTCATTCCGTGGAACACCGAGGGAGCCACGTACGCGACGAACTACGCGGGTCCGAATCCCTACGACGTCAGCTACCAGACGAGCACAGACCTCACCGGTCTCGGGACGAAGGGCGTCCTCGAGGTGCTGAACACGTCGCAGTGGCTCGACGCGCCCTCGTTCGCCTCGACGAAGGCGAAGTTCATCCCGAACGTGTTCGAGAAGAGCACGTACCAGGGCAAGCTCTACGGCCTCCCGTGCATCATCGGCGGCACGGTCGTCTACTACAACAAGGACCTCCTCAAGAAGGCGGGGGTCGCGACCGTCCCGACGAACACGACCGAGCTCGCCGCGGCGGCGGTGAAGGTGATGAAGAGCGGCGGGTCGGGCGTCTGGGGCTACCAGACGCCGATGACCGACAAGGACTTCAACTGGTACTTCCAGTACCACAACATCCACAACTGGGGGACGGACATCATCTCCCGGGACGGCAAGTCGGTCACGTTCACCTCGTCCGGCAACATGCACGCCCTCCAGACCGCGGTCGACCTGATCCTGAAGTACAAGGTCCAGCCGCCGGTCGGCCAGTACGACCGCGAGGCCGGCGTGTCGCTGTTCGAGGCCGGGCGCATCGCCTTCCTCGACGACGAGCCGCTGCGCCTCCCGGTGTTCCGCAGCCAGAAGCTCCCCTTCGCGTGGGACTTCGTCGCGCCGATGGCGGCACCGAACGGGAAGCGCACGATCTTCTCGACGACCGGACACTGGGTGATGGCCTCGAAGAGCCCCAACAAGGGGGCGGCGTGGGAGCTGATCAAGTTCCTCTCGTCGCCGGCGTTCGCGAGCCCGTTCGGCGCCCACTACGGATGGGCTCCGGTGCGCACCGACGTCGACACGAGCAAGGGCGACCCGCAGGTGAAGCGGATCAATCACTACGTGCTCACGAGCTGGGACGGCCTGCCGACCGGGCCGAAGATGGCGCAGCTCACCGACGTCTACGGCCAGGCGATCGAAGCGGCGGCAACCGGCTCCAAGACGGTGAAGGCGGCGCTTGCCAAGGCCCAGGTCGACGGGACGAACATCCTGAAGAGCTGAGCCGGGAAGAGCCGAGACGGAGACGCGGGGAGGCGAGCGAAGGGGAGGATGTCGGCGATCACGGGAGAGACAGCCTGGGACGAGCTGTCGCTCAGCCCGGAGGAGTACAGGCGGGCGAGCGCGCGCTACCGGCAGCGACGAAGCGTCACGGGCTACCTGTTCCTCCTGCCGTACTTCCTTCCCTTCCTCGTCTTCCTCGTCGTCCCGGTCTTCTGGTCGCTCTGGCTGAGCTTCAACCAGGGCGGGATCCTCGACCGGGCGAGGTTCGTCGGCTTCAGGAACTGGCAGGAGATCGGGAGCGACAGCCAGCTCACGATCTCCATCGAGAACACCGCGAAGTACGTGGTCGCGGCGATCTTCCTCGTCTTCACGCTGGCGCTCTTCCTCGCCCTCATCCTCAACCGCTATCGCCGGGGCAGCAACGTCTTCAAGCTCGCGCTCTACGTCCCGCTGCTCGCGCCGGCCGTCCTCGTCGGCCTGATCTGGCAGTTCGTGGCGAACTACGACTTCGGCCTGATCAACCTGATCCTGACCACCATCGGCGTCGGCCGCGTCAACATCTTCGGTAACGGCACGCTCGCGCTGCTGACGATCGTGCTCGCGGAGGTCTGGCGCGGCCTCGGGTTCTGGACCCTGTACTTCCTCGCCAGCCTGCAGAACATCCCGGAGGAGCTCCTCGACGCGGCCCGCGTGGACGGGGCGCGTGGCATCCAGCGCTTCCGCAGGGTCACGATTCCGCTTCTCCGCCCGATGCTCCTGTTCGCGATCGTGATCGCGATCATCGCCAATTTCCAGGTGTTCGACACCGTGTACGTCCTCACCCAAGGCGGGCCCTACGAGTCCACCTCGACGATGGTGTGGTTCATCTGGGAACGGCTGTTCCAGTTCCAGCAGACCGGCCAGGGCTACGCGGCCGCCGTGATCCTGCTCGGCATCATCCTCTTCTTGACCGCGCTGTCGTTCTGGCTGCTCGGCTCCCGGAGGCGCCGGCGGAGGAGCGCGCTCGCCTGATGGCGGTCGAGAGCGCACGGCTCGGACCCGCGAGCGGAGACGAGCGCCACGCCGACTACGCTCAGGCCGCGCGGCGGCGTCGCACGCTCGACCTCGGCAAGGGCATCGCCGCGTACACGGTGCTGACGCTCTTCGCGGTGATCGCCGTGGGGCCGTTCCTCTACCTCCTGTCGCCATCCCTCCGTCACAGCTACGACCTGTTCACGTTCCCGCCGCAGTGGCTGCCGAAGTCGCTCTACCTCGGGAACTTCGGCGCGGTTCTGCATCAGACGAGCTACGTGCGCTGGGGGATCAACACGCTCGTGTTCGCCACCTCCGTCACTCTCCTCACGCTCGCCATCGACACGCTGGCCGGCTACGCGTTCGCCCGGATGCACTTCCCCGGCCGCGGCATCCTCTTCGGCCTGGTCGTGGCGACGCTGATGATCCCGACCGCGGCCATCGTCGCGCCGCTCTACATCATCGTCTCGCATCTCCCGTCGTGGACGCACGCAGGGGTGAACACGTATCCGGGCATGATCCTGCCGATGGTGTGCAGCCCGCTCGGCGTCTTCATGATGCGGCAGTTCATGTCGACGCTCCCCGAAGGGCTGGTGGAGGCGGCCCGCCTGGACGGGGCGAGCGAGCTGCAGATCTTCCGCAAGGTCGTGTTGCCGCTGATGAAGCCGGCGGTGGTCGTGCTCGGGATCTTCACCTTCATGATGCAGTGGGTGAACTTCCTCTGGCCGCTCGCGATCACGACGACCGATAGCATGAAGACCCTGACCGTGGGCATCGCCTCGCTCCAGGGACAATTCGTAACGAACTGGGGCCTGATCTCCGCCGCCGCGGTCATGACGATGGGGCCGATCATCGTCGTCTTCCTCATCTTCCAGCGCTGGTTCGTCCAGGCGTCGATGGCGGGGGCGCTGAAGCAGTGACTCCCCGGACGAGGCGGGTGCGAGAAGGAGGGTCATGGCAGAGGTCCTGATCAAGCATCTAGTGAAGCGATTCGGCAAGGTCGAGGCGGTCCGGGACGTGTCGCTGCGCGTCGCCGACGGCGAGTTCCTCGTCCTCCTCGGTCCGTCGGGATGCGGCAAGAGCACGATTCTCCGCGTCGTCGCCGGGCTGGAGGATGCCGACGCGGGTGAGATCGTGATCGGCGAGAGGCTCGTGAACTTCGTCGACCCGGTGAAGCGCAACGTGGCGATGGTGTTCCAGAACTACGCCCTCTACCCGCACATGACCGTCGCCAAGAACATCGCCTTCCCGCTCCAGATCGCGAAGAAGCCGAAGGCGGAGATCGAGGCGGCGGTTCGCCGGGCGGCGGGGATCCTCGGGCTCGACGACCTGCTCGAGCGCCTGCCGGGGCAGCTCTCGGGCGGTCAGCGCCAGCGCGTCGCGCTCGCGCGTGCGATCGTGCGCGAGCCGCACGCGTTCCTGATGGACGAGCCGCTGTCGAACCTGGACGCGCAGCTACGGATCCAGACGCGCCTCGAGCTGATCCAGCTCCACGCGCAACTCGGGATCACGACGATGTACGTGACGCACGACCAGGTGGAGGCGATGACGATGGGCCATCGGATCGCCGTGATGAACCACGGGGTGCTGCAGCAGATCGGAACCCCGCAGGACGTCTACCGCCGACCTGCGAACGTCTTCGTCGCCACGTTCCTCGGGGCTCCGCCGATGAACATGATCGACGGAGCGCTCGAGTCGGTCGGCGGCGGCTGGCGGTTCCGAGGGGTCGACGCCGACGTCCCGCTCTCGCCCGAGGTGCTCAGCCCGCCCGAGCTCCGCCACGAGATCGAGGCGCGGGGCGAGGTCAAGCTCGGGCTGCGCCCGGAGCACATCCGCGTCGGCCCGCCGGGGCACGACGGCGGCATCCCCGGCCGCGTGGAATTCATCGAGCCGGTCGGGTCCGACATCTACCTGACCGTCGAGGCGGGGGGGACGACCGTGCAGGTGCGGACGGACCCCGACTCGCCGCTGCGGCCGGGCGACAACGTCACGCTCATGTTCGACCCCTGGCGCGTGCACGTGTTCGGGGCGGACGGGCACAACCTGCGTCGCGACGCCCCGGCGGTCGGCTCGACGCTCGTGCAGGCTGCAGCCGCCGGGTGACGGCCGGCGCCTCGATCGGCGAGGCGGTCGACGCCTCGGCGGGGGACCTCTGCGGTCTGCTCGGCGAGCTCGTGGCCTTCCGCACGGAGAGCCAGGCGAGGGAAGCGACCCACTTCCCGGAGGAGGCGCGCCGCTGCGTCGGCTTCGTCCGCGACTTCCTCGGCACGCTGGGCTTCGAGAGCGAGAGCTGGGACGTCGGCCCCTCGGCGACCTTCGACGCGCACCCGGTGCTCGTCGCCCGCCTCCCGGGCTCCGGCGGCGGGCGCTCCATCGCCTTCAACGCCCACGTCGACGTCGTTCCGGTCGGCGACCGAGGATCGTGGTCGCAGGACCCCTTCGGCGGCGCGGTCGTGGACGGGCGCGTGTACGGGCGGGGCGCGACGGACATGAAGGGCGGGCTCGCGGCGGCGATGTGGGCGACGAAGGTCGTCCTCGAACAGGGTCTCCGTCTGCGCGGCGACGTGGTGTTCCACGTCGTCAGCGACGAGGAGGTCGTCGGGAAGGGGACGCGGGAGATCGTCGCGCGCACCCCGCCGTGCGACGTCACCCTGTCGCTCGAGCCGACGGAGCTGCGGCTGTGCGCCGCGGAGGGCGGCCTCGTGCACTTCCGGATCGAGGTCGAGGGCGTCGAGGCCCACGCGTCGACCCGCTACCGCTCGGTGCACGCTGGCGGCAAGCGCGGTGGAGGCGTGAACGCGATCGAGAAGATGCTGAAGCTCGTCGTCGCCCTCCAGGACCTCGAGCGCCAGTGGGCGAACGAGAAGTCGCATCCGATCCTCCCCGCGGGCTACGACACGATTGCTCCCGCGATCATCGTCGGCGGGCCAGGCGGCGGCCGCGAGGGCCGGCTGAACCTGTTCTCGAACGCCGGGACGGCCCCGAACTACTGCTCGGTCGAGTACAACCTCTGGTGGTATCCCGACGAGCCCTACGAGGACGTGAAGGCGGAGGTCGAGCAGGTGGTCGCCGCCGTTTGCAGCATGGACTCGTGGTTGCGGGAGCATCCGCCGAAGCTGACGTGGCAGCTCGGCGGGATCTACTTCCCGCCGCTCGACATGCCTCTCGACCACCCGGCGGTGACGACGCTCTCGCGCTGTCTCGGCGCGGTCGGCCTCGATCCCGAGCCGTGCGGCTTCGGCGCCGCGAGCGACCTCGCCTGGTACGGCGAGCGGGGGCTTGCCGGGATCGTCTGCGGGCCGGGCAGCCTCGCGCAGTGCCACGCTCCGGACGAGTACCTGGAGACGAGCCAGCTCGTGGCGGCCTCGAAGGTGTACGCGCTGATGCTGGCCGGGTGGTGCGCGTAGCCTCGACCGAGCTCAGACGGTCGTCTGGCCGCCGTCGACCGCGAGGTCCTGCCCGGTGATGTGGCGGGCGCCGTCGCCGGCGAGGAAGACGACCAGCGCCGCCTGGTCGGAAGGTTCCGCGAGCCGGCCGAGCGGTATCCCGAGCCGCCACTCGGCGGCATTGCCGCGGACGATCGACTCGACGTCGCCCCGAGCCTGGACCTCGAGGAGCATCTCCGTCGCGGTCGAGCCGGGTGAGACGGTGTTCACGGTGATGCCGTGGGGCGCGAGCTCGAGCGCCATGCAGCGGGCCGCCTGGATGAGGGCGGCCTTCGACGCGGAGTAGGCCGTGTTGTTCGGCCGCACGACGCTTCGACCGACGATCGAGGCGACGAGGACGATCCGGCCGGCCACCCCTGCGGCGACGAAGTGGCGTGCGCACGCCTGCGCGAGGAACACGGCTCCCCGGGCGTTCACGGCGAGCGTGCGATCCCAGTCGTCCGGCGTCAGCGCGAGGAACGGGGCGGGTGCGAGCGTGCCGGCCGCGCCGACGAGGATGTCGAGCCGTCCGTGGCGCCGCACGACCTCCTCGACGAGCGCCTCCGCGCGCCCGACGTCGGCGACGTCGGCGGGATGGGCGGAGGCTCCCGGGCCGAGCCCTGCGACGGCCTCCTCGAGCCCCGAGCCGGGGAGGTCGACGCAGCCGACGCGCGCCCCGGCGGAGCGGAGGGCCCGGGCGCAGGCGAGCCCGATGCCGCGCTGTGCGCCCGTGACGAGGGCGACCCGTCCGTCGAGACGCCAGGACTCCGGAACCGCGTCGCTCACCGTTGCGCCTCCACCGCCGCGCTCACGCGAGCGCGACGACGGCGTCGACCTCGACCGGCATCCCGAACGGCAGGTGGGGCACGCCGACGGATGTCCGCGCTGCGAGCCGCTCCTCGCCGTACAGGTCGAGGATGAGGTCCGAGAAGCCGTTGACCACCCTCGCGTGCTCGGTGAAGCCGTCGACGGCGTTGACGTAGCCGTTGATCTTCAGCCAGCACGCGATGCCGTCGAGGTGCCCGAGCTCGCGCTCGATCGTTCCGAGGACGTTCAGCGCGGTGAGCTCGGCGGCGGCGACCGCCTCGTCGACGCTCACGTCGCGCCCGACCTTCCCCAGGGGGCTGCCCCAGCCCTCGCCGTGGGTCGGGCCGTGCCCGGCGATGTACGCGACGTTCCCCCAGCGGACGAGCCGCCGGTAGGTGAGCCGGACGCCCGGTGGGACCACCTGCGCGGGAGGGATCGTGAGGCCGCGCTCGGCGAGCCGCTCGGCGACATGGCCCATCGCCGCATAGCGTCGCACACGCCGCCTCGTCCCGTCCGGTGAACTACCGTACGCAGGTGACGAGCGGGAACGGCGGACGGTCGGTGGAGCTCGAGACGTCGGCGTTTGCGTTCGCGAGCGATCTCGCGGGCGAGGGTGTCGACGCGGTGCTCGCGAACCTCCAGGAGCGAGCCGGGGTCGGGAGCATCACGCCGGCGTTCTCCTACCACGCCGCCCGCGACGTCTTTCCGCACAACCCGGTGGCGAAGGTCCAGCTCCTCGACCGCGGGGAGGTCTTCTTCCCGCCCGACCCGTCGCTCTACGAGGGGCTGCGGATCTCCCCGCGCGTGAGCGGGCTCGCGCGCGAGCGCGACGTCCTCGCCGAGACGTGCCGCACCGCGGCGAAGCGCGGGATGCAGGTCCACGCGTGGACGGTCTTCCTCCACGCGGACCGTCCCGGCGAGTACTCGGACTGCGTCACCCGGAACGTCTTCGGCGATCCCTACCCGGCGGACCTCTGTCCCGCACATCCCGACGTCCGCGCATATGCGCGTGCGCTCGTCGCCGACGTCGCCCGGTACGAGGTCGCCTCGATCACGGCGGAGTCGCTCCACTACCAGGCTCTCGAGCATGGCTACCACCACGAGCGGTACTTCCTGGAGCTCGGAGCGCGGGCGCGCTACCTGCTCGGCCTCTGCTTCTGCGACCACTGCCTCGCCCGTGCGCGCCGAGCCGGCGTGGACACGACGGCCGTCACGGGTGCCGTCCGGCGCGAGCTCGAGCGCGTGTTCGACGACAGGCACGCGGCCGTGGACGGCGAGCTTGCTCGGGCCGATCTCCGAGACGTCGCCGGCGGCGAGCTCGAGGCCTACCTTCGCGTGCGTGCGGACGTGGTGACGTCCCTCGTCGCCGAGGCGGCGGAGGTGGCGAGCGCGGCCGGACGTCGATTCGTGTTCATGGATCCGAGCGGTGCGGTCAAGGGCTACGCGACGGGGCGACCGTCGGGTGGGCCGGCCGCGGCGAGCTCGTGGCGGCTCGGCGTCGAGCTCGAGAGCATCGGGCCCGTCTGCGACGGCTTCTCCGTGCTCGCGTACGCCGCTGAGCCCGTGCGGGTCAGGTACGACCTCGAGGCCTATCAGAGCGCCGTGAAGGACAGGCCCCTCGCCGTCTGCCTGCGACCGTCGCCGCCGGACTGCGAGGCCCCGGAGAACCTCGCCGCCAAGCTCGCGGTCGCTCGCGAGCTCGGCGTGGCCAGCGTCCACTTCTACCACTACGGCTTCGTCCGGCTCGAGGCGCTCGACTGGATCCGCACGGCGCTCGACCAGGCGACGGGCGGGGGCTGATGCGCTTCGACCTGCTGATCAAGGGCGGCGAGGTGGTCGACCCCGGCGGTGGACACGCGGGTCTGCTGGACGTGGCCGTGAGCCGCGGGCGGGTCGCAGCCGTCGACCACGACATCCCGGCGGAGGCGGCGTTCGAGGTGGTCGACGCGACGGGCCGCATCGTGACGCCGGGGCTCGTCGACCTCCACACCCACGTGTTCCACAAGGTGACGTACTGGGGCATCGACCCCGATCCGGTCGCCTCGTCGTCGGGAGTGACGACCTGGAACGACGCCGGCTCGGCCGGGGCGCTCACGCTGCCCGGCTTGCGCGAGTTCGTCGTCGATCGCTCGCGCGTGCGGATCACGGCTTTCCTGAACATCTCGAACATCGGCCTCGTCGGCGAGAACTACGAGTGCGCGAACCCCGCCTACCTCGACGTCGACCTCTTTCGGCGCCTCGCCGATCGCAACCGGGACCTCGTCGCCGGGGTGAAGGTTCGCATGGGGACGCCGACCGTCGGCGAGCTCGGGCTCGAGCCCCTCCGGCTCGCGCGGCGCGCCGCCGAGGAGTGCGAGCTGCCGCTGATGGTGCACGTCGCGTTCGGACCGCCCGCGATCGAGGACGTGCTGGCGTTGATGCGGCCGGGCGACATCCTCACCCATTGCTTCACCGGCTTGACGATGAAGATCGTCGACGAGCGGGGCCGGTTGCATGAGTGCGCGAAGCGGGCCTGGGACGCGGGCGTCGTGATGGACATCGGACATGGCACAGGCTCGTTCTCGTACGACACGGCCGAGGCGCTGATGGCCGCGGGTCGCCGCCCGGACGTGATCTCGACGGACCTGCACCAGCTCAGCATCAACGGCCCCGCCTACGACCTGCCGACCTGCCTGAGCAAGTTCCTCCACCTCGGCATGTCGCTCCCCGAGGTCGTTCGGGCTGCGACGTCGCGGCCCGCCGAGGTGCTGGGGATGCAGCGCGAGGTCGGCACGCTGGGGCCCGGTGCGGTCGCCGACGTCGCGCTCTTCGAGCTGCTGACGGGACGCTTCCCGCTCTACGACATCTGGGGCGAGATGCGCGAGGCGAGCCGCCTGCTCGTCAACACCCTCACGATCGTCGGAGGCAGGCCGCTGGCACCGCTCCCGCCGGCCGCGCCCGCCCCGTGGGCGGAGGACCCGATCTGGCCCGAGGCGCAGAAGCCGTTCACCGACCGTCAGCAGGAGCTCCGTGACCGGGGACACACCCCGGCGGCGATGCGGGCGGCCGCGCGGTCGCCGGGGGCGACGCCGCGACCGGCCTGAGCGGGCGCGACCGCGGGCTGCGCACCGGGGCCGGACGGGGCGGAGCCGCCGGCCGGGGCGCGGGCGAGGGTGGCGAAGATCGTCCTCGCGGCGGACCGCGGCTCATCCCTGCGACGGAGGCGGCCGGGGCGGCCGTCGCCTAGCCTGGCCGCATGATCGAAGCGACGGAACTGACGAAGGACTACGGCGCGACGCGGGCGGTGGACGGCCTCTCGTTTACGGTCAGGCCCGGGATCGTGACCGGGTTCCTCGGCCCGAACGGGTCCGGGAAGTCGACGACGATGCGACTGATCCTCGGCCTGGACTCGCCGACGGCGGGGGACGTGAAGGTGAACGGCAAGCACTACCGCGAGCACCGCTCCCCGCTGCACGAGGTGGGCGCGCTGCTCGAGGCGCGGTCGGTCCACACGGGCCGCTCCGCGCAGAACCACCTGCTGGCGCTCGCGCACACGCACGGGATCCCGCGGCGCAGGGTCGCGGAGCTGATCGACCTGGTCGGCCTGCACGACGTCGCCCGCCGGCGCGCCGGCAAGTTCTCGCTCGGGATGGGACAGCGGCTGGGCGTCGCGACCGCGCTGCTCGGCGACCCCTCGACGCTCGTCCTCGACGAGCCGGCGAACGGGCTCGACCCGGAGGGGATCCACTGGATGCGCAACCTGCTCCGCGGTCTGGCCGCCGAGGGCAGGACGGTGTTCGTGTCGTCGCACGTGATGAGCGAGATGGCGCTGACCGCCGACCACCTGATCGTGATCGGGCGCGGCAGGCTGATCGCCGACGCGAGCGTCGAGGAGTTCGTCCGGCGCGCGTCGCGGCAGGTCGTGCGCGTCCGCTCGCCGCAGGCGGCGAAGCTGCGCGAGCTCGTGCTCGCCGACGGAGTCTCGGTCGAGAGCGTCGAGCCGGGGCTGCTCGAGCTGAGCGGGCTCAGCGCGGAGCAGATCGGCGAGACCGCGGCCGCGCACGGGATCGTCCTGCACGAGCTGACCCCGCAGCACGCGTCGCTCGAGGAGGCGTTCATGGAGCTGACGAGCGCCGAGGTGGAGTTCAGAGCCGACCGGGTCGAGCTGCCGGTCGAGGAGGCGGCCTGATGAGTGCGGTCGAGATCCACGTCCCCCGCCTCGAGCACGTCGGCCGCGTCACCCAGGCGCGGGTGGCGCGGTCGGAGTGGACGAAGCTGCACTCGCTCCGCTCGACCCGCTGGTCGCTGCTCGCCGCGGCCGTCCTCGGGATCGGGCTGCCGTGCGTCTTCGCCGCGGTGACCTCCTCGCACTGGGCGAGGATGAGCCTGCACGAGCGCGCGGATCGCCATCCGCTCGACATCGCGCTCGCGGGGGTCAACGTCGCCCAGCTCGCGATCGCCGTGCTCGGCGTGCTCGTGATCACAGGCGAGTACTCGACCGGGATGATCCGCGCGACCTTCACCGCCGTGCCGAAGCGGCTGCCGGTGCTGTGGGGGAAGGCAGGCGTGTTCGCGGTCGTGACCTTCGTGCTCGCGCTCCCGACGGTGCTGGTCGCGTTCTTCGCGAGCCAGGCGATCCTGCACGGCATCCCGCAGCTCCAGATCTCCTGGTCGCACCCGGGGGTTGCGCGCACCGTGGTCGGCGGGGCCGTGTACCTGATGCTGCTCGGCGTCCTCGCGATGGCGATCGGGGCGATCGTGCGCAACACGGCCGGCGGCATCGCCGCCTTCGCGGCGCTCTTCTTCGTGATCCCGCCACTCATGAACGTGCTGCCGTCGAGCTGGAACAACGCGATCTCCCCGTGGCTCCCGGATGCCGCCGGCCGGTCGATCTTCACGCTCAGCCCGGGCTCGCACAGCCTCAGCCCCTGGGCCGGGTTCGCGCTGTTCGTCGGCTACACGGCGTTCGCGCTCGCGGTCTCGGCGGTGCTGCTCGTGCGCCGCGACACCTGACGGGGAACCGCGCGGTACCGTGAGGCGCGGATGATCTGGACCTGGCTCCACCGGCATCCGCGCCTCGTCGACCTCGGCCTCGCCGCCGCGACGTTCGCGGTCGGTGCGGCGGCGGCGACGCGCCATGCGCATCCGGTGGCGGGGATCGTCCTCGGCGCGCTCGCCTCGCTCGTCCTGCTGTGGCGGAGGCGGCGTCCGGCCGAGGTCGTCGCCGCGGCCGCCGCGGCCACGATCGCGACGATCGCCTCGGGTGCCTGGCCGGTCCCGTTCCAGCTCGCGATCGCGGTGTTCAGCCTCGGCGCCGCCCAGGCCGCGTACGCGCGGCGGGTGGCGGCGGCGGCGGTCGCGGCGACGGTCGCGACGCTGCTCGTCGCCGGGCAGGAGCTCGGCACGACCGCCTTCCACGCGCTCTTCCTCGCCGCCGCCTGGTTCCTCGGCGACAGCGTCGGCTCGCGGCGTGCCTACGTGCGCGAGATCGAGGAGAAGGCCGCGCGGCTCGAGCGCGAGCGGGAGAGCGAGGCGCGGCGGGCGGTCGCGGAGGAGCAGGCGCGGATCGCGCGGGAGCTGCACGACATCGTCGCCCACGCGCTGAGCGTGATCGTCGTCCAGGCGGGCGCCGCCGACGACGTCTTCGAGCGGGCGCCGGGCCGCGCGCGGGCGGCGATCCGCGCGATCGACGCGGCGGCGCGCAACGCGCTCGCCGACCTGCGGCGCGTGCTCGGGACGCTCCAGGAGGAGGTCGAGTACCGGCCGCAGCCGGGTCTCGCCGCGCTCGACGGCCTGATCGAGCAGGTGCGGGCGACCGGCCTCGACGTCTCGCTCGTCATGGAGGGCGCGTCGCGGCCGCTGCCGGCGGCGGTCGACCTGTCGGCGTACCGGATCGTGCAGGAGGCGCTCACCAACACGCTCAAGCACGCGCAGGCGACCCGTGCGAGCGTGCGCGTGCGGTACGGGGACGAGCTCGAGCTCGAGATCGACGACGACGGCCGGGGGGCGGTGAACGGCGCCGGCGGCGGGAACGGGCTGATCGGGATGCGGGAGCGGGCCGCCTTGCTCGGCGGCACGCTCGAGGCGCGCGGCGCCGCGGGCGGCGGCTTCCGGGTCGTGGCGCGGATCCCCGTGTGAGCCGTGTGAGCGTCCGCGTCCTGATCGCCGACGACCAGGCGCTCGTCCGCAGCGGCTTCCGGCTGATCATCGACGCCCGTCCCGACCTCGACGTGGTCGGGGAGGCGGAGAACGGGGCCGAGGCGGTTCGGCTCGCCGCGGAGCTCGACCCGGACGTCGTGCTGATGGACATCCGGATGCCCGTGGTCGACGGGATCGAGGCGACGCGGCGGATCGTCGCCGCCGGGGCGCACGCGCGGATCCTCGTGCTCACCACCTTCGATCTCGACGAGTACGTCTACGCGGCGATCCGGGCCGGCGCCAGCGGCTTCCTGCTGAAGGACGTCCGCCCGGAGGCGCTCGTGGAGGCGGTCCGCCTGGTCGCGGACGGGAACGCCCTCCTCGGCCCGAGCGTCACCCGCCGCCTGCTCGACCACTTCGCCGACGGCAGCCCGTCGCCGGTGTCCGGGATCGACGCGCTCACCGACCGGGAGCGGGAGATCCTCCAGCTCGTCGCCGAGGGGCTCTCGAACGCCGAGATCGCCGCGAGGCTCGTCGTCAGCGAGGCGACGGTGAAGACGCACGTCTCGAGCGTGTTGCGCAAGCTCGGGGTGCGCGACCGCGTGCAGGCCGTGATCGCCGCCTACGAGAGCGGGCTCGTCCGCCGGCGCCGAGCCCCGGAGGGCGCGAGCCGCCGGGGCTGAGCCCCGCCGCCTCGGTCTTCGCCGGGCTTGCTCGGTCGCGTCGCCGGGCTTGGCGCCGTCCGCTCACAGGTCTAAAAACACCGGTGGGAGAGGCGACGGTGGAGACGAACGCGACCGACGGCCCTGCGGCGGAGACGCCGGCGTGGGGAGACTGGCTCCGCCGGGCGCTCGGACTCCCGGATGGAGAGACGCCCTTCCCGTGGCAGGAGGACCTGCTCCTCGGTCTGCTGAAGGGGAAGGCTCTGCGAGCTGTCGATATCCCGACGGGACTCGGCAAGACATCCGTCATGGCCATCTGGCTCGTGGCGCGGGCATGTGGCGCTGACGTGCCACGGCGCCTCGTCTATGTCGTTGATCGCAGGGCTGTCGTCGACCAGGCCACGGACGTCGCGGTTGGTCTCCGGGAATTCGTCGAGAACGATCCGGCCGTGAAGCAAGCTCTCGGCCTGGCGCCGGATCGCGCTCTTCCGATCTCCACGCTTCGCGGCAGGTTCGTGGACAACCGTGAGTGGCTCGCGGACCCGTCCTCTCCCGCGATCGTCGTCGGGACGGTCGACATGATCGGCTCCCGCCTCCTGTTCGAGGGGTATCGGGTGTCTCGGAAGATGCGCCCCTACCACGCCGGCCTGCTCGGGGCCGACACTCTCGTCGTCCTCGACGAGGCCCACCTCGTACCGCCGTTCGAGCACCTTGTGCAAGACATTGCGACCAGCCCTGTTTTTCGTCCAGACGACGGCCGCTTCGACCAACTGGTCCCTCGGCTTCGATTGCTGACGCTCTCAGCTACAGGGCGCGCGCAGACCAACGTCCTCAGACTCACTCCGGAGGACATCGAACATCCAATCGTCGCGAAGCGGCTGAGCGCCACGAAGTCTCTTCGGATCGAGCTCCTCGACGAGAAGACGAAGCTCGCGGAGACGCTGGCGAATTGCGCGTGGCGACTCGCGGGCGAGGGTAAGAAGCCCGTCCGCGTCCTCGTCTACTCCGACAGCCGGGACGTCGCACAGAAAGCCAAGGCCGCTGTCGAAAAGTTCGCGGAGGACCGCAAGAAGACCGGCGCACCCTCCGCCGAGCTCGCCACCGAACTCTTCGTCGGCGCGCGCAGGGTCTTCGAGCGCGAGGCGGCGAAGCAGCGGTTGGCCGAGCTTGGGTTCGTCGCCGGCAGCAACGTCCCATCGACCTGCCCAGCCTTCCTGTTTGCGACCTCCGCGGGCGAGGTCGGCGTCGACCTCGATGCCGACCACATGGTCTGCGACCTCGTCGCCTGGGAGCGGATGGTTCAGCGCCTCGGCCGTGTCAACCGGCGCGGGGACGGCAACGCCCAGGTGATCGTCCTCGTGGAGCCAGAGCCCGAGAGCGCCGACAAGCTGCTCACGAAGAACCCAGGTGAACTCTCGGACAAGGAGCAGGCGACAGCTGACCGTATCCTCCGCGCGAGGTCCGTGACAGCTCTCATTAAGCAGCTGCCGCGGACGGACGGTGGCTGGGACGTAAGCCCGGGTGCGCTTGATCGTCTGAGGCAAGCCGCGGAAGCGGACCCGGAGCTCGAGCGCCTGGTAGGGGACGCCATCACGGCCGAGCCCCTTCGGCCCGCGCTCACGCGACCGCTCGTGGAGGCGTGGTCGATGACCTCGCTCGAGAAGCACACCGGACGCCCGGAGATCGGTCCTTGGCTTCGCGGATGGATCAAGGACGACCCGCCCCAGACGGCCGTCGTGTGGCGGACGCACCTTCCGGTGCGCCCGGGCGGCCCGGCGCCGAGCAAGGAGGAGATCGAGGCCTTCTTCGAGGCGGCGCCTCCGCACACGAGCGAGCTTCTCGAGACGGAGGCCGACCGAGTCGTGCGGTGGGTCGCCGCTCGCGCCAAGAGCGTTCTCCAGCAGCAAGGAGAGGCGCACCGGCCGACGGACACGGGCGAGCCGGGCTTAAGTGAGCAAGACGTGGTGGCCTTCGTTCTCGATCCCGCTGGAGGTCTGCGGCAGTCTCTGGCGCTTGCAAAGCTCGAACACCCCGAGGACAAGAAGCAATTCGAGCGGTTGATCGCAGGCGCCACCATGGTCGTCGACGCCCGCTTGGCGGGCTTGAAGGATGGACTCCTCGACAAGAAAGAAGCCAGCTCCCCGAGGACGGCCGACGACGACGGCCTCTGGGTGCGCGAAGGGGCGGTCGGGTTCCGTGTGCGAGCCGTCGAGGCCGGCGCGGCGATCACGAAGGACACGAACTGGCGCGAGCGCCTGCGGTTCGCGTCGGAGACGTCCGAGGACGGCGACGCGACGCGCTGGTTTGTCGTGGAGAAGTGGCGGCAGGATGCGGCGACCGAGGATGATCGCTCGGCGGCGACCCCGCAGCTCCTCGAGGAGCACCAGTCAGCCGCCGAGGGGCATGCTCGCCGGCTGGCAAAGGCGCTCGGTCTCGACGACGGACACACCGACGTCCTTGCCCTCGCCGCACGTCTTCACGACGAGGGCAAGCGCGCTGCGAGATGGCAACGCGCATTCAATGCTCCGGTAGAAGGCGTCTACGCAAAGACGGAGGGCCCCATCAACTACCGTTTGCTTGACGGCTACCGGCACGAGCTGGGCTCGCTTCTCCGCACTGAGGACGACGAGCGTATCCGGAGGCTCTCCGAGGAGGATCGCGACCTCGTCCTGCACCTCATCGTCGCGCACCATGGCTTCGCGCGGCCCGTGATCGGCACCGGCGGCTGCGAAGACCTGCCACCCTCGGCTCTAGAGGAGAAGGCCGCAGAGGTCGCGCTTCGCTTTGCCCGACTGCAAGCCCGCTGGGGCCCGTGGGGCCTGGCTTGGTGGGAGACGCTCTTGCGCGCGGCCGACCAGCACGCATCTCGCGATGCGGTGGGTGGAGGCGCATGATGGTGCGGGCGTCGATTCCCGTCGACCTCTTCAACCCCGGGCAGGTCTTCGCCTGTCTCGGCCTCCTCGAGGCAGCGGGAGTTCTGCTCGGGGATGCAAGTGGTGGCTTTGAATGGTCGCACTCGGGTGATTGCTTCCACATCGAAACATGCGGAGATCGGGATCCCGTCGCGGTGGTTATCGACTTCGTGAAGGCGGCAGAAGTGAGATGGCTGAGCCCGCGCCACGATCTCAAAGAACGCGATGGCGGCGAAACGGAGCACCGCGAAGGACTCGCTGCTTCCATGGATCCAAAAGCCGCCGATTTGCCGGGAGTGATGCGCGGACTGCACGACGATACGACATTCGAGATCCCATTCGGTTTCTGGGCAGATGGCTCCTCACGGTTCGCGACCACATTCAAGAAGTCGACGAATGGTGCCTCGGCCCACATCCGGCTCAGGAACGCGCTGGACGCGATCAAGCAATGGGAAACGGCATTCGTGCTGCTGGACCCTTTCAATTGCGATGCCCGTACAGAATCGCTGTTTCGCCTCGATCCTAGAGGGAGTGTCGATCCAATCCATGGTGGCTTCTCACCCGACACTCTGCGTAAAGGTGAGAAGGGTCGTCTCGATGTGAGGGTCGCCACGTACCCGATCTGTGAGCTGCTTGCCATCCTGGGGCTGGAGCACGCGAGGCCCGAGCAACTGAACTCGAATCAATTCGCTTACTGCGTCTGGGATCTCCTGCTACCGCCCGTGCTTGCGCGCGCGGCGATCGCAGGAACGCTCGGATTCGGCCGCGTGCGACGCTTCGTTGTGGAACACGAGGAGGTCAAGAGAGGGAGAGGGGGCGATAGGAAGATGAACCATGTAACAGAGGAGCTGACCGCATGACACACGTGACCGACCAACTACTGGATGACTGGGCTACGAAATCAGATGGTCCGGTGGCGCTGCGCCTGA
>Ga0209810_1000786_pt1 | contig 59033 bp, 57 predicted proteins | sample Coa_R1_7_FD_187159 | JGI IMG/M metagenome (GOLD analysis project Ga0209810, IMG submission 187159) | Surface soil microbial communities from Centralia Pennsylvania, which are recovering from an underground coalmine fire - Coalmine... | ecosystem: Environmental > Terrestrial > Soil > Unclassified... | reverse complement strand
GAAGACTTCACTCCTGGCCCTTCAGGAGTGGGCAGGACATGGTGCGCTACAAGGGGGCCCGGTGCGGCCTGCGCGTGAAGGCCCTCCGGGCGGCGTGTTCGTCCCGCTACTGCAGCCGGTGCGGCAGCCGATCGACCCGACGTTCGGGGGCTGCCTTCGCATGCCAGCGCTGCGGATATGGACAGAACGCTCACCTGAATGGTGCGAGGAACATGTCCTGGCGCGCCGCGAGGTACATCCTCGCGGTGGCGGGCCGGGCGGACCCGGGCGCCAAACCGGGTAGTTGGGGAGGACATCTTCTCTCCAGCGAGACCGCCGAGCGTCAATCCGGCCCTGGTGGGAGAGTCGATGAAGAACGTCTGCCGTCCTCGCATACCGTCTCCTTGCGGTGGCCGTTCCGAGCCTCGCCCAAGCCCCGGACTTCAGTCCGGGGTAGTTGACACTTGGTATCCTGTGTACCGCCATGCACACAGTCGAATCAGCCCGGTGGGACGCCATCCCGTCCACCCAGGTCCTCCTGCAGCACCCGGCCCTGCGCGACCTCGGCATTGACGGCGGCCTCCTGGCCGCGCTCGTGCGCGGCGCCGTTCAGCGGCTCCGGTCGGATCCGCCGCCGACCCGCGAGGCCGCCGTCCAGGCGATCGTTGCCGCGGTGTCGGAGGCCGCCGCGGCGCTCCGGATCCCGCGCCGCCGCTACATCAACGCGACCGGCATCGTGATCCACACCCAGTGGGGAAATGCCCCGCTGGCCCGCGCCGCGCAGGAGCGGCTGCTCGAAGCCGCCGGCGCCAGCCCCACCGGGGCCCGGGAGATCGGGGAGCGGGCGGCGGCCTGCGAGCGGCTGCTTGTGGCCCTCACGGGCGCCGAGGCCGCGGCCGTGACCACCCAGAACGCGGCGAGCTGCCTGCTCGCAGCGGCGGCGCTGGCCCATGGGCGGGAGCTCGTGTGCGCCGCGCGCGACCTCATCGAGATCAGCCAGGGCGCCCGCCTCCGCGACATCCTGGAGGCCGGCGGAGCCCGCGTGGTCCCGGTCGGCGCCGCGAACTGCGTCTACCCGGAGGACTACCGGCGCGCGGTCGGCCCCGAGACGGCCGCCGTCGTCCGGATCCACGCGTCGAACACGGCCGCGACCGGGTACACGAGCCACGTGGAGACCGCCGCCCTGGCCCGGCTGGCCCGCGAGGCGCGCGTGCCGCTCGTCGTCAACCTGGGGAGCGGCAGCCTCGTGGACCTGCGCGAGAAGGGACTCCCATACTCGCCGACGATCCGGGACGCGCTGCGGGACGGCGCGGACCTCGTGCTCGCGAGCGGCGACAAGCTCATCGGCGGCCCCCAGGCCGGGGTGATCTGCGGCCGGCGCGAGCTCGTCGAGCGGCTCGCGCGCCACCCCGTGGCCCGCTGCTGCCGGCCCGGCAAGCTCACACTCGCCGCGCTTGAAGCCACGCTGGCCAGTTATGTCGCCGGCCGCGCCTGGGAGGAGATCCCCGTGCTCCGACTGCTCGGCGCGTCCCAGGCCGATCTCCGGCAACGGGCCGAGGCGCTCGCGGCACGTGCCGCGGAGGCGAGCCTTGGGGCGGAGGCAGCCCCCGATACCACCGAGTGCGGCGGCGCCGCGCTCCCCGGCGTTCCTCTCCCAACGTGGACGGTTCGGCTGACCCACCCGGCCATGGCCTGTGATGCGCTGTACGCCGCGCTCCTCCGGCACGGGATCGCAGCACGCCGACGAGACGACACGGTCGTGCTTGATCTCCGAAGCGTGCTGCCCGAGGACGATCCGGCTGTCACGGCGGCGCTCCTTGTTGGCCCGACGCCACGGTGACGGAGGCAGCTGTGAACACGGACGACATCGAAATCCTGACGGAATGGACGGAGGCGGACGTCCAGGACATCCTTGCCCGCCAGTTTGATGCCATCGCCCTGGCCGAACGGGAGACGACCGCCGTGCCACACGGTGTTCGCACAGGACAGGTGTACATCGTCAGCCGGGTCCCCCGCCCGCTCGGCCGCCCGCACCAGGCGCTCCCCGTCCTCGTCGTCCAGAACGACACACTAAACGCGCTCGAACCGACCACCATGGTGGTCCGGCTCACGACTCAGCCGCCAGCGCGATGGCGTGATTACAGCGTCCCGCTGCCCGGTACGGAAACGGGCCTGCGCAAGAACACCGTTGCCCTATGCCATCAAATCCTGACGATTCCTCAGACCGACTGCGAGCGGCTCATGGGCACCATCGGCCCGCCATCAATACGCAAGGTCGCCGAGATGCTCCGCTGGTGTCTCGGAATCCCGTGACCGGCGACCAGCAACGCGGCGCCCAGGTCACAGGCAGGCCGCCGCGCGCATCGCGGCGCGGCGGCGCTGTGGGCAGCACCGACACCAGCCGTCCGCGCGAAGCGTCGACCGCCAAAGCGACGCCGGCCGCAGCGGCTCCGCAGGTCGCGCTGCGGCTGCGGGCCTTCACCGTCGGCACCGCCGGCCACGTCGACCACGGAAAGTCGGCGCTCGTCAAAGCCCTCACCGGTACCGATCCCGACCGGCTCAAGGAAGAGAAGGAGCGCGGCATGACGATCGTCCTCGGCTTCGCCGAGCTCCGTCTCCCCAGCGGCCGGCGGTGCGACCTTGTGGACGTGCCCGGACACGAGTCCCTCGTCCGCACCATGGTGTCGGGCGCCTGCGGGCTTGACGCCGTCGTGCTCTGCATCGACGCCCGCGAGGGCGTGATGCCGCAGACGCGCGAGCACGTCCAGATCCTGGAGCTCTTGGGCGTCACCCGCGGGGTCGCCGCGATCACAAAGGCCGACCTGCTCGCGGGCCCCGAGGAGCGCGAGCAAGCCCGCGCGCGCGTCCAGGCCTGGCTGCGGGACACGGCCTTCGCGCAGGCGCCGGCGGTCTTCACAAGCGCCCACAGCGGCGAGGGGCTCGACGAGCTCTGCCGGGCGCTCGACGACCTGCTCGAGACCGCGACGCCGCGGAACCACCACGGGGCGGTGCGGCTCCCGGTGGACCGCGCGTTCGTGATCCCCGGCGCCGGCTGCGTCGTCACGGGCACGCTGTGGTCCGGCACCCTGCGGCCCGGGCTCGAGCTCGCCCTGCTCCCCCAGGAGCGCAGGGTCCGGGTAAGGGGCCTCCAGGTGCACGGCGAGGACGCCGATCCCGTGCTGGCGGGAGAGCGGCCGGCCGTCAACCTCACCGGGATCGAGGCGAAGGACGTCCGGCCCGGCAGCCAGCTCGTCGACCCCCGAGCGTTCACCGCCACCCGGCGCTTCACGGCCGTGCTCACCGCGCTGCCGGGGGCGCCCGACAGGCGGCGCCTGACGGTGGAACTGCTGGCCGGCACCGCGAGCGCCCGCGCCCACGTGGTGCGGCTCGACGCCCAGGGCGCGCACACGCCCGCCGCGGCGCCGACGGTTCTCGTCCGCTGCGACGAGCCGCTCGTGCTCGCGTTCGGGGACGTCGCCATCCTGCGCACCACGGGCGGCGAGCGCACGATCGGCTCGGTCCGGGTCCTCGACATCGCGCCGCCGCAGCGCATCCGCGCGGGGATCGACACGGCCAGGGCGCTCGCCGCGGCCACCCCGCAGGAGGCCGTGCGCGAGTTCGCCCGCGCCGCGGGGCTTGGGGGGCGGGCGGCCGCCGACCTCCAGCGGCGGATGGGCGTCACCCCGGACGGGCTCGCCGTGCTCGTCCGCTCCCGCCGCCGCTACTGGCACGAGGACGCGCTGGACGAGGCCCGAAGGGCACTCGTCGAGGCCCTGCCGGCCCCGGGACGGTCCCTGTGGCTCGAGCACTGGTGGCGCGCGAGCCCGATCCAGGACCGCGACGTGCTGGAGACGCTCACGCGCGATATCGCGCACGTCTACGGGCTGCGCGTCCACGACAGCCTCGTCGTCACGCCCCCGTCCCCGGGGTCCCCGGTCGCCCCGGGCGTCACCCGGCGGGTCGAGCGCGCGCTGTACGTGGACGCCGGGCGCGTCGTCCCGGTCGCCGGCCTCGCGGAGACGGTCGGCCTCCCCCAGCGCGACGTCCGGCGGGCGCTGCGGGCCCTCATCGCCGACGGCGCCGCCGTCCGGATCTCCGACCGGTTCGTCTGCCACCGCAAGGTGCTCGCCGGACTCGTCCGCGAGCTCGGGGCGCTCGGCACCGTGCCCGACAGCGAGGCCAGAGCGCGGCTCGGGCTGTCGCGCAGCGCGGCGCGCGACCTGCTGGGATACCTGGGGTCCATCGGACTCGGGTCTCGCACAGGACGGGCATTCTCCATCGCGTCCATCCGGATCCGCCAGCGCAGGACCGACCCCGACCGCGAGGGCGCGCCCGAGCGCGAGGTCGGGGCGGCGCGGCAGGCCGCGCAGCCGGGCCGGTGAGCGTCAGCGCTGCGAAGACAGAGCAGCGGCGGAGCCGCGGGCTCCAGGAGCGCGGCGCCCGAGCGCGGTCATCCGGTTGCCGGCCGCAGCAGTATCCTGGCCCTACACTCGTCCCGTGCGCCGGGCGCGGACGGCGCACCCAGGGAGCCCGTGTCTCGGTTCCGCACCTCCACCGCCCATCGGGCCCGGGGCGCCCGCGCGAATCCGCGCTCGCCGAGCGGACGGCGCAAAGCGCGGAGCGGGCCCGCACACCATCGAAGGACAAGCGGGCATGCGTGGGATGGCGAACAACCGCATTGCAGCGGCGGCCAGAGCGGTGACGCCGCGCGCGGCGATCACCAACGTCGGCGTCGTGGGAGGCCGTCCGTGAGAGGTCCGGCTGCGGTGTACCTGTACCTGCTGGGCCAGCGCGCCCCGGCCCTCCGGCTCATCGCCGGGACGGGCGAGCTCGTCCTCGCCCGCGACCGCCCGCTGCCGCTCGCCAGGATCCGCGCCGCCGCCGCATCCGACGGGTTCCTGGCCGTGGATCCCTGGATCGCGGACGGCGAGGGCCGCGCCATCATCGCGCTGTGGACCTACGCGGCGGACCGCGAGCGCGCACTCGCGCCCGTCCCGCGGGAGCTCGCCCCGCAGCTGATCGTGCACGCGCCGATCGGCGCGGTGCTCGTCTGGCTCCTCCCGGCCCCATACCCGGAGACCCCGGGGGACGATCGCCCGGCGCCGGACCGGTTCCTCGCCGAGCTCGCGGAGGCCCTCGGCACGATCCCCGCCGGCACCGCAGACACCCTGCCCGTCCCGGTGCGCGACACGGACCTTGTGGTGCTGGACCGACACGGCGCGGCCGATCCCGCGGCGCTGTGGGCCTGGGCGCACGAGACCGCGGAAGCCAGGCGGGCGGAGGCGCGGCGGGCGGCCGAGGAGGCGGCCGCCATGGAGGCGGAGATGCTGGCCGAGCCGACCCCTCCTCCAGAGACCGGCGTCCCGGGTCAGCCGGACATCGAGGATGAGGCGGCCGGCGTTTCGCTCGCAGCCGGCGAGCCGCAGCCGGAAGTAGTCTCGCCCGCCCCCGACGAAGCGGCGGCCGCGTCCTGCGCGGCGCTCGGCCGAGCCAGCGCACAGGAGGACACTCCGCGCGCCGCGGCGGATGCCGAATCCGAGGTCCCCATGGACGCCGACGACGACGGCGCACCCGAAGCCGCAGACGGGCTGCCGCCGGCAGCCGACGAGCGTTTCGACGCCGCGGCGGACGGCGAGATCGGCGACGCCGACGGCGCGTGCGCGCTGCCCGCGCCGGAAGCCGAGCACGCCGATGCCGCCGCTCCGGCCGAGACGGCCGGCGGCATCGGCCGCCCGTCTGCGCCGGCTGACCTGGGACTCCGCGGCGGCGGCGAGGCTGCAGGTGACGGCCCCCGGGATCCCGACACGCCGTCGTCCGACGATATCGCGGCCAGCGCGCCCGACCAAGGAGCACGCGCCGACCTCCCCGCGCCGCTCCGCCGCCTGCTCGCCGCCGCGGCCCAGAGACAGCGGGTGTCGCCGCAGGAGGCCCTGGCCGAGGCCGTGCTGGCGCACGGCGTGGCAGTCCTCGGGACGCGCGAGGCGTACGCGCTGCTCGGCGTCCTGCTGACGTGGAAGCGCGCCGACGGGCTGTACGCGCTCACGCCGGCCCGCGAGTGGCGGCCGATCGCCGCGCTGCCATCGCGGTCGGCGAACCGCCTTCCTCCCCATCACGGCGAGCAGCCGCGGTGACTCTCCCCAACGGCTCCTGTTCGATTCACGGCCGGGAGCGCTCCACCAGCGGGGTCCGTGCGGAAACAGCCTCGATTGGCTACAGTTTGGCTACAGTAGCAGCGCTGGCAGAGGAGGAACAGGCGTTCGGGAACGCCCGGAACGCATTGTCTTTCAAGGCTTCCAGATGGCGGGAGCGACGGGATTTGAACCCGCGATCTCCTGCCCGCCGGACAGGTGGTCCAGCGTCGCCACCGTCTTCGCGACGGCCAGCGGGTGGCGCATCGGCAGCACCAGGACCGATGTCCCCAGGCGCACCCGGCGGGTCGACGCGGCCGCCCAGGTCAGCACGGTGAAGGCGTCGAGGTATGGGATGGCGGGATCCCACGGGTACCGGCCGTCCGCGTTGTACGGGTAGCGGCTCGCCGAGCGAAGCGGGATCGCGACATGGTCCGTGACCCACAGCGAGGTGAACCCCACGGCTTCCGCCCGGGTCGCGACCGCGTCGATGGCCTCGGCGACCGCGAGCGGCCCGGTGCAGGGAAGCGTCACGCCGTAGTCCACGGGGGTCCCTTTCCGATCGGCGCCGCTCCCTCCCTCTGCCCGCGGATGCGGTGCGGCCGGTCGCGCCGGCTCCCGGCTCGCATCACTGGGTCAGGTAGCCGCCGTCGACCGGCAGCACGACCCCGGTGATCGCGGAGGCAGCGGGCGAGGCCAGGAAGAGGACCGCCCGCGCGACTTCGTCGACCTCGACCGTCCGCCCGAGAGGGATCCGGCTGATCACCTTCTGCCGGGCGTCGGGATCGCGTAGCACCGGGACCGTCATATCCGTCTCCACGAACGTGGGGGCGACCGCGTTCACCCGGATATGGTGCGGCGCCCACTCGAGGGCGAGCTGCTTCGTCAGGAGCGCGACGCCGCCCTTGCTGGAGCAGTACGTCGCCCGGTGCTCGAGCGCCACGACGCTCATCGTGGAGGCGAGGTTGACGATGGCCCCGCCGCCGGTGCGCATCATGACCCGCGCGGCGGCCTGCGAGCAAAAGAAGAGCCCCTTGAGGTTGGTGTCGAGGACCTGGTCCCACTCCTCCTCGGTCACCTCGAGCGCGGGGCTCCGGATGTTGACGCCGGCGTTGTTGACGAGAATGTCGATGCGGCCGAGCTCCGCGGCGGCGGCGGCCACCGCCCGCCCGATCGCCGGGACATCGCGGACGTCCAGCTCGACGGCGAGACAGTGCCCGCCTGCTTCCTCGATCTCGCGGCGGACAGCGTCCAGGGCGCCGAGCACCCGCCCGGTGACGACGAGATCGGCGCCCGCCCGGGCGAGGCGCGCGGCGATGCCGCGGCCCAGGCCGCGCCCGGCGCCCGTGACGATCGCCACCTTCCCGTCCAGCCGGAACGCGTCCATCGGAGGTCCCTCCTGCTGAGGACGGCGCCGTCCTGCGCCGCCGGCAGCACAGGTGATCCGGCCGCGATGAGAGCACGCTGCGCGCGGCCCGCCTACGACCGCTGCAGTTCTCGGGGGGCGCAGGTAATCCTTCCGCCGAGGGGGCGGGCGCTGGATGTCCCCTGGCTCCAGGCGCCTTCGGCCCCGCGGGCCGCTACGCGCTACGAGAGATCCACGGAGATGTCGTGGTGCTCGAGGGCGTCCGCCACCATCGCGGCATGCCGGCAGCGGCCCCTGAAGTGGAACCCGAGGCAGGTGCAATAGACCGGCACGCCGGCCGCGTTGAGGACCACGGCGTACCGGGTTCCGTCCCGCTTCGTCACCTCGACCGCGCGCGGGGCCGCGGGGCTGAGGCGGTACTCGGGCAGGGCTTCCGCGTCTGGAGTTGCGGGCCTCGCTATCATCTTCATCACGATCCTCTACCGGGACCTGGCCGAGGCCTTGCGGTGCCTCCGCACCGGTTCTTTCCCGGGGATCCGGGCGGCGCTCGCCGGACCGGCATCAGCGCGGCGGCGTGCGCGGCCGCGCCTGGTGCGTTCCATCGACACCCGCCGGGGGCTCTCGCCCCGGGTCCGCGACGCGGCGCCCTCGTCCGCGGGCACCGGCCGCTTCCACCGGGATCCACACAGCGGGCACCCGCGCATCTCGAACCGCTCGAGGACGCTCAGCGGTGACGTGAACCCGCAATTCGGGCACCTGTACGTCGGGCCGGTGGGCGCAGGCGCGCGAGGGGCCGCCTTGACGCGGCGGCCGGCGAGCGTCACCCGCACGAGACCGCACCGTGGAGCAGGGAGATGCGCTGGACCTCGACGGGCGCACCGGCGGCCACCACAGGACGATAGAGGCGCGCCACGCTGTAGGCCGGCCGCGCCGGCCTCCAGATCCACTTCTCCCACGCGAGACCGGGGTGGATGAGCCGCCAGGCATAGGCGATGGCGGCGGCCCTGGCCGAGGAGTTGCGGCCGCGTGCATCCGCCACGCCCAGCGAGAAGACCGTCTCGCGCCGGCTGAAGTAGCGCCTGCGCTCGACGTACATGATGCTCGGCGGAATCGTCAGCTCGGGGTACCTGGCCACGTGTTCCAGGCACGCGCCGCACAGCGGGAGCCGGTGGTCCGAGTCCACCGCCAGGTACTGCCCGACCTGCGCGAAGTACCGATCCTTCTCCTCATCCGGGAGGCTGCCGAACTCCTCGATGCTCTCCACGGGCACCGGGACTGCCTTGGCCATGCTGCCGCCGCACAGCGCGCAGTGGACCTTGAGAGCGACCACCGCCATCACGCGACCTCCTCTGGAATACCGGGCTCCGGGGCACAGTCCGCCGGTGACTCGGACTCGGGGTCGGGGACGATGTCCTCCAAACACAGGGCGCAGATCGGCCCGAACGGGGAGGCGTACGGCTCGTCGGGCGGCAGGACCGGCGCGTCGCAGAGACGGCAGAGCACACCTTCGCTCCGGCGCACGCGCGCCGGGCGGCGGCGGGTCCGAGGACGTCCGGATGTGCCGGCGCCTGCCTCCCCTCGCCGGGTGTGCGGTCCTGGATGGGTGCGAACCGACATGGCCCTGGATCCCTCTCCTTGCCGACCGGGGCGGTGGACGCCGGCCTGGGACAAGATGTAATACCGAACTTACGTTCGTATTATATCACGGATTGCAACTTTGATAGCAAATTTCTGCAGGATTTTGACCGGACAGCCGTGCGGGCCAGGCGATCAGAGGTGACTTACGAAATATTCCAGTATAGATATCGCCTCGGCACGCGCGGCAGGAGATGCGGCGCGCCCGAGCGAGTGGCCATCCACCGAGAGAACCATATGTGTGTTCGTCTATGTAGGAAGACCGTCTCCGGTCGAGTCGGGATGAGGAGCCTCCGTAGCTGACCCGGAGCCGGTCTCGTAGCGCCCCGCAGGCGATATCCGGTGGTCACGCCTGGGGGCATCCGGCCGACGCGGTCCCGCCCGTTGTCTTCGAGGAAGCCCGCGCCGGTCGGGAGGGGGAAATCCTCGCCCTACGATCGTGGCTCGCCGGACTCGTGAGGCGCAGCCAGCGCGAGCCGATTACGCAACGTAACGGGTGAACCAGAGCGCGGCGAGCCTGGCCACGTGATCGAGTGCGCCGGGCTCCTCGAAGAGATGGGAGGCGCCGGGCACGATGGCCAACTCCTTCTGAGCCCGAATCTGTTCCAGCGCCGCCTCGTTGAGGCGAACCACAGGCGCATCGAGCGCGCCGACGATCAGCAGGGTCGGAGCCGCGACGCGTCCGAGCACCTCCGCGCCGGCCAGGTCGGGCCGGCCGCCCCGCGAGACGACCGCCCCGACAACGGCCGGACGCTCGGCGGACGCGATGAGCGCGGCGGCGGCCCCGGTGCTCGCACCGAACAACCCGACGCGGAGGGACGCCGTCGAGGGAGCGCGCCGCAGCCAGTCGACAACGGCGACGAGACGCCGCGCCAGCAGCGGGATATCGAACCGCAGCCGGGCGGTCCTGGTATCGATCTCCTCCTCTTCACGCGTCAGGAGATCGGTGAGGAGGGTAGCCAGGCCGGCACTGCGGAGCACCCCGGCCACGTGGCGGTTGCGCGGACTGAGGCGGCTGCTGCCGCTGCCGTGAGCAAACAGCACGATCGCCCTGGCGCCCTCGGGCACCGCCAGGTCACCGTCGAGTGTGACGGGGCCGGCTTGCACCTGGACCAACTGCCCGGCCGGTTGCTCCGCCATCGCCGCCCACGCCCCGCGCCCAGTCCCGCGCCGCGGGCTCACCTGCATTTTCCCCACGCCGCGGCGCGGTCAGGTCATCCGGCGCGGCGGCGGGACGATCCCGGCCCGCCTGGGTTTCCCTGCAGGCGGCACGAGGGGCCGGCACGGCCGCTCGCGGGGAGGACGGGCGCCTGGGCGGCTCAGCGGGAGGCGGAGGAGGCGATGACCTGCGCCTCGAGCACCCCGTGGATCCGGTCCCCCGACGCCAGGGCAAAGGGCGCCGCGGCGTAGAAGGGCCCGGTCACGCGGACGGCCACGCCGGGGCGAAGCCCCGGATCCCCCCAGGCAACGACCGGCACGGACGCGCCGGCGCTCCGCAGCTCGAAGAGGACGTACGCCGCCCCTGTGCTCGTGCGCCCCGGCTCGTACCCGCCCACGGTGCCGGTGACGCTCACGACTTGCCGGTCGAATCTCTCGGGGTGCACGGCCAAGTCTCGCACGGTATCGTGCGGGGCCGCGCCTGCCGGTCCGGTGGCCGCAGCCGGCCGCGCCGCCGCAGCGGGTGAATGGGCCGTGGGGGACGCGGCGGGCGCCGGCGGATCGACGGTCGTGGACAGCACCCCGAGGTCCGTTGGGAGCACGGTGATCGGCGTGACCGGCGAAATCACTGGAACCGGCGGAGCGACCGTGACCGGCCGAACCACGACCACCGAGGGGGCGACGACGCTGCGGGGGCAGACGACGACCTGCTTGAAGGTCGTGGCGGTCAGCGCCGATCGCGTCGGAGGAAACGCAAACGCCCAGGCATCCAGGATCGAGGGCGTGAAGCCGCCCGTCACCTGGCGCACCACCACCGTCTGCACGGTGGTGCACAGCACCTGGCCGTGGGCCGGCAGCGCCCCGATCGTCGGCAGCGCGACGGCGACCGCTGCGAGAACGGCGGATCCAATGCGCCACGGGCTGTTCATCGGTCTCATTCCTTCCTCGTCTTCCGGCTCTCTCTCCAAGCGTACCTCGGCGCACGTCACGGACCTGTCACGGCGCCCCGGGTGCCCAGGCCCCGAGATCCGGTCCGGCATCCTGTCCCGGCTCCCCGGGGCTCACGCCCGCATCGCCGCGAACGCGGCGTCGCACGCTTCCAGCGTCCGGTCGACGTCGGCGTCGGTGTGCGCGAGCGAGATGTAGAACTTCTCGTTCGGGTTCACGAGGATGCCGCGCTTGAGCAGCTCGACCGACCAGCGCAAATTGAGCTCCTTGTCGGCGGTCAGCAGGTCCTCCCAGGTCCGGAGCGGCGTGCGGTCGGTGAACCGCACGCCCCACACGGCGTCCTCGCCCGGCGTCTGCACCGCGAACCCGTGCCGGGCGCCGGCCGCGGCGATCTCGCGGCGCAGCCGTCCGCCGATCCTGTGGAGGTGCCCGAAGGCGCCGGGCCGGCTCAGCACGTCGAGCGCCGCGTACCCGGCGCTCGCGCTCACCGGGTTACCGTTCAGCGTTCCGCTGGCCCACACGAGGTGCGAGCGGTCGGTGCGGCGGGCGTCGAGGTGCGCCATGAGATCGCGGCGGCCCGCGATCGCGGCCATCGGGAAACCGCCGGACATCGCCTTGCCGTAGGTAGCGAGGTCGGGGATCACGCCGTACCGCTCCTGCGCACCGCCCCAGGCGATCCGGAATCCGGTGACGACCTCGTCGAAGATCAGCACGATGCCGTGCCGCCGCGTAGCGTCGCGCAGCGCCTCGAGGAACCCCGGCACCGGCACGAGCACGCGCTCGAGCGGCTCCACGAGCACCGCGGCCAGCTCGTGCGCGTGCCGGTCGATCAACTCGACGGCGCGGCCGGTGTCGTTGAACGGCGCGACGAGCACCTGGCCACGCAGCGCATCGGGGATTCCCCGCGAGTCGGGCTCGGCATCCGGATAGGAGCTGGGGCGCGGCGGCACCGTGCCCCACAGCGCGTAGTCGTGCATGCCGTGCCAGCCGCCCTCGAACTTGAGCACCTTCTGGCGGCCGGTCGCCGCCCGGGCGAGCCGCAGCGCAAAGAACGTCGCCTCCGTGCCCGACCCTGTGAAGTGCACCTGGTCGGCGCACGGGATCGCCTCCACCAGGCGCTGCGCGAGGCGGATCACCGGCTCGTTCAGAAAGTAGTAGGTGGAGCCCTTGGCGACCTGGCGCTGGACGGCCTCCACGATCTCGGGATGCGCGTGCCCGAGGAGCGCGGGCCCCGATCCCAGGTGGTAGTCGATGAAGTCCCGGCCGGACACGTCGATGACGTGGCTCCCGCGGCCTTCGGCGATGACCAGGTTCACGTCGGGGGGCAGCACGAACAGGCCGAGCCCGCCGCCGGCCAGATAGCGGCCGGCACGATCGAGGAGGTCGGCCTGGCGGCTCGCTTCGGCGCTCTGGATCCCCGGCATCATCGTGGCCTCCACGCGTCTGGCATGCCACAGACTTCCATACGCGCACCCGCTCCTTCCTCCCGAGGCGGCAGCGGCCATGCAGGATGGACGGCGCCACGCCATCGAACAGAGCAGGCACTCCGAGCATGTGGGACGGCCATGAAGCCTGAGACGAGACTCGTGCACGCCGGCCGGGATCCCGAGAAGCACCACGGCACCGTGAACCCGCCCGTGTACCGCGCGTCGACGATCCTCTACCCCACCGTGGCGGCGTACGACCGGAGGCGGGAGCGCAGGTACACGAGCTTCTACTACGGCATCCATGGAACGCCCACCACGCTCGCCCTCACGGAGGCGCTCGCGGAGCTGTCGGGCGGCTACCGCTCCGTCGTGACCTCCTCCGGCCTCGCGGCCATCTCGCAGGCCCTCACCGCGTTCCTGCGCCAGGGCGATCACGTCTTGGTCGCGGACACGGTCTACGAGCCGACCCGGGCCTTCTGCACGTCGGTGCTCGCCCGCTTCGGGGTGGAGGTAACCTTCTACGATCCGCACATCGGGGCCGGGATCGAGGCGCTCCTGCGGCCCGGCACGCGCGTCGTCTACGCCGAGTCGCCCGGGTCGCTCACGTTCGAGGTGCAGGATGTCCCGGCGATCGCGCGCGCGGCGCACGCGCGGGGCGCGATCGTGATGCTGGACAATACCTGGGCCACGCCGCTCAACTTCCGCGCGTTCGAGCACGGCGTGGACGTGGAGATCCAGGCCGCGACCAAGTACCTGGCGGGCCACTCGGACCTCCTGATGGGCGTGATCACGACGCGCACCGAGGAGCTCTTCCGCACGATCAAAGACGGCCTCGACCAATTTGGGGACTGCGTCTCGCCGGACCTCTGCTACGAGACGCTCCGGGGCCTGCGCACCCTCGCCGTGCGCCTTCGGCGCCACGAGCGCTCGGCGCTCGAGGTGGCGCGCTGGCTCGCGCGGCGGCCCGAGGTCGCGCGGGTCCTCCACCCGGCGCTGCCGGAGGACCCCGGGCACGGGCTGTGGGCGCGGGACTTCCTGGGATCCTCGAGCCTGTTCGGGGTGCTCCTGCGCACCGCCTCAGAGCGCGCGGTCGCCGCGATGCTCGATGGCCTTCGCCTCTTCAAGATCGGCGCCAGCTTCGGGGGGTTCGAGAGCCTGATCGTCCCCGCGCGGCCGGCGGAGAGCCGCACGGCGCGTCCCTGGCGCGAGCCCGGGACCCTGCTGCGGCTCCACGTCGGGCTGGAGGCGGTCGAGGATCTCATCGCGGACCTCGACGCGGGGCTGGGCCGCCTCAACGCCGCGCTCGGGCTTCCGGTCTGACGCGCGGCGCGCCCGATTTGCCGGCGCCGGAGACGCCGGGCGGGGACGGGGCCGTCCTGCGGCGCGACGGCCCGCCTGGCGCTCGCTGAAGATGGGCATGGTAGTGCTGGCAGCGTGGCCCCCGCAGCCGGAGGACCGCGGCGACCGGGCAGAGAAGGCGACTGCTGGACAACGCTCAGGGAGGCATAGCGGTGACGCCTATCGAGATCCCTCACGTCGACCGGGACGCGGTCGTCCGGCAGGACTTGCGAAGCGTGCTCCACCCGATCGTCCCGCCGAAGCAGCTCGAGGAGCAGCAGCTCGTGATCGTCGCCGGGCACGATTCGACGGTCATCGACGCCGACGGCCGCGAGTACCTGGACGCGATGTCCGGGCTCTGGTGCGTCAACATCGGGTACGGCCGCGTCGAGCTCGCCGAGGTCGCGGCGGAGCAGATGCGGGCCCTCGCGTACTTCCCGCACACGGCGATCAACCTGCCGGCGGCCCGGCTCGCGGACCGCCTCAACGCGCTGCTGGGGGGCGGCCACCACGTCTACTTCGTCAACTCGGGCTCCGAGGCGAACGAGGCGGGATTCAAACTGGCGCGGCAGTACGCCAAGCAGGAGTTCCCGGGACAGTTCCGCTACAAGCTGATCACCCGCTACCTGAGCTACCACGGCACGACGCTGGGCGCGCTCGCGGCCGGCGGGATGGGTGATCGGAAGGTCAAGTTCGAGCCGCTCGGGGGCAACGACTTCGTGCACGTCGCCCCGGCGTACTGCTACCGCTGCCCGTTCGGCCTGACGTATCCCGCGTGCGAGCTCGCCTGCGCCAAGAACATCGAGGCGACGATCCTCGGCGAGGGGCCGGAAACGGTCGCCGGCGTGCTCGTCGAGCCGATCATGAGCGGCGTCGGCGTCGCCGTGCCGCCCGACGAGTATCTGCCGGCCGTCGCGGAGATCTGCCGGAAGTACGGCCTGCTGCTGCACGTCGACGAGGTCATCAACGGCTTCGGCCGCACCGGGAAGATGTTTGCGCACCAGCACTACGGGGTGGAGCCCGATATCCTCGCGCTGGCCAAAGGCATCTCCAGCGCCTACCTCCCGATCGGCGCCACCGTGATCACGGACCGCGTCTTCCAGTCGTTCTACGGCGATCCCGCCGCGAACCGGCACGTCGCGCAGGTGAACACGTACGGCGGCCACCCCGCCGCGGCCGCGGTGGCCCTCCGCAACATCGAGATCATCCTCGAGGAGCGCCTCGCCGACCGTGCGGCCGAGAGCGGGGGTTACCTGCTCGATGGGCTCCAGACGCTCCGGCGGCACCCCTGCGTCGGCGACGTGCGCGGCAAGGGGCTGCTTGCGGCCGTGGAGCTTGTGATGGACCGACAGACCAAAGAACCCATCCCCGCCCCGCAGATGCAGAGCCTCGCCGACTTCTGCCTGGCCCGGGGGGTAATCGTTGGCCGCGCGCGGAGCGGCGCCGGCGGCGGCAGCACCATCGTGCTGGCCCCCCCGCTCGTGATCACCCGACCGGAGATCGACCGGATCGTCGCGGTGCTCGACGAGGCGATCGCGGCGATGGGTCGGAGCCTCGGGTAGCGGCGCGTGTCGTGGGCCCGGCCCTGGCTGGCGCACGCCCTCAGGCTCGGATCGCTCGCCTGGCTCGTCTTCCACTTCACGCTCACGGGCCTCTACGTCCTGCCGCCGAGCCCGCTCAGCACGGCCGCGGCTCCGGTCCTAGGGGCGTACGTGGACCGGTACTTCCCGCAGAACTGGAATCTCTTCGCCCCGAATCCGCTCTCCCAGAACCTCTCCCTGCTCGTGCGCCCGCTCACCGCCGCTGAGGCCGCCTCCGTCGCGGCGCGCGGCCTGCCAGAGTCCGGCTGGTACGACCTCACCCGTCCGCTGTGGGAGCAGCATCAGAATCCGTTCTCGTATGCGGAGATGCTCGGTCACTTTCACATCGTCACGCTCCAGGCGTACCTGTACGGGGACCCGGCGGCCAGGGCGCGCGCTCTCGTCGAGCTCCGGCGCCTGGCTTCGGGGTTCGTCAACGCCCGGGCGCCGTCTCCGTACGCGTACGTGTCCGTCGCCCTCAAGATCCGACAGGAGATGGATCTTCCGTGGCCTCCCCCGGCCCGGGCCAGGCGTCCTGTCCGGTACACCGCGGTGGGCGTCTACCCGACCGATCCCACGATGGCGCCGGCGCCCGTGCCCGCGGTAGCCGCACGTCCGTGAGCCTCCTCGGCGCCGGGTGGCGATGGCTGGCGGGCTCCCCGCGTGCGCGCCGGGGGCTGCGCGTCCTCCAGGTCGTGCTCGGGACCTCCCTGCTCGTGAAGATGGTGGCCTATCTCCCTCTCGCCGACGCGCTCTGGGGTCCGCGCGGGATCGGCCGGGATCAATCATTCGTTCCAGCCTTCGGCCCCTGGATCGGGGGATGGGCGGATCGTGTCTTTGCGACCCCCCTCGGGACGCACGCGGTGTTCGTCGCGGTCGCGCTGGGGGCGGTTGGCCTCGTCGCGGGAACCGAGGTGCGGCTGTCGACCATCGTCGCGCTCCTGGGGCTCGTCCTGCTGAGAGGCCGGTTCCACTTCGTCCAGGGAGACGACGACGTCACCTATCTCGCGCTGGCGTACATGCTGCTGACGCTGCCGCCCGCGGAGGCCCCGCCGGCAGGGGCGGTGCGCGTGTGGCTGCACAACATCGGCGTGCTCGCGATCGCAACGCAGGCGGTCCTCGTGTACTTCGTCGCGGGGTTCTCCAAGGCGTTCGGCAGCGAATGGCAGACCGGCACCGCCTTCTACTACGTCGGCCAGGCCGACCTCTTCTCGTCGCCGCTCCTACGGGCGCTGAGCCGCTCCCCCTGGGCGACCGGCGTCGCGAGCTACGTCACCGTCGTCTACTCGCTTCTCTTCCCCGCGGCCGTGCTCTCCCCGCTACGCGTGCCGTGGCTGGTCCTCGCGATGACCTTCCACGTCCTGACCGGGCTCCTGATGGGCCTCTGGCTCTTCGGCACCGTCATGGTCGGGATGGACCTGTTCCTCATCTCCGACGCCGAGTACGCGGCCCTGGGACGGTGGGCCCGCGCGCGGCTTACCGCCCCGGGGCCGCTCGCGCGCCTGTATATCGACGGCTTCTGCGGCATCTGCCGGTCCACGGCCCGTCTCATCGCCCGGCTGGACTGGTGCCAGCGCCTCGAGATCGTGTCGTTCCGCGACCCGGAGTGCGTCCTCCCCCCTGGCGTGACGCTGGCCCGGCTCGAGACGGAGATGACGCTACTCGATCTCAGGACCGGGCGCGCCGTGGGTGGCTTCGAGGCGGTCAGGGCGCTCGCGCGCCACCTCCCCGCCCTCTGGCCACTTCGCCCGCTCTTCGCCGCCGTGGCCTGGGGCGGATGGGGAGACCGGGCGTACCGGTACCTCGCGGAGCGCCGGAAGATCGTCCCCGACCCGCGGGTGTGCCGCGCCGCGACCGGGGCCGATGCCGAGTGCGCGCCCAGGGACGAGCTCGGCCGGGGCGCTTCCTCCGACTGAGGTGCTTCCGGCCGCGCCGCGGTCTAGGCGCGGCGCGGCCGGGGCATAATCACAGGCATCGCGACGAGGCCAAGCGGCCTTGGAGTTGAGGCGAGTCGTTTCGGCCCGATGGGGGCCCGGGCCTTTGGACCCCGGGCACCGCACGTCGGCAAACGGCAAGGGAAGTGAAGCGTGTCGCCCCGGCCGATGGGGGCCCGGGCCTTTCAGTCTGACCCGGGGACGGGTTGGTGGTGAACGATCGGTGCGGCCGTACCCTCCGGTGCTGCTCGGCGCGGTCGCCGGGGCCTTGGTCCTCGCGGTTGCGGCTCAAGGCATCGCGACCCAGCCGCCGCCCGGCCCGCAGCAACTCGAGGATCTCCGCAAGGGCGTCTACGAGCCCAACCCCGTCTTCGGACGGATTCCGCACGCCCTCCCCGCCTACGTCGCGGGGGCCCTCTCCATCATCCTGCTCATGCGGCTGCTCGGGTTCTTCGAGATGGGGATGGTGGGCACCCTGGCGCTGGTCGCCGCCATCGGGTGGATCGTCTATCGCTTCTACTGGCGACTCTAGGGGCATGCCCCGCATCCCCTGCCAGAGGGAGACCCCGGGGCCCCACGACTTCGCTGAGCTGAGATGATGCGGATTCGTGGGGTGGACTGACGTCGCGCCCCACATCACCGGCCTGCGCCGGGGAGCGGAGGGAGGAGGTCTGCGTGCGGTATCTCACGGTCATCGGCCTGCTGATCGCCCTCGGCCTCGTCGTGTCCCTGGGAGCGATGATGTACCTGCGGACGCCCGCCGGCCCGAACTACAACGCCGCGACGGGCGCCGCGAAGCGGGCCACCGGCGCCGCCGAGCAGCACGTCACGCAGGTGCAGCGCGTCCAGGATGTCCTGAAGAACGTGGGCGCCGGACGGTAGCGGCGTCCCCGCCCGTCAGCGACCGGCCGGGGCCGACGGCGTCCCGGGCCGATCGCCCGCGTCACGGCGCGCGCTCGACGTGCACCGGCGTGAGGAGGCTCGTGTCCACCTCGACCCCGAGCCCTGGGCCCGTGGGGACGAGCACCTCCCCCCTGACGCACTCCAGCCCGCGGAACGGCTGCCTGGCGACCCGCGCGTACCCGTGGACCTCGAAGTGCTCTGCGCGGGACGCCGCCCCGGCCTGCACGGCGGCCGCCGTGGCCAGCATCCCCTCATCCATCTGCCCGATCATGTAGGACGTGCCCGCCGCCTCGGCGATGTGCATCATCGTCTGCAGCGGCGCCAACCCGCCGGCCTTGATGAGCTTGAAGTGCAGCAGATCGACGGCGCGCTGCTCGACCAGCCGGAGGACCTCGCGGGGCCCCTTCGCCGATTCGTCCGCCATCACCGGGATCGCCGCGTGGTCGCGGACGAAGCGCAGCCCCGCGATGTCGTCGGCCGCGACCGGCTGCTCGATCCACGCGAAGCGGAACCGCTCCCAGCGCCTGAGGTAGCCGACCGCCTGCTGCGGGGACCAGGCCCCGTTGGCATCCGCCGCCAGCTCGACGGCCCCGCCGTCCGGCTCGTCGTCGATCGCTTGCCGGACCGCGACGAGGCGCGCCTCGTCGCGCTCCTGACCGAGGCCCACCCGCACTTTGACGAGACGAAAGCCTTCGCGGACGGCCCGGCGCGCCTGGGCAGCCGCCTGGTCCGGTGGGACGAACGGAATGCTCGTGTCGGTGGGCAGCCGGTCGCGCAGCTGCCCGCCCAGCAGCGTCGCGACCGGGACGCCGAGGGCGCGGGCGGCCGCGTCGTGGACCGCGATGTCGAGCAGCGCTTTCGCCGCGGTGTTGCCCACCACGGCCTGCTCCACGCGCGCCCGCAGGGCAGCGATCCGCTCGATCGGGTGTCCGAGGAACAGCGGTGCCAGCCTGGACGCCGCCGCCACCACCCGGTCGGCCGTATCGCCGGTGACGTACGCGCAGTTCCCGCGCACCTCGCCCCACCCGACCACGCCGCTGTCGGTCCGGACCGCCGCAACGACCTCCTCGAGGACGCGCACCAACCCCGAGGAGGCGTGCTCGAAGGGGTCCGCCAGGGGCAGGTCCACGCGGAAGATGGCCACCTCACTGATCCGCACGCTCCCCCTCCTCGCCGCCGGGGATGCGGGGCCCCACCATCAACGCCACATCGCCTCGGGCCCGACCAGGCGGTCGAGCAAGCCGGCCAGCAGGGCCGTCTTCAGGAACAGCGACGGGATCTCCATGTACTCGTCCGGGCTGTGCGCCCGCCCGCCTGCCGGCCCCATCCCATCGATCGTCGGGATGCCAGCGGCTGCGAGGTTGTTGCCGTCGGAGGCGCCGCCCGTCGTCGCCCACCGCACCGGCAGGCCGATTCGGCGCCCTTCGTCTTCGATCATCGCGACGAGGCGCTCGGTGCCAGGCACCGGCTCGAGCGGCGGCCGGTGGAACTGGCCGGCGAGCGTCGCCCGGGTCAGCGGCACGTCCTCTCGATCCACGACCGCGCCCATCGCGGCGAGCACGCGGTCGCGCTCCGCCGCGGTGGCCACGCGAACATCGATCATCGCCTCGGCGTCCTCCGGGACGACGTACGGGTGCGTCCCTCCCCGGACGACGCCCACGTTCACGGTGGTCCCCGCCGCGGGCGCCGCCAGGTCCTCGATGTCCAGGAGCTTTCGGGCGAGAGCGCGGATCGCGCTGGCCCCCTGCTCCGGCTCCGCACCCGCGTGCGCGGCGCGGCCACGGACGTGCACGCGGAAGATGCCGACGCCCTTCCGCCGCAGGACCAGCGCGCCGTCCGGGCGCGCCGGCTCGAACACGAAGGCAGCGTCGGCCCCGCGCGCCAGCTCGGGCCAGCGATCGCGCGACGTGGGTGACCCCGGCTCCTCGTCCGAGGTGATCACGACCCGGATCGAGCCGTGCAGCCGCGGGTGAGCCGCCAGCAGGCAGCGCACGCCGAAGAGCATCGCCACGAGCCCACCCTTCATGTCGACGACCGCGGGCCCGCGCAGCCGGTCCCCCTCCCGCCGTGCCGGCATCGAGGCCAGCGTTCCCAGCGGGTAGACGGTATCGGCGTGCCCGACGAGGAGGACGCGCGGGCGGCCCTCGGCCGGGCTGTCGGCGACGAGGTGATCGCCGTACTCCCGCTCCGCGAGCCGCCGGCACGCAAACCCCAGGCTGCGGTAGGCGTCCGCGAGGACCTCGAGGACCGCGTCGACGTGCGCCTTCTCCTGGGTCGGGCTCTCCATCGAGACGATGCGGCCCAGGAACTCGAGCATCTGCTCTCTGCGACCGGCGACCGCCGCGACGAACGGGCTGGACGTCGGGGCCACGTCTTCCCCGGCGGGCGACGTCATGGCCGCACGAACAGATCCCGGGGGAAGCTCGTCAGCAACTCGACGCCCCGCTCCGTGACGGCGACCGTCTCGCTGACGCCCACCCCGTACGCGCCGGGCGCCCGCATCGCCGGCACGACGTGGAAGACCATCCCCGGCCGTAGCTCGCGGCGGTCGTGATGCTTCAGGTCCATGATGTGCCCCTCGCCCCAGCCCGGTCCGAAGCTCACCCCGACGCTGTAGCCCGTCCGCTTTCGGAAGTGCGGCTCGAAGCCGTGCCGGTCGATCACGGCCTGACAGGCCGCCTGCACATCTTGGGAGCGGGCCCCTGGTCGCATCGTCGCCAGCGCCGCCTCCAGCGCCTCGCGGCAGACGTCGTACATCCGGCGCACCTGGGACGGTGGCGCGCCGACTGTGGCGGTGCGCATGAGCGGCGCCGTGTACCGGTTCCACACTCCCCCGATCTCGATGAGGACGGCGTCGCCCCGCTGGAGCGTGCGTCGGTGGAACGTCGTATGGGCGATGCCGGACTTGTGCCCGGACGTGAGGATCGGCTGGCCGCTCAAGAACTCGCTCCCGGCTGCGACCATCGCACGGTAGCACTCCGCCGCCACCTCGTTCTCGGTCCTCTGCTCGGCGATCGCGTCGAGCGCTGCGCGCATCCCGGCCTCCGTGCAACGCGCGGCCGACCGCAGGCAGGCAATCTCCCGCGGAGACTTGGTCACCCGCACAGCCTCCACCAGTCCCGACCCGTCGGCCAGGGGTGCGCCCAGCACCTCCGCCAGGTGCGTGTAGCTCCTCACGCTGAACAGCGGGCTTGTCTGCTCGACGGCCAGCCGCCGTCCACCCAGCCCGGCGTCGTGCAGCGCGCGCCGCACGGCCACCGCCGGATCCTCGTGGTCCGCGTAGGTCACGATGGTCTCGAGCCACGTCGTAGCCCGCGCGACGGCCTGCTCGAGGAGTCGAACGACGAGCACCGGCGGCCCAGCCATCGGGACCGCGAGGCACTGGTAGTTGGTGTAGCCGACCGTGTTGTACCCCGTGATGTATGCGATGTTGGCCGGCGCAAAGAGCAGCAGGACCTCGACGCCGGCCACGGCCATGCCTCGCCGCACGGCGGACAGGCGCTCGTCGTACTCTTCCCGCGGAAAGGGCAGACCGAAACTCTCGCCGATGGGCATGAATCCCTCCTCGCTACCCCAGCCGCGCACGGCGGACGTGGCCCGCCGGCCGGCGTGCGCCGCGGCCCCGATGGCGTCCACGCCTCAGTAGCCGAGCGTGGGACTGGCGATGCCGCGCATGCGGTCCCGGTCGGGGAACGCCCGCGCGTTCTCCACGAAGATCGCGGCGGCCCCTTCGACGTAGTCCGCGCGGTCGCCGCCGATATGCGGCGTGAGGACGACGTTCGGAGCTCGCCACAGCGGGTGCGTCGGCGGCAGAGGCTCCTCCTCGAACACGTCGATCGCGGCCCCGGCGATCAGCCCGGCCCGGAGCGCGCGAAGCAGGGCGTCCTCGTCGACGATCCCGCCCCGCGCCACGTTGATGAGGTAGGCGGAACGCTTCATGGCCGCGAACTCCGCGTCGCCAAACATCCGGCGTGTGCGGTGCGTCAGCGGGAGGGCCAACACGACGTAGTCGGCGGCGTGAAGCAGCTCGCGCAGCCTGTCCTCGGCGTAGAGCCGGGCGACGCCCTCCACCGGCTCCTCGCCGCGCCGCATCCCAAGGACCGTCATCCCGAGCTGCGCGGCGTGGGCTGCGATGCGCCGGCCCACGTGTCCGAGGCCCACGACCGCACAGGTCTGAGCCGACAGGACGCCGACGGCGGGCTTCTCCCAGACGGCCCGCTGTTGGCGTTCGAGAAGGCGTGGAAGCCTCCAAAAGCACGACAGCATCAGCGCGAGCGCCAGGCTGGCCGTGCTGTCGGCCTGCAGCCCCTTGGTGGTGGTCACGATCAGATCCGGGTGCGCGCGATAGAAGTCGAGGATCTGGTCGATGCCGGCGCTGGTGGTCTGGATCCAGCGGAGCCCCGCAAGACGCGCCAGCACGGACGCGGGCGGCTTCCACGTGAGGAGCACGTCCACGGTTTCGAGCGGCTCCGCCTCGAGCGCCCCGCCGGTGAGGTCGCGGAGGGGCAGCCGCTCCGAGAGGACCCGCACATACGCGTCGCACGCTCCGTGATGGATCAGCACGCGCAGGGGCCGGCGGTCCGGCGGGCACACCTCCACCAGGCGGTAGGGGCGGCCCGTCGCCGGGGGCTCCGCCGCAGCCGGACCTCCGGTGCCGTCGGAGCCCGGCGCGCGACCGCGCAGCGGCGTCATCGTCCGATCCCCTCACGCGAGCTTGCCGCTGTCGCGCTCGAACCGCTCGATCAACACGCGCATCGTCTTGTCGTTGTGCTCCTCCATAAACGCCCTCGCCTCGCGCGCCCGGCGCGAGCGCAGCAGCTCGTAGATACGCCGGTGCTCGGCGGTCGATTCATCCGCCCGCTCGGGGAGCTGCAGGTAGGCGCGGCGGTAGCGCTCGCCGAGGTCCCAGAGGCTCTCGATCACACGCCGGAGGACGGCGTTGTTCGCGCCGGCGTAGATCGCCATGTGGAACGCCCGATTGCTCGCCAGGAATCCATCGAGATCGCCGACCCGCACCTGCTGCTCCGTGAGGTCGAGGATCCGGACCAGTTCGTCGAGCTGCGCGTCGGACAGGCCCTGCGCCGCCAGCTCGGTCGCGAGGCCCTCCAGGTGGCGCCGCACGAAGTACAGCTCCCGCATCTCCCGCACGGATGTCGGGGCGACGATCGCGCCGCGGTGCGGCGTCAGCAACACGAGGCCCTCGCTGTCCAGCCGCTCCAGGGCCGTGCGGACCGGCATCCGGCTGATCCCCAGCCGGGCGCTCACGTCCGCCTGATCGATCGCGCTCCCCGGGGCAAGCTGGCCGTCGAGGATCCACTGCTTCAGGACCCGGTACGCATGCTCGCTGGCCGTCCGATACCGGACCTCGGAGATCGGACCCCTGTTCATCGGCGTCTCCATGCACAGACGTGGCGTGCCGCGCCGGGCGCCCCGCTCACGCGGCCGGCTCGACGCTGTTTCGCAGCGTCCCCAGGCCCTCGATCGTCGCCTCCACGATGTCTCCCGGCTGGAGATAGGTCCGCGTCGCTGTCCCCACCCCCGCCGGGGTTCCCGTCGCGATGATGTCGCCCGGCTCCAGCGTCGTCAGGTGCGAAAAGAACGACACAATCTCCTGGCACGTGAAGATCATCTGGGCCGTCGAGGCCTGCTGCCGCTGCTCGCCGTTCACCCGGAGGGACAGCGCGAGCCGGTGCGGGTCGCCCACCTCGTCGGCCGTGACGACCGCGGGCCCCAGCGGCGCGAACGTATCGAACCACTTCCCGGCGAGCCAGTCGAAGAACCGATCGCGCTCGCGCGGCGTCCGTCCGGCGGCGATGGTGAGCGACCGCGCCGAGATATCGTTGAAGACGCTGTAGCCGGCGATGTACGCAGGCGCGTCCTGGGGCGTGACCGCCGCGGCGCGCCGCCCGATCACGATGGCAAGCTCCGCCTCGTAGTCGACGGTCGTGCTCCAGCGAGGCAGGCGAATCGGGTCGTCGGGTCCGATGATGGTGGTGGAGGGCTTGAGGAATGGGCGGATCGTCGTCCGCGACTTCTCCGGCACCTCCATACGGGACTCCACGAGGTGATCGGCGTAGTTGCCGGCCACCGCGAGCACCTTACGCGGCCGCGGCACCGGCGCCAGCAGGCGCGCCTGGGCCCGCGGCAGGGTCGGGAACCCGATCCGGCCGGATCGGTCCGCCACCCAGGCCGCCTGCTCGAGCCCGTACGGCCCGAGGTCCAGGAGGGCCAGCAGGTCGGACGGCAGGCAGATGCCGAGGGCCTGTCCGGCCCCCGCGAGGTCCAGGATGCGTGCATCTTGGAGGAGCACCCCGGCCCGTGCCGGGCCGCCTCCGCGGAGGTATGTGACCAGCCTCATCCCTCTCCCCCCGTGCGCGGTCGTCCGCGTCCCCCAGGCCCCCGCCTCGTTCCCGCCGCGGCGCCGCGGCATCCCTCAGAGCGGCATGAGCCGCACACTCGGCGGAGGCAGGTGCAACTGGACCCGGGCGTCCGGACCGTACCCCGAGGCGCCGTTGAGCGAGTTGGTGCACTGCACCAGCACGTCGGTGTCGTCGTTCAGCGAGACGTACAGCACCGTCACCGGACCGAGGTACACCCGGCGGCGGACCGTGCCGGCGAGCACGTTCGCTTGTCCGCCGCCGGCGCCGGAGGACACGATCGTGATGTGCTCCGGCCGCAGGAAGGCCACGGCGCGCTCCGGCGGATCCTCCGGGCCGCTCCAGGGGGCGAGCAACCGGCCGCCGGCATCGAGGTCGAGCTCCGCCATGCCGCGCGCCCGGTCCACGCCCACGACCCGGCCGGCGAGCCGGTTGCACTCGCCCATGAACTCCGCGACGAACGCCGACCGCGGGTGCCGGTAGATCTCCTCCGGCGTGCCCTCTTGCTCGATCTGGCCGCTGTTCATCACGATCAGGCGGTCGGACATCGACATCGCTTCCTGCTGATCGTGCGTCACGTGGATCGTGGCGATGCCCAGGCGCTGCTGCAGCTCTCGAAGCTCCACCTGCATCGCCTTCCGCAGCTTTGCGTCCAGGTTGCTAAATGGCTCGTCGAACAGGAGGAGCGAGGCCCCCGCCGCGAGCACCCGCGCCACCGCCACCCGCTGCTGCTGCCCGCCGCTCAGCTCGTGCGGCCGCCGGGTCCCGTACTGCGGCATGCGGACCAGCTCGAGCGCCCACTGAACCCGGTCCCGCGTCACCGACCTCGCGGCCCCGCGCATCTTGAGGCCGAAGGCGACGTTCTCCGCCACGGTCATGTGCGGAAAGAGGGCGTAGTTTTGGAACACGAGACCGACGTCGCGCCGGTACGGGGGCTCGTCCGTGATGTCCTGGCCGCGGCAGAGGATCCGCCCGGCATCGGGGACCACGAACCCCGCGATCATCCGGAGCGTGGTCGTCTTGCCGCAGCCGCTCGGTCCGAGCAGCGAGAGAAACTCGCCCGGCCAGAGGCAGAACGACACGTCCTGCACCGCGGCCGTGCTCCCGAACCGCTTCGTCACGTGCTCGAGTCGGAGTTCCGGCACCCGCTGATTCATGCCTCGCCCTCCGTCGCCCCGAAGGACGGCCGCGTCCACGGCCCCGCCTCCCGCCGCGCGGGCCCGCCCCCGGCCATGCTACCCCCGGAGCCCCACGAGGCGGCCGAGGGCAACCAGGCGGTTCATGATCAGGAGCACGACGAGGGTCAGGAGCACCACGAGCGTGCTGAGGGCCGCCAGGCTCGGGTCGATCACCCGCTGCAGGTTCTCGTAGATCCACACGGGCAGAGGTCGCATCTCCCCCGAGTACAGGAAGAACGTCACGGTGAAGTTCGCAAACGAGATCAGCCAGGCAAAGAGCGCTCCGGAGACGATGCCGGATCGAATCGAGGGTAGCGTGATGTGCCAGAACGTCTGCAGCCGGTTGGCTCCCAGGTTCATGGCCGCCTCTTCCAGCTTCTCGTCGAGCGTGTCCAGGCTCGCGCCGGCGGTGACGATCACGTAGGGCAGCGTGAGGATCAGGTGCCCCAGCACGAGCCGGAGCCAGCTCGGCACGCCCCGGATGGCGCTGAACCACAGCAGCAGTCCGACCCCGATCACCACCTGCGGGAACAGGATCGGGAGCAGAAAGCACTGCCGGACCAGGGCGTGCCCCCGAAAGCGGTACCGGCGGAGGCCGAAGGCCACCAGCACGCCCACGACCACCGATCCCGCCATCGCGCTCGCACCCAGCCACACGCTGGTCCACGCCGACGCCACGAGGCCCGGCTGGAGACCCGCCGCGTCGTGGACGTAGTCCCACAGGCGCGCGTACCAGTGCAGCGAGAAGCCATCGGGGGGAAACGTGAGCGAGGCTCCCCGGCTGAACGACGTCAGGAAGATGATCAGCAGCGGGCTCTCGAGATACAGGAAGAAGAGCACCAGGTAGCTGCCCAACAGGATCGCGCCCAGCCGGCGGCCGACGGACGTCACGCGCTCCCCCTCGCGATCCGGCGCGCCTGGCGCCCGTACGCGGTCAAGACCGCCAGCACGACCAGGACGAGCGCGATCGATTCAGCGGACCCCAGCGGCCAGTTCAGCGTCGTGAGCATTTGCTGCTGGATCAGGATCGTCATCGTCAGCACGTTGCCGCCCCCCAGGATGAGCGGGGCCACAAAGGCGCTCATCGCCAGCGCGAAGGTGAGCAGCGTGCCGGCCAGCACGCCCGGCAGGCTGAGCGGCAACGTGATGAACCAGAACGCGCGCACGGGGCCGGCCCGCAGGTTCATCGCCGCCTCGTGGAGGGTGGGATCGATACGCTCGAGCACGCTCGCGATGGGCAGGACCATGAAGGGGATGAGCTCGTGGATCATCTCGATGATCACCGAGAGCGGCGTGTAGATGAGCCGCTTCGGACTCGCCCATACGCCGAGGCCGGTCAGCAGGACGTTCACCAGGCCGTGGTGTCCCAGCATGACGAGCCACCCGAAGGACCGGAGCAGGGCGTCCATGAGCAGCGGGGCGACCAGGAGGAACATCAGCAGCGCCCGCTTCCGCGACCGGGAGATCCCGTACGCCACGGGGTAGCCGAGGACGAGGCACACCAGCGTCACGGTGACGCCGATGCGCAGGGTCTCGATGAATGCCCGGCGCACCACAGGGTCCCGCACGAGCGCCAGGTAGTTGGCGCCGGTCCAGCTCGTCACCATGGTGCGCACGGGATCCCAGGCGTTGAGGCTGTAGCGGAAGAGGATCAGGCAGGCGACCAGCAGGGACCCGATGACAAGCGCGCCGGGCAGGAACAGCACGCCGCCCCACGGGAGGCGGCGGCCCGTCCGGTGCGCGCCGGCGCCGCCGCGACTGCGCGGCGGCGCCGGCGGAGCGGAGACGCCTGCCAGGGACATCGATCGGCCTGCCCCCCGCGCTCCCGGTTCCGTTACTGCGTGAAGATCTTGTTCCACTGGTCGATGATCTGGGGGCGCGCCTTCAGGAGCTTCTCCAGGTCCAACGGAATCGCCTTGCGATACTGCGTGGGCGTGACGATGTACTTCCGGGTGGCCGGGGAAACCGGCGCGCGGGGGTTCGTCGGGCTGTACCAGAGCTGCTCCGCCACCCCGCCCTGGGCCTCGGGCGTCAGCGCCTCATCGATGAACGCGTATGCCAGGTCGCGCCGCGCCTTGCTGCCCCTTACCAGCACGACCGCGGACGTGGTGGCGAAGTAGCCTTCCTTGGGGTAGGCGGGGGCGATCGGATAGCCCTGCTCGATGTACGCCTTGAACTGCGGGATCGTGTTCACGGTCATCACGGCCTCGCCGGACTTCATGAGCTCCGCGGCGATGGCGAAGTTCTGCGGGAAGGAGTGGATGTTGGGCTTCAGCTGCCGGAGCATCCCCCACGCCGGATCGAGGTTGTCCAGCCCGCCACCGCCGAGCTTCGCGGCCATCACCGTCAGCAGCAGCGCCTGCGTGATGTTCGCCGGCGGGCCGAGGATCTTGCCGCGATACCTCGCGTCCCACAGGTCGCGCCAGGATGTCGGGGGAGACGGCAGCACCTTGTTGTTGTAGAGGAGCGTAACCGCGTAGGAGAACACCCCCATCCCGTAGCGGTCGCCGACGATGTACCCGGCGTAGATCTCCCGCGCGTGGGGCAGCTTGCCCAGGTCGAGCTGCTCGAGGATGCCTTCGCGGGCCAGCGTCAGGACGCCGACGTCGTCCATGAACAGCACGTCGAGCTGGGGGTCGTTCTTCTGCGCGCGCGCCTTCGCGATCGAGTTGGACGTGTTTCCGTATTCGACGACCACGTTCGCCCCGGTTTTCTTGACGAACGGGTCCACGATGTACTTCTGGATCGCCGAGGCCGTGGCGCCGGGCCAGAACTGTACGCGCAGCGTTTGGCCGCTGAACGGCGCGGCATCCAGAGGCCCCGCGACCGCCGCCGCGAGAACGATGACCGTCGCCAACGCGCACCCGCGCCACCATCTCATCGAGGCGCCTCCTCGTGGCATCAGGGCTCGTGACCCCAAGGACGAAGCGATCGTCGCGCCATGCAGCCGCTGTGTGGATCGCGCCACGCGCAGGGGACGGCAGCCGCGATCATTGACTTTATGCCCGACATTGATGATACTTGATTAAGAATAAACGACGACCGGCGGCATGTCAACAATACCGGGACGTGGCCGTAGCGTCCAGGAGGACGGAGGATGCACGCAGCCCTGCGCAGCTCCTGTGTGACGGTCCGACGCGCGCGCTGACCCAGCCGGTGCCATGCCGCGGTGCGTCGTCGGGACGGTCTCGGAGCTCCCCCCCGGCACCCGGAAGATCGTGGTCGTCGGCGGGCGGTCGATCGGCGTCTTCAACATCCGCGGACGGTTCTACGCGCTGCGGAACCGCTGCCCGCATCAGGGCGCGCCGCTCTGCCTGGGGAAGATCAAGGGCACCACGCTGCCGGGCAAGCCGTACGAGTACGTCTACGGGCGCGATCAGGAGATCATCCGGTGTCCCTGGCACGGGTGGGAATTCGAGATCGCAACCGGCCGGACGTACTTCAACCCCCACCGCATGCGCGTTAAGACCTACGACGTGACGGTCGAGCGCCCCGAGAGCGACGACGTCACGCTGGAGACCTTCGAGGTGACGACCGAGGGCGAGCTCGTCATCCTGCACGCCTGAGGGTGCCCGGCACGTGACCGGAGAGGAGGAGCCCGATGCCGGAGTCCGCGCGCGGAATGCCGATCATCGACTGCGACGTGCACAACCGGTTCAAGGACCGCCAGCTGAGCGCCCTGTGGCCGTACCTGCCCCGGGCGTATCAGGAGGATGTCCGCGAGTGGGGCATCACGCTGCCGAGTGCCGGGTACCTGAATGGCGGCGACCGCGGCTACCGGGCGGACGCGTGGCCCCGCGAGGGCTTCGCCGGCTCGGACCTGGACCTCATGCGCGAGCAACTGCTCGACGCCTACAACGTGGAGTACGCGATCCTCCTCGGGCAGGAGCTGCGGCCGCTTGGAACCCTGCCCAACGCGGACTTCGCTGCGGCGCTCGCCCGCGCGTACAACGACTACCTGATCGAGCAGTGGCTCGCGGCGGATCCGCGCCTCCGGGGCGCAATGCTGATCGCCACCCAGGACGTCCCCCAGGCGGTCAAGGAGATCGAGCGCGTCGGCCGTCACCCGGCGATCGTGGAGGTCCTGGTGAGCAACGGCGCCCGCCTGCCCTACGGTAACCGGTACTACCATCCGATCTTCGAGGTCTGCGAGGCCCTGGGCCTGCCCTTCACCCTGCACACCGGTAGCGAAGGCGTGGGCATCAACGGCCAGCCGTCGCTCGCCGGGTACGGATCGTACTACATCGAGAACCGGCAGGTGAGGCCCCAGGGGTACATGACGCATCTTGCGAGCCTGATCTTCGAGGGAGCCTTCGAGCGGTTCCCCAAGCTCCGCGTCGTGTTCGTGGAGGGCGGATATGCGTGGCTGGCCCCGTTCCTCTGGCGGCTGGACGCCGACTGGCGGGGGCTCCGGCACCAGACGCCGTGGGTGCAGCGACCGCCGAGCGAGTACGTCTGGGAGCACGTGCGCTTCACCTCCCAGCCACTGGAAGAGCCCGAGCATCCGTCGCACCTGCTCGAGGTGTTCAAGTGGAATCGCGCCGAGCGCACCTTGATGTTCTCCTCGGACTACCCGCACTGGGACTTCGACTCCCCGACGGACGCCTTTCCCCGCATGCCCGAGGAGCTCAGGAGGCGGATCTTCTACGACACCGCGCGCGAGCTGTATGGGCTCCCCCCGCGCACCGCGCCGGCGCCTGGCCTCTCGCGATCGGCGGCGGCCGACGGCGCGTGACGCCGCAGCCCGTGGACAGCGACGTCCGATCCGCCGAGGGGTGATCCGTGTCGACACCGCCGCCGCTGATCATCGTCGCCAGCGAGCCCAACATCGAGCGGGAGGAGCACCCGTTCCGCACGACGCCCAGCGAGGCGGAGCTCGAACGGGAGATCGAGCACGCGGTCAGCGAAGCGGTCGCCGCGCGCGAGGCGGGGGCGGCGATCGCGCATCTCCACGGGATCTCGGTCCTCCGCGATGACGGCTCCCATTACGCCGTGCCGGGGCCCGTGGAGATCGAGGCTACCGCGGAACTGTTCCGCCGGCTGGCCCGGAAGAGCGACGTCATCAGGATGTACGCGAAGGGCTCCATGCCGCTGGAGACGCGGACCGACGTGGTCAGGAAGATGGGCAGCGGCAAGTTCGAGATCGGGAACATCGTGATGAGCGACGTGGACTTCTACGACCGTGACCAGCAGGTGATCTGGAGCCGCACACGGATCCGGGAGGCCCTGCAGTGGAACCTGGACATGGGCGTGCTGCCCGAGTGCGAGGTGTTCCAGGTGGGCGCCACGTGGAATCTCCGGTGGGCCGTGCGAGAACATCTGCTGGTGCCCCCGATCTGGATCAACCTCCTCAGCGAGGCGCCGGGGTTCACCTGGGCGCCCGGGACCATGGAGTCCATCCAGCACCGCGTGCGCTATATGCCGCCGGAGAGCATCTGGCACGCCACGATCTACACCGAACCCCGCGCGCCGTTCCCTCTCCACCAGGCGAACGCCCTCATGATGCAGGTCATCGCGATGGGGGCGCACGTCCGGATCGGCAAGGAGGATCGCCGGTGGGTCCGCCCGGGCGAGCCTGCAACGAGCAACGCCGAGCTGGTCGAGCTCGTCGCCTGGATGGCGCGCAAGATGGGACGCGAGATCGCCACGCCCGATCAAGCTCGGGAGATGCTCCGCATCCCCCGGCCCCACTTCTGACGCGCCGCTACGCCGGGCGCCGCCGCAGGATCTCCGGTCCCAGTCTGAGGCCTTCCTCCGGCGTGGTCGCGGGCACGACCGTGATATCAAAGACGTCGCTCCAGGTGAGGTCGATCTCGAAGATCGGCTCGTAATCGGAAGCCTCGAAGACGGAGACGACGGCGGGCGAGGACGCCGCCAGCCAGTACTCGCCGACGACCTTCGCTCCCCGAGGATATTGCCACTGGGAGCGCCTCATGAGCGCTCCGTCCATTTGCTGCCTGCTGAGGCCCGGCTTCCAGTTGAGGAGCATCACGTACAGCATCGGCGCCCTCCTCGCGGGGACATCGCGTCCACGGTGGCCCCTGCTCCACCGGCGTCGCGATCGTCTCATAGCGGCGGGCGCGCCGCAAGAGGTCCCCGACGCTCCCCGGAGGCCAGCCCCTGCCGCCACGGGGGAGGCGCGACCCCGCGGGGCGCGACGGAGAGTATAATCTGTGTATGGCCACGACGACCCCTGCGCTGGTGGGAATCATCGGCGACTACAACGCTCACAACCCCACGCACCGGTTCACGACCGAGGCGCTCGCGCACGCCGGCATCCGCGGTGTCTGGATCCCGACGGACAGCATCGGGAGCGATCCGGCCGGGCAGCTTGCACGCTTCGACGGGCTCTGGATCGCCCCCGCGAGCCCCTACCGCAGCCTGGACGGGGCGCTGCGCGCGATTCGCTACGCGCGCGAGCGCGGCGTGCCGCTCGTCGGCACGTGAGGGGGCTTTCAGCACGCGATCGTCGAGTTCGCGCGCAACGTCCTTGGACTCAAGGACGCGGATCATGCAGAGACCAACCCAGGCGCCGCGTGCCCGGTCATCACGCCCCTGACCTGCTCCCTGGTCGGGCAGGAGGAACCGGTCACGATCCTGCCCGGCACGCGCGCCGCTGACCTCTACGGCAGCGCGCGGGCCCCCGAAGCGTACTACTGCCGCTACGGCGTCAACCCAGCGTACCGCGACGCGCTGCAGGCGGGCGGGATCGTGGTCAGCGGCGTGGGGCGCGGCGGCGAGGTGCGCATCGTCGAGCTGCCGTCCCACCCGTTCTTCGTGGCCACGCTCTTCGTCCCCCAGGCTCGCTCCACCGCCGACCGCCCGCACCCGCTGATCGCCGGCTACGCCGAGGCCGTGGCGGCGCACCGGACGGCACGTTGAGCGCCACGCGCGCCGCCGGCGCGGCGGGCGCGCCCTCCGCCGGGGATGCCGGGCGGGCCGCGATGGCGCCGCCGTCGGTCCTCTGGCTCAACAACGCGCTGCAGGTCCTGTCCAACGCGGCGTGGTACAGCGCCGCGCCATTCATCCCCCTCTACCTCGCCGCCCAGGGCGCGTCGGTGGCGGTCGTGGGGACGATCGTCGGCGTCTCCGGCGTCGCGCCCTTGCTCGTGTCCATCCACGCGGGCGCGCTGGTGGACGAGCGCGGCCCCATCGTGGTCGCGAAGGCCTCAGTGATCCTGTTCGCCGCAGCGGGCGCGATCCTGACGGTGCTGCACAGGCTCTGGGCGGTCGCCGTGGCCTACGCGTTGATGGGCATCGGCAACATCGGGTTCGCCATCGCGCCGCAGGCGATCGTGGCGGCGGCCAGCACCGATGCCACGCGCGTCCGAAACTACGGCTACTACGCTCTGTGGAACTCCGCCGGCGCGGTGGTCGGCCCGGTGATCGGCGGGCTCGCCGCGGGGCACTTCGGCTACACGGCGGCGTTCGCGCCGGTGTGGCTCCTGATGCTGCCGGCCTTCGGGGTGACCGCCTCCCTCCGCGGCGTCCCGGCGGCCGCGCGGGCTCGGGTCTCGCTTGCGACCGCCCACACGGTCATCGGAGCGATCGTGCGCCAGCGCGGCGTCGGTGCGATCCTGTTCCTCTCATCCATGATGGTGTGCGCGCAGACGCTGCAGCAGTCGTTCTACCCTCTCTACCTGCACAAGGTCGGGCTCCCCGATACCCTGATCGGCCTCGTCGTCGCCGCGGTCAGCTTGAGCTCGATGCTGGTCCGCACGCTGCTGGCGTGGGGCGTCGCGTGGCTCGGCTACGCCCGCCTGCTGCTCGGCGCGACCGCCCTGGCGGCGATCGCGCTGGGGATCACGCCGCTGCTGCACCAGTTCTGGACGCTGGTCGTCGCGTCGGGGCTGCTGGGAGCGAGCCTCGGCTTCACCCAGCCGCTGACCATGAGCCTCCTGGCCGAATGCGTGGCCGCAGAATTCTGGGGCATCGCGTTCGGAGTGCGGCAGAGCGTCCAGCGCGTGAGCGCGATCGCGAGCCCGGTCGTGTTCGGGCTCGTGAGCGTCGCTCGCGGGCTCGAGTCGGCGTTCCTGGCCGGCGCGCTGACGCTCCTAGGCGCCGTGCTCATCATGGCGCGAGCAGCCGGATATGCGCGACGTCCCGCCGCCGGCCCGCCAGGGCAACCCCCGGCGTGACGCCGGTGCGGGGTGGGACGTCCGCGTTTCGGACGGCCGACCGGCGCGCGGCTCGACCGGACCACCACCCAGGCGGCCCTACCTACGCCTCGGCCAGCGAGTATGCGCGCCGGACCAGCGGATCGGCGCGCAGGTCCGCCGCCGTGCCCGCGAGGACGACCTGACCCTTCTGCAGCACGTAGCCACGGTCGGCGACCATGAGGCTCTGGCGGGCGTTCTGCTCGACGAGCAGCACGGCCGTCCCCGCCGCATGGATCTCGCGCACGAGGCGGAACACCTCCAGGCACAGGCGGGGCGAGAGCCCGAGCGACGGCTCGTCGAGGATGAGCAGGCGGGGGCGGCCGACGAGGGCGCGGGCGATCGCGACCTGTGCCTGCTCACCGCCGGAGAGCGTGCCGGCGGGCTGCCCGGCGCGCTCGCGCAGCAGCGGAAAGCGCCGGGAGAGCTCCTCGACCCGAGCACGCACCTCCGCCGGCGCCGCGCGGCCGTGGGCACCCATCAGGAGGTTTTCGTACACGCTCATCTTCGGGAAGAGGCGCCGGCCCTCGGGGACCACCCCGACGCCGCTCCGCGGGATGCGGTGCGGCATCCAGCCATCGACGCGCCGCCCGAACAGCCACACCTCTCCACCGGACGGGCGCAGGAGACCCAGCACCACGCGGATGAGCGTGGTCTTCCCCGCGCCGTTGCTCCCGAGGAGACAGACGATCTCCCCGGGGCCCACCTCGAGGGACACTTCCGCCAGCACGGGAAACCTGTCGTAGCGGGCGCTCACGCGCCGGACGGCGAGGAGAGCGGTCCCCGGATCCGTCACGCGGGCGATCCCCGCTCCACCACCGCGCCTCCAGGGCCGAGGTAGGCCTCGAGCACCTGCGGGTGGCGGGTCACGTCCTCGAACCGCCCTTCGGCGATCACCCGGCCGTCGCCGAGCGCCACGACGTGCCCGCAGAGGCCTGCGATCACGCTCATGTCGTGCTCGATGACCACGATCGTGAGGCCGGGCCGGACGGTACGGACGCGCCGGATATCTGCGACCATCCGCGCGGTCTCCTCGGGGTTGAGCCCGGCCGTGGGCTCGTCGAGCAGGAGCAGGCGCGGGGCCGCGAGCAGGGCGCGCACGATCTCCAGCCGGCGGCGATCGATGAGCGGCAGATCGCCCGCGGGATCGGCCAGACGGGAGGGAAGCTCCGGGTTGAAGAACGCGAGCCACTCGCTCGCCTCGTCGATCGGCCACCCGCGCCGGCCGAGCAAGACGTTGTCGAGGACGCTCTGCCCGGCGAGCACGCGGTTCTGCTGGAAGGTACGCGCCACGCCGAGCCGGCTGATACGGTGCGTGGGGAGGCCGGTGATGTCCCTGTGGTCGAGCAGGATGCGCCCCGCGGCGGCCGGGTAGAGCCCGACAGCGGCGTTGAAGAGCGTGGTCTTGCCCGAGCCGTTGGGCCCGATGATGCCGCACACCTCGCCCGCGTCGACGGCGAGCGTGACCCCGTCGAGGGCGCGCAGCCCACCGAAGCGCACGACCAACGCCTCGATGCCCAGGCGGGCCCCCGCACCGGAACCGCCCGCCGAGAGCGGCGCGGAGGGCGGGGAAGGCGCCGGAGGCGCGAGACGGTCGCGCGGCCCCCAATCGCCCCGCCGCCCGGCGGGGTAGCGGCGCGGCCGTGGGGGGAGCAGGCCTGCCGGCGCGATCACGAGGATGGCCACGACCAGCGCCCCGTAGATCAGAAACCGGTAGTCCGCGATCGCGCGCAGCTTCTCGGCCAGGAAGATCAGCAGGCCGGCCGCCACGGCCGTGCCCGGCACGCTGTCGAGCCCGCCGAGGATCGGGATGCTCAGCAGCACCAGGGAGACGGGGAAGTTGAAGTCGGCCGGCGCGATGAACCCGACCAGGTGCGCGTACAGCGCGCCGGCACATCCGATGAACGCGTTCCCCACACTGAAGGCTTCCAGCATCACCCGGTCCACGTCGACGCCGGCGCAGCGCGCGGCGACCTCGTCGTCGCGCACGGCGTTCCAGTGGGCGCCGCGCCGCGAGGCGGCCAGGCGCTGCGCACCCCACAGCCCCAGGGTGGCCACCGCGGCGATCAGGAAGAAGTACCGCGCGTAGAAGTGCAGCGTCCACGGCCCGAGCCGGAGCGGTGCGTCGAACGCCGGGCCCAGGCCGGGAATGTCCTTGACGCCCTGCGGGCCCCCGTCCCACGCCATGTTGGTCAGGAGCAGCGTGAACACGGCGCCGAACGCGATCGTCACGAGCGCGAGGTAGTAGCCGCGCGTCTTCAGGACCGGCACGAACAGCAGCGCACCGATCAGGACGGCGGCCGCCGTGCCCGCCGGGACCGTGGCCCACCCGGGCCAGTGCAGGCGCGTCGCGAGCAGGCCCGCCGAGTATGCCCCGCTTCCAAAGAACGCCGCGCCAGCCAGGTTGGCGATGCCGGCGCTGCCCACCTGGATGTTGAGGCCGAGCCCCGCCAGGAAGTAGAGGGCCGACAGCGCCCCGGTGAAGATCCAGTACGGGCTCGCGCGCACGAACAGCGGGAAGCTGGCCACGCAGGCCGCGACGACCCAGGGCCATCCACGCGGGGCACGGCGGAGGCGCCGGACGAGGACCAGGGCAGCCGCCAACCCCGCACCGCCGGCCGCTGCGGTACCTCCGCGGCCGAGCACCACCGCCAGCAACGCGGCGTAGGCCCCGATGATCCCCACACCGTAGCCCAGCTCGACCCAGGCGCCTCCGGCCGGGCTCCGCACCGGGGCGGGGGGGTGGGCCGCCACCCCGGGCTGCGCGACGGAGCCGGCCCCCCCGGGCACCACGGTCGTGCTCGAGGCTGCGGGACGGACGGGGTGACGCATCGGCCTCCCGACGCTAGACGCGCTGCGTCGCCTTCTCCCCGAGGATGCCGGTCGGGCGGAGCACCAGGAAGAGGATCACGATCACGAACGCGAAGACGTCGGCGTTCTCCGACCCGGCCGGCAGGAACGCGGCCGAGAGCGTCTCCAGCAAGGCAAACAGAAACCCGCCGACGACCGCACCGTACACGTTCCCGAGCCCGCCGACGACCGCGGCCGAGAACCCGATGACGCCGGCCACGATTCCCATGTCGAAGGTGACCGTGTTGTAGTACGCGCCGTAGAGGATGCCGGCGACCGCCGCGAGGGCCGAGGCGATGAAGAACGTCGCGTCCAGCACAAGCGAGAGGTCCACGCCCATCATCTGGGCCGCCTCGCGATCCTGGGCGGTCGCCCGGATCGCCCGGCCGAGGCTCGTCCGCTCGACCAGCACAGCGGTGGCGACGATCGTCCCCAACCCGATCCCGGCGATCCACAGGCCCGAGGCGCGCAGCAGCACGCCCCCGAGGTGGATCGGGGTGGGCGGGAACAGGGCGGGGAAGCGGTGCACCTGCGAGCCGAGCGGGTAGAACAGCCGGATCGCCTCGCGGATGGCCATGCCCGCCGCGAGCGTCGCGAGCAGGGTGATGAGGGGCGGCGAGGCGCGGGTCGGCCGGACCGCCGCGCGCTCGAACACGACGCCCACGAGCCCGGTGAGGGCCATCGCCGCGACGACGACGAGCGGCACGAACCCGGTCGCGGCGGCCACCGTGAGAGCGGCGAACGCGCCGACCGTCACGATGTCCCCGTGGGAGAACTGGATGACGTTCAGGACGCCGAAGTACAGGGTGAACCCGACAGCGATGAGCGCGTAGATGACGCCCAACTGCGCCGCGCCGGCGAGCTGCTGGGCCAGGACGTCCCACCCCGTCATGGCAGCGTGCGCTTCCCGCGGGCGTACTCCGACTGACCCCACGGCACCCAGGTGCCGTCCTGCACGACGTAGGGGGTCACCGTGGCCAGGACGTTTTGACCGTGGTCATCGAAGGTGACCGGGCCGATGATCGAGGGCACGTTCTTGATCTTGTGCTTCAGGTAGTCCGCCACCTTCGCACGGTCGGGCCCCACGGCCTCGATGGCGCGCACGACGAGGTTGGCCGCAACATACGCGAACGGCCCGTACGCCTCCGGGGGGTTGGTGAACCCGGCCTTCCGGTACGCGGCGAGGAACGCGGCGCCGCCGGGGAGCTGCTCGATCGGGGCCCCCTCCAGGAACGCCAGGGTCCCCTCGGCGTTGGGGCCGGCCGCCTTGATGTACTCCTCCGACTTGATCCCCGAGGTGCCCTGAAAGAGCGCGGTGAGGCCGATCTGGGCCATCTGGTTGCGAATGCGCGCCCCCTCGGCCGACAGCCCGCCGAACCAGACGACCTGCGGGTGCAGCTCCTTGATGCGGGCGAGCTCCGCGGAGAAGTCCTGCCGGTCCGGCGCCACGCCGGCGGAGTAGACGATCTGGAGGCCGTTCTTCTTGGCGAACTCGGAGAAGTACTGGAAATGCCCGCGGCCGTAGTCGGTCGTATCGTAGAGGCAGGCGAACGTCTTGCGGTGGATCGTATTCGCGTCGAACCGCGCGGCGGTCGCGTTCTGCTGGATCTGCGTTCCGTTGACGCGGGTGATCTCAACGTAGGTATTGCCGTACGTGACGGCCGGCAGCACGGCGCCCCAGACCATCGCCGGCAGCCCGAGCCGGTGGTAGGTATCCACGGTCGCGATCGCGACGACGCTGCAGTAGTGCGCGACCGCGGCGATCACGTCGGGATCGGAGCCGGCCTTGAGCGCCGCCTGCACCCCGGCCTGGGGCTGGCACTGGTCGTCCAGGTACACCCCCTCATAGCGGTACTTCGTCTGCGGATCCTCGTTGCGCTGCATCAAGGCCAGCTTGAAGGAGTTCTCCCCGCCGAGGCCCAGGGAGGCGTTGCTCCCGGTGAGGGGTCCGATGAACGCGATCTTGACAGTGGGTTTGGCGGCCGCCGCCTCGGCCATGCCCGGCACCATTCTCCCGCTCGTCGAGACGGCCGCCAGCACCATGCCCACGATCACAACACCGAGGATCCGTCGCACGCTCATCCCCCCTTCACCAGCGCTTCGGACCGCCGGGCCCCGTGCGGGTCGCCGACCGGGCCGGAGCGACCGCAGCCAGCCCGGCACCTGTCCCGTGCATTCACGACGGCATACGTCCTCGTTCCGGTGCCGGTTCGCCCGGCGTCGCGCCTGCCGGACGGCGTTGGCCCGCTCCGGCGGGCTCACCGTACCGCCGACAGCTCTCGGCTGCGCGCGTGCCCGACAGCGGCCGGACGTCCCTCGGCCGGCGGAGCCCGTGCGTGGGGGCCTCCCTACGCCGCCCCGGTGGATCCCGGCTGGCCGCACCAATCGCAGACTACAAGCGCGAGCACCTTCGTCGCGATGATCAGGTTCTCGATGGGGATGGACTCGTTCATCGCGTGCATCTCGCTCGTCGCCCCGGGACCGAAGATCACGGTCGGGGTGCGGCCCTGGTTGATGAGGAAGCGGGTGTCGGAGGCGCCCATGCGGCCGCTCAACACCGGCTCCCGCCCGGTGACCAGCCGGAACCAGCGGCCGACCGTGGTCACGATGGGGTGGTCGGCCGGGATCTCCGCGCCGGCGGCCACGTACCCGCCCTCGGTGGTGACCTCCGCGGGGTGGTGCCGCAGCCAGGGGTCGGCGGCGCAGACGCGCATGACCTGCTCCCGCAGCTGCGCCTCGACCCGGGCGGGATCCTCGTACGGCATGAGCCCCATGCTCCCGCGCAGCGTGGCCCGTTCCGGCGTGATGCTGGGGTGGGTCCCCGCCTGGACCATCGTGACCGCGCACGGCAGCGCCCCGCGGTTGTCGGGGTAGAGCGGGTGGGACAGGTCCTGGATGCGCATCGCCTCCAGATCCTCCACGGCGCTCACGAATTTCACGGCCTTGTCGATGGCGCTGACGCCCTGCCAGCGCGCCGCGATGCCGGCCGGCTTCCCGCGCACGTGAATCGTAAACCACATGCGACCGATGCATGCCGGCATGATCTCGAGATCGCTCGTCTCGCAGCAGATGCCGGCGTCCGCCCGGTATCCCCGGTGGACGCACGCGAGCGTCCCGAGGCCGGTGCGCTCCTCATCGACCACGGATTCGACGATCACGTCCCCGAGGGGGCGTAGACCCAGGCCGCGCAGGATCGCGACCGCCATCACGAGGGCGGCCACGCCGCCCTTCATGTCCGAGGCGCCGCGCCCCCACACCCTGCCATCCGCGACGGCGCCAGACAACGCCCCCCGCGCCCACTCGTGGAGCGGCTCCAGGGGGACGGTGTCCACGTGGCCGTTGAGCAGGATCGAGCGCCCGCCACCCCGGCCTCTCCACACCCCGACCACGTTCGGCCGGCCGGCGAGAGGCCGCTCGGGCTCGAGGAACCCCGGGTACTGGCGCAGGACGGCGGGGTCCGCGTCGAACGCGTCCACCTCCAGATCCAGCCCGCGGAGGGTCTCGGCGATGAACCCCTGGATCTCCGCCTCGTTTCCCGTGACGCTGTCGAACTGGACGAGCCGGCGCAGGAACGCGACCACCTCGTCCTGCCGCGCATCGACCGCGGCCAGGATGCGGTTGCGGACCTCGGGATCCATGTGCGTCGTCCTCCGTGTCCTCCGGGCGCCGCGGGTGCGGGACGGCTTTCCGCGCGTGCCGGCCGCGCCGGCCTCAGTCGATGACCACGAGGCGCTTGGCGGCGAGCCGGCGGACGTCGTCGGGCCGCGGCGCGTGCTCCCGGTCCGGCACCGCGAGGGGGGGCGCCTCCCCGACGAGCTCGGTGGAGAGGTAGCGCAGCCCGTTGTCGTTGATCATCGTGACGATCGTCCGCAGCTCGGGGTACCGTCGGCTGAGCTTCAGGCACGCCACGACGTTGCACCCCGAGGAGATCCCGCAGAAGATCCCCTCTTCCCGTGCGAGCCGGCGCGCCATCGCGATCGCATCGTCCGAGGACACCGTGACCACCCCGTCGACCCACCGGAGATCCAGCACATCCGGGATGAAGCCATCCCCGATTCCTTCGATCCGGTGCGGCCCCCACCCGCGCCCCGAGAGGATCGCGCACTCGGCCGGTTCCACCGCGAAGCAGAGGATCTCCGGTCGCTGCGCTTTGAGGTACGAGCTCACGCCTGCAAGCGTCCCGCCGGTGCCCTGCGCGGCGACGAACGCGTCGACGCGTCCGTCTGTCTGCTCCCAGATCTCCGGGCCGGTCGTCTGCGCGTGCGCCCGCGCGTTGTCGGCGTTGGAGAACTGTCCGACCTCCCAGATGCCGTCGCCATACTGCGCTTTGAGCTGCTGCACCCGCTCCAGAACGAGATCCACATCGCTCTCTCCGCCGGGCGTGAGCACCAGCTCCGCGCCGTAGGCCCGGATCACCTGTTGCCGCTCGCGGCTCATGCCCTCGGGCATGACGATGATGACCCTGTAGCCCTTGGCCGCTCCCACCATCGCGGTCGCGATCCCGGTGTTCCCGGTCGTCCCTTCGATCAGGATCATGCCGGGGCGGAGCTCTCCGCGGCGCTCCGCCTCCTCCACGATGACCGGGAGGATCCGGTCCTTCACGCTCCCGCTCGGGCCGAAGTATTCGAGCTTCGCGAACACGACGGCCGGGATCTCGCGCACCACCCGGCGAAGCCGCACGAGCGGGGTGAGCCCCGCTGTCTCGAGGACGCTCTCTGCGGGACGCCGCCGCCGATCCCAATCCATCCGGGGAGCTCCTCTCGCCTGCAGCGCGGCGGCGATCCCGCACCCGCCTGCCGCGCCGAATCCCACGTCCGGCCGACCGTTCGCGCCGCACCGGGGGTTCTCCTGTCGTGCCGGCGCGCAGGGACCGCCGGAGAGGGCTGTGGATCGCGGGGACCGAAGTAATCCGGTCGTCGTGTATCTTCCGCCGTTCCGCTACCACGCACCCTCTACCCTCGAGGAGGCCCTCACGGCCCTCGAGGCGCACCTCCCCGACGCCAAGATCCTGGCAGGCGGGCAGAGCCTCCTGCCGCTCATGAGCCTGGGCCTTGCCCGGCCGCCCGTGCTGATCGACGTCAACGGGCTTCCCGGGCTGGACGGCGTGGCGGAGACGGACGGCGGCCTGCGCATCGGCGCGCTCACCCGCCACCATACGCTCGAGACCGACGCCCTCGTCCGCGAGCGGTGCCCCATCCTCGCCGAGGCGGCCGCGCTGATCGGCAACATCCGCGTGCGCCACCGGGGGACGATCGGCGGCAGCCTCGCGCACGCGGATCCCGCGGCGGAGCTGCCGCTCGTCATCACGGCGCTCGGCGGCACGATCGAGGTGCAGGGCCCCGCGGGATCGCGGGAGGTCGGGGCGGACCGGTTCTTTCAGGGCTACCTTGCCACGGACCTCGCGCCCGGCGAGATCCTGACCGGTGTGCGCGTACCGGCGCTCGGAGGCTCGACCGGGTACGGGCTCGCGGAGCTCGTCCGGCGCGCCGGCGACTTCGCGATCGTGGCCGCCGCCGCGTGTGTGACGCTCGATGGGGCGCGCCGTTGCGTCCGCGCGTCGCTGGCGCTCGGCGGGGTCGGCCCGCGGCCCTCCCTCATCCCGAGCGCCGAGGCGTTGCTCGTTGGCCGGGGCCTGAGCAGCCGGCTCATCGGGGAGGTGGCGGACGCGGTCCCGGAGGAGATCGAGCCGGAGTCGGACATCCACGCCTCGGCGGAGTACCGGCGGGCGATGGCTCGGGTGATGGCGCGCCGGGCCCTGCAGCAGGCGGCCGCGCGCGCTGGCGGCCTCCCGCCAGCGCGCGCGTGAGCGAGGAGGACGGGATGACGCCGGGGCCGGAGGATGCCGTGGCAGCCCGTCCGGAGACGGACAGGCGACCGATCCGGTTCGTGCTGAACGGGCGCGCGGTCGAGGCGCTGGCCGCGCCGTGGGATACGCTCCTGGATATGCTGCGCGATGCGCTCGGCGCCACCGAGGTCAAGTACGGGTGCGGGGAGGGCGTCTGCGGGACGTGCACGGTCCTCCTCGATGGGCAGCCCGTCAACGCGTGCCTGACCCTCGCGGTCCAGGTCCGGGGCCGCGAGGTCACGACGGTGCGCGGCCTGTCCCAGGACGGCACGCTCCATCCGCTGCAGCGCGCGTTCATCGCGCACGAGGCGGCCCAGTGCGGCTTCTGCACGCCGGGCATGTTGCTGGTGGCGCACGCCTTCCTGCGCGATCACCCCGGCGCCACGCGGGACGAGATCCGGGCGGCGATCGCCGGCAACCTCTGCCGCTGCACGGGGTATACGCGGATCGTGGACGCGATCGAGGCCTGCGCCCGCGATCACGGGCATCGGGACGAGGCGCAAGCGGCTTTGGAGATGAAGTGATCGTAGCGGTCCGATGGGAACCCGGGCCCGTAACCGCGCACTACGACGTCGGGAAGCGGCTTTGCAGTTGAAGCGACCAGCCTCCAGGCGACGGGGGCCCGGGCCTGTGGATCGCGCGCATCGCGACGTGGGTGGACGGCTTTGGAGCTGAAGCGACCAGCCTCCAGGCGACGGGGGCCCGGGCCTGTGGATCGCGTGGATCGCGACGTGGGTAGACGGCTTTGGAGCTGAAGCGACCAGCCTCCAGGCGACGGGGGCCCGGGCCTTTGGACATCAGCGAGACTCCGCGACCGCCGTATCGCGTCGTCGGCACGGCCCAACCCCGGTTCGACGTCGCGGACAAGGTCCAGGGCGCCACGCGCTACGCGGCGGACTGGATGCTCCCGGGCATGCTCGCCGGATGCATCCTGCGGTCGGTGCACGCCTCGGCGCGGATCCGGCGCCTCGATGTCTCGAGGGCGCGCGCCGTGCCCGGGGTGATGAGCGTGCTGACGGCCGCCGATGTCCCACACAACGCCATCGAGGAGGATCCCACGGGGCTCGGCATCCTGCGGCTCCCCACGCCGGTGCTGGCGGCGGATCGCGTCCGGTACCAGGGAGAACCGGTCGCTCTGGTGGCGGCCGAGACCGAGGCCCAGGCACGGGCGGCGCTCGAGGCCATCGTGGTCGAGTACGAGGCGCTGCCCGGCGTGTTCGATATGGAGGCCGCGCTTGCCCCCGGCGCGCCCCGCGTGCACGACGGCAGGGACAACCTCCTCGTCCACTGGAAGCTGCGGCGCGGTGACGCCGCGGAGGGGCTCCGGCGGGCCGCGGTCGTCGTGGAGCACACGTACCGAACACAGCGCGTGGATCACGCCTATCTGGAGCCCGAGGCGGGGGTCGCCTGGGTGGACGGACAGGGCGTGGTGAACATCCGCGCCGCCGCGCAGGTCGTCGAGCACTTCCGGGAGATCGCCGAGGTGCTCGGCCTGCCGCACAACCGGGTGCGCGTGATCGCGCCGTTCATCGGCGGCGGCTTCGGCGGCAAAGAGGACATGACCGTCGAGCCGTACGTGGCGCTGCTCGCGTGGAAGACCGGCCGGCCGGTACGGATGGTCTGGAGCCGCTACGAGTCCCTGCTGGCGCGGCCGAAGCGGCATCCCCTCACGATGCGCTACCGCACCGGCGCCGACCGTGACGGGCGGCTCGTGGCGCAGGAGATCACGCTCCTCGGCGACGCCGGCCCGTACGCGCTGCTCAGCCCCCGCGTGCTCTTCGCCGCCCTGGTCGTGGGCACCGGCCCTTACCGGGTCCCTCACGTCCGCATCGATGCGAAGGCGGTCCTCACCAACAACGTGCCGACGAGCGCGATGCGCGGGTTCGGAGCGATGCAGGTGACCTTCGCGTACGAGTCCCAGATGGACGCGCTGGCCGAGCGCCTGGGTCTGTCGCCCGCGGAGATCCGCGCGCGCAACTTCCTCCAGAAGGGCGACCGGCTCCCGACCGGCGAGGTCGTGGAGACCGCGGTCGCGCTCCCCGATCTCATGCGCCGCGCGCTCGCGGCTCTGGGGGAGCGCAGCCGGCCGAGCGGCCCGGCCGCCCGGGTGGGGCGGGGGCTGTCCTGCAACATGCAGCCGTACGGCCGCACCGTCTGGTTCCGGGACCGGGCGAGCGCGTGGCTCGGGATCGAGGCCGACGGCTCGCTCGTGATCCGGGCGGGCGTCCCGGATCTCGGCGGCGGCCAGGCGGCGGCCCTCGCCCAGATCGCCGCGGAGGTCCTCGGCGTCTCGCTCGATCGCATCGCGGTGCACGTCGGGGACAGCGCCTTGACCCCGCTCACCGGCGGGACGTTCGCGACACGCCAGCTCTATATGTCCGGGAACGCGGTGCTCCAGGGCGCCCGCGCCCTGCGGGCACTCGTCGCACCGGTCGCCGCCGCGCTGCTGGAGGCGGCCGAAGGAGACGTGGAGTTCGCGGACGACCACGTCGGGGTCGCCGGCAGCCCCGCGCGGCGCGTCCCGCTGGCCGAGGTGGTGGCCGAGTGCATCCGGCGGGGCGTGCCGACCTCCCACCTCGCGACGTTCCACGGGGAGCAGGCGGCGCCCATCGACCTCGAGACCGGCCAGGGACGCACGTTTCCCGATTACACCTACGGCTGCCACGCGGCAGAGGTCGAGGTGGACACGGAGACCGGCGCTGTGCGGCTCCTCAAGTACGCGGCGTGCCACGACGTCGGGCAGGCGATCAACCCGCAGAGCGTCGAGGGGCAGATCCAGGGCGGCGCGGTCATGGGGATCGGCCAGGCGCTCACAGAGGAAGTGGTCCTCGAGGGGGGCAACAACCTGAGCACGCTGTTTGCGAGCTACCTCATCCCGACCGCCCTCGATGTGCCCGACGTGCAGCCCACCGTCGTGCAGTCCGGCGAGGGGAAGGGGCCCTTCGGCGCGCGCGGGATCGGTGAGCCGCCCACCGGGCCTCCGCCGGCCGCGATCGCGAGCGCGATCGAGGACGCGGTCGGCGTCCGGCTGCGGGAGCTCCCGATGAGCCCCGAGCGCGTGTTCAGGGCCATGAATCCGGTATCGCGACGTGGGGAAACGCACGGGAAGTGACGCGGCCAGCCTCCGTGCGACGGGGGCCCGGGCCGTTAGACCGCGGGCTCCGGACGTGAGAAAACGGCACGGGAAGTGACACGGCCAGCCTCCGTGCGACGGGGGCCCGGGCCTTTCAATCGGAGGGACAGGATGACGCGGGCACCAGGGTTCGGAGTCGCCATCAGGAACTTCTGCCCCTCCCCGGAGGAGCTCAGCATCGACGGGATCGTTGACTACGGGACGCGGGCCGAGGCCTTGGGGTTCGACTCCGCGTGGGTCTGGGACCACATCCTGCTCGGGACGCGCCGGCCGTTCCCGTTCCTCGACTCGCTGTCGACCCTCGCCGCGCTCGCGATGCGGACCACACGCCTGCGCCTCGGCACCGGCGTGCTGGTGCTTCCGCTGCGCAACCCGGTGGTCCTCGCGAAGGTGCTCGCGAGCGTGGACCAGATCTCGAAGGGCCGGCTCATCCTGGGCGTCGCCGCGGGCTGGTACGAGCGGGAGTTCGAAGCGTGCGGCGTGCCGTTCCGCGGCCGCGGGAAGACGTTCGTCCGAAACCTCGAGATCCTCACGCGGCTGTGGACCGAGGAGCAGGTCACCGGGTCCGTGGACGGCTACGTCTTCAACCGGGCCGTGATGCTGCCGAAGCCCGCGCAGCGGCCGCGGCCGCCGATCCTCGTCGGCGGCTACGTCGAGGCGGTGCTCCGGCGGATCGCCCGGCACGGAGACGGCTGGCTCACGTACTTCTACACGCCCGAGAGCTTCCGCAAGGCGTGGGCCCGCATCCAGGAGCTCGCGCGCGAGGCGGGCCGCGACCCGGCGACGCTGCGGAACGTGAGCCAGCTCCCGATCTACGTGGCCCGCTCGTTCGAGGAGGCCGACCGCGGCATCCGGGAGTTCATCGGCCGGTACTTCGACGTCGCGCCCTGGAGCGAGTCCACCCCCGACAGCGCGATCCGCGGGACGCCGGCGCAGTGCGCCGAACAGCTGGCCGCGCACCTGGAGGCCGGCGTGGAGCACATCGTCTTCGTGCCGTACGAGTACCGGCTGGACCAGCTCGAGGCGATCGCGCGCGACGTCCTGCCACGCCTGCGGCCCGGCGCCACGCCGGCGCCCGCGTGAGCCGGGGGGCACGGCCGTGGCGACGGTCACGTTCGTCGAGGCGCGCCGCCGGTTGGAGGCGAAGGCGCGGCCGATGCGCGACAAGCGGATGGCCGCAGCGGACGCCGCGAGCCTCGTGCGGGACGGCGACCACGTCGCGATCGGTGGCTGCCTGTACTCCCGCACCCCGATGCTTCTGCTACGGGAGGTGCTGCGGCACCGCCGCCGCGACCTCGTGCTCTCCCGGAACCTGATGTGCTACGAGGGGGAGCTGTTCCTCGTCTCGGGGGCGAGCCGGGACCTCGTGACGAGCTGGGTCGGCATCGGGTTGCCGTGGGGGCTGTCGCGCATCGTGCGGGAGTTCGTCGAGGGCGGGCGGGCCCGCCTGGAGGAGTGGAGCCACCTCGCGATCGGCCTCCGCTACCACGCCGGGGCGATGGGCGTGCCGTTCCTCCCCACGCTGTCGATGCTCGGCTCCGACCTGCTGCGGACCACGGGCGCCCGGACGATGACCTGCCCGTTCACGGGCGAGCAGCTCTGCCTCGTCCCCGCCCTCTTCCCGGACGTCGCCCTGATCCACGTCCACCGCGCGGACCCCTTCGGCAACGCGCAGATCGACGGCTACCCGCACATGGACCTGGACATCGCGGCGGCGGCGCAGACCGTCGTCCTGAGCGCCGAGGAGATCGTGGATCCGGAGCAGATCCGGCGCACCGCGGACCGCACGGCGATCCCCTTCTTCGCGGTCGACGCGGTCGTGGAGGCCCCGTACGGCGCGTACCCGCACGAGTGCTACGGCCTCTACGAGGCGGACCTGGACCACATCGACGCGTACGCCCGGCGCGTCGCCGCCGAGGGGGCCGCCGCGGTCCGCGCGTACCTGGACGAGTACGTGTACGGTCCCGCGACGCTCGAGGCGTTCCTGGAGCTGTTCGGCGCGGGCCGGCTGCTCCGCCAGAGCCGGTCCGCCCGGGAGCTGACCGGGCGGTGGACGTGAGCTACACCGCCTCCGAGCTGCTCGCGGTCTCGGCGAGCCGGCTGCTCGCCGACGGGAAGATCGTGTTCGCGGGCGTCGGCACGCCGCTGCTCGCCGCGTCCCTCGCGCGCCTCACGCACGCCCCCCACCTCACGATCGTCGTGGAGGGCGGAGCGATCGGCCTGGAGGCCGAGCCGGGTCGGCTCCCGATCTCCACCAACGAGATGCGCGCGGGGCGCCGGGCGGTGATGCTCCCCTCGATCACGCAGATCTTCCTGTACGCGCAGCGGGGCTACTTCGACTACGGCTTCCTCGGCGGCGCCCAGATCGATCCGTACGGCAACATCAACACGAGCGTGATCGGGCCCGCCGAGCGCCCGCGGGTGCGGCTGCCTGGCAGCGGCGGGGCGTGCGACATCGCCTGCCACTGCCGCGAGATCGTGATCGTCACCCGGCACGAGCGGCGCCGGTTCGTCGAGCGGCTGGACTTCGTCACGAGCCCCGGGCAGGTCGGCGCCGGGGACGGGCGCCGCCGGGCCGGGCTGCTCTTCGGTCGGGTCACCGCGGTCGTGACGGACCTGGCGCTCATGGACTTCGATCCCGCGACCGGCCGGATGCGCGTCGTCGCGCTCCAGCCCGGGGCGGACCTCGCCCAGGTGCGAGAGCAGACCGGGTTCGAGCTGGCCGCAGCCGCGGAGCCTGACCGCCTGCCCGCGCCGTCCGAGCAGGAGCTCGCGCTCGTGCGCGCGCTGGATCCCGCCCGGACCTTCCTCGGATGAGCGGCCGGTACGTCGGCGCTGCCGTCCGCCGGCGCGAAGACCCGCGTCTTGTGACCGGCCGCGGCCGCTACGTCGACGACGTGCCGGTCGCCCGATGCCTGCACGCGGCGATCGTCCGCAGCACCCACGCGCACGCCGAGCTCGCCGCGGTGCGCCTCGACCGGGCACGCCGCCACCCCCCGGTCGTGGCATGCTTCGCCGCCGCCGACCTCGCGGGCGCCCTCCGGCCGCTACCCGCGATCGGCCTGCCGCCCCCGCCGCTCGAGGCGCGCGTGCGCTTCCGGGTGCGCACCGCGCCGCAGCTCCCGCTCGCCGCGACGCGCGTCCGGTACGTCGGCGAGCCGGTCGCGGTCCTCCTCGCCGAGGACCGGTACGCCGCGGCCGATGCGCTCGCGCTCGCCGAGGTGGAGTACGCCCCGCTGCCCGCCGTCGGCGATGCGGAGCAGGCGCTCCGCGCGGGGGCGCCGCGGCTGCACGAGGGATGGGACGACAACGTCGCGGTGAGCTTCGCCCTGAGCCTCGGCGACCCCGCGCGGGCGTTGGCGGGCGCGCCGGTTCGCGTCTGCGAGCGGCTGCGGGTGCCGCGGTCGGCGGGGATGCCGGTCGAGCCCCGCGGCGTCCTCGCCGTGCCCGAGCCCGACGGCGGCGTGACCGTGTGGGCGTCCACGCAGGTGCCGCACCTCGTGCAGCGCGTCCTCGCGGAGTCCCTCGGCCTGCCTGCCCACCGGGTCCGCGTCATCGCCCCGGACGTCGGCGGCGGGTTCGGCACGAAATGCTCCGTGTACCCCGAGGACGTGCTGATCCCCCTCGTCGCGGTCCGCCTCGGCCGGCCGGTCAAGTGGATCGAGACCCGCCGCGAGCATCTGCAGAGCGCCACCCACTCCCGGGAGCAGATCCACGACGCCGAGATCGCCGCCGACCGGGACGGGACCATCCTGGCCTTCCAGGACCGCTTCCTGCTCGACCAGGGGGCGTACAACCCGTGGGGGATCGTGCAGCCCTACAACACCGTCGCCCACATGCTGGGACCGTACCGCATCCGGCACGCGGCCTTCGAGGCGCGCTCCGTCGTGACCAACAAGACCCCCCATGCGCCGTACCGCGGCGCCGGGAGGCCCGAGGCGGTGTTCGTGATGGAGCGGATGCTCGACCTCCTGGCCCGGCGGCTGGGGCTGGACCCCGCGGAGGTGCGCCGGCGGAACCTGATCCGCCCGGAGGAGATGCCGTACGACGTAGGGCTGCTCTACCGGGACGGGAACCCCCTCGTCTACGACGGCGGCGACTTTCCGGCGGCGCTCGACCGGGCGCTGGAGGCGATCGGGTACGCCGCCTGCCGCCGCGAGCAGCCGGCCCAGCGCGCGCGGGGCGTCTACCGTGGCATCGGGATCGCGGCCTACGTGGAGGGGACCGGGATCGGCCCGTACGAGAGCGCGACCGCGCGGCTGGACCCCTCGGGGGCGATCGTGGTGGCGACCGGCGCGTGCTCACAGGGGCAGGGGCACGAGACCACCTTCGCGCAGATCGCCGCCGACGCGCTCGGCGTGGACCTGGCCGACGTCACGGTACTCGGCGGCGACACCCGCGCGGTCCCCTCGGGGGTCGGGACGTTCGCCAGCCGCAGCCTCGTCGTGGCGGGCACCGCGGTCGCCCAGGTCGCGCAGCAGCTGCGCGGCAAGATCGTGCGCGCCGCCGCGGCGCTGCTCGAGGCGGCGGAGGCCGACCTCGAGGTCGCCGGAGGGCAGGTCTGCGTGCGGGGCGCTCCGGGCCGCCGGTTGACACTCGCTCAGATCGCCCGATCCAGCCTCCCGACGTTCGACGGACCGCGGGTCCCCGACCCGGTCTTCGAGGTCTCGACCTGTGCGACGGTCCCGACCGTGACATTCGCGAGCGCGGTGCACGTTGCGCTGGCGGAGGTCGACCCGGCGACGGGCCTCGTCACGATCCTGCGATACGTTGTCGCGCACGACTGCGGCCGGGTCGTCAACCCCATCATCGTCGAGGGGCAGATCCACGGCGGGGTCGCCCAGGGCATCGGCGGCGGACTCTCCGAGGCCCTCGTCTACGATGCCTCCGGCCAGCTCCTCACCGGGTCGCTGATGGACTACGCGGTCCCCCGCGCCCACGACCTACCCCGGATCGAGACGATCCACCTCGAGGCGCCCTCGCCCCGCAACCCGCTCGGCGTGAAGGGCGTGGGCGAAGGAGGCGCGATCGCGCCGCCCGCGGCGCTGGCCAACGCCGTGGAGGACGCGCTTGCGCCGTTCGGGATCCGCATCACGGAGGGACCGGTGACCCCGGCACGGATCGCAGCGCTCGTCGCGGCGTCCCGGAAGCCCGGCGGTCACTGCGGCGCAGCGTGAGGCCGTGCCAGGCTTCCAAACCCGGCGGCCGCGTCGAGCCCGCTGCGCCTCGGCTACGGCTCCTTGCGGGCCTCGATGACGCAGTGCAGGGGAATCTGGGCCACCCACGGACCGGACGGGGACCCGGCGAGAAATTCCTCGGTCGGCTCGGGTTCTTCAAAGGCCGTCACGACAAACCCGGCGGTGCGAAGGGTCCGGACATACCACGACAGCGGCCGGTGGTACGCCGGCGTGCGCGCGATCCGGTCTGCTTCCACGCGCCAGGGCACGACGCCGGCCGAGAGCTCGCGGTACCGGCTTACCTTTCGCCAGATGGTCGTTGTGAGATCCATCCGCTCGACGATCCAGGCCGACGCGTTCACGACGTCGAAGCACGGATGATTGAGGCTGGCGACGAACCGGCCCCCGGGTCGCAGCACGCGGCCCACCTCGCGAATCGCGCCGGCCGCGTCCTCGATGTCCATCAGCGCCATGTTGCACACGACGATATCGATGCTCGCGCTGCCGAGCATGCCGAGCTGCGTGGCGTCGCCGACGTGGTAGGTGATGCCGAGCGGGTGCCGTCGCTCGCGCAGCCGGGCCCGTTCGACGATGGGCGCCGAGGCGTCGACGCCGACGACCTGAGCCCCCATGCGGGCGAACCGCCGGGACAGATACCCGTTACCGCAGGCCAGATCGAGCAGCCGCAGCCCTTCAACGGGGCCGACCAGGCGGAGCAGCGGGGGATCGATGAGGGCTCGGTGCCACAGGTCGCCGTCATCGCCATGCTTCCGGTCGTACCAATCGGCCAGCGCTTCCCAGGAATCTGCGCCCATCGGGAGTCCTCCGTGCCGGGGATGCGGGTCCGGTTCCACGAGCGCGAGCGACGGCGAGTTCTCGATCGCAGCAGTTATGGCATCATGGGAGAAGGGCTCCATCCGCTCACCGCAAGGTGATTTCCACACTGGCGTTCGGTCTGGCGAGGGCGACTAATCAGCTATCATTGGCGCTCGACGTCGAGCGCACCTGCAGGCATCCGATGGTACGGCAACCCCGGGCACCGAAGGGCCACCGAGCGCGACGATCCATCGGGCACGGATCGAAGTCGGCCGTGCCTTGCAGCCCTCGAAGACACCGCCAGCCCAGCGCCTGCGCATTGGCAGCGCGTGATTTGGCCTACGTGAAAGCCGCCACCAGGTGCCTCGCCAGCAGGTCGATCTGCCCGGGGTCGTCGGTCACCGGCCCGAGCACGAGGTACTCGAGGCCGGCGTCCACCAGGTCGGCGATCCGCGCCCGGATCCGGTCGATGCTCCCGATGAGGTAGCATTCCTGGAGGTGCTCGTAGGAGCGGTGAGTGCCCATCACGCGGAGGAACGGCTCCCGCGACGCCTCGACCGCCGCCGCGTGGTCGGCCGTCTCGACGAGGTGGACGAAGTTGCAGTGACCGAAGACGACGGGGCCCCGGCCCGAGGCCCGCGCGTGCGCCTGCACCTGCGCCCAGTCGCGCTTGACCCACTCCTGCGTGCCGGAGCAGCGCGAGAGCCAGCGACCGCACCGCACGATGCGGTCGAGGACCGCGTGCGAGATGAACGGGACGTCGCGCTCGCCCGGGTCGGGCACACGCGACCCGCCGGAGGCCCAAAGCTCCGGCAGCCTGGCCGGGCGCGGGTCGATCGTCACGTCCTCAAATTGGTAGTAGCGGCCCCGGTAGCTCACGTGCGGCCGGGTCAGCAGCAGGGTGACCGCCTCCAGGATCTCGTCGGTGCGGCGGCCCCGCTCCTCGATCCGCGATCCGGTCGATGCGAACTCCTGGGCGTGCCAGCCCGGGCCGACGCCCAGGACGAACCGCCCGCCGGTCAGGTGGCAGAGCGTCGAGATCTCCTTCGCCAGCATGACGGGGTGGCGCACCGGCAGCACCAGGATCCCGGTCGCCAGCCGCACCCGCGTCGTCAGCGCAGCGGCGTACGCGAGGGCGGTGAGCGGCTCGAGCCACGCGACGCCGTAGAGGCCGGGCGCGGTCAGGAGGTGGTCGATCACCCAGACATCCAGGCCGTACTCGTCGCACTTCCCGATACAGGCCGTGAGGCGCCGGAGGTGCTCCGGTCCGGCATCGGGCCAGGCGTAGGTGGGGAGCCACACTCCGAACCTCAGCTTGGCCATCTCACGGGACCTCCTCTCTCGCGTCGGCTCGGCCTCCGCGGCGCTCCTGCCGCGCGTCTTCCGGCTCGCGTCCGGCAGCCCCTGCGGGGCGTCGATGCCCGTGCCGCCTCCGGTGGCGCGATCGGGGTCCCGGGGCGGCGCGCCGTCGCCGGCTACCAGCGCGCGAGGCGCACCATCGCCTGTGAGATCCGCTCCGGGCTGGGGAGGTAGGCGGCCTCGAGCGGCGGCGCGTACGGCACCGGCGTGTCGGGCGCGCCGAGCCGCGAGATCGGCGCGTCGAGCGCGGTGAAGAGGTGCTCGCCGAGGTAGGCCGCGATCTCCGCGCCGATCCCGCCGCGCAGCCGGTCCTCGTGGACGATGAGGACGCGGCTCGTGCGCTCCACCGAGCCGGCGATCGTCTCGAGGTCGAGCGGCAGCAGCGTGCGCAGGTCGATCACCTCGGCCTCGATCCCCTCCGAGGCGGCGCGCTCGGCCGCCTCGAGGCACCGGTGCACCATCATCCCGTACGTGAGCACAGTGAGGCTGCGACCGGTCCGTCGCACGGCCGCCGTCCCGAGGGGGGTGGGGACGAGCCCCTCCTCCACCGGACCGCGCTGCGAACGGTAGAGTGCCTTGTGCTCGAGGTAGAGGACCGGGTTGGGGTCGGCGATCGCGGCGAGCAGCAGCCCCTTGGCGTCCGCGGGGGTGGAGGGCATCACGATCTTGAGGCCCGGCGTATGGAAGAAGTACGCCTCCACCGACTGCGAGTGGAAGGGGCCGCCGTGGGTCCCGGCGCCGCACGGGCCCCGGACGACGAGCGGCACGCATCCCCCGGCGCGGTAGGCGGAGGTGGCCGCGACGTTCACGATCTGGTTGAACGCGTTGGAGATGAAGTCGGCGAACTGCATCTCCGCAACCGGCCGCAGGCCCACGAGCGCGGCCCCGACCGCCGCGCCGACGATCGCCGCCTCGCTGATCGGCGTGTCGATCACCCGGGACGGACCGAACTCCTCCAGGAACCCCTTCGTCAGCTTGAAGGCGCCGCCGTAGGCGCCGATGTCCTCGCCGAGGAGGATCACGGAGGGATCCGCCCGCATCGCCTGGCGCAGGCCGTCCGCGATCGCCTCGAGGTACGTCATCACGGCCACGGCGCGCCCTCGCAGTAGACCCCGCGCTCGAGCTCGGCCGGGTCCGGAGGCGGGCTCGCTTCCGCCCACGCCTGCGCCTCGTCCACCTCGGCGAGCGCCGCCTCGCGGGCGGCCTCCACCTGGCCGGCGGTCAGCACCCCCGCCTCGAGGAGGTACTGCTCGAACCGCGCCACGGGGTCGCGCCGGCGTCCCTCCTCGATGAGGGCCCGCGGCACGTACGACGCGTCGTCGGCCTCGGAGTGGCCGCGGACCCGCATCGTGCGGCACTCGATGAACGACGGGCCCCCTCCCTCCCGCGCGCGGTCCACCGCGGCCCGGGCGGCCGCGTACACCGCGAGGACATCGTTCCCGTCCACCGCGCACGCGTGCATGCCGTACGCGGCCATCCGCTCGGCGAGCGGGCCCGCCACCTCGCGCGCCACCGGCGTGGAGTATGCGAACTGGTTGTTCCAACAGACGAGGACGAGAGGCAGCCGCAGCACCGCGGCCAGGTTCGCACCCTCGTGGAACTCCCCCGTCGCCAGCGTCCCCTCGCCGAAGAGCGCCATCGCGACGCGCCGCTCCCCGCGCACGACAAAGCCGAGCGCGGCGCCGGCCGCCACGGGGACGTTGGCGCCGATGTAGTCGGTGTGGAGCAGGATGCGCGGGCCGAGCCCGCCGATGTGGAGGTTGCCCTCCCGGCCGCGGGTCGGCGATCCCACCCGCCCCAGGAAGTTGGCGAAGTAGTACCGCAGCGGCATCCCGAGCACCAGCCGGGCGCCGAGGTCGCGGTGCAGCGTGGCCGCGGCGTCCTCCGGGCCGAGCGCGGACGCCGCGCCGACCGCGATCGCCTCGTGCCCCCAGCCGGTGAAGCAGGCGCCCACGATCGCGCCCTGGTAGTAGAGGGCGACGACCCGCTCCTCGGCGAGCCGCTGGAGCAGCATGTACCGGTACATCCGCGCCAGCTCCCCGGGCGCGAGCGTCGCCGCCGCTCCTGCGGCCGCGACCTCGCCCCCCTCCGCGATGCGATCGGCGCCCATCCCGGATCTACCAGCCGCCGTAGGCGACCCAGCCGCCGTCGGCGGTCACGCAGGATCCTGTGATGTAGCTCGCGTCGTCCGAGGCCAGGAACACCGCCACCCGGGCCACTTCCTCGACCGTCCCGAAGCGCCCGAGCGGCGTGCGCCGCTCGATGTCCGCGCTCGTGTAGTCGCCGGTACCCTGGTCCCGCTCGTCCATCGGCGTCTTGATGTAGGCCGGATCGAGGCTGACGACCCGGATGCCGTGGCGCGCCCACTCCGTGCCCAGCACTTTCGTGAGGCCGATCAAGCCGTGCTTGCTGGCGCAGTAGGCGGCCCGGCGCGGCAGGCCCACCTCCCCGAGGATCGAGGAGATGTTGACGATGACGCCCCGCCGCTGCGGGATCATCACCCGCGCCGCGGCCTGCGCACAGAAGAACGCGCCGGTCAGGTTGGTGTCGATCGTGAGCCGCCACCCCTCCTCCGCCAGCGTCTCCGAGGGGCCGATCATCGACGTCCCCGCGTTGTTCACCAGGATATCGAGCCGGCCCCACCGCTCGCGCGCCGCGTCCACGAGCCGCTCGGCCGCGGCCCGCTCGCGGACGTCCCCGGCCACCGCGATCGCCTCGTGGCCGCCCTCCGCGAGGGCCCGCGCCACGCGATCGGCGCGCTCCGCCGCCCGCGAGTGGACCACGACCCGCGCCCCCTCGCGCGCGTACGCCCATGCGATCGCCTCCCCGATCCCCATGCTCGACCCCGTGACAATCGCCACCCGGTCACGCAACCTCATGGCCGTCCCTCCGTCCCTACATCGGCACCTCGCCGCGCGAGGCCAGCAGCCTGGCCTTCCGCACGGCCTCGATGCGCCGCTCGGCCAGCAGGTCGGCGGCGCGGTACGTGGGGATCCGCTCCTCGCGGGCGATGCGGATGAGCGAGGACATCGTCTCGTAGATCCGTGCGACGTTGGCCATCGCGCGCTCCCTGTTGAACCCGCCGGGGTTCAGCCGGTCGGTGTCGAAAATCGTGCCGCCCGCGTTCACGATGTAGTCCGGGGCGTAGAGGATCCCCCTCGCCTCGAGGGCGTCGCCATCGCGCTCCTCCCGGAGCTGGTTGTTGGCCGACCCGCAGATGATCCGCACGCGAAACGCGGGAACCGTCTCGGCGTTGATGATCCCGCCGAGCGCGCACGGGCAGAAGATGTCCGCCTCGCGCCCGACGACCTCGTCGGGGTCCGCCACCTCGACGCGGACGCGGTCCGTGACCGCCTGGACCTTCTCCGGGTCGATGTCCGCCACGACGACCCGGGCGCCCTCCTTGACCAGCAGCGGGACGACCTCCGATCCCACCGCCCCGAGCCCCTGCACCGTGACCGTTCGCCCCTCGAGCGCGTCGCTCCCGTAGACGGCCCGCGCGCACGCCTTCATGCCCTGCACAACGCCAAACGCGGTCGCGCCGCCGATCGGACCCGCGCCGCCCCAGGAGGCGGGCAGGGTCACGACGTACGGCGTCTCCATCCGCATGTACTCCATCTCCCGCAGGGTGGTGCCGACGTCCTCGCCGGTGATGTAGAGCCCGCCGAGCCGGTGGATGAACCGCCCCAGCGCGCGGAAGAGCATCTCACTCTTGTCCCGCCGGGGGTCCCCGATCACGACGCATTTCCCGCCCCCGAGGTTCACCCCGGCTGCCGCGTACTTGTACGTCATCCCGCGCGCCAGCCGGAGCGCATCCTCGATCGCCTCCATCTCCGAGGGGTACGTCCACATGCGGGTCCCCCCGGTCGCGGGGCCCAGGGTCGTGTCGTGGATCGCGATGACCGCGCGGAGCCCCACCGTGCGGTCCTGGCAGAGGAACACGTTCTCGTAGTCATAGCGCTCCATGTAGCCGAAGATGGATTCCATCCCGCGCCCTCCTCTCGCGCCGCGGTCGCCTACGGAGACCGCAGCCCGTGCCCTCCGCGGTAGTCGACGGCCTGTGCGGGCGACCACCCCGCCAGCAGCGCCGGAGCTGGTTGGTACACCTCCACCGCGAGCGGGCGGCAGGTCGGCAGAGGGTCGCCGCGGTTCGGCCCCCAGATCGGGACGGACAGATCGCCGCCCGGACAGGTGGAAAGCGCACAGAGCAGATCGATCTCGGCGAAGAACTCGAAGTAGTCCCCCGCCCTCGCCGGGCTCGCCTTCGCAAAGTAGCGGCCGTCCCGCCTCAACCCGGTGACCATGAAGATGTTGAGGACGTCGTGGACGTCGAACTCGGTGAGGTGGTAGGGGGCGATCGCGCGCACCAGATTCGAATGACACGAGAAGTCGAACTCCTCGCCGTCCAGCAGCTTGTGCACGTACGGATCGCACCGCGTCCCGAGCAGGTCGTGGCACCCGGCCCCGTCCTCGTCGATCCCGTAGTGGATGGTATCGTTCGTGATCGTCAGCATCGGGCGGAGGTACGGCAGGCACGACCACAGCCGGTCGAACGTCGTGACGTGCGTGCCGTGCAGCTGCCGCGTGCGCGACGCCCAGAAGCGCTCACGGGGGTTGTGCCGGTTCCAGGCATTGAAGTCGCCGACCTGCGGTCCCTCGACCGCCACGATGCGGCACAAGTGGCCCGCGGGGACGGTCCAGGCCCGGCCGGATCGGATCGGGATCACGAACCGCTCGACGAGGCGTCGCGCCTCCACCTCCTGCGCGAGCCGACCGTAGAACGCGCGGTCGACGTCGAGCGGCGTTCCGGGGCCGTGGTCGTAGAGGGCTGGCGGCTCTCGCATCTGGCACCTCCTGGAGGTCGCTGCGCCCGGGCGGGACGCGACGCTACCGCGGTCCGTCGCGGGCGCTCGCGCCGGCTGCGATCCCGAGGTACGCCTGCCGGACCGCTTCGTTGCGCGCCAGCTCCGCGGCCGGCCCTTCGAGCGCGACGCGGCCGTTCGCGAGGCAGTACGCGCGGTGCGCCAGGCGCAGCGCGGCGTTGGCGTTCTGCTCGACGAGCAGCACCGTGGTCCCCTCCCGGTTGATGTCGGAGATCTTCTGGAAGATCAGCCGGACGAGGACCGGCGCAAGCCCCATCGACGGCTCGTCGAGCAGCAGCAGGCGCGGCTTCGTCATCAGCGCGCGCGCCATCGCGAGCATCTGCTGCTCGCCGCCCGACAGCGTGCCGGCGACCTGCGCGCGCCGCTCCGCCAGGCGCGGAAACAGCGCAAAGACGCGGTCGAGAGCGTCCCGGGGCAGGCGCCGCTCGACGTACGCGCCCAGCCGCAGGTTCTCCTCGACCGTCATGAGGCTGAAGATCCATCGCCCCTCCGGCACGTGGGTGAGGCCGAGGCGGACGATCTCGTGCGCGGGGCGCGTGTCGATCCGCTCGCCGGCAAAGTACACCTCGCCCGACCTCGGGCGCAGGAGGCCGGAGATCGTCCGGAGCGCCGTCGTCTTCCCGGCTCCGTTCGCGCCCAGGAGCGCCACGATCTCGTCCTGTTCGACGCGGAACGAGATGCCGTGGAGCGCCTCGATGCTGCCGTAGGCGGTGACGAGGTCCCGGACCTCGAGCAGGCTCACTAGTGTACCCTCGGAAGGACCGGGGACACGGAAGGAATCGTAAGGAGACCGCCGGGATGTTCAGAGTGCCTCCGGTGCCGCTCCGAGGAGGGCCTAGCTCGCTGGCCGCTCGACGGCCTGC